>Ga0316190_10002357_pt1 | contig 13676 bp, 13 predicted proteins | sample Eddworburrow2_MG_FD_204929 | JGI IMG/M metagenome (GOLD analysis project Ga0316190, IMG submission 204929) | Coastal sediment microbial communities from Maine, United States - Eddy worm burrow 2 | ecosystem: Environmental > Aquatic > Marine > Coastal > Sediment | place: USA: Maine | collected... | reverse complement strand
CTGTCCCTCCCCTATTTCAACAACACGGCACGCGAATTGCTTTATTAATTCGGAACTGGCGATTTGCCGTCCTGGTCACCTTTATCAGGCTCGGCAAAACCCATAGTTATAACAATTGTATGTAATATTACCTGTAAATTCAGCGAGATATAATGCATCTTACGGGCGGCAATTATTTGACGTGGATTTCGTTGAGTGACGGACGACAGCCGTTCGTCCAGCCCATGGAAAAACCTGTACACAGGAGCTTAGTGCTCCGAGTGGTGTAGCGCGATGCCAAATGGGACTGACACTCACGCACCAGACCGTCTCGCGATGCTGCAATGCGTCTACGAGGATAATCGTCGTCTCGGGGAGCGACGGCGTCGCCCCCGGCTACGGCTACGCCTGCTCCCACACTCGCGTCGTCGGTCAAGCTGGGCCTTGCTGGGGATAACGCTGGTGTTCGGACCCGCACTTGGCTATCTGGGCCCATCCGTTTTAGTAGATGGACAAGAGACAGAGCTAAGCAGCGCACTTCAGGCGCCCCCACCTCATCCGGAACTGTTGCAACCAGTCCAGAGTGGGCACAATCTGACGTATTCGCCATTCATTCCGGCCGAGCTCGACTTCGCAGTGCTGGCCGCACCGGGGCAGTTTCCGGGCACCAAACCCGGAAGCTGGTCTGATTTCGATATGCTGCTGCGTGACGATCACTCTCCATTGACGGCGGTGTTCGGCCTCGACGTCAAAACCATTGTCATCGATCCGGGGCACGGGGGAACAGATCCGGGAGCGATCGGCGCCAAGGGTACGATGGAAAAGGATATCGCGCTTGATATCGCCTTACGGCTGCGCGACCGCTTGCTCAGCTCCAGCCACTACAAGATCCTCATGACCCGCGACGCGGATTCAACCCTGCGCCTGAACCAGCGCGTGGAATTCGCCAATGAAAACCAGGCCGACCTGTTCGTCTCTATCCATGTCAACGCTTTCCCCGATGTGCGGGTGAAGACCATCGAAACTTACTATTTCGGTGCACCACCGGACCCAGCGGCTATCGAACTGGCAAAGCTGGAAAATACCGACTCACAGTATGGCATGGCCGATTTCAAAACCATGATCAAAAAAATTGCCCATACCATGAAACATCAGGAGTCCGCTGCGCTGGCCACTTCGATTCAACACAGTCTGTTTCACAATATTCACAAGCTTGAACATCGAATGCGAAACTTCGGTGTAAAAACCGCACCGTTTGTCGTACTGCTGGGCGTTGATGCGCCCAGCGTGCTGGCGGAAATCTCATGCATCACCAATGTGGATGAAGAGATGAAACTGAATACCCCGGCTTATCGGGAAAAAATCGCGTCCTTTCTCGAAAAGGGCGTACAGGAATACTTGAGACACAAGCAGTCGCAAACAGCAGGAGATAACAGTTATGAACGGCAAAAAAATGGATGATTCCACACTGAAGATCGGTATTGACCTGGGCACCTCCAGAAGTGCCATTGCGTCAAGCGACGAGCACCGTGAATGGGTGGAAAGCTATGTTGGCTGGCCCAAGGACTTTATTGCCCAGAAAGTGCTCGGCAAACCGGTTCTGTTAGGCGAGCAGGCACTTTCCAACCGATTGTCGTTGGATATATGCCGGCCACTGGAACGTGGCGTCATCAAAGAAGGTACCACGCGCGACGAAGAAGCCGTCAAAGAACTGATTCGCTATCTGGTAGATCTGATGGAAAAGAAAGAGGATCGCAAAGTGCACGCGGTCGTTGGGGTACCAGCCGAATCATTCACGGCCAACAAACTGGCCATCAAACGCGCCGTATCCGACTATGTGGACTCCCTGATGGTGACCTCCGAGCCATTTGCTGTCGCCTATGGTCAGAATCTGCTGAACAACGCCATGATCATTGACATCGGCGCCGGTACCGTAGACTTCTGCATCATGCATGGAACCATACCGTCCGAAGACGATCAACGAACCGTGTTGACTGCCGGCGATTACATCGACCAGCAATTGTTTAACGCCTTATCAGAACGCTACCCGAATGCCGACTTCAATATAAACATGGTACGCCGCTTCAAGGAAGAGCATAGCTTTGTCGGCACGGCGAAAGGCAAGGTGGAAGTCGATTTTCCCGTTAATGGCAAGATGACGCCCCACGACATCACCGAGGAAATGCGCTGCGCATGCGAAAGCGTCGTACAGCCCATTGTGGAAACCACCCTTGAACTGGTATCTCGTTTTGACCCGGAGTATCAGGACCAGATCATGTCCAACATCGTCCTGTCAGGTGGTGGCAGCCAGATTCGCGGCCTGGCCGATCGGCTGCAACAATCCTTGCGGGAGAACGGAACCTGTCACATGCGCTGTATTGAGGATACGCTATTCGCGGGTGCCGACGGCGCCCTTGCCCTGGCCCGGGATATGCCAGAGGAATTCTGGGAAACTGTCTAAAATATCGGCCACCTTCTACACTGTTGTTGCAAACGGGCGACGAATAGGGACAGGCAAAAAATGGCCAGCCGATTACCGGCTGGCCACGTGAGTATCTATATCCACCGGGGTGACCGCGGTTGAACTGCCCCTAGCCGGCCGGATCTTCGCCGTAGTCAAAGGTGACTTCCTCATTTTTTTTGATATCGCGCATGACATAAAGATCAAAGCCGTCAAATTCAGCGCAGGGATTTCTGCTGTGGTTAAGATAACGCAGGATATTCTTACCATCCCTGCCGATCCACTTGCCTTCTTCTTCCTCGACCCAAAGTACGTGCATGTCATTGTTTTTGGTTTTGGGGCCGTCATAAGTACCTAGGTACTTACCCTTTTTGAGTTTTGTGCGTGCAAAGAGCCCCTTGCCGTGAATAGGGGATTGGTCTACATAAAACATCTTGTTGTGATCGATTTTCTTGGGCATGGGTCTGACTTCTGCTGGTAATAAAAGCCATAGTGTACTACCTAAACCGCACGCTTGGCGAACCAGATGATGTGCCGTGCTCCCTTCGATCCATGTGCACGTACACGCACCTCATCCACCTCGAAGCCCACCTTTCGCAGCCGCTGCAAAAACGCTTGATCTGGACCGGCCGACCACACAGCCAGCACACCCTGAGGACGCAACACCGTATATGCCGCGTTCAAGCCGTTTGTGCTATAGATCCAATCGTTCTCCTTGCGAGTGAGTCCCTCCGGGCCGTTATCCACGTCCAGCAAGATAGCGTCGTAAGCTTGCTGCTCGGCCTTCAGAATGCGGGCGACATCCCCCTCGCGCACAGTCACCCGCGGATCCTGGAGCGGATGACCGGCATGCTCCCCAAGCGGCCCCCTGTTCCACGCCACCACTGCCGGCACTAATTCAGCCACCAACACCTGCGCCTGGTCACCGACGTGTCGGAGCGCCGCAGCCAAGGTAAACCCCATGCCTAACCCACCGATGAGCAGTCGCGGTTTTAAGCAACCCACCAGTCTGGTACAGGTATGTTCAGCCAACGCATCTTCCGAGCCATGGACACGGCTGTTCATCAGCTCGCCACGGCCAACGATTTTGATCGAAAATTCATTGCCCCGCTGGTATAGACGCAACTCCCCACCGTTACCGGGCACTTGTGCGCTATCGAGTAAAATCCAAGGCGTCATAACGTGTCTCTGGCGAAATACAGATTATCGCCCGGTTAAGCACGCTTAACCAGCCTTGTTAATGAAGGTTGTGGAGCGCATGCCGATGCCTGTGTTGCCGCACTTTTGCTTGGAAAAGACGGCGAGGTTTTCGGTATCGACAGTACGCCGGTGATGGTCGACAAGGCAGTATTTATCAATGTGGAACTGACTGATTTTAAGGCTCATCGTACGTCACCCAGTACCATTGGCGCTATGTTCATGGCGCTCAAGCCGTTTCAGGGGTATTCTTACCTGCCATGAAGGATCTTATGGTACTTGCCGCATATACGGACCTCCCTCGCCCGTGCCCCTTGACGTAACCGGCGCTTACAATTCATGCTTTGTCTCATGAAATCATCGGCAACACGGCCCCGCCGCCACAAATGGTTTGAGACGTTTTCCCTTTTCCTGGCAATCGTAACTGTTTCCGGGTGTGGCAGTCTGTCTGACTGGCGCCACCCCCGGGAGGCGGCATCGGTACACGTTCCTGTGCCCAGTGACCGCTTTCTGCTCCCGCCGGAAGGCGTGGATATTGTCGGTAACGTTCAGATTACCGCTGCCCACCAGGAAGACACCCTGCTCGATATTGCTCGCCGTTACGACCTCGGATACGAGGAAATTATCGCGGCTAATCCCAGCGTTGACCCCTGGCTGCCCGGTAAGGATACAAGCGTGGTCCTTCCTACACAGTTCATTCTTCCGGGACAAGAAAGAGAAGGACTCGTGCTGAATCTTGCATCCATGAGACTTTTTTACTTCCCGAAACCGGAACCGGGACAACTCGCAGAAGTCATCACTCACCCTATAGGCATCGGCCGCGAAGGCTGGAGAACGCCACAAGGTACGACACGCATTACCCAAAAGATCGAAAAGCCCGCATGGACAGTGCCGGAATCGGTACGCAGAGAACATGTCAGGCAAGGCGACCCTTTGCCACACATTGTGCCTCCAGGACCCGATAACCCGCTCGGTGAATTTGCCATGCGCCTCAGTCGCCCACAATACCTTATCCATGGAACCAACAAACCCTGGGGTGTTGGCATTCGGGTGAGCCACGGCTGTGTTCGGCTCTACCCCGAGGACATATCAAGACTCTTCCCACAGGTTCCCGTGGGCACGCAGGTGCGCATTATCAACGAGCCCTATGTCGTAGGGTGGCGTGATGGTCAACTCTACCTTGAGGCACACCAGCCACTGTCGGAGGATGCCAGGCGCTGGAAAGGAAGCCTTGAACCGATGGAAAAGGCGGTGGAAACAAAAGCGTCCGATTTACCTGTCGAAGTAAGCTGGAAGAAGGCAAGAAAAATTGCAGGTCAGGCGCATGGCATACCGGTTCCCGTCGCCCCCGGCAGTCCTGACCTTGCGGAGATACTGGTTAAAGCGCCCCAGGTGCCAAGTACACCACCGTGGGCTCCGTTGAGCTACGAGCGGGAAAACACACTCAAGCCCACACCATCTGAAGACAAGCGAGTAGACAATGAGAATGGATTCCCACCGTCTTAGCGCCGCGATTCAGGCAACACGATTTCGTCCTTTCTCCTTCGCTTGATAGAGCGCCTGGTCAGCCTTGTAGACAAGGTCCTGCCAGTTTTCCGGCCTGCTCACAGCATCATTTCGGTATTCTGCAAGCCCGGCACTGATGGTGAGGACCTTATAGGGGCTCATGACATGTTCCAAACCGGCTGCGTGCAGTTTCTCAACCAATCGTTTGGTCAGGGTACGGACCACCACTTCCATGGAAAGCAACTCGAGTTCGCGGTTGGCGACTTCAAGCTCCTCGGTACGATCCTGAATGGCCTGCTCGATCAGCGTGCGCTGCAGTTCATTACATGAAAATGCGCATGGGCGAGGTCTGTATGTGTGACGATGCCTACCAGCCTGTTATCACCGTCGACTACTGGCAGGTGGCGGACTTTTTCGGCATGAGAGATCACCAGCGCATCGAACAATGACTGGTAACTCCGGACGGTATGTGGCGGTGCTGCCATGTAACCGGCCACAGGCTGTTCAGCCAGATCCGGGTTTTCGATGAGTGGCTCCATCACTTTCACCATGTCGCGTTCTGTGACAATACCGGCCGGACTGTTATCCTCCCCGATCAGGCAGCATGAATGCCCCCTGCTGCGCATATAATGAATTACGGTCCGCAGCGGCGTATCCGGTGTTACCAGTTCAACATGGTGGCTCATGAGTTCTGTGATGGGTATTTCTTTCACCTTGAATTCCCTGCCTGGTGGAAAACCTTGTCTTTTGTTTCCATCCTATCGGCCAGCCGGGGAAAACATGTTGCCGGCAGACGGGCCTTGAACGCCGGTGTGAAGACTCCATAACATATTGAGGGTCAATGCTTTTTATTTCTCCATGGCATCATCAAAAACCCCATAATGATAGGCCCCTTCAATCACACCGCTCGTATAATATCCTTGCAACCCCTTGAAATCCCCTTTTGCAAAATACACCTTCAGGCCAGGGCTCTCATCCATTGCCTTTTTTATATTTTCTACCAATTGATCATCGGCATTCCTCACCAGAACACCGCAAAACCCCGCTGTCAGAGGAAAAATATCGTTCCCGCTGTCCCCGCAAAATACAACATCCTGTTTCGCAGCGCCGAACTCCTCAGCCACATACTCCAAGGCAGTCTGCTTTGTTGCACTTGCAGGCAAAAAATCCAGAAGCCCCTTCCCGTCCTGTGAATCAAAACTGTATATGATTACTTCATCAAACCTTCCCTTCACCAGTTCTTCTACCTTTTTTAATACCTCGTCATTTTTATGATGCTCAACATAATAACTCTGCTTGAACTGGTTCAGATGCTCGCTTTCCTGTTCCCGCATACCATCAACCCTGGCAACAGCATCTCTTATTGCGCTGGCATCCCACCTTGGACTCGCGCGCCTGACATGAGCAATCCACCCATCATCAAACTTCCACTCACCATTCTCATACTTCCTTATCGAAGTACCGACATCACCACACAGAACATTTGGATATCTGACCCCGAATTCCTTTATCGCATTTTCAGTCAGAGTCAGATTTCGCCCAGTCACATAAACGACAAGAACATCTTGTTTTTCCGTCAGTTCATTAAACAAGTTGATGGCTTCGCTATCACCCTTCCAGCTGCCATTCGGGAGCAGCGTCCTGTCCAGGTCAGTAGCTAATATTTTCATATTAATCCTCCACGAAAACCCGATTCCGCTTCCGTATATTTGTTTAGCGGTACGACGTTACATATTCTTCGCAGGCTTCACCCTGATGTGTAACGTTAAAGCCATAGCTGCGTAAGTCAGCGTTCAGTGTCGCTACGCAACCATGATGTTTCCAGGTCAGGTGTAAGCGGTGCTCATCTGAGCTGTGAATCTCCAGCTCGCCGTCAAAAGCGGGCGATTTATTCCGCAGCCTCATGAGCTCCAGCTGGTCTCGCACAACAATTCGCGACAGTCCTTGTTCAATATCACTGTTTGCGAGTGTTGTGCGATTGATTTCTTTATGCCCACCCGCGCTGCCTTTGTCCGCCGCTGCATAATCGTTTTTACCGGCAAACAGATCCAGATACCACACTTGCGGGACACCCGGCATAAACATTTGAATTGCCCTGGCAAGACGCAACTTTCGTTCGTCTTCCCCCAGTGCGCTGAAGAACGTCGCATTTACCTGATAATACGATATCTTCTTGCCGTCCGGACCATACAGGTTCTTTACTCTTCCGCCCCTGTCCATTATTTCGTCGATGACAGTGTCGATTTCGTCATCGCTTAATAATCCCGTATTTGAGACGCCATCTACATCCTTCCCTCTCAGGTCAAGGACAGGGATGCCATCATGACAGCCAAGCATGTTGATCGTTTGTATATTTTTCTCCAATATCTCGCCAATCCAGTGCAAAAGATGCCTGTTGGTCCCGCGATCCAACGCATCAATAACCAAACCGGGAAAGAAAAAGTCGTAGATGGGGAATCCTTTGCTTGAGACTTTCTCATGCAGCCCATAGCCGTACTCAGCATGTATTTCAGGCAGCAGGATCAAGTCATACTTATCCGCTATCCGCTTCAGTCTGTCCAGATACTCCCACGTGCCGGGTTTATTGAAGAAATTGATCTCACCCGGTTCCTTGTGCAAATAAGCGAATGCGTCGAGCCTGACAAGCTTGCCGCCGTGTTCGCGCAGCTTCTTTAAGGTCTCATCGTAAAAATCCCACACCTCTTCCGATTGAGCGTTTAAATCCATTTGCCCAAAATATTTACGGTTCTGCTCGACAACGGAAACAATATCATCTTTGTGTTGGGAAAAGTCGCCTAAATCGATTTCGGCAACATCCCGCTTCGCATTCAATACATCATTCACGATCGCTGCAATGTTCTCCGCGTCCTCGTGTGTGAGTTCTTCGATCTCTAATGCCTGTAGCAGATCGTGGGCGGTGATCTCGTGATAAGCAATCTCCTGATAAAATGTATTCCAATAAGGCCTGTCGGAACCATCCGGAAAGCGTACTTTCAATATCGGAAGGCCTGGTTTTCTCATGAAAAGCTTCTCGAGATGTTCTTCATGTGGTATCACGTGACCGTCAGCACTCATCTCTCCGTGCGAATGCCAGAATTCATTCCAATCAATAAAGAAGTTCTTATATTTTGAGTTGTCCCCATGCTTCAATAGATCCTGAAACTGGGGAGAACCTACCGATAGGTGGTTCAAAACGAGATCAAACTTGAACATGACATTGAGCTCATGCAGTTTCTGCAGATCTTCCCGGGAAACAAGCTCATTATTGAGATCGTAATCTATGATAGAAAAGCCGCGATCCAAATCGCTATTAAAAACGGTAGGAAGGATGTAGAACAAAGAAAAAACATCTTTGAATTCCGGCCTCTTGAGCATACGTATTATATCAGCCAGGTTTCGCCCAATGCTGTCCGGGTAAGCGTTAAACATTACGCCTTTCGGCAGTCCTTTTTTCATCGATCCGACTTCGCTATTCATAGCGTCCGCTCTGTTACTGGCACGTCAATTTTTCCTTCTGGAATAGTCATCCATACCCTGAATTGACCAAAATGCAATTACACACCATGTGCGTATTGTAATGCAGTTACTAAGGAGTACAGAAGTAACTGTCACGGCAGATGTTCACCGCCCAGGGCATCGAGCATCGCAGGCAGGAAGTCCGACAGTTCCAGCATCATCAGGGAGAAATCGAGATCGAACCGGGTTGCCGGGTCGTCGGCGGCCGTATCGTCGGCTTCATCAGTGATAATATCCTCGAAACTAAGCCGTTTGATGGACAGATCTTCATGCAATATGCAAGACAGGCGCTGTTTCCAATGGATACCCAGTTTGACCGCATACTTGCCGTTTTTTATGTGATTGCGGATCTCTGCGGCAGAAAGATCCTGGCGCTTGCAGCTGATCACCCCGCCTTCAGGATCCGGGTGCGTCAGCTCACAGTCCTCTCCCAGCTCGAAGCCCGCCGGCATCGTCTCGCCATCCAGCCAGCGAGTCATGATGTCTCTGCCGGACTGTTTCACCTGCACCGGCGAGGCGGCCAGGTTGCCCAGCGTATCGCGCAGCAGGCTGATCAGCGCCTCGGCCCTGGTGGCGGAGGCACTGTCCACCACCAGCAGGTCACTGGTGGTGTCGATATAGGCAAACTGATTGGTAATGCGGATCAATGCGCGGGGCAGGAGGTCGACTATGATATCGTCTTTCATAGCTATCTTTTCGCGCCGCTGTACGTCCCTGGATTCGGCGGCTTCGATTTCTGCGACCCGGTCTTCCAGCAACTGACGCACCACGCTCGCAGGAATTATTTTCTCGGCCCCGCGTGCACAGATCATGATGCGTCCATTGGCGGCATGAACAAGCTGCTGGCCGTTACGCCCGAGCGGTGGCGCCCATCCGGCAGTGGCTGTCTCGCCCGGATTGCATTCCCTGAATGCTTGTTTCAGCAGACGTTTGTCAAGAGCCTCCGGCGACAGGTCAAAGTGTTGGCCGAGACGGTATAGCTGAAGGTTTCTGAACCACATGGGAGCCCCCAAAAAGCGCTGTATTATGCGTAAAGAGTGTATTACTTGCCATGGTTATTTTCCCTAAATGGATGAAAGATCAGCGAGTTGACGACGACACGACGGCTGAAGTTGCCGAACGCGCCCTCACTTTTCGACCACCCGCGACAAACCCCCTATCATGCTGTGTTTATTGATGTTTTACGTGCCGCAGGAATGCCACCGGAATCGGTGCACAAATGTTAACCCAACGGTAACAAATAGCCTCTAATATTACTGAGCTTACAAATTTGCCGGGACAACAGAGGACATAATCAATATGACATCCAAACTCATTCTGACTGCATCACTGCTGACAACAAGCCTGCTTGCAACTCCTGCCCTACAGGCACGCGAACTGATTCAGAACAAGGGTTCCGACACCCTGGTGAACGTTGCCCAGGCATGGGCGGAGGCCTACCCGGAAGTCAATCCCGATGTCGCAGTTGCTGTATCCGGCGGTGGCTCCGGTACTGGCATTGCCGCCATGATCAACGGCACGGTGGATATCGCCAACGCCAGCCGCAAGATGAAGGACAAGGAGCTGAAGCTGGCCGAGAACAACGGTCAACACCCGGTTGAACATGTGGTCGGCTATGACGCCCTGGCGGTATTCCTGCACAAGGACAACCCGATCGACTCGCTGTCCATTTCACAACTGAAGGATATCTACAGCCGTGATCCCAAGGTCACCAAATGGTCTGATATGGGCATCACGGTCCCCGGCTGCAGCAGCGGTGAAATCGTAGTCGTCAGCCGCCAGAACAACTCCGGGACCTATGCCTACTTCCAGACGGCCGTGCTCGGCAAGGGCGGCAAGTTCCGCCAGGGCACGCTGGACATGCACGGCTCCAAGGACGTGGCCGATCTGGTTGAGAAGACCCCCTGCGCCATCGGCTACAGTGGCCTGGCCTATGCGACGGATCACCTCAAGATGGTCTGCATCGCCACCGACGGCGCGGACGCCTGTGTTGCCCCGAGCGTGGCAACCGCCAGCGACCGCAGCTATCCGATTGCACGGCCGCTGTTCATGTACACCAACGGCGAGCCGCAGGGCGTGATCAAGGGCTACCTCGACTGGATACTGAGTGATACCGGCCAGTGTATTTTATCGAACAAGGGCTATGCACCGGCTCGCGACGTCAAGTGCAACTGATTCCGCGCTCGTAAAACCGCGCGACCGGGCAACCGGCACGCATGCAGGAGCGGGGAAACCCGCTCCTGTTTCATTTGTATTTACAATTGAATATTGTGCTTGATACATGAATCATTCATTCTTCACCTGATGCAACCACGGGACACCAGACAATGAGCCACTATGAAGAACGCCTGGAAAGAGACCTGACCGGCATCCGTGAGCAAGTCGCAAGCATGGCTGAGCTGGTGGAGACAGCGGTCAAGAACGCGATGCACGCCCTGCAGACCGGCAACGACAAACTTGCTGCTGCAACGGTGATTGCCGACCATCCCATCAATCGCGCCATGCGCGAGATCGATGAGATGTGCCATAAGTTCATTGCCCTGCACCTGCCCAGCGCGAGCCATCTGCGTCTGTTGTCTGCTGTCATACGGGCCAACATCGAGCTGGAACGCATCGGCGATTATGCGGCTACCATTGCACGGGAGGCCTTGCAGTTATCAGCTCCGCCCGCCGGTTCAATGTCGCGTGAACTGGAACGCGTCGGCAGCGAAACCCAACTCATGCTGCGCCAGGCCGTCCGGTCCTTCAAGGAGCTCAATGCAGATCTGGCGAAGGGCACCATGATCATGGAAGAGCAGATGGAAAATGATCTGGATATCATCTACGGTGAGTTGATGGCGAATGACGACCGGGATGCCGTCAAGAATCTGTTGGCCACATTTGCCGTCTTCACTCAGTTGAAACGGGTCGCGGACCAGGCCAAGAATCTGTGTGAGGAAACGGTATTTGCAGTGACCGGCGATGCCAAGGCCCCCAAGGTGTACAACATCCTGTTTATCGATGAGGACAACAGCTGCCAAAGCCAGATCGCCGAGGCCATTGCCCGCAAGAACTTTCCCGGCAGCGGTAACTACATAAGCGCCGGACGCTCGCCTGCAGCAGCCCTGAACCCGGTTATGGTGGAATTTCTCGGCAATCACGGCTTGAACATTGATGACAAGGCCCGGCCAAAACCCGTTGACATGACCCCGCTGCAACTCACCACCCAGCATGTCATTGTCAGCCTGCAGGGATCGGTTAAATCATATTTCCAACAGATCCCCTTCCATACAACACCGCTGGAGTGGGACGTAGGCCCTGCCCCGGAAAACGGTGATGCAAGCGGCATCCAGCGACTGGAAGAGATCTACCGTGAAACAGCCGTCCAGGTCCGTGACCTGATGGAAACACTGCGTGGCGAAGGAGCACCTTGAGATGTCCGGCCAGCAACTGACGAAGACAGCCGATATGGCAACATTCGATCGCCGCAACGCCGACTGGTATATCGACAAACTGGTGCAGGCGCTGGTATTCATCGGCGGCATCTCGGCCATCATCTTTGTCGTCGGGATTTTTGTCTTCATCACCAAGGAAGGCCTCGGTTTCATCCTCGACCGCTTCGACTTTATGGAATTCTTCACCTCGCCCTACTGGTATCCGGCGGATGAAGATGCCCCGGAATACGGCATTCTCGCACTGATCGCCGGCACCGCCAGCGTCACCGGACTGGCGATGGTGGTCGCCATCCCGTTCTCGCTGGGCGCAGCCATCTTCATTGCAGAATTCGCCACCGGCAAGACCCGCGAGACCCTCAAGGTACTGGTGGAGCTGCTGGCAGCCATCCCCTCGGTCGCGTGGGGATTCATTGGCCTCACCATCATGAACCCGCTGATTATCGAATTTTTTGACGTACCGGTCGGACTGAACGTGCTGAACGCCGGCATCATTCTCGGGCTGATGGCGGCCCCCATCATGACCTCCATCGCGGAAGACGCACTCAAGGCTGTGCCCGACCGTTACCGGGAAGCCGCCGAGGCCATGGGTGCCACGCGCTGGCAAGTGATCTACAAGACGGTACTGCCGGCTGCCAAGAACGGCCTGCTGGGCGCTGTCCTGCTGGGTGTCGGCCGGGGCTTCGGCGAGACCATGGCGGTGCTGATGGCAACCGGCCATTCGATCAACATCCCCGGCAGCGTCTTCGACTCGGTACGCGCCCTGACGGCCACCATCGCTGCCGAACTGGGAGAAACCGCCGTCGGTTCCGATCACTACCAGGTACTGTTCACGATCGGCATTTTCCTGTTCCTGATCACCTTCATCATCAACCTCACCGCCGACCTAGTCGTGCGCGGCATACGCAAGGGGTAGGTACTAATCATGTTCGAGGCATCTGAACTCAATCTACGGAACCATCGGGTCCAGCGGCTCTACAAACTGCTGTTCCTGCTGATGACCCTGTTGCTGATTGTGCCGGTCATGCTCATCCTCGGCACCCTGATCGCCAAGGGTGGTTCGGTGATCTCCATCGATTTCCTGTTCACCAGCCCGACCGACGGCATGACGGCCGGCGGCCTGTTTCCCGCCCTGTTCGGTACCGTCTGGCTGGTGGCCGTGGCCCTGCTGATCTCCGTGCCGCTGGGTATCGCAGCGGCCATCTACCTCAGCGAATACGCCGGCAACAACTGGTTCACGCGCATCATCAACCTCGCCATCATCAACCTGGCTGGTGTGCCGTCCATTGTGCACGCCCTGTTCGGTGTCGGCGCCTTCGTGCTGTTCTTCGGATTCGGCACCAGCATCCTGGCCGCCAGCCTGACGCTGGCGATCATGACCCTGCCGGTGGTGATCGTCGCGACCCGCGAATCCCTGCAGGCCGTGCCCTATGCGTTCCGCGAGGCCTGCTGGAACATGGGCGCCACGCGCTGGCAAACGATCCGCCGGGTGGTGCTGCCGAATGCCATCTCCGGCATCCTGACCGGCGTCATCCTGGAAGTCTCACGCACCTCCGGTGAGACCGCCCCGATCATGTTTACCGGCG
>Ga0316190_10002355_pt1 | contig 13679 bp, 12 predicted proteins | sample Eddworburrow2_MG_FD_204929 | JGI IMG/M metagenome (GOLD analysis project Ga0316190, IMG submission 204929) | Coastal sediment microbial communities from Maine, United States - Eddy worm burrow 2 | ecosystem: Environmental > Aquatic > Marine > Coastal > Sediment | place: USA: Maine | collected... | reverse complement strand
GAACACGGGGTTTGCGGCCGAGCATCCTCGGCACCGTGACCGGGATCGGATACGGAGCGGGATCGTAGTCAGGCGCACGACGAGGGCGCCGTACTCCCGACGACGTGTCGTCTTGAGGCTCCATCTCGACCGTGGGGCCATCGATGTCGGCCCGCCGAAGCTCCTCGAGCACACCGTCTGACACATCGTGTTCGTCGATTCCCGGATCGAGCACCGACGCCGCGTCATCGGTCAGGGCCTCGCCGGGGAGTCGACGCGCAGCGGGCGCGTCAGCCACCTCGTCGGGTTCGTCGTCCTCCTCGGTCGCCATGACGATCTCGGGGAGTTCGTACGGTTCATCGACACCGTCACCGGTCCGTTCGACGGCATCCTCGTCGACAGCGTCGTCGACATTCACGTCGTCGACAACATCGTCGGACATCTCATCTTCGTCGACAGCGTCGTCGGACATCTCATCTTCATCGACGACGACACCGACGCCGTCGGCATCCTCATCGAGCAGCGCATCGAGATCATCGTCGAGCGCGTCGACACCCTCGTCGAGAGCGCGCTCGGTCTGACTCATCTTCGCAAGTGTACGCAGCAGACGGATCAACGTCCTGTCAAGCCCGTTCAGGGCTCATTGGTCGCAGCGGCGGTCGCCAGTTCGTCGTCGACACGAACGACGACCACCACGTCGAATTGACCCGGCCCTCGTGACCATGACACGAGCTCCGCAGCGTGACGCGTCGCGAGTCGCTCGGCGGCCGAACGGCCACCCGACAACGAGGCGAGCGCGATCGCATCGGCAGCGGTCTGCGCCCGAGCCCGATCGACGATGCGTTCACCGATGGAGCCAAGCGCGATCACCAAGGCGACGAACACCACCGACACCGCACTCACGAAGACGATCGCTGCTTGACCCCGATCGCGCACCTGCTCCACGGGCCACTCCCTTCATCCGATGACCAGCGGCGGCCCGACAGAGCCGCGAGTGAAGCGCGGAACGCGAAGATCAGGTGTCGTCAGCGGCCAGGATCGGGGCGACCGAACCAACGGCGTCACCGTCGTCGATGTTCATCACTCTGACGCCCGTGGCGTCGCGACCCTGCGACGAGATGCCCCGCACCTCCATCCGGATCGTGACGCCGTTGTTCGAGACCGCGACGATCTCGTCGTCGAGTCCGACCATGAACGCCGCAACGACGGCGCCCTTCTTCCCGGTCAGTTTGATGCCCCGAACGCCTTGGCCACCACGACCCTGCCGATTGAACTTGTCCAGCTGCGTCCGCTTGCCATACCCAGCCTCGGTCATCAAGAGGATCGCCGTATCGTCGCGAGCGACATCGACCGAGACCACACGGTCGTCGGCGGACTTGAGTTTCATCCCGCGGACCCCTCCGGCGGTACGTCCCATTGCTCGGACGTCGTTCTCGTCGAAGCGGATCGTCATGCCTCCACGGCTCACCATGAAGATGTCATCGCTGCCACTGGTCTCGATGACGCGGACGAGTTCGTCGTTGTCGCGCAGGTTGATCGCGATCAGGCCATCGCGGCGACTCGAGTCGTAGGCATCGAATGCGGTCTTCTTGACGGTGCCGTTCCTGGTGGCGAAGAACAAGAAGCGTTCGCCGGCGAAATCGCGCGTATCGATGATCGCCTGGATCTGTTCGTCGGCTTGCAGCGGTAGCAGGTTGACGATCGGCATGCCCTTTGCGGTGCGCTCGCGTTCGGGGATCTCCAGCGCTCGGAGGCGGTACACCTTGCCCCGGTTCGAGAAGAACAACAGGTGCGCATGCGCAGTGGTGAAGATGACATGACGAACAATGTCGTCCATCTTCATCTTGCCACCCGACACTCCGCGCCCACCTCGTCCCTGCGTCTTGAACGAGTCGGCGGACACTGCCTTGACGTACTGGGCCTCGGTCATCACGATGACCAGTTCCTTGTCGTCGACGAGGTCCTCGATCGACATCTCACCGTCGTCGTAGGTGAGCTCACACACGCGCGGTGTGGCGAACTCGTCCCTGATCGCCGTGATCTCGTCGCGGATCACGGTGCTGAGCCGATCCGGACTGTCGAGAATTTCCTGGAGATCGATGATCTTCGCCCGCGTCTCGTCGAGTTCGGTCTGCAGGTCGATGCGCGACAGGCGTGTCAGTTGCCGCAGCTGCATGTCGAGGATGTCGTTGGCCTGCACTTCGCTGAATTCGTACGGGGCAGCCATCAGGCCATCACGCGCGGCCGCAACGTCGTCGCTCGCCCGAATCAAGGCAATGATCGCGTCGATGACGTCGAGCGCCTTGATACGCCCCTCGAGGATGTGTTCGCGACGCTTCGCCTTGTCGAGGCGGAACTGTGATCGCCGGGTGATGACATCGCGCTGGTGCTTGACATAGGCAACGAGGGCGTCGCGCAAGTTGACCTGGCGGGGCACACCGTCGACGAGCGCCACCATGTTGATCGAGAACGTGGACTGCAGCTGGGTGAGCTTGAACAAGTTGTTCTTGACGACGTTGGCGTTGGCATCGCGTTTGAGCGTGATGATCAGGTTCGTCTTGCCACCGGACGAGGCATCGTTCACGTCGGCGATGCCGTCGAGATCTCCGCCATCGACGAGGTCCTGGATCCGCGACGCGATCGCCGAGCAGCTCGTCTGGTACGGGAGTTCGCGGACGACGATCTCCATGCGACCAGTCTTGGATTCCTCGATTTCGACCTTCGCGCGCATCTTGACCGAGCCGCGGCCTGTTCGGTACGCGTCGATGATCCCCGCCTTGCCGAGGATGCTCGCACCGGTCGGGAAGTCCGGGCCCTTGACGAATCCCATGAGGTCATCGGGTGTCGCCTCAGGATTGTCGAGCAGGTGCACGACCGCGTCGATGACCTCACCGAGGTTGTGCGGCGGGATACTGGTCGCCATGCCCACCGCGATGCCCTGGCTGCCGTTGACCAGCAGGTTCGGGAACCGGGCGGGGAGCACGAGGGGCTGCTCGGTCGAACCGTCGTAGTTGGGGATCATGTCGACGGTGTCCTCGTCGATGTCCGCCAACAACTGCATGGCCAAGGGGTTCAGCCGGCATTCGGTGTAGCGGGCTGCAGCCGGGCCGAAGTCCGGGCTGCCATAGTTCCCGTGGAAGTCGATCAACGGGTGACGCAACGAGAACGGCTGGGCCATCCGGACCAACGCGTCGTAGATGGCGCTGTCGCCGTGCGGATGGAACCGAGCCATCGTGTCGCCGGTGACACGAGCGCACTTCACGTGAGCACGGTCGGGGCGAAAGCCCTGATCCTCCATGTCCCAGATGATCCGGCGGTGGACCGGCTTGAGACCGTCGCGCACATCGGGAAGTGCCCGCGACATGATGACCGACATCGCGTAGTCGAGGAACGAGTTCTCCATCTCGTCGCTCAACGAGATGGGCTGGATGGGATCGTTCGGGGGCGTGTCGTTGGTGTCAGTCATGCGTGATGGTTCGTTTCAGGCGGGAGTCGTGACGGTGGATCAGAAGTCGAGGTTGCGGACGTCGCGAGCGTTCGTGGTGATGAACCCTCGTCGGGCGGGAACGTCGTCGCCCATCAAGATCGACGTGATCTCGTCGGCCAGCGCGGCCTCCTCGACGTTGACCTGCAACAGGGTCCGAGTGCCATCGAGCATCGTCGTGGTGCGCAACTCCTCCCAGTCCATCTCGCCGAGACCCTTCAAGCGTTGAAATGCCTTCTTGTGGTTCGGGCGTTCCTCCAAGAACGCAGCCTTGGCGATGTCGTCCTTGAGGTAGATCTTCTCCTTGCCGACCTCGGTGGAGTACAGCGGAGGTTGGGCGATGTAGACGTAGCCGGCCTCGACCATCTCGCGCATCTGGCGGAAGAAGAACGTGAGTAACAGCGTGCGGATGTGGCTGCCGTCGACGTCCGCGTCAGCCAGACAGATCACCTTGTGATAGCGGGCCTTCTCGACGTCGAATTCGTCGCCGACGCCGGCACCGATGGCGGTGATCAACGCCTGGATCTCGTTGTTCTTGAGCATCTTGTCGATGCGAGCTCGCTCGACGTTGAGGATCTTGCCGCGGATCGGCAGAATTGCCTGCGTGCGCGGATCGCGTGCGTCGACGGCGGTGCCGCCGGCGGAGTCGCCCTCGACGATGAAGATCTCTGACTCGTCGGCGTTTCTCGACGAGCAGTCCTTGAGCTTGTCGGGCATGCCGGCACCCGAGAGCGCTGTCTTGCGGCGGATCGCATTTCGTGCGTTCTTCGCGGCGACGCGTGCCTGCGCTGCGGCGAGACCCTTCTTGACGACTTTGTTCGCTTCGGTCGGATTCTCCTCCAACCACTCCGCGAGACGTTCGTTGGTGGCCTTCTGCACGAACGACCGCATCGGGACGTTGCCGAGCTTGGCCTTGGTCTGGCCTTCGAACTGCGGCTCACGAAGTTTCACCGACACGATCGCGGTGATGCCTTCACGAATGTCCTCACCGGTCAGGTTCGGATCCTTCTCCTTGATCAGGTTCTTGGCACGGGCGTACTTGTTGAGCACCGAGGTGAGCGCCGTCTTGAAGCCCTCGACGTGCATACCACCCTCGATGGTGGAGATGCCGTTGGCGTACCCGTGGATGCCCTCGTAGTAGCCGGTGTTCCACTGCATGGCGATGTCGAGCATCTGGCCATCGGCTTCGTCCTCGTCCTCGAATTGACAGACCTTGGAGAACAACGGTTCCTTGGTGGCGTTGAGGTGCTTGACGAAGTCGACGATGCCGCCCTTGTACTGGTATTCGACCTCCTGTTCCCGACCCTCGCGTCGGTCGGCGAACGCGATGACCAGCCCACGGTTCAGGAACGCCATGGTCTGGAGACGTTCCAACACCGTGCGAGCGACGAACTCGACGCCCTCGGCCGCGAAGACGGTCGGGTCCGGCCAGAACGTGATGGTGGTGCCGGTGGCCCGCCCCCGCTTGGGGGTATCGCCGACGATGGCCATCTTGCCTTGAGGCTTGCCGCCCTTGGCGTACTCCTGGCGATAGCGCTTGCCACCACGGTCGACCTCGATCACGAGGCGCTCGGACAGCGCGTTGACCACCGAGACACCGACGCCGTGGAGACCGCCCGACACCTTGTAGCCGTCACCGCCGAACTTGCCGCCGGCATGGAGCACGGTCAGAACGACTTCAGCGGCGCTCTTGCCCTTGTGTTCGCCCGAGGTGAACGGATCGATGGGAATGCCACGGCCGTTGTCGTCGACCTGACATCCACCGTCGGCGAGCAGGGTCACACCGATACGCGTGCAATGACCGGCCATGGCCTCGTCGACCGAGTTGTCGACGACCTCCCAGATCAGGTGGTGCAGACCCTGCAGGCCGGTGGACCCGATGTACATGCCCGGCCGCTTGCGAACCGGATCCAGACCCTCGAGGACCTGGATGGCCTTGGCGTCGTACGCCGCGGTCGTGGCGGCTGCGTTCTTCTTCGACGGGCTCTCCGCCGAGGACCCGTTGGTCTCGGGAAGATCCCTCGTTGATGATTCGGTGTCGTTGGACACTCGTACCTCGATACTTCTGACTGTCTGGCGGAATGCCCGCGATGCGAGCAATTTGTGGGGCGAACAGCGAGGTCAGCCGATGTCCGAACTGTCACGTCGAACCGGCGCCCACTGCGAATCGCGAGTGGTCATCAGCCTACCAGCGAGGTGTCACGGAGTCGGGGAGGCCGGTGGCTTGGATGGGCGCCCGACTCGCACTTCGACGCGCTCGACATGGACACCGGCCACCTCTGCGAGACGACTCGTGATCGTGCTGCTCAGGAACTTGACCTGCGTGGCCCACGCCGCCTCGTCGGCTTCGACCGTCAACACCCCTTCGTCGAGGCGAACAGGGCGAACATGAGCCGCCACCGTGGGCCCGACGGCCTCGTCCCAGCGTCCGAACACCCCACCGATCTGGATCCGATCGGTGCCGCGCAGTGACTTCATGATCGAGTCCAATGACCGCGAGATCGGGACGGGTTCAGCCACACCGTCAACGTACTCCGCCGCTGGATCGGTCGACACCGACCAGTGAACCGACCAGTGATGAGATCGTGGCGCACCGTTCAGCCCGAATTCTCATCGCATTCGGTCGCGTGGCGATGGGCACGTTCGAGATCGTCCACGACGAACGTCGGGCACGACACTGGCGATCCTCGGAAATGTTCACTCAGTCGATCGTGACGTGCCCGGACTCGACGCGCAGGACATGATCCGCATGCCCCTCCGGGGGAAGCGCACTCGCGGTGGTGATCACGACCTGGCCGGCCGGAAGGTGTCCCAGCAGTGCGGTGGCTCGATGGTCGTCGAGTTCGGACAACACGTCGTCCAGAACCAGGACCGGTGCCGATCCGGTGCGTTCGGTGACCAGCCGGTGGCTCGCCAGCCGGAGCGCCAGCGCAAGGGTCCGCTGCTCACCTTGCGATGCATGCGTTCGGCTCGGAAGCCCACCGATCCACATCTGAACTTCATCGCGGTGCGGGCCAACGGTGGTCACGCCCCGACGGAGATCCGTCGAACGCGCTTCGAGCAGCGCTGCTGCGAGTCCGGTCACACGCCACCCGGGCTCGTAGCGCAGTTCGATCGGCGTGGGGACGCCAGCGAGATGCTCGTAGGCCTCCTGGACCATCGGAGCGAGGCGGGCCACCAGGGTCGCTCGGGCATGGCCGAACTGATCGGCGATCGCCGCGAACTTGGTGTCCCAGACATCGAGCGTCATGACGACATCGTCGGATGCCCTGCCGCCGGCTTGTTTCAGCAGCGTGTTGCGTTGCCGGACGATCCGATCGATCTCGAGGCGCACGGAGTCGTACTTCACGGCGAGTGCAACCAGCGTGTCGTCGAGGAAGCGGCGTCGGTCCCCCGGGCTGCCCTTGATCAAGATGAGATCATCGGGAGAGAACACGGTCACACGGACGGTTCCGAGCAGATCTCGCACCCGAGCCAAACGCTGCCGGTTCACTTGGACCCGGTTCCTCCCGGCTCTGACGACCTCGATCTCCACCAGGCTCTCGCGGCCGTCGTCCTCGCGCACCGTTGCACGGATGATCGCAGCATCAGCGCCCACGCGGACAAGCGCGTCGGTGGGAGCCGAACGGAAACTGTCGAGCGTCGCCAGGAATGCGAGTGCTTCGGCGAGGTTGGTCTTGCCCTGACCGTTGTCACCGATGACCACCGTCGTCCCGGCGGTGAGTTCGAACGAACCCGAGACGTAGTTCCGGAAGTCGAGGAGTTCCAGATGCGAGATGATCATGAAACCGGCGGGGCCGCCGACAGTCCCTACGGGACGCGAACAGGCATCAGCAGGTAGAGGTAGTCGTCTCGACCGACACCTCGGAGCACCGCTGGTTTCATGGGATCCATCGTGGCCAGAGTGACGTCGTCGCTGTCGATCGCGTCGATGCCGGCCGAGAGGTAATCCGGATTGAACGCAACGGTCATCTCCGTGCCCTCGTACGACGCATCGATCTCCTCGGTGGCATTGCCGACATCCTGGGTGATCGCGGTCAACTCCACCGTGTCACCACCGAGCGTCAAGCGAACCGGGGTCGAATCCTGCGCCAGGATCTTGACGCGTCGGATGGCTTCGAGCATGGCGGCCTTGCCGACGGTCAGCAGGTTCGGGTAGCTCGACGGCAACAGGTTCCGATAGTTCGGGAACTCCCCCTCGATCAGTCGTGTGCTCAGTCGGGTCGAGCCTGCTTCGAAGGTCGCCTCACGCTCACCGAGACGGACGGTGAGTTCTTCGGCATCGCCCATCACACGCTGCAGTTCATTGAGAGCCCGACCGGGGATCAGCACCTTCTGCCCCGACGAGAGCACCGAGGCGTCGGGCAGGTCGCGAACGGCCAACCGGTACGAGTCGGTCGCCACCATCCGGAGCCCGTCCTCATCCGAGGCGAGCAGCACACCGGTGAGCACCGCACGTGCGTCGTCGGTCGACGCTGCGCGAACGACCTGGCGGAGTGCGTCGCCGAGCGCCACGGCCGGCAGGGTCACCGGATCCGCAGCCGGCTCCGGGAGTGACGGGTAGTCATCAAGGGACAGCGGACGCACCGAGAACTGTGAACGGCCTGCACTGATCGACATCTCGTCATCAACGAGCTCGATCGAGACCGCGCCCGCCGGGAGGGCCTTGACGATGTCGCCGACGAGTCGCGCGGGAACGACGGCGGCTCCGTCGCGTTCCCCACCGACCTCCACGGTCAGTCGGATCGTGAGCTCCAGATCCGTTCCCGTGATCGTCAACCGATCACCGTCGACTTCCATGCGGACACCAGCAAGGACCGGCAGCGTGCCCGTCCTGTTCGTGGCGGCACGCCCCGCCGACCCGATGGCATCGGCCAGCACATCACGTTCGCAACGAAACTTCACAGTGGGCACTTCTCCTCATGCAGGGATGTCTCAATGTTTACGGGTAGTAGTAGGTCCTGTGGACTGGGGACAACCACGCGTCGCTGCAGCGTAGGACGCTTTCGCGCGTCCACACGGGATGCCCCGGTGTTCCCCAGGCCGTGAATTGCACGCGTGTCGCTCGGTGGACAAGGTCGCGTTGTCCACCGCGTTGTCGGCGTTGTCCGAGCAGCGTCCCCAACGTTGTTCGCGTGTGACGCTGGAGCAGTTCGAGTGCCTGACATCAGGCCTTCAGCTGTTGGAGCAGGTCGGTGACCTGGTCGTAGATCTGTTTGCGTTCACTCATCAGCCGTTGGATCTTCTCGTTGGCATGAATGACCGTTGTGTGATCGCGCCCGCCGAAGAGGCGTGCGATGGCCGGGTAGCTGAGGTCGGTGAGTTCGCGGAACACGTACATCGCGATCTGCCGAGCGGTGACCAGTGGACGTTGCCGACTGCGTCCCTTGAGGTCTTCCACCGGGAACCTCAGGATCGCGGCGATGTCGGCGAGGAGTTCTTCGTCGGTGCGCGTCTTGGGTTTGTTGTCGTTGAGCAGGTCGGCCAGTTGCGTCTGGGCGAGATCGGTGGTGATCGGGACCTGGTTGAGGCTGGCGTACGCGGTGACTCGGATCAGCGCACCTTCGAGCTCGCGGATGTTGGTGGCGATGTTGGTCGCAATGAACTCGAGGGTTTCGTCCGGGACGAGGACACGGTCGCGTTCGGACTTGTTCCGGAGGATCGCCAGACGGGTCTCGAGGTCGGGTGGCTGGATGTCGGTGATCAGCCCCCACTTGAACCGGCCTCGCAGGCGTTCCTCGAGCGTCGGAATGGCGTCCGGCATCCGATCCGAGGAGATCACGACTTGTTTGTTCGCTCCGTGCAGGGAGTTGAACGTGTGGAAGAACTCCTCCTGGAGTCCCTCTTTGCCGGCGATGAACTGGATGTCGTCGATCAACAGCACATCGATGTCGCGGTACCGCCGGCGCAGTGAATTGGTGGTGTTCTGGCGAATCGCGTCGACGTACTCGTTCATGAACGTCTCGGTGGAGACGTACCTGACTTCGTGATGCTGGTAGTTCGAGTGGACGTAGTGGCCGATGGCATGGAGCAGGTGGGTCTTGCCGAGACCGGCGGAGCCGTAGATGAACAGCGGGTTGTAACTCCGAGCCGGCGTTTCGGCGACTCGGAGAGCGGCAGCGAGCGCGAACTGGTTGGAGGCGCCTTTGACGAAGGTCTCGAAGGTGTATCGGGGGTTGAGACCCGCTTCGTCGAGGAGCAGCGATTGCCTGCTGGATGCGGAATCGTCGCGTACCTGCGCCGTCGTGTCGGTGGTGTCGTGCATTTGCGTCGACGTCATGTGTTCGGTGTCGGCGGTGTCGGGCGCGTGCGCGGCGTTCGCCGTGTCGGAGGTTTCGACGTCGATCTCGACGGACCGGTGTCCTTCGTGGGCGTCCTGGAGCGCCTCGGTGACGAGCGGGAGGTAGCGAGTCAAGATCCGGTCGCGGACATAGGCACTGGGAGCGAGGAGTCGGAGGGTGTTCGGGTCCGACTCGAGAGGGGTCACGTCTTGGAACGTGGAGAACCAAACCGACTCGGCAAGCTGTGATCGCAGGGACAAGGTCACCTGAGTCCACACGTCAGCACTGTCGTTCACCTGGGCATCTCCCGATCACCGCCCCACATGGTCCACAGCATGTCCACACGATGTGGACATGTACGAGACGATGGGCGGGCAGATGAAGCTATCACGCGTTCGACGTGAGGAAAACTTGACCGCTGACAACGTCGTTCACTGCGAAAAATGGTCGTTGTGCAGGGAGAATGCCGGAACAGTGTGGCTGTGGGTAACTTACATCGATGTGGTTTGTGCCTGATGGTTGGCGCACTCGTCCCGCGACCCCTAGCCTTGTCAGGTCAGTCCGTGTACCTGGACCCTGTGAGGTGCCACCACGGAACGTGATCGATTGCCTCGAACCCGGAGATCGCCGTGAAGCGTACATTTCAACCCAACAACCGCCGCCGAGCCCGCAAGCACGGCTTCCGTGCTCGGATGAGCACGCGTGCCGGACGCGCCGTCCTCAAGTCTCGCCGCGCCAAGGGCCGCGTCCGTCTGTCGGCTTGATCGACCGGATCCGCGAGCGCGAGGCCTTCGTCCGCCTGCGGCGAGAAGGGGTTCGTGTGCGGATCGATCCGCTGTGGTGCTCTTTCGTTCCCGATTCCGAGTTGGTTCCGCCCCGCGTGGCGTTCGCCATCGGTCGCGCCACTGGATCGGCGGTCGAACGAAATCGACTTCGGCGGCGTCTCCGAGCGGTGTTGCGCTCGTGCGACGTCCCTCCGGGGCTGTATCTCTTCGGCGCGACACCGCGCGCAAACGAACGTACGTTCGAAGAGTTGGCCGCGCTGGTCATGGATCTGTTGGCCGCAGTTCGGCGGCGAATGCCGGTCACGGCATGACCTGGACCCAGCGACGAGCGTTGGCGTGGATCGCCGCCTACCAGCGCGCCTTCGCCGGTCGGCCCTCTCCGTGCCGCTTCTACCCGACCTGCTCCAGCTATGCACTCGAGGCCTACGAGGTCCATGGAACGAGCCGTGGAAGCTGGCTGACGTTGCGTCGGCTCCTGCGTTGTCGCCCATTCGGACCGTCCGGCTACGACCCGGTCCCTGAGCCCCGTGTACAGAGCACCATCTCCCTGGACGTCCTCGACGTCGGGAAGGATCACTGAGCAATGTTCGAGATCCCCGCCGCCCTGTTGTCGTGGTTCTACGGCATCACCAACGGTTACACGACGGCAATTGCACTCATCGCCGTCGTCGTCATGGGGATCACGACCCCGCTGACGCTCAAGAGCACCAAGGGAATGCTGGAGATGCAGCGTCTCGCCCCCGAGATGCGCAAGTTGCAGAACGAGTACCGCAACGATCGCACCAAGCTCAACGAAGAGATGATGAAGCTCTACCAGGAGCACAAGGTCAACCCGATGGCCTCGTGCCTGCCGTTGCTTGCCCAGGCACCCGTGTTCTACATCATGTTCCGCGTGCTCCGGGGCCTCACGTACACACCGCGTGGTGCGGCTCGCCCGGTCTCCGATTCCGTCTGGGGTGCGTTCGGGCGTCCCGACGAGGTGCTCGACCCCGGATTCATCCCCCGGTATCTGTCGATCGATTCGGCGCTGTATCAATCGCTCTTCGGAGAGCACTCGATGCCGTCGCTCGGCCTCGACTTGTCGAAGTCGGCCGCAGTGGCCGTGGCCGATGGGTTCACGGACTCGATCTGGTACATCCTGTTGGTGGTCGTCCTGGGCGGACTGTACTTCGTGCAGCAGCGCATGGTGGCGGCGAGGGCCTCGATCAGCCCGACGATGTCGGCGGGCCAGCAGAAGTTGATGCAGTACCTACCCGTCTTCTTCGCTGTCTTCCAGATCTTCTTCCTCTCCGCCTTGGTCGTCTACTACATCTTCCAGACGTTGCTCAGGATCGCTCAACAGGCCTACATCACCCGAACGTTCTATGGTCACGACGAGTCGCTCGGCCGCCAAGCTCAACGGGCGGGCGAAGCGGCCCGTGAAGAGGCCAAGAAGGGCGGCGATGGCGGTGGAGGTTTCCTCTCGCAAGCCAAGCGTGAACTCGGCGCGGCGTCAGGTTCCAAGTCGGATTCGTCGAAGTCGGCCAACTCCAAGGCCGAGAAGTCCAAAGCCGAGAAGTCCAAGGCGGCCGACACGAAGGACTCATCGAAGAAGTCCACGACGTCGAACAGCCAGCAGAGCAAGCGCGTGACTCCTCCGAAGAACCGACCGACACCATCGTCATCGGCAAAGGGACGACCGACACCATCGCGTCAGGAAGCCCAGGCCCAGAAGGCGAAGAACACCAAGGCGTCGAAGTCGTCATCGAAGTCGCCCCGTCCGAGATCGTCGAAGAAGCCGACGTGACCCCCGGGTACGAGCGGATGTCGCTCGTACCATCGTTCGCAACCGAAAGTGAAGCAATCATGGAGTGGGTAGAAACCACCGGCAAGACCCTCGATGCGGCTCGTGAGGCAGCCCTGGATCAACTCGGCGTCGCAGCCGACGAAGCCGAATTCGATGTGATCGAGGAGCCGCGACCCGGTCTGTTCGGCCGGGTGCGAGGCGAGGCCCGGCTCCGTGCCCGGGTCCGGCCGGCACAGGTGCGCCCAAAGCAAGAGCGTCGCCGTCGGGGTCGTTCCGACAAGCCGGCTGCCAGCGAGTCGTCCCCAGCGACCGACTCGACCCCGAAGCCGGCGTCGAAGCCGTCATCCAAGCAGTCGTCGAACCAACGGTCGGGGCGTCGCGGCTCGACCACCACCGAGAGCAACGAGGAGTCCACCATGACCAGCGAGACGCGTACCACCGAGGATCGCCCCGAGTCCACCGTGACTCCCGACGAGGTCGGCGCAGCTGCGGTCACCTTCATGGAAGGGCTGACCGGGGCCCTGGGTGCACAGGCAACCGTGGAGATCCAGATCGACGGCATCGAGCTCGACGTCCGGGTGAGCGGCTCGGAACTGGGCTTGCTGGTGGGCCCCGGCGGCCGCACGTTGAACGCCGTGCAGGATCTCGCCCGTGTTGCCGCGCAGCGTCGCCTCGGTGATCACGAGACTCGCCTCCGGATTGACGTCGCCGGCTATCGCGAGCGTCGTGAGGCGGCGTTGTCGGTGTTCGCCCGTGACGTTGCCGAGCAGGTGCGTACCTCGGGGACGGCTCGGTCGCTCGAGCCGATGACCTCGGCTGACCGGAAGGTCATTCACGACGTGCTGAACGAGGAAGCCGGCGTTGCGAGTCGCTCGGTGGGCGAAGATCCGGATCGTCGCATCATCGTCGAGCCCGCCTGATCTCCACGTCGTCGTTGGTTCGGTGACCGAACGATGACGGGGTTCGGTGACCGAACGATGACGGCGACCGAGCAGTTGATCGACGTGTTGCGAGAATCCCAGCGACTCGGATTTCTCGGCGAGCGGCCGGTCGAGGAGGTCATCGAACATGCTCGAGCGTTCTGTGTCGGGCTCGATGATCTTCGCTCCAGCCCGGATCGCTCGATGTTGAAGGTGCTCGATCTCGGTGCGGGAGGCGGAGTCCCGGGGTTCGTGATCGCATTCGATCGACCCGACCTGCAGTTGACCCTGCTCGATCGACGGGTCAAACGCACCGACTTCCTCGAACGCATGGCGCGGCGGTTGGGGTGGCACGACCGAGTCACGGTGGCGTCGGTCGATGCAGTCGACTACGCCGCGACGCATCCCCAGGCCTTCGACGCGGTCGTGGCCCGGGGGTTCGGT
>Ga0316190_10002353_pt1 | contig 13681 bp, 11 predicted proteins | sample Eddworburrow2_MG_FD_204929 | JGI IMG/M metagenome (GOLD analysis project Ga0316190, IMG submission 204929) | Coastal sediment microbial communities from Maine, United States - Eddy worm burrow 2 | ecosystem: Environmental > Aquatic > Marine > Coastal > Sediment | place: USA: Maine | collected... | reverse complement strand
ACGTGATTGACGATCTGATCGTTGAAATCGTAGATCACGTCACCGCAGATGCAGGCCAGGCCCTCGGCCGTTTCAACGATCACGTTCATCGAGCCTTCGGTGTGAGCACCGGCGGCCTCGCACCACACGCCGGGAATGATCTCTTCAGCGCCGGAAATCTCCAGGTCGAGGAAGCGCATGGCTTCAGGTTCATAGATGCGGTCGACCAGATGCTTGATGTCCGGCTTGGGATATTGCGGATACATGATGCCGGAGACCGAAAACTCCATCTCGCGGCGGTTGAGCACCACGGTGGTATTCATGCTGAAGTGATCATCCTTGCCGGCATGATCAATGTGCAAATGGGTGTGCAGCACGTAGCGTACGTCACCCAGTTTCACCCCGTGTTTGGCCAACTGGTTTTCAATCATGTTGTCATGAAACTGCAGGCCGCGCATGCCGAGTGACTCCATGATGGCATTGTCGCGATAGCCGGTATCGACAACAATCGGGTATCTGCCGCCCAGAATGAGAAAACCGTAGACCGGCACACGCCGAATGCGGCCACACTCATGTCCCAGCACCAGGAAGCTGGTTTCCAGCTCGATATCACCATAATCGAGAATCTTGATTTCAAGTGCCATTTTCTGTTTTTCCCTTCGTGTCTTCGACCGGTCTGCGGCCTGTCTTGTTATGAACTTTCGAGCCCGGGGGCCTAAAGCTTGTAGACCCTCATTGCGGTGTCATGAAAAATTGCCTTCTGCTTTGCCTTGGACAGACCCGAAGCTGCCTTTTTGAAAGCACCCACGAGGTCTGCATAACTGGTCCAGAGTTTCTCGATCGGATAATTGGAGCCGAACAGGCAGCGCTCGGCACCGAATATCTCGACCGTATCGGTGAGAATGGTCTTGATATGATCGGCATCATTGCGATGAATGAAGGTGCCGAACGCCGACAGCTTGGACACCACGTTCGGCTCGGCTGCCAGTCGTTTCATGCCGTCGCGCCAGGCCTTGATGCCGGCGTCGGACAGGTCTTCCAGCATGCCGGCATGTTGCAGGATGAAGGTCACATCCGGACACACCCGCGCCAGCTTTGCCGCATCGCCCATCTGGCCGGTGAACACCTGCAGATCAAACGACCAGCCATAATCTGCCAGCCTAGCGACATTCTTCTGCACTTGCGGGTCAGCGGGCAGATCAGGCCGCGCAGCAAACCGGTACATGGGCTCCTCGTGCCAGTGAAACTGCTGGCGGATGCCACGCATCAGCTTGTTGACCTTCAGCTTGTCAAGTTGCGGGCGCACATCGTCACCGGTGAAATCCGCATATCCCACGATTGCATGCGGCCAGCCGGACTTGTCGGCCACCGACTGCACCCAGGCGGCCTCGTCGGCGAACCAGTTCGGGGCCCAGTTGGCCTGCACATAGACCGACTTGGTGATGCCGGATCCCTTGATGTCGTCCAGGAACTCCTCGATCAGGTAATCACGCATGATCGCCTTGTAGGGTCCGAAAATTCTCGGCTGTTCCGGCCCCAGCAGCCACGGCAGGTCGGCCTGCCGCCAGATATGATGATGCGCGTCAATAATATCCATCTATGCAGCCTCCTGCCTGAGGGAAAGCACCCGCTCACACAGCGCGCGCACGGAACTTCCGTCTTCGATTGCATCCAGAAACGGCGCTATCGCCTGCATGGCTGCTGTCTCCGGACGATACCCGGCATCACCCGCCAGCGGTGTCAGCCAGATCAGCTTCCAGGCCAGTCGCGACAGCTTTTCAACCGCCTCGACAAGCGTCGAGTGATCGCCGCGCTCGAGCCCGTCCGACAAGGCGAGCACCGCAGCCCCGCGGGTAAACCCGGCAAAGCGAGGAATGTCAAGGAATGCCTGCAACGCGTCGCCCAGCCGTGTACCTCCATCCCAGTCGGCCACGATGCCCGACACCAGGTTCAGCGCCTGCGCCCGGTTTCGCACCTTCATGGCGCGGGTAATACGCGTCAGGCGGGTGCCGAGTGTGAATATCTCGATACGCTCACCCGCCTGTGCAAGTGCGTGCGCAAAGTGCAGGTAACTGTCGGTCTGCTCCTTCATCGAACCGGATACATCAATCAGCAGCACGATCCGGCGCTGGCGCAGCTTGCGCCGCAACCTGGGCAGTTCAATCACTTCACCGTCACGCTGCACTGCCTGGCGGAACACCTTGCGCATGTTCCAGCCATCGCCCTTGCTGGCGGCTGCACGCCGGTAGGATTTGCGCACCGGCAAGCGTTCCGGTGCAAGTCGCGCGAAGCGCCGCAGTGCCTCGTTTTCATCAACACCGGCAAACCGCCGCGTCGACAGCACCTCGTTACCTGTGGCTTCGCCGCCCGCCTCGTTGATTTCATCGGGTTCCGGCGGCTCAGTGTCGCCGGTTGCCTCTTCACCCACCAGGATTTCATCCTCGTCAGGCCCCGACGCAGGCACCGGTATAGACTGGCCGAGGAACTTCATGCGGAACAGTGCATCAAACTCGGGCCGCCGTTCAGGCGGTGGCGCAAACATCGCCCTGCCCGCCTGCAGGATGTCGTTCATGCTTCGCGGCCCCAGAAGGCCGACGGCCTCGATGAAGCCGATAGTCTGTTCGGGCGCCACGGAAAACCCGTTCTCGCGCAGCAGCGATGCAAATTCGACAAACGGTTCAGCCGCGCGCGGCAGATGCTGTGTCACGCTCATGCCGCTGTCCCCGTAATCACCTGGTCGAGCCGGTCATGCACGAAATTCAGGTCATCCTGATCCTTCAGCACCACGCCGATGGCGCGTTTAAAGGCGTCAGGCCATTGTGCGCCCTGCGACTGCAGCAGCGTGACAGCTTCCGCCCACTCTACCGTTTCGGCAACACCGGGTGGCTTGGTCAGCGGTTCAGCCCGCAACCGACCGACAGCAGCCACCACGCGGTCGGCAGTATCACGCGCCACCGAACTTGCACGCATCATCACGATTTCGGCCTCGCGCAGCGCGTCCGGATAATCGATCCAGTGATACACGCAGCGCCTGCGCAGCGCCTCATGCAGTTCGCGCGTCCGGTTGGACGTCAGTACGACCACCGGGCGTTGCTGCGCACGGATCGTGCCGCGCTCAGGAATTGATATCTGGAAGTCGGACAGGAACTCCAGCAGGAATGCCTCGAACTCATGGTCCGACCTGTCGATTTCATCGATCAGAAGCAGTGCGTTGCCGCCTGACTGCAAGGCGTCCAGCATGGGCCGCGCGATCAGGAACTCATCCTTGTAGATGTTGACGTACTCATCACCCGCCTGCCGGATGGCCAGCATCTGGCGGGGATAGTTCCACTCGTAAAGCGCTGCACCGGCATCAATGCCTTCATAGCACTGCAGCCGGATCAGCCTCCTGCCGAGGATCGAGGACAACGCCTTGGCGGCTTCGGTCTTGCCGACACCCGGCGCACCTTCGAGCAACAAGGGCTTGCCCAGCGCCAGCGCAAGATAGGCAGATGTCGACAACCCATCGTCCGACAGGTACTGCGCCGCCTGCAGGGCTTCGTGAAGCTCCGGGGGGTTGGATATCCCTGATATGGTCGGGTTTACCGGCATGAGTTTGTCTGTCCGCCCTTACCGCTGGCCTTGCGGCTGTGCACCGCCATTGGCCTTGATGGCGCGCAGTATCTTTTCAGGCGTAATCGGCAACTCGTCTATGCGCACCCCAACTGCGTTGAACACCGCGTTGGCAACCGCAGGCAACACCGGGTTGGCGCACATTTCGCCCGGTCCCTTGCCGCCATAAGGACCATCCGGCGCCGGTCTCTCCAGAATCGCAATATTATGTGGAGCGATATCACCGGGTCCCGGCATCAGGTACTGGTTGAAATCGGTCGGCCGGTGCGTGCGTTCAGGATAGTAAGGCTCCGTGGTCTCCCACAAGGCGTGGCTCATGCCCATCCAGGCGCCGCCGACCAGCTGCTGTTCCACCATGCGCGGATTGAGCGCGCGGCCGACTTCATAGGCCGAGTTCATCTGCTTGACATCAACTTCGCCGGTTTCGTCATCCACCTCGATATCAACCACAAGCGCAGCGTGGGCATAGCACGACACCGGCGTCATTTCCCCGGTTTCAGGATCCACGTCCGACATCGGGATCAGGAAGATGCCCCTGCCCGACACGGTCTTGCCCTGCTTGAACTGGGCGGCACCGCATGCCTCGCCCGTTGATATGGACCTCGACGGCGCGCCGCGGACAAAAATATTGCCCTTGCCATCGGTCTCCAGGTCCGCCGCATTGACTTCAAGCTCTTCGGCTGCAGCCTCCATCATCACCGCGCGGGCTTCCTTGGCTGCCTGGATCACCGCGTTGCCGACACGATGCGTACCGCGCGAGGCAAACGAGCCCATGCAGTGCGGCCCGGTATCGCTGTCGGCGGTATCCACATAGACATCCTCAACCGGCACGCCCAGGGTTTCCGCAGCAATCTGGCGGGTGACCTGTTTCATGCCCTGGCCCAGATCGATGGACGACAGCGCCACCGCAAACTTGCCGTCCGGGTTGGAGTGCACCAGCGCCTGGCTCGGATCACCCCCCAGGTTCATGCCGATCGGATAATTGATGGAGGCAAAGCCCCTGCCCTTGTGAATGCTCATGATCAGCGCCTCCTGAAACCGGAATTGGATGCAAAACGGCTGTAACCGGGCCGGTTGACCGGACGCGCCGATGGTGCACCGCTGTCTGGTGCGGGCGCAGCAGCAGGTGCAGGCGTTGGCGCAGCAGCAGGTGCTGGCGTTGGCGCAACCGGTGACGGAGTTTGCGTGGCGGCCGGGTTATAGGCCGGTGCGGCTGCCGGATGCACGTAACTCGGTTGCTGGTCAACGGTCTGCGGCGCGCGCGACGGCGGGGCCGATGGCGGCGGCGATGTGTAGGCGGCAGGCGCTGGTGCAGGCATTGAAGGCGCAATGGTACGGGTCTGGCCACCACTGCGTCCGGCCCGGCGATCGCCGATCCTGCCGTCTTCATCGGTCACGGTGTGGGGTATTTTGGCCCGCTCACCGCCACCGCCGACCATCGACGACATCTGCTTGAATTCATCGCGGATCGGCCAGTTGGCTTTTTCCGCCGCCACCTGCGCGCATTCGATCAGTGCGCAGTTCTTGGCTTCACGTCGATGGGCCTTCATGTCGCCGTCCCGATAGGCGTTAAGTATGCGCAACTCGACCGGGTTCATGCCGACTTCGTGGGCGATCTTGTCCATCTGGCATTCAATGGCAAAATCCACCCCGGTCACGCCAAAGCCGCGCATGGCGGTGGCCGGTGTCCGGTTGGTGAACACGCAGAACACGTCGGCCTTCACATTGGCAATGTGATAGGGTCCCGGCAGATGCGCAGCACCCTTGATGATGGCGTAGCTTGACAGCCTGGTATAGGCACCGGAGTCGAAATACCCGGTAAACTGGCGCGCGATAATGCGCCCGTCATTCATCACCCCGTCCTTCAGATACCAGCGCTCGCCGCCACGCGGCGCGCCCACCTGCATCTCTTCCTCGCGGTCCCACACGAACCGGCATGGCTTGCCGGTCAGCATGCAGGCCAGGATCGCCATCGGCTCGACCAGGCTGTCCACCTTGCCGCCAAAGCCCCCACCAACTGTTCCACCGATAAAATGCAGCCGGTTGGAGCTTACATTGAGCAGCTTGGCGGCCGTGCCCAGCGAGAAGAACAGCGCTTGCGTGGAGGTGTAGCAGACAAACCGGTCATTGGTTTCAGGCGCGGCAATGGCGCCATTGGTTTCAACCGGCGCCTGTTCGATGGGCGACATCTGGTAGCGCCCCTCGACTATCTTGTCAGCCTGGGCAAAGGCAGTTTCCACATCGCCATAGCGGACCTTCTGGTGATCATACTTGTCGTGATAGTCGAACGTGTTGTTGGGATAGACCTCGTTGACCACCGGTGCATCGGGCTGCAGCGCTTCTTCCACGTCCAGCACATGCGGCAGCACTTCCCAGTCCACCCTGACGGCAGCAACCGCATCACGCGCCTGGCGGTCGGTTCTGGCAACAATCGCCAGCACAGGCTCGCCGATATAGCTCACCTTTTTCGATGAAATCAGCGGTTCGTCATCGCGGCCGAAATTCAGCAGGCTCAGCAGGGTATTGAAATTGTGCGCCACGTCTTCCGCGCGAATGACCTTCACCACGCCCGGCATCTGTGCGGCCTGCGCATAATCAATCGACCGGATGCGGGCATGATGGTGCGGACTGCGCACGCAGCGCACCTGCAAAAGGCCTTCAAACAAATGATCATCGAAATACGGCGACCTGCCTGTCACATGGCCCAGCGCATCCTGACGCTGGGTGCCCTTGCCTATCTCGTTGAGATTGTCATCGCGCTCACTGGCGAACAGCTCTTTGCGGAATTCCACGCTCATGGGGGGTATGCTTCCTTATGCGCTGCGCCGTCCGGCACCGCTTTGCGCGGCATCCAGAATGGCTTCAATGATGGGTTCATAACCGGTGCATCGGCAGATATTGCCGGAGATCGCTTCCACGACCTCGTCACGACCCGGGTTTGGATTGCGGTCCAGGAGTGCCTTGGCGGCCATCAGCATGCCGGATGTGCAGAACCCGCACTGAGCCGCGAAATGCCGCATGAAAGCGTCCTGCAACGGATGCAGGACCGCGCCGTCTGCAAGTCCGCCGGTACTGCTCAACGTCCGGCCTTCCACGGTTTCAGCCAGTGTCAGGCAACTCAAGTGCGGCTCGCCGTCGATCAGCACGGTGCACGCGCCGCATGTACCCTGGCCGCAACCATATTTCGGCGACAGGTCTCCGACACCGCGCCGCAGCACCTCCAGCAGGTTCTGACCGTCCTCGACGAACACGGCCTTGCTCTCGCCGTTAAGAGTGAATTGTACCGGTTTCTTGCTCATGGGTCCTTAGCCTCCCAGCAATGTGCGCTTGAGGTGAACCGGAGCCACTTCCCGGCGATACCACGAAGACGCTATGGCATCTGTCGGCGGTTCGAGCCCAGCGGTTGCCGCCGAAAGCGCGTTGGCGATGCCTGCCTCATCCAGCGAAGCGCCTTCCAGTGCCTGTTCCACTGCCGTCACACGCATCGGCGTGGGCCCCATGGAAGAGTACGATATGCGGGCACCTGAAACCCGCCCGCCCGATTGCGGCAACCAGGCAGCAATGGTCATCAGCGAGACGCCCTTCGGCTTCACCCTGGACACCTTTCTGAACCTGAACACACCGGATTGCGGCCGCACGATACTGACAGATGCGACAACGGCCCGGGGCTCACGTGCCCGGTTGCGCAGAAAATCCGCCAGTGGAGAACTCTGCCCGCCGGCAAGCGTTACACTGCAGTCAAGCACCAGCAGCGCTGCCGTCATGTCGCCATACGGATGTCCGGCAAACAGGTTGCCGCCGACCGTCGCCATATTGCGAATGGCAGGCCCTCCGACGGCGCGGGCAACCGGGTGCAGGAAATCAACATCACGGCTGGCGAGTATCCCGGCCATGGTCACACCGGCACCGATGATCACCCGGTCACCTTGCGGTTGCACCTGCCTGAGTGCCGGGTCGCTGGTCAGCACTATGGTATTGAACGACTGGTCACCTTCATTAACCGCCCGCATGATCAAGGTACCGCCGCCCATGAAACGGGCAGTGCGATCACCCGACAGGGCCGTTGCGGCCTCTGCGGAACTGGCAAATGTCTTGACGGAGATACTCATCTTGTTCCTTCCGGCACCGGCTTCAGGCCGCCACGCCCATATGGTTTCGAATGGCCTCGAAACCTGCTTCGTAAATCTCGGTTCCGACCATGTTTTTCAGTTGGGTTTCCTCGCCTGCCGGCGTGGAGAAATTACCCTCCCACTGCCAGAAGGTGCGGTCGCCGTCAGTCACGGGAAACAGCCGGACATGGCTGACATAATTGAACAGCGGGACCGGTGTATCGAGCAGGCAGTAACTGTAGGCCGCGTCGATGTCCGACAGTGTCATCAGCTGTTCGCGCAACAGCGACCCGTCCTTGAGATGGAACCTGCGGATGCAGCCGACAATGTCGGATGCCCGGCCACGTTCGATTTCACTGTCTGCCACCGCCGGGTGCCAGCGGTCATGCCCGTTGAAATCACGCAACACATCCCACACCGCATCGATCGGTGCGTTCAGTATCGTGCTTTTCAAGACCTTGACCATGAAACCGGTACCTCCCCTATCCGCCGAAGTGCCGCTTCAGGGCGTCGAAACCGCTCTGAAACACATTGGTTGCAATGCCGTTGGACACGTCTGTTTCAACATCGGCAGAGCAATCGAACTCAGCCGACCATTCCACGAAACACCGGTCACCATCACTCACCGGCGTCAGCCGCAGGGTCGCCACATAGTTCTCGATGGGCATCGGGCTTTCCAGAATGGCATAGGTGCAGAACGTGTCGTAATCGCTGAGCGCCAGCAGTTGTTCGCGGATCTGATCGCCGTTCTGCAGCCGGAAATTGCGGATACAGCCGACCTTGTCGGACGGTTCGCCGTTCTCGATCTGGCTGTCGGCAATACGCGGGTGCCAGCGCGGCAGTCCGTTGAAGTCGCGAACCCGCTCCCAGACCTTGGAGGCAGGGGCGGCAATGACGCTGGATACATATACTCGTGCCATGTCTGGTGTCGCCTATTTCTTGGTCTTGGTGTCGTCGCCACCGGCACTCTTGCCGGCATCGTCATCCGACCCGCCGCCGTCCGGCTTGCCACTGCCACGGCCACGCTCGGCCTCCTTGGTGATGCGTTGCATGTCGGACGCTTCGCGGATCAGGCCGCCCTGCTTTGACAGGTTTGACCCGTCAATGCCGATATCGGCCAGCAGGCTGTCGACCATGGGCGCCTGTACCCGGTAGCGCAGCGCTGAATTGATCACCTCGTCGGTTGGGGTCCCCCTGCCACCGCCGTCGCCGCCACCGGACCCGCCACCGGCCCCGTTGCCGAGACCATCCAGTTGCATGATGCGGATGTCCTGGATTTTCTCCAGCGGCTTGACCGATGCCGACACGATGCCTTCGACCTTGTCGAGGAGCTTGCGGCGGAACAACCCGAACCGGGCTTCATCCGTGAGCACGTTCTCTGCTTCGTACAGCAGTTTCTGTGCCTCTGCCTCGACAACCGCGCGGATCTGGTCGGCTTCTGCAGCAATGCGCGCCTCTGCGGCGGCCTTTTCCGCCATCACCACGTCGACGCTGCGGCGACGGTTGGCAACTTCGGTTTCACGCGTCGTCTTGACCCGCTCTTCAGCCTCTGCCGCATGGGCACGGGCAATATCGGCTTCAGCCTGGGCTGCCGACTGTTCCAGCGACTTCCTGTACAGATCGACTGCCTTTTCCATTTCGGCAGACTCGACTTCGCGTTCGCGATTGACCTCCAGCTTGCGCCGTTCGGTTTCATGCCCGATACGCGCTTCATCAAGCCCGCGTTCGGATGCAATGCGGGAGCGCTCGACATCCTCGCGAGAGGCAATCTCTGCTTCGCGCAGTGCCTGCATCCGGGCAATTTCCAGCTGCTCCAGTGACCGCTTGCGCTCAAGCCGTGCTGCATCGAGCACCTGTTCACGTTCCACATCAGAGCGATCCACATCGCGCTGTGCGGCGATTTCGGCCTGCTTGACCCTGGCTTCGGCACCGGCACGTTCAGACTTCGCCTCGGCAAGCGCGACGATACGTTTCTCATCTGCCTGCTCGATGACCGTCTTGCGATCAATATCCACCAGATCACGGGCCTTGGAAGCTTCAATACGCTCCCGGTCCACGTTCAGTTCAACATTGATACGCTCGCGCTCGACCTTGTCGCGCTTGGAGATCTCACGCGTCTCGACAGCTTCGTCGCGACCGATCTCGCGGTCACGAATTTCCTGCTCGGCCGCTATGCGCTCAGCCTTGATCGTCTTTTCCTGGGCTACGCGTGCAGCTTCAATCGCCTCGTTTGCGGCAATCTGCGCCTGGTCGAGCACCTTGTTGCGTTCGATTTCCAGGTTGCGGATTTCTTCATCGCGCGAAATCTGATCACGCGACGTTTCCTTCTCCTTCTCGATCTTCAGCTTGTCGACGACACGCCGTGATGCGGCCTGCGTGCTTTCAACAGCTTCCTGCCGCTCGATTTCACGCACCCGGATTTCGGTTTCGGCAACAATACGCTCTGCATCCACCTTCTTTTTCTGGGCAATGCGGGCTGCATCGGTTGCCTGCTGGGCTGCAACCTCGCGCAGCGTGGTTTCTTCGCCCCGGGCAATGCGTTCTGCATCGATCTTGCCCTGCTGGACAAGACGCGCAGTCTCGGTCACCTCGGATGCACTGATCTGGGCTGTATCAATGGCCCGGTTGCGGGCAATCTCGCGTTCGCGCAGGTCCTGTTCGAAGGCGATGCGTTCTGCAGCGATCTTCTTTTCCTGGGCAATGCGGGCAGCTTCGGTTGCTTCAGCAGAGGCAATCTCGGCTTCCTGGATGGCCTGCGTGCGGCGAATGTCGCGCGCCTTGGTCGCCTGCTCGCCGTCGATCCGCTCCACCGCCAGCTTCGTCTCCTGGGCAATGCGGCTTGCTTCAACCGCTTCCCGGGCCGCGATCTCGGCTTCGTCTATGGCGCGGTTGCGCTCTATCTGCAGCGCGCGCAGTCGTTCTTCCTGACCGATACGAGACGCTTCGGTGGACTCACGCGCCACGATGTCGGCTTCTTCCAGCATGCGGCGCTGTTCTATTTCCAGCGCACGGGTTGCCTGTTCCGATGCAATCCGCTCAGCAGCAAGCTTCTTCTCGCGGGCGATGCGAGCAGCTTCGGTCGCCTGCTGGGCGGCAATTTCAGCCTCATCCAGGGCCTTCTGCCGGTCAATTTCCAGCGACCGTATTTTCTTGTCCGATGCGATGCGGTCACTGTTGACCTCGGTTTCCTGGGCAATGCGCAGTTTTTCCGTGGCTTCACGCGAGGCGATTGTCGCTGCCTCCACAGCCTGACCGCGGGCAATTTCACGACGCTGGGTATCTTCTTCCTTGGCAATACGGGATTCGGCAAGCGAGCGCTCCTGCTCAATACGCTCCTCGGTTATCACGCGCTCCTGTTTTATGCGCGCCCGTTCAGTCGCTTCGGTCGAGACAATCTGCGCATGCTCGATGGACTGGCGCCGCTCAATTTCCTGGGCTTCGGTCTGCTGCTCATTGGTGATGCGGGCATCGTTGACATTGCGTTCCTGCTCGATTCGGGCGCGTTCGGTTTTCTCCCGCGCGCCTATCTCGGCAGCCTCCACAGCTTGCTGACGTTCAATTTCCTGCTGGCGAATATCGCGTTCAGACGCAATGCGCACTTCTGATACGTGCCGTTCCTGGGCAATGCGCTGGGTCTCGATGGTTTCGCGAGCCGTAATCTGCGCGCGCTCGGCATCGGTTTCACGCTCGGCGCGTTCACGCGCCAGTTCTGCCCGCTGCTGGGCACGGCGGAACTCGATATCGCGTTCCTGGGTGAGGCGTGCTTCCTCGCTCTCGCGGTCGATTTCCAGGGCCTGCTTTTCGGCTTCAAGATTGCGCGAGCGAATCCGGATCATCGAGTCCTGCTCGATATCATTACGCAGTTTGCGCTTGGCTTCGATGTCCTCGATCAGCCGGGTCAGACCATCTGCGTCAAACCGGTTGGACGGATTGAAGTATTCAAGCCCGGTCTGGTCAATATCCTTGATGGCCACGGATTCAAGCTCAAGGCCGTTCAGATCCAACCCTTCCTGCGCTGCCTTGGCAACGCGGTCCACATAGGCACCGCGCTGTTCATGCATTTCTTCCATCGACATTTCAGAGGCAACCGAACGCAGTGCCGAAATGAACTTGCCGGACAGCAGTTCATGCAACCGGCCCTGCTCCAGCGTGCGCCGTCCCAGCGTGGACGCAGCGATCGAAACCGAGGCACGCGACGGGCGCACGCGAACATAGAATTCGGCCTCCACATCAACCCGCATGCGGTCCTTGGTTATCAGCGCATGGTCTTTCTCGCGCACGACTTCCAGGGGCAGCGTGTTCATGTTGACGGGCGTTATGTCGTGAATGATCGGCCACACGAATGCACCGCCGTCAATCACCACTTTCTCACCCAGGAAACCGGTTCTGACAAAGGCCACTTCCTTGGTGGACCGGCGATACAGCCAGTTCATCACCCAGTAAATGATCGCAATGACGATAACCGCCAGAATAAGCCAGAGAATAAGCTGGCCAATCAGCTGTCCGGTCATGTTCTTCCTCCCAATACGCTGCCGGTTGGCAGCCCGTTAATTCTTTCAGCCACGATACCAACGGAACTGACTATTGACTCATTGGATGGAGTCAAATCCGTTCACTCTGGCAGGCGCGGTGCGCAGCGCGATGCAGTGCATCTCGCAAGCGCCGGAACGCACCAGATGGACGGATTTGGCCCACCGAAGGCCGGTTTTTCGCGCCCGCCGGACGTCGTTATGCTCCACTTGTGGTCAACCAGACCACCGCGCGAAGCATGCCTAGCCAGCAAACGAGAAAAATCGGTCAAATGGGTCAATAGTCAGTTCCTTTGGTATCAGGCCATTTTTATCGCTTTGAACGTCTTCGTCTGTTCTGTCAGCGCCGTTTCGGTCGGCAGTCGCTCCATCGACGAAGCGCCATAAAAGCCGTGGCAGTTGCTGGTGTTCTTCAATACGAACTCTGCATCTTCAGGCATGGCCACCGGGCCGCCGTGCACGAGCACGATGATGTCCTTGTTGACCTTGAGCGCGGCTTCCGCCCACGCATCCACCTTGGCCGGGCAGTCCTGCAGGGTCTGCGCTGTTTCTGCGCCGATTGATCCCCCGGTGGTCAGGCCCAGATGGCACACGATTATGTCGGCACCTGCCTCGGCCATGGCGGTGGCATCATCCTCACAGAAAACATACGGCGTGGTCAGCATGTCCTTGCGGTGCGCCTTGGCGATCATGTCCACCTCAAGCGAGAACGACATGCCGGTTTCTTCAAGATTCGCCCTGAACGTGCCATCGATCAGGCCGACGGTCGGAAAGTTCTGCACACCGGAAAACCCGACCCGTTTCAGATCATCCAGGAACACATCCATCAACCGGAAGGGATCTGTGCCGTTGACGCCTGCCAGAACCGGTGTCCGGGTGGCGACCGGCAGCACCTCGGCTGCCATTTCCATGACGATCTGGTTGGCGTCGCCATAGGCCATGAGACCGGCCAGTGATCCGCGCCCCGCCATCCGGTAGCGCCCGGAATTGTAGATCACGATCAGGTCGATACCGCCGGCCTCTTCGCACTTTGCCGACAGGCCGGTGCCCGCGCCGCCACCGACAATGGGCTCGCCGCGATCGATCATGCCGCGGAATTTTTCTATGATTGCTGCGCGTTCGAACCGTGCCATTTCTATCTCCTTGCCTGTTTTCGCGATGGCCTGCCACCGCCATGCAGTGACCGGAAGGCTTCAACCACCTGGGCGGAAAACTCCGGATCATTTATGTTGTGAGCCACCCGCACCAATTGCCGTGTCGAGGTCTGCCGCACAGTGTGCTCAAGCGCGTCAAACAGCGCCTTGTCGGCAGCCGGGTCATGGAACGATTTTCCGGGCGCATCCAGCATCGACACTCCGCCTTCGGGAATGAAGAACCTGACCGGTCCATCCATCTGGTTGAGGCGCTCGCCGATCCAGCGGCCCATGCGCTCGTTTTCTTCTGCCGTTGTGC
>Ga0316190_10002352_pt1 | contig 13682 bp, 9 predicted proteins | sample Eddworburrow2_MG_FD_204929 | JGI IMG/M metagenome (GOLD analysis project Ga0316190, IMG submission 204929) | Coastal sediment microbial communities from Maine, United States - Eddy worm burrow 2 | ecosystem: Environmental > Aquatic > Marine > Coastal > Sediment | place: USA: Maine | collected... | reverse complement strand
GAAATCGCTCGGGAAGTTCATTATAGATAAGAGCCAGTTTAAAATTATCAAGGGATTCTCCATCATTAAGAGTTCTGCCAACTTTTAACATTGTGCCCAGGGACATAACTTTACCCGTTTCAGGAATGGAGTCAAGATAGTCATGAATTTTCTCTACCTCTTTCATCTTGCGTGAAGTAAACCAATATTGAGCTTTTCCCTTTTCCGCTTCAAACTCCTCTTCAAATTCATCAAATTCATCATTTGGCTCAGAATTTACTGTGGCAGTTGCAACAGGATCGGCTTCTTCTTCACTGAATTTAACGACCACATCAAGCGGTGTCGTTCCTCCTAATTCCTTATCAATAACGGACATACCCTGATAAATTTCCGTCGTATCCTTAAAGTAGTCGATAAAGCTATTTTCAACAATCAGCATCGCCCCACCGGCCACACTTACTATCATAAGAATAGCACTTATCCATAAAATCAGCTTACCGTAAGCCTCTGTAAATCTTGCCAGCAACTTGGTAAGAATAAAGTGACTCTCAAAAGAAGTATTGGCTGCCCTTTTATCAACAAGCATAAGTATTGTGGGAAAAATAAGAAATGTAAGAATTAAAGAAACACCGATACCTGCACTCATCATCCATCCAAAATTAATGACAGGAAGAATATTGCAGAGAATGAGAGAACTGAAACCTGCCATGGTCGTTAAAACGGCATAGGCGCAGGGCTTTGCCATGGAAGTAACCGTATCAAGAATAAGCTCTCTTTGGTCTGATTCAGGTTGTGATCCGAGAAGTTCCCTGTAACGAACGATAAGATGAATGGTTACAGCCATAGTTATAATTATCTGGATTGAAATAAAGTTAGACGAAATAACCGTCACCTCCCAGCCAAACATTCCAAGTAATCCTGATGTGGAAATAACGGAAAAAGCACAACAGAGGATTGGAATAAATATCCATCTTTTCTGCCTGAAAATGATCCAGAGAGTGACGACGAGAAAAAGCATAACTCCGGAACCAAATATTTTAAGGTCATTCTTTACATAGGTAATAAGGTCATCGGCAACCATGCTCACACCACCCAGAAACAAATCGGCGTGAGTCCGATATTTATCCATAATACCCCTTATGAGGGCAATATTTTCATGCTGTTTGATACGCATTCTGTCACGGTGAACCTTAAAATCTGCTAAAACCTGGTCAAGTTCAATACGTTCCTGAGAGGTAATCTCCTTTGACTTCAATCTTTCCTTCAGTTCATTTTTCCTATTCAGGAGATTGCGGAAAACCTTATCTTCGGGAAGGTTAACCTGAAGAGCGGTGGTTTTAAAGTCAGGACTCACCAGCATATTGCTGTAGATGGGGCTATTTAAGAACTCTTCTTTTGCCAGCTTCCGGTCTGCCTCAGGAGACTCAAGGGTTCTCACATTTTTAACCATTTCCTTAACGGGCATGGGGGGACTTTCAAGAAGAGGAACATCCAGGATTGAAACAACAGACTGGACACCTTCTAAAGCAGTAAGCTCATCACCAAGTCGTTTTATATTGTCCAGCGTTTGATCTGAAAGCAGATCCCCCTTGGGGGCGTAGGTGATGATGAGATAATCGGGGCTGCCATAACGGGCATTAACCTGGCGGGTAAGACGAAGATCTTTATCATCTTCAAGAACAAGTGTTTCTGCTGAAGCATCGACTTCAAGCTTTCTCGCTTGATAGCCGAGGAAAGTAATAAGAAGAAGAATCAGAAAAATAATAAGGCGCGGATAGGTAAGTATCCACCTGTCGTAGATTTTTTTGAGCATAATTAAGAGGGAAGTCCCTATTTTTTCACTTCGATACCGTTAAATTCTCCGGGTCTTTTCAATTTAGCGATGAGGTCTTGAACTGTCCCATCCCTAAGAACACCATCAAATTGAGACCTGTAGGTCTGAATAATGCTTACACCCTCAATTTCCACATCATAAACCTTCCAGCTATTTCCAGACTGATAAAATTTATAAAGCATTTCCAGCTTATTGTCTTTAGAGGCAAGGTAGGTTTTCATGTGGACTTTAGAACCAACGGCCTTAGGCTCATCGTAAAGCATATCTTCATCTTCATAAAGGTCGAGTTTTTCCAGGTAGGATTCCTTCATTCTCTTAATGAACAATTCCAGATATTCATTCCTTTCATTACCATTAAGACCAGGCCAGTGCTTTTTCCCAAGACTCAATTTTGCCATAAGTTCGAAATCAAATATGGGATCGACAATTTCAAGAATATTTTTGTTGCGCTTAACTTTATCAATTTTTTTGTCTCTAAGTACGAGGAGAACTTTATCTATCTTTTCCTTTAACAGTATTTCAACATCACCGGTTTTCCCTGCGGCAGCAGGAGGACAAAATATGACTAAAAAAAATATGGCATAGAGAATTTTTTTCATAACTACTCCTCAATCTTCTTTTTTCTGTTCTGTTTGTAAGCATCTCTTAAGAAGGGATATAGATCGACGGCATCCCTCTTAATACTCTCATATTTTCCGATATTCAAGGATGTAAAATTAAGTTTATCATAAGATGTCACAGCAAGTTCGTCAAGATCTGGTTCAACGAGAGAAACGGGTTCAAGAAAGTAGTCGGGAATAAGGCTAATTGAATCTCTCAGGTTCGAAGGGCCAAGGACAGGAAGAACAATATGAAAACCACCACCCACACCGTAATAACCCAGTGTCTGACCAAAATCTTCGGGGTAATCCTCCAGTGCCAGCCAGCTTTTTGCAGGATCCCAAAATCCAACGATACCGACGGTCGAGTTAATACAAAAGCGACTAAGCTCAATACCCGCAGCCTTAAACTTTAACTGCAAGGCATTATTGACGAACCTGACGGGAAACGAAAGGTTTTTGAAGAATCGATTAACAGATTGCCGTCCACCTTCAGGAACGACAAATTTATAACCTTTCGCAACAGGTTTAACTAACCAGAAATAAAGTTTATCATTAAAGGTCGTCATTAGCCGGTTATAACCGCTTAACGGATCAAAAATATCAGAGGAGGCAGGCTCTCCGAATTCATCTTCGAAATCTTCAAATAATTCACCTCCTGAGCTGTCTTCAATAGGAAGTTCAGTTCCAGATTGATAACTGTCAATGGCAATCTTAATCATGAGAGAATTGCCTTCCCTTACATTGGCCATGAGATTTATAGCGGAGAAGGCGATAAAGAAAGCAATTAAAAGGATAATAGTTGAACTTTTTGTTATTTTCATCATAGATAATAAAAACTACTTGCCCGAAAGACCAAGCTCTTCCCAGCGATCGTTTACTCTCTTAACAACCTCTTCCGTCATCTCAATGGGTGTACCCCACTCACGGGAAATTTCAGAGCCAATTTTATTAGTCGCATCGATTCCCATTTTGGAACCTAAGGAATCAAGTGGTGACGCAAAATCAAGATAGTCAATGGGTGTCCTGTCGATCATAACCGTATCACGAAGAGGATCAACCCGTGTTGAAAGTACCCAGATAACATCCTTCCATGAGCGGACATCAACATCATCATCGACAATAATGACATACTTTGTGTACATAAACTGTCTTAAAAAACTCCAGACTCCCATCATGACCCGCTTTGCATGTCCGGGGTACTGCTTTTTCATTGACACAACGGCCATCCTGTACGAACAGGCTTCCATAGGTAGATGGAAGTCGACTATCTCAGGAAAAGCCTGTTTAAGGAGAGGAACAAAGATTTCATTCAGGGCCAGGGCAAGAACAGCCGGTTCATCAGGTGGACGACCGGTAAAGGTCGTATGATAAATAGGGTCTCGGCGATGGGTAATACAATTAATTGTAAATACAGGAAATGGCTCAGCTGCATTGTAATAACCGGTATGGTCCCCGTAGGGGCCCTCCATAGCAGTCTCCTCCATAGATACTTCGCCCTCAAGAATGATCTCAGCAGAAGCAGGGACCTTAAGAGGAACGGTTTTACACTCAACAAGTTCAACCTTCCCCCCCCGAAGCAATCCACCAAAAGAGTATTCTGACAAGGTATCAGGAACAGGGGTTACGGCAGCCAGAATGGTACCGGGATCTGCCCCGATGGCAACTGCACAGGGAGTCCCTTTCCCCTTTTCACTCCACTTTGCGTGATGCTGCGCACCTCCTCTGTGGTGAAGCCAGCGCATAATAGTCTTATCTTTCCCAAGAACCTGCATGCGGTAAATACCCACATTATGCATGTCCGTGTCAGGATCCTTCGTGACAACAAGTGGCCAGGTAACGAGCGGTGCAGGTTCTCCCGGCCAGCACGATTGTATGGGAAAACGCCCAAGATCAATATCATCTCCCTTGAGTATAACTTCCTGGCAGGGCGCTTTCGAAACAGTCTTTGGAGGCATGTTCAACATCTGCTTGAGCACAGGCAGTTTCCCAAGTGCATCTTTAAATCCCTTGGGAGGTTCAGGTTGCTTCAAATATGCAAGGAGTTCCCCCACCTCCCGAAGCTCCTCAGGTTTCTTACCAAGGCCCATAGCAACTCTTTCTACCGTACCGAAAAGATTACCCAGTGCCTTTATGTTGCTCCCCTTTACATTCTCGAAAAGTAATGCGGGGCCACCTTCTTCAAGAACTCTTTTCTGGATTTCCGTCATCTCAAGAAAAGGATCAACTTCCGCCTTAATTCTAACCAGTTCCCCCTTTTTTTCAAGGAATTTCAAAAAATCTCTTAAATCGCTAAAGGCCAATGGAACCTCCTCTTATTCATAATATCCCCATCATTTTATGTGACTGAGGAATAATCCTGACATCTTTAAGGTGAGACGATGCATATTCATAAAATTCAAACAAATGAGAATAAGCTTGCGCTGTGTTTCTACCTTCATCGATAGTTAGAGGTTGTATAATAAGTGGAATACCTTGCTCAACCTCTGAAACAAGCTCTACTGCGGCAACAAATTCATCCTTAGTAGTACAATCACCAACAACAGTCTTTACAAAAACTTCCTTTTTATTTGCTAATCGTAAAAATTTTTTATGGGCATCCCACTGTGGATCGATCCCACCCGTATCAGGCAATTTGATATCCATAGAGATAATATCTATTTTTCTCAAAATACTCTCAAGTTCCTCAAACAGGGTACCGTTTGTTTCCAGATAAACGGGAATTTCAGCATTCATACCAGAAAGTAATTTTTCAAGAAAGGGAGTATAAAGTAGAGGTTCTCCACCGGTGAGGCTGATGGAATGATGAAAACGATTCTTAAGTAAAAACTTTTTAGTTACTCCAAGCAATGAATGAACAGTAAAAGGGTTCTTTATTTTTTCTATAACTCCTGATCCAGAGTTCCTTTCAATAAGGCATTCATTAACAAGAGAGTCTTCAATCGGTGTATCACAGTAACCGCAATTTAGGTTACAAAAAGCAAAGCGAATAAATAATTGTCTTTTCCCTATATAGATTCCTTCACCCTGGAAGGATGAAAATATTTCAACAAGGTTAGCAGTTTCGTCCAAAACTTAATCTACACCTTTCACCTTGCAACGGGCAATTTTAGCACTTTCCAGCTCTTTTTTGAATTTTTCCAAAACTGCTGCAGCGAAAGGGAAAACCTCAATACCATAATCATTAAGGCCCTTAACCTTAACGGGCGCAAAATCAGAAAGGATATTTACACCGGCATGTATCATAGTCGACACAGGAGTTAAAGTAGCGATGGAAACAGTGATCTTAAAATCACTATCATAAATATCATCACCTATTCTGATTACTTTCGCATCAGATCGAAGTCGGATTTCCTCTTTGATAATGGCCATAAGGAGCCTTTGTTTTAAAACTGTTTTTTCAAGGTCATTATCAAAAAACTCAGCAATAAAATGAAGCATATCGTCACTATAGATATCGGCCTGAGCCTTGGCATCTGCCAGGTCAACCAAGTTCTGTGTCGCTACATCGCAAACACCACAAAAGGCAACGATTGAGTCCCCAACGATATCAAAATCCCTGTAGGAAAAGTGAGATCTTAGCTCTTTTCCTGTATATTTAATACGTTCTTCAATGAATCGTGTTTCTATCATGATTATATAGACTCCATATTAATGTCTATTAATTAACACAAATAAGAAATAAACTCAAAGGAAAGTGATATTTAAATTTGCAAGAAATTTCATATTCGAGAAAATTACGGGAGAAGTGAGGCAATTAAGAAACAAATATCCGATAGTTTAACATTAAAAGGCTTTAAATAAAAAAAGACCAGGACTTTCGTCCTGGTCTTTTTAATTTTTGGCTCCCCGGGCCGGGCTCGAACCAGCGACAGGGTGATTAACAGTCACCTGCTCTACCAACTGAGCTACCGGGGAACAAAAATTAATGACTCTTCTTAAGTTCTATCAATACAAGTTTGGAAATGGCCTTTAATGTTTCGAATACCCCTTCACCGGTAGCGGCACAGGCTTCAAAATCCGGAACCCCGTTGGGATTCAACAATTTCTTTAATTCATCAACAGGCGCCGCATTTGGCAGATCCCTTTTATTATACTGGATTACAAAGGGAACCTTATCAAGGTCAAAGCCCTGCTCCTTAAGATTGATACTCAGGTTGTCAAGACTCTCTATGTTTGCTTCCATTCTTTCGACTTGTGAATCAGCAACAAAAACAACGCCGTCGACACCTTTAAGAATCAACTTCCTGCTGGCATCATAAAACACCTGTCCAGGTACAGTGTAGAGGTGAAATCTCGTTTTAAATCCTCTTATCTCACCAAGTGACAGGGGTAGAAAATCAAAGAAAAGTGTTCTTTCCGTCTCTGTTGCCAGAGAAATCATCTTACCCTTTGCATCAGGGTTAGTTTTTCCATACACATGCTGCAGGTTAGTAGTCTTCCCGCAAAGGCCTGGTCCATAGAAAACTATTTTACAGTTAATCTCTCTTGATGAGTAATTTATAAACGACATACCAACAGCATCCTTTAACTAAAGAGATTATCTATGTCGTCATCGGTTATCTCTGCAAAGGGCGATTCACCAGACGCAGCCTCAGTTTCAGCCTTTATAGCCAATGCTTCAAATATCTTGGCCAACTCGTCACTTGCCTTTTTAACCCTTAACCTTACCAATCCCAATGAGGATCTCTGGTCAAAAATTACGACAAGAATAACCCTTCCACCAACGATGGTAATATGGATATTATCTCTTTCTCCTTCATGAAACTGGATAGAGAATTCTTTCTCACCAAGCAGCTTAGCCAGACCACCCGTCGCTGCAATGTTTCCAGCTGTAAGCGAAGCAAGCGAAGTAGCATCAAGACCTTCCGTCTCTCCACTACTTGAAATAAGCTGACCATTTTTATCAACGACAAAGACAACCTTAGCGTTCGCCTCTTTGTTCAGCTTATCTATGATAGCATTAACTTGCTTGGATTCCTCCTCATACATTACCAATTGAGGATTCGCCATAACTAATCTCTCCTTATTTTAAAAAGCATTTACAGTTGGGAATAGTAGCAGATGAACCTTCAAATGGCAACTTTTTTTTGTACAACCTTTTGCCTTAAGATTACGGTTATCACTCATGGCCTTCAAGCGACGCCACCTTCTTTCAACTTATTTCTCAATAGACTCAAGAGGCTATTCATTTTCAGGTTCAATAAGGAGTCTCGCCCATTGTTTTAGCGATCTGCCGTTATAGCCTTACTAACCGTTGTCAGGGTCACGATAAATAGTACTCTACTTGCAATAAGAGAAGAATACAATTAATGGCTAACAGAAAATTTAATGATAATCATGCGGTAATTTCTGTAACGCTGATCTTTCATGCTTCATATTCTTTAATAAACACTTTTTGGGCTTCGTAGTCGCTATTTTCAATACCTGCCAAGCTTTGCAACATACGCCAGCTTTTGCGACGTTCTACGCAGAAGAGGACCATCTGTCTACTGATACCGTGCTTCCGGAACGTCCCATCAGGTTGCTCCACCTCAATATATACTCCCTTTTCAGGGACAAATGAGCGATGGGTTGGATCGAGAAAGTTCCTCTGGTGAATATCCTGCTGGGTAATTTTTAGCAGGATATCATCAAGATGGGTTAGCGAATCGGCTGCCTCTGCCTTAACCTTGAAGAAATGACGGCGGAAGCGTGCCTCTGTTGTTGCCCAGTGGGCCACAGTATAGTTATACTTGGCCTTAGTCGACTTTACAGTTTTTACATACCAATCATTATTCAAAGAAGGATTCCCTTTGATGCTGAGAGTCTCCTGCATGCTCTCACCGCCGGTGGGGTTATAGACAAACTCAGGTAAGCCGCGGCTGTCCCTGGAAAGCTGTGCCTGAACAGTCGAAAGGGCATCACCAACACCATGCTCCGGCTGACAAGTTGTATAGGCCTGAATAAAGCCCGTCCCCCGGTACTCAATAGCCTCAAGAATAGTCCTGTACAGGTTGACGGCATTTGCCATAGAGACCTGAGCCAGGAAGGGGCTGCCATGACCGGAAAAGAACGATTCGGCAATTCCCTTCTTCTCCGTCAGCTTTCCTTCCGAGCCCGCACCATACTGGTTCATATCAAATCCGCCGGTCATGACAGAACTATCAGAGTTCTGACCACCCGTATTTGAATATACCTGCGTATCAAGAAGAAGAACTTTAACATTGGGACGGTTCTGAAGAACAACCTTGGAGCAGTTCTGGAAACCGATATCACCCATACCACCATCACCACCAACAGCCCAGACCTTCGGAAGCTCACGAATCTCCTGAGCCGTCATATTGTTATCACTGAAGTGAGTATAGGTAAAATAGTCATCTTTAGTAAAATCCTGAAGTTCATCTGCCAGAAGCACAGTGGAAAGCCTTTCAGGGATAACAGAGCGCTTTGCATGGTTCAACATAAATCCTTCACCGACAAGCCAGGCAATCGTCGCACCATCCTGAAAGAGGAAGTTCATCCATGGATAAGGGTGCGGAGTATTCGGTGGTGTTGAACCGTAAACAGAATTACATCCCGTATTGGCCGTCATCGCCATCGTACACATACCATTAAAGGCATGGCCATCAATAACCTGAAGATCTTTATGGTTGAAGGCGTCCTGCCTAAGGATTGTTACAAGAGCATCAATGATAACTGAATCATCCCCTTCAAATTCAGCCTCAATACGGGCAGTGGTATCATTGTCATTTTCCCCACCATAACCCATAATGGCGTGAAGAACAGTATTTCTCAAATGCTGATAGCTATCCGGCTTCTCAGCTTTCAGTTTTTTCAGATTTAAATGTCCCTCTTTTTCCAGATTATCGGCGAGAGCCGTCAACCTGTCCGCCTTTGCATGATATAGGGGCCTCATGTAGGCCTCAGTGAGGGAGGTAATAGACCTCAAGATTGTCTTTTCTCCACAACCTGCACAGGCACCGTCACCGGAAAGAAGGGACTGGTAATTACTTTGAACCATGAAGTGATTTTGGAGAGCAGCCGCTTTGGATTCCATAGGTGCATTCGAATCAAAAAGGCCCAGATACTTTTGAGGCGTATCGGGAAGAAGCTTAAGAAACTTCTCTGCAGTAAGATGCTTGCCATTGATTTCCGGTGTCTCTTCCACCATCTTAAGTGCATTATGATCACCACACTCGACAACGCACTCACCACATCCTTTACAGAGGTCAGAAACAAAGATAGAAAAAATTCCTCCGGATCCAGGTTCCTTCTTCTCCTTGCCACCAAAGATCTGTTTAACATTCTTATAGGCAAGGGGCAGATCATCCATGATCTCAGCAAGCTGATTAAGCGCTTCCTGGCCCTGTTCCCTTTCAGAAGAAAACCACTCATCCTTTTCGGCCCAAGCGGCAAATTCAGCCCTTGCAATGTCAGCAACGCTTTTGACAGGCCCTTCCTTTTTTGCAGCCTCTTCAATCATCACCTTGCGCATTGACTCACTGACCGGCACTACCGCCTGAAGCAGTCTCTTTCTCGCCTCATCATTATCAACATAGTTCTGAATTGCTTTGATCAATACAGTGGAGATATCCTGAGCCGTATTAGGAAGCGCTGTATCAGGACATGAGTTGATACAAGCCATACACTGGGTACAATTTTCGGGGATAAATTTCGGAACAAGTCGACGGGAAACATATTTACTAGCCGTATCACCTGTTCCGGCAGCAACAACACCGGTGGCCATAAAAGGCGTTGCCGCCTGATCATAGCCTTTACCTGATCTAAACTCATCATCAAAAGTCTTCCTTTGGTGCATTGGGATACGGTCTTGATTCTCAGGTTTTTCTACCCTTTTCGGTAAAATGAGATTTGTCCTCATGCTGGAGGTATCAGGTGCATCAACAGAACCATAAGGAATTTCTCTTACCTGAGAAAATCCGGCCGACATAACCTTCATATTTGACTCGACAACTGCCGATCCAAAACGCCCGAACTTATGTTCGTACTGCTTCCGGACCATTCCAAGGAATTCTTCATCAGGAATATTATTATCCTTCAGGAAGGTTGAAACAGCAAAGAAAGCACCAAGAAGCGAGTTCCCCTGCATCCTGTACTGGAGGTCCTCACGGTCCGTCGCCTCTGCAGCAATTTTAAAACCATTGAGGACATGAATTTTAATTTTTTTATCAATAATTTCCTGTCGATATTTTTTCGGAATACGCTCCCACACTTTAGCATCATCCGTTTCAGATGACTCCCAGACCATGACGCCATTTTCTGTCAAGCCCTGAAGAGGATTGGTATGAGTAAAGGCTTTCGGATCACAACAAAGGACAACATTTACATGTCTCAGGTCACAGTTCACCCGGATACGCTCTGGGGCAACAACGAGGAAATAATTTGTCGGCGCACCTTTCTTTTCGGATCCATATTTAGGGTTGGCACTGACATGCAACACCTCTTCAATAGCACCGGTTTCTGCATCAACCCTGTTATCACGTTGTGCAATATAATCACTAAGCTGACCAAAAATCTCCCCCAGGTTTTTCCCGGTTGTAATTGCGCCCCATCCTCCGATGGAGTGGAAACGGGTAGCAATGGCTCCCTTAGGAAGCAGACTTGGTGTATCCTCTCCATTAACTGCATAGGGATGATCAATACCAAGATAAAAGAGAGACTCTCCATCGACTGCCCTTTTACCGTCCTGCCTTGCACGACTGCCGGTCACATACTCCCATGCGCCAAAAACATTCTCCGGGCGGAAATCTCTGGAGCCGAGACCATAGATACCGTTAAAAATCCTGGGCAGCGAATCAATCTCTCCCTTTTTGAAAGCTTTATAGAGAGCACTGCGGATATCACGGGCAAGGACATTTTCTGTTGCCAGTTGATCATCGGTACGCTCAAGAACGATAATATTTTTCTTATTACCAAGAGCCTTCACAATCGCCGCAGAGGGGAAAGGTCTCAATACATTGACATGAACAACACCGGCATTTTCTCCCCGAACCTCTTTCAGATAATCACTTGCCGCTTCCATATTTTCTGCAGATGAACCGAGAGAAACAAAAACCGTCTCGGCATCATCGGTGTTATGTTCACTAATCAAACCATAGTGACGACCCGTCAGTCTACCAAACTCTTCATAAGCCTCTTCGAGGAAACCGAGAATATGTTCAACAAAAGCATAACGTCTTGCCGAAACTCCCTGCATATAATGCTCTTGATTTTGAACAGGGCCTAAGATGGCAGGACTTTTAAGGTCAAAACATTCCGGCACACGGCGACGTGTCGGACCAAAAAGTGTTTTTTGGGCTTCAGTCGGACATTCTATAACATCATCAGCTCTTCCAAGATATTCCCGGATGAGATCTGCTTCGGGGACAAGAAATGTTCTTTCAAGGTGAGAGGTTAAAAAGCCGTCCTGTGCGCTAAGACCGGGAGTCAATGCTTTCTCCGTTACTCGTCTCAAGATCAACGCCTGGTCAGAAGCCTGCTGGGCATCTTTGGAAAAGAGACAGATCCAGCCTGTATCCAAGGCGGCATAAACATCATCATGCCCGCAATGAACGTTCAATGCATGTTTTGTTATTGCCCTGGCTGAAACCTGAAGAACCATAGTAGAAAGTTTTCCAGGTGCATGGTAGTACTGCTCAACACCATAGAGTATCCCCTGACCCGAGGTAAAGTTAACAACCCTTTTACCGGTAAGAGACATAGCAATAGCACCACCTTGTGCAGAATGTTCACCTTCGGTCTCTATTGCAAGTTTCTGATTTCCGAAAACGTTCAGTTCACCTTGAGCGAAGCTGAGTTGAAAGAGTTCACCCATTTCTGTACTGGGTGTAATGGGATAAAAAATACCTGCATCGGCAAGTCTTGCTTCCGTATAATAGGAAACCAGTTGATTCCCGTTAGTTGTAATACGGGTACCGGGATATTTTGGTTTGGAACTGCTTGTTCTGCTTGTTTTTTCATTTACCTTTTTGGCAGTAGAGCTGTCTGAACTCATTAATAATCCTCCTGTTTTCTAAAGCGCACTTTAACCAGGCACAAAGATTGACTTTTATTGAAAAAAGACTAGGCAAGCCTACTCTTAGCGGAATATGTACCATTTTAAGGGCGCTCTAGTCAAGCAATATTCCCAACAAAACGACATAAACTCATCCACCTTAAAAAATAAAAAAGAGCCTAACCTGCACAGTTAAACCCTCAATTTTGATCGGCAAAAAAGACGTACCCTGAGAGATTCGCCCCTAATCCAACCTTATTCCCTACCCCTATCTCGCAAAACCCGAAGGACTTTTGCTTAAGAAACATACAACTCATTTCAGCTTCTCTCTTTATCTCTTTATAAACCCCTGAACTTCTTTTAGAGAACCCTTCTACCCTCGAGCGCTTTGGAAACGGTCGCTTCATCAAAGTATTCAAGTTCCCCACCCATGGGCAAACCCTGGGCAAGCCTTGTCACCTTAACACCAAAAGGTTTTAATAATTTTGCCACATACAAGGCCGTCGTTTCACCCTCTACCTTTGGATTGGTAGCCATGATAACTTCTTCGATCCTGCCAGAGGCTACCTTTTCAACAAGGCTTTCGATTTTCAAATCTTCGGGGCCAATCCCGTCAAGAGGCGATAGAACACCATGTAAAACATGATACAGCCCCCTAAACTCTCCGGTCCTTTCAATAGCCGCCACATCCTGCGGCCCTTCAACAACACAGACAAGTCGACTGTCCCTACTCTCATTCTTACAAATATTGCACTTTTCAGAGTCACTCATATTAAAACAGACAGTGCAGAGTTGCACTTTTTCCTTTACTGCCAGGATGGATTCAGCCAAGGAGTGAACATCTTCGGTGGAAGATCTAAGGATATGAAGAGCTAACCTTGTCGCTGTCTTCTCACCAACCCCGGGAAACTTCGACAACTCCCTTACCAACCTCTCTATCGCTTTTGCAAAAATAGCCATCCACTGTCTATTTAGTAAAATGAAATATCAGAAAAAAACCACAAAAATCACCAGGGTTAGAATAACCCGGGTATTTTCATTCCACCGGCAAGCTTACTCATTTCAGCAGCAACTTCTTCCTGAGACCTTTTCATTGCTTCGTTGACAGCAGCAATAATGAGATCCTGCAACATTTCAACATCCGAAGGGTCTACGACATCTTCTTCCAGCTTAAGAGATAAAAGCTGCTGTTTTCCATTCACAACAGCAGTCACCATCCCTCCACCGGAGGTAGCTTCTGTTGTTTTTTTAGCTGCCTCCTCTTGCAACTTAC
>Ga0316190_10002351_pt1 | contig 13687 bp, 10 predicted proteins | sample Eddworburrow2_MG_FD_204929 | JGI IMG/M metagenome (GOLD analysis project Ga0316190, IMG submission 204929) | Coastal sediment microbial communities from Maine, United States - Eddy worm burrow 2 | ecosystem: Environmental > Aquatic > Marine > Coastal > Sediment | place: USA: Maine | collected... | reverse complement strand
CCGCATTGCCGCCGGTGTGGTCGCCATGAACATGCGTATTGATTATAAAAGTCGGCGCTCCATATCCAATTTCAGAGATAGCCGCCTTTATTTTATCTGTCAGCGGCGCCATTTTGGTATCGATCAGCACGACGCCATCCTCGCCAACAGAAACTGCAATGTTGCCGCCAGTAAACGCAGCCGCCTCGTCAACCCCCTGAATAATATAAACATTGCCACTGACTTTTTCAGGCGCCAGTCGAACTTTTGAGAAATCCGTTTGCAGCGTCGCAAAACCAACGCTAAGACCCGACAAGATTGTAAAAATTACCGCATACCATATTTTCATCGCAAAAATCTCCTTTGAATGATTACTCGTTGTTTTGTTGGTTGGGGTTGGAAGAAATTAAACCAGCGATGTCTGTTCATGCCGCCCGTGACTGATGTCTTTGGATTTTCACTACTCTTGTCCGGCGCACTAAGAAAAGAAATGTATGAGCCTCCGCCAACGCTCATCTTATATAACAATTTTATTTTTTACGTTCAACAGAGAACCGTCCTGCGGCCAATTACCGTAAAAACGCAACCAAGCACACGCACAAAGCAAACTCCTTTTGCCAGATTGAGAAAAGTTTCGTATTTATAATAATCAACGCAAATACAAGGTCACAGCAAGACGAAGGCGACAAGAGCCGCTTAAGCCAGGCCGGTGGTCTATATGGCAACAATCAATTTGGGAGGAGTCCGATGAAATTTTCTTTTTTGATGTTAATAACAATACTTGTAACAAGTTCATCTGTTTTGGGACAAACAAAAAATGATTCAACCGAGCAGTATATTAAATTAGAAAGCGGGGAAACAATTTATGGCAAAACAGAAATTAAAAAGGCCAGATTTTCAAAGAAAACAAAGATTATGTTTCAGGAGAAGCAAGAATACAAGTTATCGCAGGTTCACTCACTGCTAACCGAGGATGGATATTACCGCAAAACGCCGAGTGCAATTTTCCTTCCAAATGGCGAGCTCCTGAAAAGGACGGCACAGGGGAATATAGACTTATTTTCAAGTTGGGTTTACTCTCATACAAACAATGCGAATGAGTTCGGGTCTATTTCGTATTCCTCTCGTTATACAGAAACTCATTTCTCCAAACAAGGTGGGGCATTATTGAGGGTCAATTATAAAAATTTAATGAAAAACCTTAACGACAACCAGGAAAGCATACAGCATCTAAAAAGGTATCAAACGCTTCAATATACCAAACTTGGTTTAGGTTTGGCCGGTACGGCAATCATTTTTGTAAGCGCTAAAAAATTGAATAAAGAACAGGAATTTACCTCAAGTATTCAAATAGGCCTAATTACTGGCGTGATTGTTTCACATTTAGGCTGGAACACGAATTTATTCCAAGGCGATAGATTAAGAAAGGCCATTCATGCTTATAATACTAATTAATCGTGGTCAAACCTGTTTTATCGCGAGCGCCAGCGGCGAATAAGGCGCTCGCTATTATTTCTCTGATTTAGCTCAGCCTTAAATTTATAAATGAAAATTTACGACTGAGCTGGCGCTTTATGATTTTCTTTTGTCTTTGGGCGGGAAGCAAAAACCAAACCTGACACTTCTCAACAACACGATTCAGCAGATACATTCCGACAATTCGATGAGATTCCAAACGCGCACATGCAGCTCCTTCAAATTAAAAAGTCTGCCCCTTTTACTTCAGGCGCTTTAGCATTGGTTATCTTTTCAGCTAAATTTAACGCTTGAATATTCGATGACGAATGCTTACAATTGACAGTCCTGTAAAAAGTCTAAGCCACTGCCCTATAAAACTTCTAAATTTATATTTTGGGAAAGGCTTCTCCGGGACGCCGACTATCACAGCAGGCTCATGAACGGTGAGTCCTGTTGCCACGGCTGCCTTTCTCAACGGAACCCTGACTCAGGCTGTTCAGCAGATTAACATCGGTCGGGAAATGTACATCCCTTTTTTAACCGACCATTCAGACTATTCTTTCCTTGATATAACCCTGCTTTGCGTGTATATTGATTGCCAATTTTGAGCGGCCGTCAGTTTCAGATCAAGCGCATTTCATCTCATAACCGGAACAGAGAGCCACAACGTTCTCCTGCGTTTAAAGCAGAAATGGCTTGGCTGAAAACAAGCGCGTTGAGCTGATTCACGGTCAATCGTTCACTTTTTTACAAATTTAATCAAAACGAAACGCCTCTTTTTTTCTGTGACCGCCAATTCGAAACAGGCTCATAAATTTCGTTTAAACCCGTTTTTCAAAGTAATCTATTTTGTCTGAAATTACGAAAAGAATTTACCTTGACCACAGCGCGACAACGCCGGTTGATGAGCGCGCGCTGGCGGCGATGCTTCCCTTCTTCACTCAAACTTATGGCAATGCAACCAGCATCCACAGCTTTGGTCAGGAAGCCAAAGTCGCCCTGGAAAATGCCCGCCGAAAAATTGCCGCTGTTATTGGCGCAACCCCCGGAGAAATTATTTTCACCGCAGGCGGCACCGAAAGCAATAATTGGGCGATCAAGGGAGCCGCGTTGCATTACGGCGATCAAAAAAAACATATTATCACGGCGACAACCGAACACCATGCTGTGCTGCACACATGCCGTTTTTTAGAAAAACAGGGTTTTAACATAAGTTTTGCGCGGGTCGATGAACATGGCGCTGTTGACCCGGAACGAATTTCCGCCATGCTTAGAGATGATACGTTTCTTATCAGCATTATGCATGCAAACAATGAAGTTGGAACCATCAATCCGATTGTTGAAATTGCGCAAATCGCCCACGACAAAGGAATTCTCTTTCACACAGACGCTGTGCAGTCCTATGGAAAAATTCCAATTGATGTAGGCGTTGCGCCCATTGATTTGCTCTCCATCTCCGCGCACAAAATTTATGGACCAAAAGGCATTGGCGCGCTCTACATGCGTCAGGGAACAAAAATCGCTAAATTTCTGCACGGCGGTCGGCATGAACGGGATCGTCGGGCTGGCACAGAGAATATTGCGGCGGCCGTCGGATTTGGTGCGGCGACTGAAATCAGTCACGATAAAACGTTCGAAGGAAATGATCTGCGGCATTTGCGCGATTTATTGCAGGCAAAAATTTTGGCTGGAATCAGCGGCGTGCGCGTCAATGGACATCCTGAAAACAGGCTCCCCAATCTATTGAATCTATCTATCGAAGGTGTGGAGAGCGACTCACTGCTTTTAAGCCTCGATTTAAAGGGGATTGCAGTCTCAAACGGCTCGGCCTGCACTTCCGGAACCATTGAACCTTCGCATGTTTTACAAGCAATGGGCGTGCGAAAAGACCTGGCAAAGTCTGCCTTGCGATTTAGTTTCGGGCGACAGAATTGCCTTGCAGAAGTTGACGCCTGCGTGGAAGCGTTAATTGAAATTGTCACACGTTTGCGCAAGTTCAAAAAAAGAAGAGACTCAGCTTGATAATGAATAAAGAAACTGTGGTCGTTGCAATGAGCGGCGGCGTTGACAGCTCCGTGGCCGCGGCGCTACTGCAAGAGCAGGGTTACAACGTCATCGGGGTAACGATGAGCTTGTGGGACTATGATCGCGTCGGCGGCAACCTCAACATGGACAGCGGTTGCTGTTCGCTCGACACACTCGACGATGCGCGTTGCGTTTCCAGCAATTTAGGCATTCCTTATTATGTAGTGAACTTCAGAGAAGAGTTTGAAGCGGCGGTCTCCGACAATTTCATCTTCGAATATTTGGATGGCAGAACGCCAAATCCTTGTGTGCGCTGCAATACTTACATCAAATGGGGAGTCTTGTTGAAAAAGGCGGAGGAGCTTGGCGCCGACAAAATTGCCACCGGCCACTACGCGCGCGTCGGCTTTGATGAAAGCCAAGGTCGTTTTGTTTTACGTCGTGGAATCGACAATCGCAAAGATCAATCTTATGCGCTTTGGGGAATTCGCCAGCAAGGCCTCGCGCAAACTTTATTTCCGGCGGGAGAATACACCAAGCCCGAAATTCGTGATATTGCGCGCAAAATTGGCCTCAAAACTGCGGAAAAGCAGGAAAGTCAGGAAATCTGTTTCATCCCTGACAACGACTACAGCAGATACCTCAAAAAGCAGAGGCCGGATTTGCAGGCGCTGGCTGACGGAGAAATCATTGACCAGCAAAACAATGTAATTGGCCGACACAAAGGTTTTCCTTTCTACACAATCGGACAACGTAAAGGCCTGGGGTTATCTGTTCCGGATCCGGTTTATGTCACTGAAATCGACGCCGGGGCAAACCGGGTGAAAGTTGGTTTTCAAAAAGATCTGGAACATTGCGGTTTAATCGCAGACAATGTAAACTGGGTCTCCTTTTCACCGCCGACCCGGCCTATGCAAGTGCAGGCAAAAATCCGCTATAACAGTCCGCCCGAACCAGCCTTATTGACTGTGCAAGATGACAACGCTGTCAAAATCACTTTTGACAGGCCGCAACGAGCCGTAACCAGCGGCCAATCAGTTGTTTTTTATCAGGATGACTTAGTAGTCGGCGGAGCCGTCATTCAAAAAGCGCTGAAAGCGGCATGAAAAAAACACTCACCATTGCAGGCTCAGATTCCGGCGGCGGCGCAGGAATTCAGGCGGATCTCAAAATCTTTCATCAATTCGAGTGTTACGGCATGTCGGCTTTGACTGCCGTAACAGCGCAAAACACCCAAGGCGTGCGCGACGTTGCAACACTGCCCGTTTCAATTATTCAAAATCAAATCATCGCGATTTTTGAAGATTTTGGCGTTGACGCATTAAAAACAGGCATGCTCTCCACCAGTAAAATCATCTCAGCCGTTGCAAAAACACTCAGCTCCTACGATATAGAAAACTTGGTAATCGATCCGGTGATGCGCGCAAAGGATGGCTCGGAATTGCTGCGCGATGACGCTGTTGATGCGCTTATCGGCAAACTCATGCCGCTGGCCATTTTGGTGACGCCCAATATTTCTGAAGCGGAAATCATGGCTGAAACGCGCATTACTTCTTTGCAAAGTATGCAAGAAGCCGCGCGAACTATTTACCGAAAAGGCGCGCAAAATGTTCTGATCAAAGGCGGCCATTTACATGGCGACGCCACAGACATTTTTTTTGACGGCGTCACCTTCAAAACCTTTACCGCGCCCCGCCTTAAAGCAAAAAACACACATGGAACCGGCTGCGTTTATTCTGCGGCCATCACCGCAAACCTGGCGCTTGGCTATCGTCTTGACGCTGCCATCGAAATCGCCAAACGATTTGTCACTGAGGCCATTAAAACCGCGCCTGATTTTGGTTTAGGCGTCGGACCGTTGAATCATTTTTGTGCGCCTGATGACTCGGATCTTGAAAATGCAGATTAAACAAATTGCTTACATTGCAGCTTTTTCAGCCCTGGCAATTGTGCTGGGTTATGTATTTTCCGTTGTTCCAAATGTGGAGCTCTTCACGCCGACCATCTTTTTGTCCGGCCTGTTGCTTGGCTCATTTGGGGGCGCATGCGTAGGTTCAATTGCGGCATTCATCTTTGCGCTATACAATCCATGGGGAGCGTCGCCGGCGCCGCTATTGATCGCGCAAGTTTTGACGCGGGCTTTAATTGGCTTTTGCGGCGGTTTGCTCATGCCGATTGCGGCAAAAAAAAAACCGGCTTGGCTTCGCCCCTCCATTTTTGGCCTCAGCGGCCTTATTCTAATTTCCATCTATAATGTGGCGTGCGCAATAAGTTTTGTAATTTCCGCAGGCGGCTTAACCTTGCCCCTGCTCATGCAACAACTCTATGTTGGCTTTTTCTTGATTTCTCTGGCAACTGTGAGCAACCTGCTCACGTTTGCAATCATTGCGCCCGGCGCTTATGACGCCCTCAAAAGAGCCGGGTTTACCCATTCATCTAAATAATATGCATCATCAAATTAGTTTTGTCCTTTTTCTTGGTTTATTAATTATTAGCGCTGGCGATCCGGTTCAGGGGCAAGAGTCTGTTGTAAACGCTGACAGCCTCAAAAAAGCAATGCCCGACTCAACGCTGCCGGTCAAAAAAAGCAAAGCCTCAATCCAGCCATTTCCGCAAATCGGCGCGCTTTTGCTTGATCAGACTGCCTTCTCCGGCGCAATCCCCGAAGATCATGGCGATTATTTAGCGCATTTCCCCGGAATCGCAACGCTTGACTTAGGCAGCATGGGACAAGAGTCGCCATTTGCAATTCATGGCGCGCAACCGCAATGGACAAAGATCTATTTGGATGGCATGCCGCTTAAAAACCCGTTGACCGGCTTCTCGGATAGCAGTTTTCCGCCAATTAATATGGTTTCTTCTATCAGCACCGTCACTTCCGATCACGCCATAAAAATTCATCTGGCCGACATTGATGATCCAAGGCCTTATTCCCGCGTGCAATTCAGAACCGGCGACTGGGGCTATAGCGACCTCGGACTTTCACTTGCCATGCCGCTTAACCAAAAAACCTCTTTCCTTTTTTTAGGCAACCGGCAGGTTTATCAAGGCTATTTCCAGGAAACTTCAGAGGTTGTTGCAAATCAGCCGCGCCAAGTCAAACATTCCCGTTATCTGGTCAGATTACAACACAAGTCAAACGCCAGGCTCCGCATCAAAGCCATTGCTATGCTGAATAGAAACCGGACAGACGCGCCCGCCGAAATATGGCCGGATTTAATTCCGGTTTCCCTCACTTCAAAACGCGAAACCAGCCGCTTTGACTTCAATGTGCAAACAGAATATGGCGACCTTGCAACAGTCGGCTCCAGTTGGCGCGCCAACCTGCAATCCTCCAAAATCCAGCGCAAGTCATTCAATGACTCACTCATTTTTGACAACACAACAGGCGTACTTTCCCTCGACATCGGACATCAAATACGTCACAAAAACAATCAGTTAGATCTTGTTGGACTGGTGGAAACCTACGAACTGCTCAGCGATTCATTGGGAAGCCGAAGAGATTTTCTCTATTTGACAAAACTTAAAAATGTCTGGCAAATCAACGCCGCCTGGAACCTAACCATAAAGTTGACCGCTGAATCCTTTCAGCCTGATATGAGCCGCGACGATCCGCTTGCAGCAAGCCTTGCCCTTAAGCCCGAAATGGGAATTTCCCACACGCGCAACAACCATTCACTTTGGTTTATCGCCCGATATGACAAACGAAATCGCTCATTTGCCGAACGCTTCTGGCCATTGCAAGGCTTTTCAGTTGTCGACAAAATTGACAACGAACGCATGTTCATTTCTGAAACTGGCTTTAAGCTTAAAAAAGATACCTGGATTTTTTCAAACCACTGGTATTTTACCCACACCACGGAGTGGCCGCAATTCAACGACATTTCAAACGATCGCATCTATCAGCCAACGTTCGATAAAAGCGGCAGAACCCTCTTTGGGTCGGGATTGCTGTTTGACTGGGATTTTATAAAAAATGGTAAAATCGGCGTTATCGCAGATTTCGTGCAGGTAACAAACAGTCAACTCCAAAAACAAACTTTTGCGCCGCAATATTTAACGCGCAGCTTTATAGAATATGGTTCACCCTTATTTGACCAATATGTATTTTTTAAAATTCGACTGACCAATCGTTCCTATGGCGAAAGGTTTGGCTGGCGATATGCGGGAAATTCAGGCGCTCGCCAATACACCAGGCTTTCTCCCGCTTCCCTGTTCGATGTCGCCGCCGCGCTGATATTCTCGGAAGTAACGGTAAAACTGTCATTCGAAAATAGCTTCAATCAGGCTTACCAGCTAACTCCGGGTTTCTATATGCCGCCGCGAACCTTGCGCTTTAGCATTGATTGGGAATTCTGGGATTAAACTGGCAACGCTTTTCACAGCCGACAAATGATACGGTTGATAATTCAAGAAACGATTAGACCGACAGACTCATAAATGGACTCATCAAAGAAAGGAGACTGAGCATGGCCGAAGAAACGATATTCAGCAAAATTATCCGCAAAGAAATTCCCTCTGACATGGTGTATCAAGACGATCAAGTAACGGCTTTTCGCGACATTAACCCGCAGGCGCCAATCCACATCTTGATCGTTCCCAATAAATTTATTCCAACCATCAACGATGTCTCAGCTACGGATGAGCCTGTTTTGGGGCGAATGTTGAGCGTTGCCGCCAAACTTGCCAAAGAAGAAGGCATTGCTGAAGATGGCTACCGCTTGATTATGAATTGCAATGAGCATGGCGGGCAAGAGGTTTTTCATATACATCTTCACCTGTTGGGAGGGAAAAAACTGGGGAGAATGTTAGCCGGCTAAACGCAATTTTCCCCTTATACGCAACTGCCTCAGAAGGACAAAAATTGTTCATACAATTACTTCTGATTCGGCTTTGAATGAATACTGCAAACGCGCCTTGACATTGCGACGGCTAATCGCTATAATTTCAGTTTATTTTGCTCATCTACTTTACATTGAACATATACTTCTGCTCAATAGAAGTCATTTGTTAAATACTTGTAACTAAAAATAACTATGCAACACTTTTTGTTCATCTGAGAATCTCTAAAATGGAGCAACCAATTCGACATGAGTAATCCGAAACAGACGAGTTTAATCGAGCCTTACGGCGGCGCATTGATAGATTTGCTGGTTAATGCAAATGAAGCCACCGACCTGAAAGCCTATGCCACTCAACTGCCCTCTTTACAACTTTCACAAAGGTGTCTTAACGATCTTGAATTGCTGACAGTTGGCGCTTTTTCACCCTTAAAGACTTTTATGGGAAAAGCAGACTATGATGGCGTTGTAAATGAAATGCGCCTGGCCAGCGGCCATATTTTCCCAATGCCAATCACTCTGCCTGTGGATGAAAAAGCAGGTTTCAAGTTAGACCAGGATGTTGCGCTACGCGACGCAAAGAATAACCTCCTTGGCGTTATCACGGTTGAAGAAATGTACGAATGGAACCCCGAAGAGTTAGCCGACCAGGTTTTCGGCAGCCGCGATCTGAGGCACCCGTTGGTCGCCGAAATGCACCGCTGGGGGAAATACAACATTTCCGGCAAATTGAAAATGTTACAACTACCCGTTTATTATGATTTTAAAGAATTGCGTTTAAAACCCACTGAAGTTCGCGCGCGGCTGGCAAATTATGGTCATGACAACGTCGTTGCCTTTCAAACGCGCAACCCGCTGCACAAAGTGCATGAAGAATTGACAAAACGGGCGACTGAGGAACTGAACGGTGTGCTGTTGTTGCATCCGGTAGTCGGGCTGACCAAACCCGGCGATGTTGACCATTATACGCGTGTGCGCTCTTATCGGGCTTTGGCCGAAAACCATTATGACGCTGACCGCATCTTGTTGGCGCTTCTGCCTTTGGCTATGCGTATGGCCGGACCGCGAGAAGCGCTCTGGCACGCCATTATTCGCAGGAATTACGGCGCAAATCATCTAATTGTCGGTCGCGACCACGCCGGCCCCGGAAACGATTCAACAGGCAAACCATTTTACGGCCCGTATGACGCGCAAGAACTGGTTGAAAAGTACAGCGCAGAACTTCAAGTCAAAATGATGCCATTCAAGGCGCTGGTTTATTTGCCTGATGAAAATCGCTACGAAGAAATTTCAAACATTAAAGAAGGAACCAAAACAGCCAATATTTCAGGCACACAAGTTCGCGAGGACTATCTCAGCAAAGGGAAAAAGCTGCCTGAGTGGTTTACTCGTCCGGAAGTTGCTGAAGTTTTAGCGGATTCGTATCCGGCTCGCCATAAACAAGGCGCTTGTATTTGGTTTACCGGGCTCAGCGGTTCTGGAAAATCAACAACTGCCGATGTATTGACCTCAATTTTACTGGAAAAAGGCAGACAGGTAACGGTTCTTGATGGCGATGTGGTGCGCACCCATCTGTCAAAAGGACTCGGTTTCAGCAAAGAAGATCGCGACACCAACATTCGCAGAATTGGCTATGTCGCCGCTGAAATCATTCAGCACGGAGGCGTGGTTATTTGCGCTGCGGTCAGTCCATACCGAACAACGCGCAATGATGTGCGCAACCTGGTGGGAACGGATCAATTTGTCGAGGTTTTTGTAGATACGCCGCTGAGTGTGTGCGAAGACCGCGATGTAAAAGGCATGTATGCAAAAGCGCGACGCGGCGAAATCAAAGGCTTTACCGGCATTGACGATCCATACGAAACACCGCTTCATGCTGAAGTAACGCTGAACACCGTTGACCACACACCGGAAGAAAACGCCTATATCATCTTGAACGACCTGATCGAGCGCGGCTTTGTGCTCGGAGAAAAAGCGGCAATTGGGAAACCGTAAAAAACGGTGACAGCCTGATTGTTTAATAAATTCAATTATTTGCAACCAAAAGCAGACGACAATTATGTTGTCTGCTTTTTTTATTTACGCATCATCCAGAATTGTGTGATGAATTTTGGTGCATCATCTGTATCGCGCATTCATCTCGCGGCGCCAATAAACTCCGATCGCAGCGCAGTCCATTCAACATCAAAAGCCTGTCATTCCGAACTCCTGATTGCTGTTTATCGGGACGTGAGGAATCTGAAAATAGCACATTATTAGTTTACAGAGAAACGCCTAAAAAAACGGTTTTTGATTTTGAAAAAAATCTTCGGACGTGATAAAAAGGTTCGCATTCCCGGTTTATCTGTCCGCCTCAGATTTCTCCCGCTCTGGAAAACGTGCAGTTCGAAATGACATATCCTCTTTCGCCTTGCGAATCGTAAGCTCTAAAATATCTTGCTTAATTGTTGGCGAGAATCCACTTGCTCCACCTTCATTTGGCGCGAAACATCTGCGGAAACAGCAAGCAAATTTTTCGCATGGCTCGCTTATCGGATGACAGGAAAATCGGAATTCATGCTCAAAGTGACATTATTGTTGCATTGCTTTTACCACTGGGAATGAGGCTGCACTCTACCCTAACTATCCAAAACCCCTGGAGCCAACAAAAACTCCAGGGGTTACTTGACAAGGCAAATCATAAGTCAGACCTTGACAACAAGTTGTCGAAAGCAACTTCAATATGCGAAACCCATTTTGACAAACAAATCCGTACCAAAGACTTGCGCAGTACCCAGGGTTACCGTAAAAGTGTCATTTTTCGAACGGATTCAAATGGCTGAACGCCAACCTGATCGGGTTGCGCATGAATACGATAGATATAGATGCCGGAAACGACTTTTTTCCCAAATCCATTCTTACTATCCCAACTTAAAGAATGATAGCCAGCGGCTCTTTGACCGTCAACGAGTGTGCGTATTTTTTGGCCTGTCACATTGAAAATGCTTACGGTGACATGACTATTTTCCGGTAGTGCAAACCTAATTTCAGTAGTTGGATTGAAGGGGTTGGGATAGTTTTGTTGTAAAGAAAATTGTTCGGGAATTGGGGAATTTTTACTTTCGCCATCCTTGAATAGGCCTCCATAAGGAACATATACAATTATTATATTTTCAGTAGATTCGCTTCCTTGGGAGACTGCTACTTTCAATTCATTGAATGTGAAGTCATCGTGAAAGGTATGCCATTGAGTTTGGCTGCTTCCGAGCGAAGTCCAGGCACTGCTTCCCTCATCTTTTACATACCACTGGTAAGAAGCGCTGCCGCTGCCGCCACAAATGTCTGCACTCCATGAGTTCGGTTCATTTGCCTGCACAACGCCAGACCCATTGATTGATACGGTCATCCCAACGTTAAGAGTCGGTATAATCCCGTGGTTCGTATGGAAGGAGGCGATAATCTCATCGTAATGCGGTGTTCCGTCGCAGAGCTGGCCATTGTTGTCGTCTGCGAGTATAACGTTATCGACGAATTCTACAAATGTATCAGGACGCGGCGTTATTTGCATCGCTGAAAAGTTAAGCCTTCTGGCGGTATTCTTGGATGTGGCGCTTTCCAGATCCCACATTGCGCCGGACAGAATCTGGCCATTGAAGTGCGGACTCGCGTTATCCTCCAATGGCCATATTTCAGTATTGCTTACATCTCTCGGAGACCAATCCATGGCGCTGTCCTCGTTCAAAGTAGCAGCGTAATAATCGGCGATGCCTTCATCCATCGCTTGGCCTTCGAGTTCACTGTTTATGTTCCGAATAAACTTATTGCCGTATACTTTATATATGATATTATGTGCGTATTCATGATAAACTACATCGGAAGATTCCCACCAATTGCGACCGTTGGCGCTAAAAGCAATTTTAGTGCCAAACGCCCGGGCATTAGGGACGCTGTTATCATTTACCCTTGCTTCCATTTGGTAATCCATACCGCTATAATTAAAGGGGGAGCCTTTAATAAAATCACGGATCTCGTTTACATGATAAAAAATGTGAAACCCATCAGTGGTCTCGGTGAAATCAAAGTCTCTGGTAACATTACCTGCTCCAATGAAAGATTGTATGGGGGATGTTACTTGATTTTTTGGATTTTTTATCTTTGTCCAATTGCTTTTTAATTCAACTTTGATATAACCTACTTGGTAGGCGTTGCCATTAATGCTATAGTTCCCTTGGCTATCGGCGACATCTGAACCCATTTGTTGTCCCCAAATGTTGTATACTTTTACACTGGCTAATCTACCTCCCACCTTTTCCAGCCCTACATCAGAACTCACAGGCCAATGCGTTCCCTTGATATTGCCGCTGACTGTCCAACCCCCGAATTCGAGCCACATTGATTTTTCAGATAAAATTCGGGCGTTCTTCGCCTCGATAAAATACCTGCGTCTATCCCCGCTCATTTTATCGTGCAGCTCGATTTTGTAAGCAAGATGATAATTGATCTTGTCCTCCAATTTTTCCGGATAGATCAACAATTCCGGCTCTGATAAAATTTCCAGACTGTCTGCATTTTCAACGTCAAATCGGCTTTTTGTACTTTCGACCAACTCCGCTACGTTGCGTTGCGGCGTCACCGACAAATCCAGGTCGGGATGACCATCTGAACCAATCGAGATGATATTGCCATCACTGTTCAATGTAAAGCCAAAATTTCCGTTATGCACGGGCACGCCTTTATAAAATTGATCAAAAGAGACATACCAGTATTCGCCGTCCCATTCAGCCCGCTCTAAAACGAATTCAGCTGGATCGACACCTAATAACTCTTTGTATCTTTCAAGTATTTTAGGGGCAATGCTATTGATCATTTGATCATTGATTTCTCTGCCGCGAATCTCGCCTGATATTTTTGTGAAAAATCGTCAAACTTACCAAAATTCGGATTCGATTGCCAGATCCTGCTTGCTACTCTTGTCAGCTTATGGCGTTGTACAGTCACAGTAGCGCCGAACGGATCCATCGTTGTTTCTTGAATCGTTTCTTGTGCAAAAGCTTCAGGAGCAAAGCTGAGACTTCCTATAAAATAAAAAACAATAAAGAGTAAGATGCGTTTCATTTCAAATCTCCATGATTTATTGAATAGTCTTTGCGTCAAATATGTTTTTTACAATTTTCACAGCGCCGTCCGCTGTTATGTAAAACCACTTGGCCACAAATTTTTCCGGCACAAAAACCTTGAATTTTGCATGGGTGACATTTAACTTTAAGTTCAAACAAAAGTAACTATTTAGGCTGATTTATGTTTGTTCTTTAAAAAAACCTAGGTTTTTCGTAAGTTTATACATATACTACGTTTATGTCTTTCCCAGAACGCAAAAAACTTCGTCAACTCTGTATTGAAAACCC
>Ga0316190_10002350_pt1 | contig 13688 bp, 13 predicted proteins | sample Eddworburrow2_MG_FD_204929 | JGI IMG/M metagenome (GOLD analysis project Ga0316190, IMG submission 204929) | Coastal sediment microbial communities from Maine, United States - Eddy worm burrow 2 | ecosystem: Environmental > Aquatic > Marine > Coastal > Sediment | place: USA: Maine | collected... | reverse complement strand
TGGGATCGCGGCTCAGAGATGGCGGATCACAAGCGCTTCACCCTGGACACCGATATCAAGGTTTACTTCTGTGATCCACAGAGCCCCTGGCAACGTGGTTCCAACGAAAACACGAACGGCTTGCTCCGGCAGTACTTCCCCAAAGGAATGGATCTGTCGGACGTTCACCAGAACCGGCTGAATGCTGTTGCCAGACAGCTGAATGAGAGACCAAGAGAAACGTTAAACTTCGAAACACCAGCTGAACGATTTAACCAATGTGTTGCAGCGACCGGTTGAATCCGCAGCCGGAAGCGGAACTCGGCGCTTATCTTCACCGATACAGATTAGGTTCCGCTTGCTGGTTCAAAGCGGAACTTGGCCTCATACAGTCTTTTATGGCTACACTTGACTACAAGCGGATATCTGGTGCCTCCTGATCCAGACTCCGGCTGACGACTTCTTGTGACCAATAGCGGTCGTTACGAGACACATCCCAGCTCTCGAGAATTAGCTGATGCAGAAAGCGTTTCCGACCAGCAGTCCAAACCAGAAAACCGTTTTCATCACCGGTGCCGCCTCGGGCATCGGCCTGGCCACGGCCCGGCGATTCGCCAATGAGGGGTGGTTCGTCGGGCTTTACGACATCAACGGGGAAGCCATTGAGAGACTGCTGTCCGGCAGCGGGTTTGAGCGAGCGTGCGGCAGCGTCTGTGACGTTGGCAACCTCGACGCCGTGCACCGGGCCGTCGCGCATTTTGCCGAGGCAACGGGAGGGCGCATGGATGTGCTGATCAACAACGCCGGGGTGCTGACAGCGGGCCATTTTGAGGTCATCGACCCCGGGGCGCATGAAGCAATGGTCCGAGTGAACGTGCTCGGGCTGACCCAGGTCGCGCAGGCCGCGTTTCCTCTTTTGCGGGACACCGCGGATTCCACTCTGCTGAATCTGTGCTCGGTGTCCTCCGTTCACGGCGTGCCATTGCTGGCAGTTTACAGCGCAAGCAAGTTCTATGTGAATGGCCTGACCCAAGCGCTGAGCATCGAGTGGGCCGAGCACGGCATTCGCGTACTGTCGATCAAGCCGCCCTTTGTCGGCACGACGATGGTCGCAGGTATGCCGGCCCAATTGATGAAATCGTTTACCGTGGACCTGACGCCGGAGCAGGTCGCGGATGCCATCATGCATGCATTGGCGGGTTCGCGCGACAGCTATCTGCTGGGCGGCAAGGCCAGGGCACTTGGCTTCCTGGCCAAGGTCCTGCCAGCTTCGCTCGGACGTCGTATCGTAAGATTGGTGACCGGATACTGAAAACGCGGTACGCGGCCCTGAGCGAATCCAGGTCAGCCGAGCTGGCCCCTTGCCATTGGGGCTACGGAGCAGTCAAATGCAGGCGGCGCATCGGAGGATTGGGAAATGGTGGGCCCTGCAGGACTTGAACCTGCGACCAATCGATTATGAGTCGACTGCTCTAACCAGCTGAGCTAAGGGCCCCTGATACTGCGAGAGGCGAAATTGTACCCGATGCTGCCAGTTTCGCATATTCCGAAAACTGGCTAAGTTACCTCGAACGGGTTGTGGTATCGAACACCTGTATCCTCGATGTCTCTGGTATTCCGCGTCACCAGGATCATATCGTGCCGAATGGCGGTTGCGGCCAACAGGGAATCGACATGCGGAAAGGTTCTGTCTTTCTGAATCTCGGCCCAGATCATCGCAGAAGGCAAATCCAGTTCCAATATTCGGTTTTCAAACAGACTGCACAAGCCTCGCAACCAGTTACCCAGGAACTTCGCTTGATTGGGATCTTTCGATTTGAGCTTCAGAATACCGCGGTACAGTTCGCCGATTGTGAAAACGCTCAAATACACTTTCGACGTCTCGACCGAACTCCACCACCTGCTGACCATTGCATTTGCCCGGCCGGATTTTCGTATTTCAGAAACAATATTGGTGTCAACCAGGTATCTCACAGGTCGACATCTCGGATGCCACTATCCCTGGAACGCTCCAGGTCCAGTTCCTCCAGAGGTGCGCTTTCGAGGAACTCTTTGAAGTTCAGGCCGATGTAAGGACTCCTGGCGCTCTCGAGAATGTTGCGGGTATTTTCAGCAGTCGCGCCGCCCGCCCGTAAGTTGGCTGCCACGGTTTTTAAAAGTTCCCTGTCCTGGTCGGGAATGCTGATTTCCATGCGCGTAAATCCCTTGTGCTTTTGCCTGTCTCTATACCTTGAGACTGCTTTTTGCTGAGCTGAGGCCACCAAGATTTCCCGTATATCCGGTTATAACCGGATATTAGCATCAGCGTTAACAGATATCCATTTTCATGGTCAGGGTCGGATGAGTTGTCGACAAGCGACCTTGATCCCGAAATGGTGTAGGAAAATCAGCAGTAAAGAAAAGGCCCGCGGTTGCGGGCCTTTTGTAGCGGTTTGCAGAGGGCCGCAAAGCGGCCTTCAACAGTGAGTCGGTCAATCCAGGTCGAGGAAACTGCGCAGCTGCTCCGAGCGGGTCGGGTGACGCAGCTTGCGCAGCGCCTTGGCCTCGATCTGGCGGATGCGCTCGCGGGTCACGTCGAACTGCTTGCCGACTTCTTCCAGCGTGTGGTCGGTGTTCATGTCGATGCCGAAACGCATGCGCAGCACCTTGGCCTCGCGCGGCGTCAGGCCGGCCAGCACGCCCTGGACGGTGCCAGTGAGGCCGGAGCCGGTAGCGGAATCGATCGGGGAAGAAATATTCGCATCCTCGATGAAATCACCCAGGTGTGAGTCCTCGTCATCGCCGATCGGTGTTTCCATCGAGATGGGCTCCTTGGCGATCTTCAAGACCTTGCGTACCTTGTCTTCGGGCATGTCCATGCGCTGGGCCAGTTCCTCGGGCACAGGCTCGCGGCCCATCTCCTGCAACATCTGACGTGAAATACGGTTCAGCTTGTTGATGGTCTCGATCATGTGCACCGGAATCCGGATGGTGCGGGCCTGGTCCGCGATCGAGCGGGTAATGGCCTGGCGGATCCACCAGGTGGCATAAGTCGAGAATTTGTAACCACGACGATACTCGAACTTGTCCACCGCCTTCATCAGTCCGATGTTGCCTTCCTGGATCAGGTCCAGGAACTGCAGGCCTCGGTTGGTGTATTTCTTGGCAATCGAGATCACCAGCCGCAGGTTGGCCTCGACCATTTCCTTCTTGGCGCGGCGAGCCTTGGCCTCGCCAATGGACATCGTGCGGTTGATGTCTTTCAACTCGGCGATGGTGACCTGCGCCTCCGTTTCGAGCCGCGCCAACTTTTCCTGCACCGTGCGGATTTCGGGCGCGTATTCCTTCAGTGCCGGCACCCACTTCTGCTTGCCCTTCAGGACCGGTGTCAGCCACTTCGCATTGGCTTCGTTCTCGGTGAATGATTTGAGGAACACCGACTTGGGCATCTTCGCCTGTACGACGGCCATCTGCAAAATCATGCGTTCCAGGTCACGGGTCTGGGAAACGACATAACGCAGGCGGTCGACCAGGTGATCCACCATTTTCGCGGGAAACTTGATCCGCAGGAAAATGTCGGCCATCTGCTCGCGAACTTTCAAAACATTCTTGTGCGCCAGACCGTGCTTGCCTTTCAGAGTGACAAACTTACGGTACAGCACCGCAATTTCCTCGAACTTGCGGTCGACTTCCTCCGGATCCGGGCCGGTGGGGCCCTGTTCCTCTTCAGCCTCGTCCTCGTCCTCGTCGTCCTCGTCCTCGTCGTCTTCGTTGTCCTCGTCGAGGTCCTCGTCCTTCTCTTCGATCTTGGGCTTGGTGGGCTTGACCGGTTTCGGAATTTCCTGCTTGGCCAGTTCTTCCGGATCGATGAAATCGATCATCAGCTCTGTCAGCCGCTGACGTCCATCCTTGTAGTTGGCATACTCTACCAGGAGGGTGGCGTAGGTACCGGGAAACCGCGCCAGCGCATGGTGCACCTGAAGCAGGCCGTCTTCGATGCGCTTGGCGATAGCGATCTCGCCTTCGCGCGTCAGCAGTTCCACCGTGCCCATCTCGCGCATGTACATGCGGACCGGGTCGGTGGTGCGGCCGATCTCGGTCTCGACCGCAGCCAGGGCCGCCGCTGCCTCCTCGGCCGCCGTGTCGTCGTCGGTATCGGTCGTGGCGTCGTCGTTGAGAATCAGTTCATCGGTGTCCGGCGCCTCTTCATGCACCGAGATCCCCATGTCGTTGATCATGTTGATGATGTCTTCGATCTGCTCGGGATCGACGATGTCATCGGGCAGGTGATCATTCACCTGGGCATAGGTCAGAAACCCCTGCTCCTTTCCCTTGGTGATGAGATCTTTCAATTGGGACTGCTGATTCTCGTTCATAAAGTTCTATTCAGGCTAATTAACTATAGTCCAAGACCGCCAAACCGGCGACATGGTTTCATGCGCCCGTTCACTATCACGGTTCTCCCCCGTGTAACTCCCCGATCAACTGTTGCCTGCGCTGCTGCAGGGCCAGCAATTGCTGGCGATCCTCGGGGCCGAGATCGACGATTTTGGGCATTTTCTCCATGCGGCTCTCGATCCACTGGAGCTCCAGCCCCGTGACAGCATCCCGGAATTCGCGGGCGAGATTCTCTTCGTCTCCCTGCAGGTCCCAGGTGGCCAATTTGTTCAAGTGTGATTGCGCCGGGTGGTCGTGCCATAGCTCCAACAGCTGAGCGGTAGTCATATTGGGGCTTTTGGCGCAGAAGTCAACAAGTTCACGGTAGATTTCAAAACCCGGCAGATCACAGCCCTCAAACACGTCCATGTTGCGTGCGCCGGATGCCAAAGACGGATTCTGTACCAGGTGGGCCAGGGCCAGTCGCATCGCGGTTCGCAGCGTACCCGGAGCCCTGCTGGCTGCAGATCTCAACTCCCTGGGGGGTCGGCCGGCCGCCTGGTCGTCCACCTTGTGACGGGCCAGTGATTCGAGGCGCGAAAACATCATGTCCCGGAATACGCCCGGGGGGATCTGCTCGAGGTGTGGTTTGGCCTGGCCGACCAAGCGTGCCCTGCCGTCGATCGAGCTCATGTCGACCGCGCCGGTGAGCTGGTCGAAGAAGTATTCCGACAGCGGTTGCGCGTCGGCCAGCAAAGCCTGGAAGGCCTCGCTGCCCTGCCGCCTGACCAGGCTGTCCGGATCTTCGCCTTCCGGCAGAAACAGGAATCGTGCCTGTCGTCCCTCGCGCAAGCGCGGCAAGGTCGCCTCCAGCGCCCGCCAGGCGGCTTTTCTACCGGCCTGGTCGCCATCGAAACAATAAATCGCTTCGTCTGCCGCGCGGAACAGCAACTCGGCATGATCACCGGTCGTCGCCGTGCCCAGCGTGGCCACGCAATTGCCAAAACCGAACTGAGCGAGTGCCACCACGTCCATGTAACCCTCCACGACCAGGATCTGTTCCAGTTTTGCCTGACTCTTGCGCGCCAGGTACAGCCCATACAGTTCGCGGCCTTTGTGGAACAGTTCTGTTTCAGGTGAGTTGAGGTACTTGGGGCCGTCGTCGGCAAGCGCCCGTCCGCCGAAAGCGATGATCCGGCCGCGCCGGTCATGGATCGGGAACATGATTCGATCGCGGAACTTGTCATACGTGCCGCCTTTACCCTGGCTCAACATACCGGCACGCTGCAGGAGCTTCAGGCGCTGGTCATCCGTCCCCAGCTGCCGCATCAGGCCGTCCCAACCAGCCGGGGCGTATCCGACCCCGAACCGCGCGGCCACTTCCCCTGACAGGCCCCGTTGCTTCAGGTATTGGATCGCCTGTGGGCTCTGCTTCAGCTGCGCCTGATACCAGTCGCCAGCCTCGGCCAGCAACTCGTACAACCCGGCTGACGGCCGCGGAGCTGCAGCCACGGTGTCACGCGGTACCTGCAAACCGGCCAGGCGCGCCAACTCTTCGACTGCATCGACAAACTCCAGGCCTTCGTAATTCATCATGAAACCGATGGCCGAGCCGTGGGCTCCGCAGCCAAAGCAATGGTAGAACTGTTTCTGGGGACTGACGGTAAAGGAGGGGGTTTTTTCGTCGTGGAAGGGGCAGCGGGCCTGGTACTCACGCCCGGCCTTTTTCAGGGGCACGCGCCGTTCTATAACTTCCACGATATCGACGCGGCCAAGCAGTTCTTCGATGAACGAATCCGGAATCAGGCCCCCCATTCAGGCGCCCCGTTCATCACCGGCCTGGTCAGGAGGCAAGTTGTGTCTTGACCGCCTGGCTGACGGCCTTCATGTCGGCCCGCCCCTGGACCTGTCCACGCAGGGCATTCATCACGGCGCCCATGTCCCGGATGCTGCTGGCGCCGAGGTCGGCAATGGTGGAGCGGATCAACTCGGCCAACTGGTCTGCAGACAGGGGTTCCGGCAGATACGTCTGGATCAGGTCCAGCTCGAACTGCTCCTTGGCCGCCAGGTCGTCACGCCCCGCTTTCTGGAACTGTTCCAGCGACTCGCGGCGTTGCTTGACCATCTTGTCGAGTACGGCCAGCACCTGCTCATCATTCAGCTCGATGCGTTCGTCTACTTCTTTTTGCTTGATGGCCGCGGTCACCAGACGCAATGCAGCCAATTGCTCGCGCTCATGCGCGCGCATGGCCTGCTTGACGTCTTCCTGGATTCGGGATTTCAGTGACATGTCAACGGACAACGGGCGCCGCCCTGGCTTGGACAGGCCTCAGTAAAGACGCGTGCGACGGACTGCTTCCCGCGACAGGCGGCGCATGTTGCGTTTCACGGCGGCGGCCGCTTTGCGCTTACGCTCCTGGGTCGGCTTTTCGTAGAACTCACGGCGGCGTGTCTCAGACAGCACCCCTGCTTTCTCGCAGGACCGCTTGAAGCGGCGCAATGCGTACTCAAAAGGCTCGTTTTCGCGTACTTTTACACTTGGCATTAAGAATCACTCTTCCTTTTCGTGCCTTGAGTTTTCCATTCCAGGCCGACGGGGCCGGGAATCAATCGAAGGCGCTCTGTTGACGTAGCCGCTTATTTTACCAAGCAATGCCGCAAGCATGCAAAGGTTTGATGAAGCCGCCTGGAAAGGGCGGTGCTTATCCCGACCGGGCGAACGCCACGACACCGCCGCGTCGCGGGTCACCCGCGCCGTCGAAAATGCCACCGTGCTTGATGGAAACAGTATGCACACCGCCGAAAAACAGGTTGCTTTCGGGCCACACGTGATGGCGTGGCACCGCCGACGTCAACGCGTGAACGGCGTCTTCCGGAAAGCCCGCCTCGATACTCAACATGTCGCCTTCGAGGTGCATTCTCGACGCGGTCACCGCTTGCTCGAGGGACATGCCGAAATCCAGCAGGTTGACCAGCACCTGGGTGATGGCGCTGCGGATGCGGTTGGAGCCTCCGGTACCCAGCGCAATGCGGGTGCCGTCAGCCAGTTCGGCGACGGCCGGCGACATCATGGAGGCCAGTCGAACATTTTCTTTCCAGCGATGGAACCCACCGAAATTGAGGTCTTCCTCGCCCAGCATGTTGTTCAGCATGATGCCGCTGTCCGGCAACACGTAGGCGCAGCCCTCGCCGTTGGACGCTGTCAGGCTGGCGATGTTGCCGGCGCGGTCGGCGACACTGATGTGGGTTGTGCCGCGACTGAACAGGGAGTTCAACTCCAGGCCCTGCTGCCACTCCCGCACGGTCTCCTCCCCCAGCAATCGCTCCATTTTTTCGCGCTCCAGTCCGGATTCCAGTCGGTAGCGGTGCCGGGCCACGCTGGCAGCCCGCATGCCCCGGAGCAGGTTCAGCGCGTGTCCGGGGCTGCCCCAGGTCTCCTGCGATGAATCCCAGTCCGAAATCACGCCCAGAGCGAACGCAATCAGGCAGCCCCCGGGGGACGGCGGAGGATTGATTGCGCAACGCGTCCCGCGGTAGCGGAAGACGACGGGCTCGCGCCGCTCCACGCGATAGGCGGCAAGATCTTCGCGGGTGATGTGGCCGCCTCGCTCCAGGCAGTCGCGCGCGAACTGCGCGGCCCACTCGCCCCGGTAGAAAAGCGCCTGCCCTTCCCGGGCCAATGCCTCCAGTGAATCCGCGGCCTGCGGGTTGCGCAGCAATTCTCCGACCCGGATCAGGCGGCCGGGATGGGCCGGTGATTCGAACAAGCTGAATGAGGAGGGCGTCGCCTGCATGATGGGCCGCAGGATTCGGATGATGTAGTGGTGGAATTCATCGACACGCACTCCGCCGCGGGCCAACTCGATGGACGGCGCCATGATGTCCGGCAACGGCATGCGCCCCAACTCCTGGTGCGCTTCGAAGATGCCTGCGACGATGCCGGGAACGGCAATGGAACCCATTCCAATGTGGAATTCCTGCGCGGCGGTCCCGAAATTGGCCATGATGGGATAGAAATCGAGTTCCGCCGTGGGACGCCGGCGGGAGGGCGTCTGGCAAAAGAAATCGTAAACCCGGGGCTTCTGGCCGTCAGGCAAGGCCAGCATGAAGCCGCCCCCGCCCAGGCTGACCAGCAAAGGCTCAGCAATCGCCGCGGTGCACAACGCGCCCAGGGCCGCGTCAAAGGCATTGCCCCCGGCCTCCAGGATTTCCACCGCTGTCCGCGACACTTCCGCGCTGCCGGAAGCCGCCACGCCAATGTTCCTGCCCAAAATCCCGTCCTGTTCCGTCCAGAGACTGAAGATATCACAGGCGGCGCCGGCCACAAGTCGGTAGGGCCCGCCAGGACGGGCTTTGCTTCCGGCATTGCAGACGGTCGAAATCGAATATATATCTGTACGCATGCATTCGAAGGAAATCAGCTGTGCGCGTACTGGGTATTGAAACGTCCTGCGATGAGACCGGCGTCGCCGTTTATGACAGCGATCGTGGTTTGCTCGCGCATGCGCTCTATTCCCAGGCCCATATCCATGCGGAATACGGCGGCGTGGTGCCGGAAATTGCTTCCCGCGACCATGTCCGGAAACTGTTGCCACTGCTCGACGAATGCCTGGCGCAGGCCGATTGCACCCGCCAGGACATCGACGGGGTGGCGTACACGGCGGGCCCCGGCCTGATCGGGGCATTGCTGGTTGGTGCCTCGGTGGGGCGCGCGATTGCGCTGTCCCTGGGAGTGCCGGCCGTCGCCGTGCATCACATGGAAGGCCATTTGCTCGCTCCGCTGCTGGAGCCCGACCCGCCGGAATTCCCTTTCGTGGCGCTGTTGGTTTCCGGGGGCCACAGCATGCTGGTCGAAGTCAGCCGCATCGGCGCCTACCGGGTGCTGGGCGAAACGCTGGATGACGCGGCCGGGGAGGCCTTCGACAAGACGGCGAAACTACTGGGGCTGGGTTATCCCGGAGGCCCGGTATTGGCCCGCGCCGCGAAAACCGGCGACCCCGAAAAATACTCGTTTCCCCGGCCGATGACCGACCGCCCGGGTCTCGAATTCAGTTTCAGCGGACTGAAAACCCACACCCGCAACCTGTGGCAGGCTCACTGCGATGAAGAAAACGCCCAGGCGGATATCGCCGCGGGATTCCAGCAGGCGGTGGTGGAAACGCTTGTCATCAAGTGCCGGCGGGCCATGCAACAGACCCGCTGCGGGCACTTGGTGATCGCCGGCGGCGTCGGCGCCAACCTTCAGCTGCGCGAGGCCCTGTCCCGGGCCGGCCGGAAATATGGCTGGGGCGTTTCCTATCCACGGATCGAGTTTTGCACCGATAACGGTGCGATGATTGCCTATGCGGGCTATCATCGCCTGCGCACCGGCGCTTTCGAGTCCGAGATCATCCGGGCACGGCCGCGCTGGCCCCTGACCGAACTGGAAAGCGATACATGGACCGCGTATTCATCGAAAACCTGACGGTTGAGACCGTGATCGGCATCTATGACTGGGAACGGGAGATCCGACAGGCCGTGAGCCTGGACCTCGAAATGGACTTTGACATTCGCGCCGCCGCGGCCAGCGACGCCATCGAGGACACGCTCGACTACAAGGCCGTGTCGAAGCGGTTGATCCATTTCATCGAGCAAAGCCAGTTCCAACTCGTCGAGGCGCTGGCCGAACGCTGCGCCGCCATCGTTCTCGATGAATTCCCGGTCGCCCGGCTCAAGCTGAAACTCAGCAAGCCCGGTGCGGTGCGTGGATCCAGCGCGGTCGGCGTGATGATCGAGCGCCAAGCGAAACCGGAGCGCTGAGCCGCAAAGCCACCCATGAGAACCACCGCATGAGCACCGCCTACCTTGGGCTGGGCAGTAACGTCAACGCCCGGGTCAACATCGCTTCGGGCATCGCGGGCCTCGACGAGGTTTTCTCTGATGTGGACCTCTCTCCCCTGTACCGGGCGCCGGCAGTCGGCTTCGACGGCAGTGACTTCATCAACCTGGTGGCCCGCATCGAAACCGCCATGAGTCCGCTCGAGCTGAAACGATTTCTGCACGCCCTGGAGGACCGCCACGGGCGCATCCGTGATGTGCCGAAATTCTCCGACCGGACGCTGGATATCGACATACTCCTGTACGATGACTTGTACCTGATCAGCCCGGAGTTGGAAATTCCGCGCGAGGAAATCCTGACCGCCGCGCACGTGCTCAAACCGCTCGCGGACCTGGCGCCGAAGCTGCTCCACCCGGTCAGCCGCCGAACCATGGCTGAGCTCTGGGACGACTTCCCACCTCAAGAATCCCACCTGGTATGCATCGAACTGTAGGAGCGGCTTCAGCCACGACGGGTTTTTGTGGTCAGCGAAAAAATCGCGGCTGAAGCCGCTCCCACACCCCAAATCAGATATTGAGCGACCGGCCTCCGTCCACGGCCAGGATCTGGCCTGTGACATAGGGAGCATCCAGCGCCAGGTAGCTGACCGCCGACGCGATATCCCCCGGGTCGCCCAGCCGGCCCAGCGCGGTGCGCCCGAGGATCGACTGTTTCTCAGCGGCCGCGGGCTCATTTTCCGGCCACAGGATGGCGCCCGGGGAAACGCCGTTCACGCGCACCGCCGGACCCAGCTCCCGCGCCAGCGCCTTCGTCATCATCGCCAGGCCGGCCTTGGAGATGCAGTACACGGGGTGGCTACGCATCGGCCGCTCGGCATGGACATCGAGGATATTAACGATACTGCCGCGGGCGGCGCGAAGCTCCGGCAACAACGCCTGGACCAGGAACCACGGGCCGCGCAGGTTGCTGTTCAGCAGGTCGTCCCACTGCCAGGCCAGCACTTCACCCGCCGGGGTGGGATAAAAGCGGGATGCATTGTTCACCAGCACATCGAGGCTGTCGCATCCCTCGCGGACCCGGTCCGCCAGCTCATCGACGCCCGCAGGGCTGGACAGGTCCGCCTGCGCGACGCGGGCGCTGTCCGGTCGCGCCCCGTTGAGACGCTCGGCCAGGGCCTCGACTCCGCGGGAGTTGGAGTTGTAGTGCAGAACCACGTCGCAGCCCCGCTCGTGCAGAGTGGCAGCTATCGACGCGCCGATGCGTGCCGCCGCACCGGTTACCAGCGCCGTCTTGTTGGAAAATGCCTTTTTGCCACTGGACATGCGTCGTTCGCTCCAACACACTTTTCAGCCATGTCTCGCGCCATCCTGCCCGAACCCCCCGCCGAGCTCAAGCAGCTGAGCCGTTCGCTCTCTGCGCTGCTGCGGACGGAAATCACGGAATCCGGCCCGCTGCCGTTCGCCAGGTTCATGGACCGGGCATTGTACGAGCCCGGGCTTGGTTACTATTCGGCCGGCCTGCATAAGCTGGGCGAGTCTGGGGACTTCGTCACGGCGCCCGAATTGGGGACGCTGTTCGCCGCCTGCCTGGCACGCCAGGTCGTCGAACTGGCCGGCATGCTGCCACACTATGACATCCTGGAGGTGGGTGCCGGCACAGGAAAACTGGCGGTCGACCTGCTGCGGTCGCTGCCTCCGGGGCGCGTTCCCGTCCGCTACCTGATCCTGGAGACCAGCGCCGACCTGCGCCGCGTGCAGCGCGAGCGCTTCGCGGCGGATGCGCCCGGCTGTCTCGAACGGGTAGCGTGGCTGGATGAACCTCCGACCGCTGCCTGGCAGGGCCTGTTGATCGCCAACGAGGTGATTGACGCCCTGCCCACCGAACGCTTCAGAATTCACGCGGAAGGCGTCGAGCAGATGTGCGTGACGGTGTGCGAAGACGGCTTTGACTGGGCCTTTCGGCCAGCGCCGGCCGAGCTCGAGATGGCGGTGCGCCGGCTTGAGTCAAGTCTCGGCCGGCCGTTGCCCAATGGCTACCGCTCCGAAATCCGTCCGCGGTTGACGCCCTGGCTGGAAGCAATGACCACACACATGCAGCGGGGCCTGGCCCTGTTTGTCGATTACGGCTATCCGCGCCGCGAGTACTACCTGCCGGAGCGGGTGGACGGTACGCTGATGTGCCATTACCGGCATCGCGCGCACGACGATGTTTTTTTCTGGCCGGGCCTGCAGGACATCACGGCTTGGGTGGATTTCACGGCACTGGCCGAATCGGCTGACGCCTGCGGGCTCGACGTGGTGGGCTACTCGACCCAGGCCCTGTTCCTGCTGGGCTGCGGCCTGGATACCTTGATCGCGGAGCGGTCGCGCCACGGCGCGGATGGCGGACTGGCGCTGAACGCCGAGGCCCGGCAGCTGACACTGCCCGGCATGATGGGTGAGCGCTTCCAGGTCATGGGGCTGGAGCGCAACCTGGAGCCGGGTCCCTTCTTAGGCTTCAGCCTGCAGGACCTGCGCTATCGCTTATAGCGGCGATCCGCGCCTCTCGCAACCTGGTACCGATTTGCACGCCCTCGAGGCCCGCCGTATCGAGATCCCGCGCCTGGACAGCTAGCACGGCAGCCAGGGCGGCGCGCAACCGGCCCGCCTGGGGATAGGGCCGCTCTTCCCAGCCCAGCCGGCCCCGGTAGTCGGCCTCGCAAGCCGCCAGAAAATCAGGCAGCAGTTCCGGGCGGCGCAGCAAGCCGGCTTCCTCGATGAGTCGCATTACGGCGCCGGGCCGCATCTCGCACAACCGGTGCAGACGCAAATGCAGGCTGCACGTTATCAGTGCCAGGTCGCGAAACGATCCCGGCACACGCAGCCGCTCACAGACGGACTCCACCAGTGGAATCCCTGCGGTCTCGTGCCCCACGTGGCTCGGCCACTCCGACTCGGGAGTCAGGCCCTTGCCGAGATCGTGTAACAGCAGGGCGAATACCGCCTGTGGTGTCGCCCCGCTGCGTGCTGCCAGATTCATCGCCATCAGCACGTGCACGCCGGTGTCGATTTCCGGGTGGAAGGCTTCTGGCTGGGGGATGCCGAACAGGCGGTCGACTTCCGGCAACAACACGCTCAAAGCCCCGCAATCACGCAGAACCTCAACGAATCGGCCCGGCTCCGCGGCGGTCATGGCCGCCGCAGTTTCCGTCCAGACGCGCTCAGCAACCAGGTGCCCGATCTCGCCCGAGGCGCAGATCTCCCGCATCAGCTCCAGCGTGTCGGGGTGAACCCGGAATCCCAGCGGGGCAAAGCGGGCGGCGAACCGCGCCACGCGCAGCACGCGCAGCGGGTCTTCGCGGAAGGCGGGCGAGACATGCCGCAGCACCCGGTCCTCGAGATCGCGCGCACCACCGAATGGATCGATCAGACGGCCCTGATCGTCGCGCGCCATCGCGTTGACGGTCAGGTCACGCCGGGCCAGGTCTTCCTCCAGCGTGACGCCGGGATGGAAATCGACCGCGAACCCGTGGTAGCCGTGGCCCTGCTTGCGCTCG
>Ga0316190_10002346_pt1 | contig 13719 bp, 16 predicted proteins | sample Eddworburrow2_MG_FD_204929 | JGI IMG/M metagenome (GOLD analysis project Ga0316190, IMG submission 204929) | Coastal sediment microbial communities from Maine, United States - Eddy worm burrow 2 | ecosystem: Environmental > Aquatic > Marine > Coastal > Sediment | place: USA: Maine | collected... | reverse complement strand
GCGGTCTCGCTCACCTGGGTGCAACAGAGGATCGAGCCGCAGCGACGTTGGTGGGGTCTGGCTCATGGGACACAGCTTGGCACGCCCGTCACCGTTTCGGGCGGGATCGGGCGGGATCGGGCGGGATCGGGCGGGAACGGGCGGGATCGACATGGGTATCACGGTCCGGCCACCGCGGGTCGGGAGCGGTCCGGACAAGGTCTCCGGCCGCCGAGCGGTCCCGGATTTTCCTCGGATTCGAACGAATGGCGCGCGGCCCTCGTTTTTAGGCCATGATGTGTCCGCCACAAAACAGGGTGATGTCAATCGTGCGCCGGCGAGTTCCCTCGCCGGCGGGACGAGAAAGACATCCACGTCGACCCAAGGGGGCACGACAGCGTGCAAGTGTCAATGCGAGTGAACGGCACAACCCAGAGCCATGATGTTGAACCGCGTACATTGCTGGTCCACTTCCTGCGCGACACCGCAGAGTTAACCGGGACCAACGTCGGTTGCGACACGTCCTCGTGCGGGGCCTGTACGGTCCATCTCAACGGCGAGGCCGTAAAGTCCTGCACCGTTCTCGCCGTGCAGGCGGATGGCCAGGAGATCACCACGATCGAGGGCATGGCCACCGGCGACGCCTTGCATCCAATGCAGCAGGCGTTCATGGACAACCATGGCCTCCAGTGCGGGTATTGCACCCCGGGCATGGTGATGGCGGCCAGCTCGCTGCTCGACGAGATTCCCAAGCCCACCGAACGCCAGGTCCGGGAAGGGTTGGAGGGTAACCTCTGTCGCTGCACCGGCTATCACAACATCGTCAAATCCGTTCTGGACTGTGCGTCCAAGTCGTGATCGTCCGAACCGAGTTCCACGCGAGTGAAGACCGCCAACTTCTAGAGGGGAAAGCCCAGTGATCCCTGCAGCGTTCGATTACCAGCGGGTCGAGTCGGCCGATGCGGCCATCGCCGCGCTCACCGAGGCCGGCGACGAGGCCAAGCTCCTGGCCGGGGGCCATTCGTTGCTTCCCCTGATGAAGCTGCGCTTGGCTGCGCCGACCATGCTCATCGATGTTGGTCGGGTGACCGACCTGTCCTACATCCGCGAGGATGGCGACCAGTTGGCCATTGGGGCCCTCACCCGTCACCGCGACGTCGAGATCAGCGATCTGGTCCAGAGCCAAGCGCCGATTCTGGCGCACGCCACCGGACATGTTGGCGATCCTCAGGTCCGCCATCGTGGCACGATCGGAGGTTCGATCGCCCACGCCGATCCGGCGTCGGACCTCCCGGCGGTGTTGTTGGCCCTTGGAGGTTCGTTGAAGGCCAAAGGTCCGAACGGCGAGCGTGAGATCGCGGCGACGGACTTCTTCACCGGCTTTCTCGAGAACGACCTTGCCGACGATGAGATGATCACCGAGATCCGGGTACCGAAGGTCCCGGATGCGGGTTGGAGCTTTCAGAAGTTCAATCGCCGGGCCCAGGATTGGGCCATTGTCGGTTGCGCGGTGGTCGCCAACGGCACCACCGGTGTCGGGCTCGTCAACATGGGCGTGACTCCGGTGCGCGCCACCGCGGTCGAGGAGGCCCTGGCCGGTGGGGCATCAGGTCCCGACGCCGCTGCTCAGGCGGGCGAAGGAGTCGATCCGCCGGGCGACCTCAACGCCAGCTCCGAGTTCCGCAAGCATCTGGCCCGCGTTCTCGTGGGTCGAGCGCTGTCCGAGATCGGCTGATCTCCAAACGATGACCCGAGATCATGGGTCGACAAATCATGGGTAGACATGTTTCGATCCTCAGGTCGAAACATGCCGATTCGGGCTCGGGTTGGTCGGCGCGTACGCTATGACCCCCATGAGACCTGCGCCTTCATCCGTCGCGGCTGTCAGCCAATCACTGGTTGAACACGACTATCTCGCAGATACCGGACTGGCGACCTCGATATTTCTTGCCCTCCGCCTTGGCCGTCCCCTCCTGTTGGAGGGGGAGGCCGGAGTGGGCAAGACCGAGGTCGCGAAGGTCCTCTCCCGCTGGACGGGAGGCGAACTTCTTCGGCTCCAGTGCTACGAGGGAATCGATGTGAGCCAGGCGGTGTACGAGTGGGACTACTCCCGCCAGCTCTTGCATCTGCGAGCCGCCGAGGCCGTAGGCGAGGTGGGGAGCGACTCCCAACATCTCGAAGACGAGCTGTATTCGGAGCGCTTTCTCGTTCGACGTCCGCTTCTGGCGGCGATCGACTATGGGGAGGCGATCCCCCCGGTACTGCTCGTCGATGAGATCGACAGGGCCGACGACGAGTTCGAAGCCTTCTTGCTCGAGGTCTTGTCGGACTACTCGATCACCGTTCCCGAGCTCGGCACCTTTCACGCCAACACGCCGCCGATCGTGGTCGTCACCTCGAACCGCACCCGCGACGTTCATGACGCGCTCAAACGCCGCTGTTTGTACCACTGGGTGGAGCATCCCGAGTTTGAACGAGAGGTTAAGATCGTTCGGCTCAAGGCCCCAGAGGTGTCCGAAAAACTGGCCCGCCAGGTGGCAGCCGCCACCGAGAAATTCCGCGCCATGGGCCTGTACAAGCCGCCTGGGGTGGCAGAGACGATCGACTGGGCCCAGGCCCTCACCCTGATCGGCGACGATGAGCTCACCGAGGACAATGTCAGCGCCACCCTGGGGACGGTGTTGAAGTACCGCGAGGACCAGGAGCGGGCCCGCGGGAATGAAGCGCTACCCGAGCTGGTGCGGCTCGCGCTCAGCCGTGGCGCCTGAACCGGCAGTGACCCAGGCCGCGCTCGCGCGCGCCGATCAGATGGCGATGGTGTTTGTTCGAGCCATGCGAGAGGCAGGGGTCGACATCGCGCTCGGGAGTGCGATCCTGTTCGCTCAGACGTTGGGGGAGATCGACCTCGACTCCCGACAGGAGCTGTATTGGGCGGGGCGAGCCACCCTCGTCCACCGGCCCGAGGATCTTGGGCTGTACGACTCGGTGTTCCGCGCCTTTTGGATTGGTGGTGCTCCCGCGGAGATCCGCGGGCCCGGCGAGGTGGAGCACATCACGCTCGCGGTCGATGATCCCGATGGCTTGCCGCCCGGTGAGCTCGATGAGTTGGACCAGGAGACCGGTCCGGTGTTGGCCGTGCGCTACAGCGCTCAAGAGGTGCTGCGGCACAAGGACTTCGCGTTGTGCTCGTCCGAAGAGCTGAACGAATGCTATTCGCTGATGTCCAAGCTCCGGCTCAGCGGAGCACAACGTGAATCCCGGCGTTCGGTGCGGTCCAAACGTCGACGCGGGCGGCCCGACATGCGGCGTACGGTTCGCAACGCCATTCGCGACGGTGGTGAACCCTTGCGTCGGGCCTATGTCCGGCACGGCTATCGGCCCCGACGTCTGGTGTTGCTCCTCGACGTGAGCGGCTCGATGGAGCCGTATTCGCGGGCGCTGGTCCGGTTCGTGCACGCCGCGGTCGTGGGGAGAACCAAAGTCGAGGCCTTTGCCCTGGGCACACGGTTGACCCGGATCACCCGCCAGCTCCAATCGCGTGACCCCGATGTGGCGCTCGACGTGGCTGGTCAGGCGATCGCCGATTGGTCCGGCGGCACCCGGCTCGGTCTGGGGCTCCGGGCGTTCAACGACCAGTGGGGTGTGCGCGGGATGGCAAGAGGGGCGATCGTGGTCATCCTGTCGGACGGATGGGACCGAGGCGATCCCGAGGTTCTGGCCACCGAGATGCAGCGGCTTCACCGGGTGGCGTTTCGGGTGGTGTGGGTCAACCCGCTCAAGGCCTCACCTGGCTACGCGCCGATGGCCAAGGGAATGGCGGCCGCCCTTCCGCACGTTGACGAGTTCATCGAGGGGCACTCGCTGTCGAGCCTCGAAGTTCTGGCCGAGACGATCGCCGCATGATCGGCGAGAGCTACCCGACCATCAGAAAGGCGAACCCATGAAGGAAATCCTCGATGACATCGATAGGTGGCAGGCAGCAGGAAAGAGGGTGGCGGTAGCCCGTGTCGTGGGGGTGGAGGGTTCGGGTCCTCGGCTTCCCGGGTCGGCGATGGCCGTGAACGAAGACGGCGAGGTCGCGGGTTCGGTGTCCGGAGGCTGTGTCGAAGGGGCAGTGGTGACCGAGAGCCTCGACATCCTCGCGGGCGGAGACCGCCGGATGGTGACGTATGGCTTCAGCGATGATGACGCATTTGCGGTCGGATTGACCTGCGGAGGCACCATCCATCTGTTCATCGAGCCGTTGGACTGGTAGCCGTGTCTTCAAGCGATGTTGACGCCGGGATTTATGGGCTGCTCAAGAGCGCGGTGCGCGCCGAGGAGCCGGTATCGCTCGCCACCGTCGTGGAGGGGGTCAACGTCGGGGCAAAGATGCTCGTACGGCCGGGCCTGGCCATGGTGGGCACGCTGGGTGACACCAGCCTCGATCGGGTGGTCGAACGAGATGCGCTCGGGGAGCTCAGTGCCGGCCGGACCGGGGTGCGCCACTACGGGCCCGAGGGTCAGGCTCGTGAGCGGGATGTTCATGTGTTCATCGAGTCGTTTGCGCCGCCGCCCCAGATGTTGATCTTTGGCGCGGTCGATTTCACCGCGGCGCTGGCCCGGGTGGCCAAGGTGCTCGGCTATCGGGTCACGGTGTGCGATGCCCGCCCGGTCTTTGCCACTGCGGCCCGCTTTCCCATGGCCGATGAGCTGGTGGTCGATTGGCCGAACCGCCTGCTCGAGAGGGTGGGCCCGGATTTGGGTGATCGCGACGCCGTGTGTGTGTTGACCCATGACCCCAAGTTCGACATTCCCGCAGTGATCGAAGCGCTGAAGACCGATGTCGGCTATCTGGGGGCGATGGGCTCGCGCCGCACGACCGAGGACCGGAACCAGCGATTGCGCGACGAGGGTGTGACCGACGAGCAGCTGGCCAACATCTGGGCTCCCATCGGACTGGACATCGGCGCCCGTACGCCGGAAGAAACCGCTATCTCGATATGTGCGGAGATCATCGCCAGCCGGACCGGGCGCCAGTCCACCAGCCTCAAGGACGTCGAAGGCGCAATTCACCGCACGGCCTGAACCCACCGAAGGCCAGAACGTTCGGTGGGCCCAGGCCTCCAGAGTTTCTACCTATCGGTCTCCGACGTTACGCGTCGACCGCTTCGCGGATGGCTGAGGTGGGGGAGGCGGTTCGGGTCGAACCCGTCGAACCGGGGGTCACGTCGGGCGAATAGCCCGGTGAGCCGTGCTCGATGATGTCGAGGCCCTCCCGTTCCGCCATGGCTGTCACCGCGCCGGCGGTGGCGGCGAGCAGGGTGTTGAGCGCGATCAGGGGCAGGGCGTCGTCGAGGGCGAGCTCGGAGCCGGCGTTGAACCCGAACCAGCCGATGAACAGGATCAGGCCACCGATCACCGCGAACGGAATGCTGTGGCCGGGGATGGCTCGGGGTTTCCCGTCAGCGCCGTACTTGCCCAGCCGAGGGCCGAGGACCAGGGCCCCGGCCAGCGCGGCCCACCCGCCGACACTGTGCACGACGGTCGAGCCGGCGAAATCACTGAACGGGGTGGAAAGGTCGGCCAACCAGCCGCCACCCCAGGTCCAATGGACGACGACCGGATAGATGATCGCCGTGATGAGAACGCTGTAGAGGAGATAGCTCTTGAACTTCGTGCGTTCGGCCATGGCCCCCGACACGATGGTGGCCGCGGTGGCGGCGAAGGCAGCCTGGAAGAAGAAGCTGGCGAAGAACCCGGCGTCGGTCGACTCGTGACCGGACAGGAACCATTCGCCGAGGCCGAAAATGGCGTTGCCGTCCGGGCCGTAGGCGATCGCCCAACCGATCGCCGCGAACGCCAGGACCCCGGCGGACAGGTCCATGATGTTCTTCATCATGATGTTCGCGACGCTCTTGGCGCGTGTCAGGCCGGCCTCGACGAGGGCGAACCCCGATTGCATGAAATAGACGAGCACACCCGCGAGGATGAGCCAGAAGTTGTCCAGGGTGTCCTGGGTGATCGTGAACACCGGGTCGGCCGTTTGAGCACCTGCGGGTGTCGCAAACACGACGACCGCCATGATCCCCAGCGACACACCGGCGCTGATTCTCTTCTTCATTACTGCCTCCCAGCGGCTGCGGCGCAGCCTGGACAACCTCGGACGAGCGCCAAGGTACGCAGCGTCGATTTCCCGGTGATATCCCCACCGTTACGTCATCGGGTCGGCTACCTGTCGTGAATCTGTCAGCTTGGATCCACGGGAGAACCGGACGATCCGAAGGTCAGCGTCGGTTCACGGGCCAACCCAACTGCTCCACGGCCCAGGACCGTGATGTCCGCGCCGAGATATCCATGAACAATAAACCTACGAAAGCCCTGTTGCCGCGCCGTTTCGGGACCATGAACGATGGCGACGGGATGCTAAGGGTTGGGCTCGGGGGCCCGGACTACGATTGGGCCGGCACCGAGACCAACAGAGCACCGAGACCAACAGGGGACATGGATCGTGGACTACACACCGAATGAGGATCATGAGGCCATCCGAGAGGGTGTCCGGAATGTGTGTTCCAAGTTCGACGACAACTACTGGTCCAAATGTGACTCCGAGCACGAGTTCCCGTGGGCGTTCTACGAAGCGATGGCCGAAGGCGGATGGATCGCCATCGCCATTCCCGAGGAGTTCGGTGGTGGCGGCCAAGGCATTACCGAGGCGTGCATCGTGCTCGAGGAAGTGGCTCGATCCGGCGCGGCCATGAACGGTGCGTCCGCCATCCATCTCACCATCTTTGGTCTGAACCCGGTGACCAAGCACGGATCCGACGAGATGAAGGGCAAGTACCTGAGCCAGGTGGCCGACGGGAGCTTGCACGTCTGTTTCGGGGTGACCGAGCCGAATTCCGGGTCCAACACCCCCGCGATCGAGACCCGAGCCATTCGTGACGGGTCCGACTATGTGATCCGGGGTCAGAAGGTATGGACGTCCAAAGCGCCCTATTGCCAGCGTTGTCTTCTGCTGGTGAGGACGACCCCGTTGGAGGAGTGCAAGCGCCGTACCGACGGGATGAGCCTGTTCTTGGTGGACCTCCAACAGCCGGGGGTGACCATCAACCCCATTCCGAAGATGGGCCGCAACGCGGTCGTCTCCTGTGAGGTGGTCTACGACGACCTGCGCGTGCCGGGCGAAGACCTGGTCGGTGAAGAGGGCCTCGGCTTCAACTATCTGCTCGATGGTCTGAACCCCGAGCGGCTGCTGATCGCGGCCGAGGGGCTGGGCATCGGCAAGGTGGCGTTGGATCGGGCCACCGCCTACGCCAAGGATCGTGAGGTGTTCGGCCGGCCCATCGGCAAGAACCAGGGGATCTCGTTCCCTCTCGCCGAGGCGCACGCCCGCCTCAAGGCGGCCGAAGCTGTCCTTTGGGAGGGCGCCTGGCGGTACGACAACGGCTTCCCGGGAGGCGAGCATGCCAACCTGGCCAAGTTCCTGTGTGCTGATGCCGCCTTCCAGGCCGCCGACGTGGCCCTGCAGACCCATGGCGGTTTTGGCTATGCCGAGGAGTATCACGTCGCCCGCTACTGGCGGGAGGCGAGGTTGATGAAGATCGCTCCCATCAGCCAGGAGATGATCCTCAACTATGTGAGCGAGCACGTTCTCGGGCTGCCGCGGAGCTACTGAGGCACCGGTGAGCACTGCGGCGGTGGTCTTGGCTGCCGGTGGAGGAACCCGATTCGCGGGACCGTCACACAAGCTGCTCGCCCCCTTTCGGGGCCACACCGTTTTTGCGTGGGTCCTCGACGCCGTGCTGGCCGCAGGTCTGGACGAGACGATCGTCGTGGTCGGAGCGGTGGATCTCCGCTCCGAGCTCGATGGTCGACCAGTGCTCGTGGTCGACAATCCGGACTGGCAGCAGGGGCAAGCGACGTCGTTGCGAGCCGGGTGGACCACGGCCCAGCAACAGGGGCATGACGCGGTCGTCGTCGGGCTCGGCGACCAGCCATTGGTGCCGTCATCGGCCTGGCGAGCTGTCGCCGAGGGCACCACGCCGATAGTGGTGGCGACCTATGAAGGTCGACGCCGGAACCCGGTCCGCCTCGCTCACCAGGTTTGGCCGCTATTGTCATCGTCTGGCGACGAGGGAGCCCGCGAAGTACTTCGTGAGCGGCCTGACCTCGTGTCCGAGGTACCGTGCGCAGGGCACGCAGACGACATTGACACAGTGGAGGATCTCCGGCGATGGAACTTGCCAACGACTTCGAGGTCGAGCGGCCAATCGACGAAGCGTGGGCGGTGCTGACCGACGTCGAACGGGTCGCGCCGTGCTTGCCTGGCGCCCAGCTCCAGGAGATTGAGGGCGATGAGTACCGGGGGGTGGTCAAGATCAAGGTGGGACCCATCACCGCTCAGTACAAAGGCAAGGCCACCTTTGTGGAGAAGGATGAAACCGCCCACAAGGCCGTGCTCAAGGCCGACGGTCGAGACGCTCGGCAGGGTAACGCCAGCGCACTGATCACCGCTCAACTCACCGCTCTCGATGAGCAGCGCACAAGGGTGAGCGTCGTAACCGATCTGACGGTGACCGGGAGGGTGGCACAATTCGGTCGCGGGGTCATGGCTGACGTAAGCGAGAAGCTGTTGGACCAGTTCGTGGTGAATCTGGAGGAGCAGGTGTTGGCCTCTGGCAACACCGACACCGACTCGGCCGATGCCCCATCCGATGACCGTGCGCCATCGTCGTTTGCCGCGGCCAACGACAATGGTGCATCGGGCGCCCGAATCGTCGACGCTCCCGCAGCGGAACCGGTCGATCTGCTCGAAGCGAGCGGAGCGTCACTGCTGAAACGCCTCGCGCCCGTGCTCGGCGGGCTGTTCGTACTCCTCGTCCTTCGCCGGTTCAGTGCCGCACGACGCGCCGGCACGGACTGAACCGACCGCGGCTGATCACGATGCCGTGGCCCGTCTCCTCGGCCGGCGGCCCCAGGGGGCCTTCACCGTCGCGGTGCGGGACCGCTCGGGCGAGCCGGTCGTGATCAAGAACGCCCCGTTGCTGGACGACGGTCGGCCGATGCCGACGCTCTATTGGCTGGTCGGCGACGTTGAGCGGGTCCAGGTCGGACGCCTCGAGTCCACCGGTGGTGTTCGACAAGCGGAGTCGGTCGTGGGGCTCGACGAGATCGCCCGTGCCCACTCTCGATACGCCGCGCTGAGAGACCGGGTGCTACCGCCCGAGCACTCGGGACCCCGACCCACCGGCGGCGTGGGCGGCACCCGTCGGGGCGTCAAGTGCCTTCACGCGCACTACGCATGGTTTCTGGCGGGCGGTGATGATCCGGTCGGTCGTTGGGTTGGCGAACAGCTGGCTTCGCCCGTCGACCTGCCGGCCGACGGCGAACGGAAGGCCGAGTGAGCCCGCCCGAGACCCACAGCGGGGCGGTCGCCGCGATCGACATCGGCAGCATCTCCGCGCGCTTGCTCATCGTCGACGGCGAGGGCGCCCCATTGGAGAGGCGCACCGAGATCGTGAACCTGTCCCGGTCCCTGGTCACGAAGGGCGAGATCCAACCGGATCGTGTCGAGCACTTGTTGGCGGTCATGGCGGGCTGGGGCGACCTGGTCCGCACCCATCGGGTTGGCTCGATCCGGGCGGTGGCCACAGAAACCTTCCGCCAGGCGACCAATGGCGAGAGCGTGCTCGACGAGGTTGAGTCCATCCTCACGATCCGTCCGGAGATCATCGGGGGGACCGAGGAGGGGACCTTGTCGTTTGCGGGGGCCACCGCAGAGCTCGACCCGGATGACGGTCCGTTCCTCGTCATCGACCTCGGCGGTGCGTCGACCGAGTTCGCCGTTGGGACCGAGCGGTGCGAAGGCGTGGTATCAATCGATGTCGGGGCCCGCGTGTTGACCGAGCGCTACATCAGCTCGGACCCACCACGGCCCGAAGAGCTTCTCGCGGTTCTGTCGGTGGTGGAGGCCTATGTCGACGATGTCGTCAGGGATCTTCCCCAGATCACCGACGTACGGCGCTACATCGGTCTGGCGGGCACGGTGTCGACCGCGGCGGCGGTGGAGATCGGGCTGGCGACCTATGACCGGGACCGGATCCACCACTTCGTGTTGACCCGCGAAGCGGCCGAGGATGTGTACCGCACGCTCGTGACCGAGCCCCTCGAAGACCGGCTCCACAACCCGGGTCTCGTGCCGATGAGGGCCGAGGCCATCGTTGGTGGCATCACCGAGCTGGTCGCCATCATGCGCGGGTTGTCGATCGACGAGCTCCTGGTCTCCGAGGCCGACCTGCTCGACGGAGTGGTGGCCCGGTTAGTGTCGGACGTCACTGCGCCGCCGCCGAGGCTACGATGAGCGCTCGTGCCACAGACCGATCGTGTTCTCATGGGGCCCGGGCCCTGCAATCCGTATCCGGAAGTTGTCGAGGCCATGGGGCGACCCATGCTCGGCCATCTCGACCCGGAGTTCATCGCCCTTCTCGATGAGACGAATGATCGTCTCCGGCAGGTGTTCCGGACCTCGAATCGTTTGACGTTTCCGCTCAGCGCCACCGGCTCGGCGGGGATGGAGGCGTCGTTCATCAACTTCGCCGGACCGGGCGATGTGGTGGTCATAGGGGTCAACGGCGTCTTTGGCGTTCGGATGTGCGATGTGGCCGAGCGCGCGGGAGCCGAGGTGATTCGGGTCGACGAGCAATGGGGCAAACCCATTGATCCCCAACGCCTGCTCGAGGCTCACCCCGCGCCCAAGATCATCGCCGTCGTACATGCGGAGACCTCGACGGGGGTGCGCAACGACATCGCGCCTCTCGGTAGCGCCAAGGGTGATGCTCTGCTGCTCGTCGACTGTGTCACATCGCTGGGCGGTGTAGAGCTCGAGGTAGACGGCTGGGGGATCGACATCGCCTACAGCGGGACCCAGAAATGTCTCGGGGTGCCGCCGGGCCTCGCGCCCATGACGGTCAGCGACCGGGCCTTGGCCCACCTGAAGGCCCGACCCCAGTCGTGGTATCTGGATCTGAACATGATCACGAACTATGTGCTGGGCGAAGGGGCGAGGGCATACCACCACACCGCACCGATCTCGATGATCTTCGGGCTTCATGCCGGTCTCGGTGCCGTGCTGTCCGAGGGGCTGGAACAGGCGTGGGCCCGCCACCAGTCGGTCGGTGACGAACTTCAGCGCCAGCTCGTCGATGCCGGCTTCCGGCTGTTCGCCGAGGAGGGAAATCGACTGCCGGATCTCACGACGGTCTGGGTGCCCGATGGGGTCGACGAAGCTGCCGTGCGGCGCGAGCTCCTGACCCGTCACGGTATCGAGATCGGTGGGGGGCTCGGCGACTACGCCGGGAAGGTCTGGCGTATCGGCCTCATGGGACATACGGCGCGCGCCCGGAACGTGACCCTGTTGGTTGGTGCGCTACGGGAACTGATGGGGTGAGGGGTCGTGCCGGGCCGACTGTCGCGTATGCGTGATCGCCGCCAGATGAGTGCGGTGCCGGGGCGTCGGATCGCCCTGCGGCCCTTGCTCGCCGACGACTTTCCGGCGTGGCAGGAGGTCCGTCGGCGCAATGTCGACTGGCTGACGAAATGGGAGCCACGACGCGCGCCCGGCCAACCCGATGCGGTGGAGAGTCGAGAGGCTTTCGCCGTTCGCTGCAGTTCGCGGCATCGGGAACGCCAGTTGGGAACGGGCTACGGGTTCGGCATCTTCGTCGGCGAACGTTTCAGCGGTGAGATCAATCTGTCGTCGATCCAGCGGGGGCCGTTTCAGAGCGCCTATGTCGGCTACTGGGTGGACCAGGCCATGGCCGGTAACTCGTATTGTCCCGAGGCGGTGGTGGCCATCGCCCGGTTCAGTTTCGAGGAGCTTCATCTCCATCGCATTCAGATCGCGATCATTCCACGCAACCACGCGAGCCGCCGGGTGGTCGACAAGCTCGCCATCCGCGAGGAGGGCATCGCTCAGCGGTACCTCGAAATCAACGGCATGTGGGAAGACCATGTCCGATACGCGATGACCTCCGAAGAGTGGGCAGAGAAAGGACCCCAGCTCACCAAGGACTGGCTCTAGGCGGTTCAGGGGCAGGGCCCGGAGGGCTGGATCCTTCTGAGCCCCTGCCCGCCCGAGATCTGCCCGCCCGAGACCTGCCCGCCCGAGACCTGCCCGCCGAGAGCCGCGGAGATTGTCGTCTGTGGCGAGAAGGCGTTACCGGGTGGGTTTCTTCGGGCCACCCGAGCGCAGCTTGGCGAGGGTTTTTTGGAACATGGGCTCGCCGATGGACCACACCTGGGGATCGAGCTCCCGTTCCATTGCCGCCACCTGGGTGGTGATGTCGGCTTGATCCACGATGGTGGCTTTGATCTTGCGGACCAGCTCCGGGGGTCCCGCGGCCGCCCGGCCGGCAAGCTTGACCGCCTCGTCGAGCAGCTGGTCATCGGGCACGCAACGCCATACGAGCCCGGCCCGCTCGGCTTCCTTGCCGTCCATGATCTCGCCGAAGAGGTCGGCCGCAAAAGTGGCCTGTGGGCCGGCGATGCGCCGGAACATCCAGGTGTGTCCACCCCCGGGATGAATGCCGAGCTGAAGGAATCTGGCGTCGAATCGAGCGCTTTCACCGGCCAGGCGGAGGTCGGCGATCAGCGCAAGGTTCATGCCGGCCCCTACCGCGTGGCCGTTGACCGCGGCGATGGTCGGCAGGGGGCTGGACCCGACCCGAAGGAAACCGGCGTAGATGTCGAGCAGCCCACCCCGGTAGTCGTCGTCGTCGAGCTTGGACAGATCAGCGCCGGCACAAAACGAGGTCCCTTCGCCCGTCACCACGATGGCCCCCACGTCGGGGTCGGCCTCGAGTGAGTCGAAGGTCTCCTCCACTTCTGCACACATGTCGATGCTCATGGCATTTCGTCGTTTGGGATCGCTGAGCGCGATCACGGCGACTCGATCGTTTATCTCGGTCTTGAGGTAGCTCACGTCGGCATTCTGGCAAACCGGCGGCCATCATGCCGCTCCGAGGTTTACCAATCGAGATCGAGGAGCTGGCGCATGGCGGCCTCGAAGTCTTCGTCGGAGAGGCTGGCCCGGGCCCCGAGGATCATCTCGGCGTCTGGTCCCGCCGGCCATCGGAGTTTCGGTTCGTCGGTCGACAAGGCTTCGAGGACCACCCCCGCCACGATCTTCGGATCGGACCGGGACCCGCCGGTGACCGCTTCATCGAGGCCGGCCATCTGGCGGTCGAGCTCGACATAGGGCTCGCTCACCGCCGAATCCCGCACGACGGTCATCCCGTTTCCCACGAAGCCGGGCTCGATGATGGCCACCCTGATGCCGAAGTGGCCGAGCTCGAAGTAGAGGGCCTCGGTGAGAGCTTCGAGGGCGTGTTTGGAGGCGGCGTAGGCCCCCTGGAGCGGTTGCCCGATGCGGCCCGCGACCGACGAGATCGACACGATGGCTCCGCTGCCTCGAGCCCGCATCTGAGCGGCGACGGCCTGCACGAGCCGGAGCGGGCCCACCACGTTGACCGCAAGGAGCCATTCGACGTCAGCGGGATCTATCGTCTCGATCGCGCCGCCGATCTGCAAGCCCGCATTGTTGACCAGCACGTCGACCCGGTCGAGGCCCTCGACCAGGGCGGCGACGGAGGCGGGATCGGTGACGTTGAGGGCCAACGCCTGCACCCCGTCGATCGGCGCGATCCGCGAGGGGTCGCGCGTGGTGGCGAGGACGGTGTGGCCTGCGTCCCGCAGAGCGAT
>Ga0316190_10002344_pt1 | contig 13720 bp, 12 predicted proteins | sample Eddworburrow2_MG_FD_204929 | JGI IMG/M metagenome (GOLD analysis project Ga0316190, IMG submission 204929) | Coastal sediment microbial communities from Maine, United States - Eddy worm burrow 2 | ecosystem: Environmental > Aquatic > Marine > Coastal > Sediment | place: USA: Maine | collected... | reverse complement strand
GGTATTAGGTATTGGATACAGATGCCCATAGGGTTATTAACGCAGCAATAATGATTTGAGCGATGAAAATTTTCGATAGTCATTGTCATCTGGATGATAAAAGCTACAACCGGGACCTTGATAAGGTGATCAAGCGGGCGCAAAGCGCCGGTGTCGCCCGCTTGATGACGGTGGGTGTGAATGGCAAAACCTCGGCCCGTGCCGTCGAACTGGCCGAATCCCATCCGGAAATCTATGCATCGGTGGGCGTCCATCCCCATGATGTTAAAAACTGCCGTGAGTCCGTGATCGAAGATTTGATACGTCTTACAGCAAATCCGAAGGTGCGTGCCTGGGGTGAAATCGGGCTGGATTTTAACCGCATGTACTCACCCCGTAGAGATCAGGAAATGTGGTTTGAAAAACAGCTTGAAACCGCTGATCAATTGGAACTTCCGATGATTTTCCACGAGCGGGACAGCAACGGCCGTTTTCTTGAGATATTGAAAAAACATGCCGTCAAGAAACTTAAAGGCGTCGTCCACTGCTTCAGTGGTGACCGCAATGAACTGAAACAATATCTGGACCTGGGACTTTATATCGGCATCACCGGTATTTTAACCATAAAAGGCCGGGGAGCCCGCTTGCGTGAACTGGCACCCCTCATTCCTTCGAATCGCCTCCTGGTGGAAACCGATGCCCCTTATCTGGTTCCGGCGCCGGAGAAAAATCAACATCGACGCAATGAACCCGCCTTTGTCAAATCGGTCCTGCTGAAGCTGGCGGAGGTCAAACAGGAGGATCCGGAGCAACTGGCCGAAACTATCTGGAATAACACGTGCAGATTGTATGGGGTGGAGGCTTGAGGCGGATACAGGATCATTGACAACAGTTTATTTGCTGCCGTTCACCGGCAGTTACAAAACAGTTCCTTGTGTGATTATTTGTCAGGACATTTATTTTGAAAGTTCATTTTTATACATGATAAAAGCGGCTTAGGTAATTAAAAATTTTCCAGCAGTTCAATTAAATTACACAATTGGACTATTTTATTTTATAATTAGTTCGGCTAAAGGCAGCTCTTAATCTCGCAGCCATACCGTCGTCGATCTGACTCGACATTTTGATGAGTTCTTCAATGGTCTCTATTTCTAAGTTTTCCGTTTGACATTCCGTCAGCAGGTTATCCACCTGTTTGAGTGCCACAGAAATTTTGGAGCGCTCCTTGAGAAGATAATTAAATTGCACATCACAGGCCGGAATCGGTGACGGATAATTTCCAATCTCCTTGTTCACCCAGATTTTCACTATTTTCACTTTTTCAAGTTGATTTTTAAATGCGGTCAGCGCTCTCAATCCTGTGCTTCCGGCTGCCGGATCCTCATTTTTAATAATGCCCATGGCTTACCCTCCGAAAACTGAAAATCCTATAAATAGTATAAATTTTAATACAGATTAAGTGGATCGACAAGTATTCAAACTTTTAAGCAAAATCAGGGAGATTACATATGGAACCAAAGAATTTCATCGGGGAGGCAATGATAGTCTTCCTGGTTATTCTTTATGGCCTCTTGAAATTACAACCCCTGATAGTTTATTTTTGTGCGTTTTTGCGGCCATATCAAAAATGGTTTGAAACGCGGCCTGTCAATCAAATTTGCAATGGCCAATCCAAAATTGCAAATCTTCTTTACAGTAGACCGAGCCCATCCCTCCCGCACAGCCTCTCCGCGAAGACTATTTCAAACAAAATTCCATCAACATATCAAAAATTTATATTCACCCATCTCAAAAAAATAACAAAATATCACAATGTGGCATATTAATTGCCATATCTGTTGGCAATGGGCAACGGGAACCTAAGGCTGGTATTGCTCGTAAAAATTCGAACAATCGTTTTTGATAGTATCAACAAGGTGTCTGATGCCTGCTACAAAATAAGTAAATAGCAACACTGCCCGATAAGGAGTTAGCCATGAAAAAACATACTAGAATCGTTGGAAATATGTTGCAGACCGAGCGAAGGGAAGACGGGCGACGGTTTCTGCTGCGCGATCTCAATGTGGAAATCGAGGGTGACCCCCTAACAATTCCTGCCGGTACGATAACAGATTTCAGCTCAATACCCTGGTACGGACGAATACTCGTCCGTTGGTCAAAGGTCGACCTTGCCGGCGTCGTTCATGATTGGTATTACCAAACCGGCGCTACCTCAAGAGCAAAAGCAGATGCGATCTGGCGTCTGATGGCCGTCGCCGGCACGCATCATGCGAACGTCATTCAGGCCTGGATCGGGTGGCTCGCCCTGCGCGTTGGAGGCTGGGTCGCCTGGCGCCGCTATCGCCGTCAAGATACGCCCGATTCGATCACCCGGAAGGATTTAAAGCCGGCACCCGCCGGATAGGAGTTCTGGACGCGGCTGCAAAAAAGCTTACGTTGTATGGCGAAATGTTATACGCCTTCGTGCCGAATGTCATACGTAGGCTTAATGCGAACCGCGAATGTCTTTGATATCGAGCTCTTTGAGAGCGGACCGCACTGGTACTCTACTTGCGTACTGCACTATCTGACCTGAATTCATGGTATCACTAATTCGACCATCGCAGATTATGACCCGCTGGTCGTGACCACCATCATGTCCAATTTCCAGTTATCCGTATCGCCATACTCGCCGCCAGTTGCGGGCCGATTCGTTTTACGCCTTCTTCGTTATCGACACTCGAGTCAAATGACTCCTAAAGAAATGAGCCTACCTATCCGTGTCAGCCAGGGACATCTGGTATTTGTCACTTTAATCCCAGCATATATGTTGACAACAATGCCCGCGTACGTTATCTGTATCGTTATTGGTTCTTTTTAATTGACACCTCATTATGGTGTGCTGCAACTGAAGCTGATACATACTCAAAAAGCATCACCCTTATTCTTTAAAGAAGGAGTTATCGGATGAAAAAAACAAACTTGCTTGCCATTGCCGTTGTGACCCTAATTCTGCTGCTGGGTGCCAATCCCGCCACAGCTCTGGATCCCATTCCCAAAGAATCCGGTTTCAGTGGATTCATCCGGCCCAGCGTCGGCTATCTGAATTATAAGAGCAACATGGTGGCCAGTTTTCTGGGATATGATCTGTCGGACAAAAAAACCAACTCCCTGAACGACGACCCGGATTCACAATCCAATGTCCTTGTCACGGCTCCTTTCTCACTGCAATATACCTTTGCCAGCACCCGCACCCAGATCTTTCTGGGAACCGATCTGACGGATTTGATCCGCTTCGATTATTCCCAGCAGTTCGGTGTCAAACAGGAAATCGGTAGACTCGGCCTTCTGCAAGGGGGTATCCTTTTTAGCGGTATTCCGGCCAAAGTTTGGAGAGACCCCTATGTGGTCGACAAGAATCGGGATGACACCAGCCGGACATCCAATGGCGTGCGGATAGCCTGGGACCGGATTTTCGGCAGCCAACTGCAGCTGCAATACACCTATCGCAAAATCGAGGTCAACAATGAAAGTAGCGGTAATTTTTTAGGATTGACCCGCGCTGAAAAAAACCTTCTTGAGCGCGACGGAGATCGCCATATCGGGGAGGTCGTGTATCGCTTACGCATTGGTAAAAAACATACGCTGAACCCGGCATTTATTTACAGCTATAACGATCGGGACGGTGATGCCATGAAAAATGACGCTTATGATCTCCAGCTCACCTATGGTTATAGAGGGGATACGTTTACTTTCACCGGCAACGCCTCTATCGGGCAGGCGGATTATGACGATAGGAACCCGATTTACGACAAAAAACAGGACGACGACCGCTACGGTGTCCAAGGCTCCCTCTATTACAAAAATCCCTGGGACTGGGGTCTGTTTGGCAGTAATCCGATGAATTTCTTTGTCAGTGCCGCCTTCGTGGAAACCAATTCCAACATTGACTTCTACGATCAAGAGGCCATTATGGTTAGCGGCGGTGTATTTTTCAATTGGTAAGCCTAATATCGTTCAGGGCTTAGGGGCTTAAACCGTATTCCATTGGACTAGTCATTCCATCGACGTGCCTGCCGGCCGACAGGATTTAACACTGAGGAGGTGCCAGAATGAAAAAAAGGATTGCATTGGGCATAGCAATTTTTGCGCTGGTTTTAACAGGATGTGCCAAAGAACAGATCTACAGCAGCAGTCCCCCAATGAAAACCGTTAGCAATGATCTCTATGAGGCGACGCTGGAACCGCTAAACGCCGAAAGATACAATTATTACAATTCATTTCGCTTGGTGTTTACCAACAAAACCGGCAAGGATCTCATCATTGACTGGTCGGATACATTTTATCTGCAAAATAAGCGTAAATACGGCTTATTCGGCTGGGAAGGGTTGACGTTTGAGGAGTTGAGGGGCCTCAAAGAAGAGCCGGACCTTGTGGTTGCCGGCGGGAAAACGGAAACGACTGTCCTTTTTCCGCTTAAATTGGTGGGCTGGAAGGAAGAGGGCGTAAGAATGAAAAGCAACAAACCTGAAGCCGGTTATACTCTGGGGGTCATCACACCGGGGGAAAACGGTATGAGTTTAGCCGTCAGACAGGATGGGAAATTGGTTCGTGAAAAGATCCTTGTGACGATCGCCCTCGATTGAGATCGACAATGAATTGTTCGTAACTCCTGGATATCTTCTGAACTCTCTGCCCGAACGCACCCTTCGTACACAGGAAAAATCACAGTGAAAGAAAATCAAGTAAACCGAATGATGATCTGCTTTTTATTGATATGGGTCTTGTCGGTATTTTCGGCCCCCATGGTCAATGCCGAAGACATCAAGCTATCAGACGGCCAAACGGTTTACGTACCCATATACTCCCACATTTACAGCGGTATCAAAGCCCGCCCCTTTGATCTGGCGGCGACTCTCAGCATCCGCAACACGGACCCGACGCATGCCATCACGCTGGTGGCGGTAACCTACTATGACTCAGATGGAAAACTGCTCAAGGAGTATCTCAGTGAACCGGCAAAGATGACTGCCCTGATGTCGACGCGTTACATCATCATGGAGGGTGATAAAACCGGTGGCTCAGGAGCTAATTTCATTGTCAAATGGAAGGCAGCCCAAAAAGTGAATCCCCCCATCATCGAGGGGGTCATGATCGGAACCCACTCCGGGCAGGGGATTTCGTTTGTATCACGAGGCCAGATCATCAAAGACGAATAAACTACCGCTATCCGGCCTCTTTGGGTGACGGCGGTGCTGCAATTTTCTTCTGCGCCGTTTGCTCCTTTTCCGGCTTTTTTTTGCCAAACCCGCTCAGGCGCTGCATCACTACAAAAAATACAGGGGTAAAGATTAGCGACATGACGGTCGCCGCAACCATGCCGCCCACCACGCCCGTGCCGATGGCCTGACGGCTCGCGGCGCCGGCGCCGGCAGCGACCACCAGGGGCATAAACCCGGCGATAGAAGAAATGGCCGTCATCAGGATGGGACGAAACCGCAGTTTGGCGGCATCCATGGCCGCCTCCCGGATACCTTTGCCCTTTTCCCGCTCGGCCATGGCAAACTCCACGATCAGAATGGCGTTTTTGCTGGCCAGGCCGATGAGCAGCACGATGCCGATTTGGGTATAAACGTTGTTGTCAAAGCCGCGCATCACCAGCGCGACGACCGTGCCGAGCACCGCCAGAGGCACCACCAGAATTACCGCCACAGGATTACTCCAGCTTTCGTATTGGGCCGCCAGCACCAGGAATACCAGGACAATCGCCAGGGCAAAGACCATAATGGCTTCCGACCCCACTTTTTTCTCCTGAAATGACATGCCGGTCCACTCATAACCCATAGAAGCGGGCAGGATGCGGTCGGCCATCTGTTCCATCAGATTCAGAGCCTGGCCGGAGCTGAAGCCCGGTGCCGCCTCACCGGTGATGGAGGCGGACGGGTAAAGGTTGTAGCGCAAGATGGTCTGGGGCCCAAGGATTTGATCGACGCTCACCAGAGTGCCGATGGGAACCATCTTACCCCCGGCATCCCGCATATCGAGACGGCGGATGTCATCGGGTTCCATGCGGAACTGATGGTCGGCCTGGACCTTGACCTGCCAGGTGCGGCCGAACTTGTTGAAGTCATTGACGTAGTAGGAGCCCAGATAGGTCTGCAGGGTGTTAAAGACGCTGCTGAGCGGAACCTGAATGGTCTTGGCCTTGGTGCGGTCGACCTCGGCGAAAAGCTGGGGTACATCAGCCCGAAACGTGCTGTTTAAATTGGTCAGGCCTGACTGGGCATTGCCGGCCTGGACGATCTCCCGGACCATTTGCTGCAGTTCTCCCAGCCCGACATCGCCGCGATCTTGGAGCTGCATCTGGAAGCCGCCGGCAACTCCCAGGCCGGGAATGGCCGGGGGAGCAAAGACAAACACGATAGCCTCCTGGATCTGAAAAAATTGACGCTGCAGGTTGGCCAAAATCGCCGCCATGCTGAGATCCGGGCCGGGGCGTTCCTCCCAGGGTTTCATGACGACAAAAACCGTTGCCATGTTGGAGGCGTTGGTGCCGTCAATCAGCGAGTAGCCGCCCAGGGAAACCCAGTCCTGGATGCCGGGTGTTTTACTGAGAATGCCGTCGATCCGGTCGAGAACCGCCTGGGAGCGCTCCAGGGAGGAGGCGTCGGGCAGCTGGATGCTGGCCATTACGTAACCCTGGTCCTCGATGGGCAAAAAGCCCGTGGGCAGGCGGGTAAACTGCCAGCCGGTCAGGCATAGCAGCCCCAAAAACAGCAGCAGCATGATTGCCGTCCGGCGCACGAAGGTCTTGACCATACCCGCGTAAACGTTTTCGGTTTTGCGAAATACGGCGTCGAATCCGCGGAAGAACACATTTTTGCGCTTCTTCGGCGGACGAAGTAAGAGGGCTGCCAAGGCCGGACTGAGGGTCAGGGCGTTGATGGAACTGAAAATGGTGGAGATAGCGATGGTCAGGGCGAACTGACGATACATCTGCCCGGTGATGCCCGGCAAAAACGCGGATGGAACAAAGACGGCCAGTAGAACCAGGGTGGTGGCCACCACGGGGCCGGAAACCTCGTTCATGGCTTTAATTGCAGCCTCCTTGGCCTTTAAGCCCTGTTCAATGTGGGTTGCGGTGGCTTCCACCACCACGATGGCGTCATCCACCACGATACCGATGGCCAGCACCAGGCCGAAAAGGGTCAACATATTCAGTGAAAACCCCATCGCCAGCATAACGGCCAGGGTGCCGATAAGGGATACCGGGATGGTCACCGCCGGCACCACGGTTGCCCGCCAATCCTGCAAAAAGATGAACAGCACCAGGAACACCAGGCCCGCCGCCTGGAACAGGGTGACAAAGACCTCCCGAATCGATTGTTCGACGAAGATGGTCGTGTCATAGGGGATCGTGTACTGCAAGCCTTCGGGAAAATAGGTCTGCAGCTCTTCCATGGTGGCATAAAGCTGTTTGGCCACATTCAGCGCGTTGGCCCCCGGCAGCTGGTAGATGAGGACACTGGCCGACGGCTTGCCGGTCAGGCCCGAGGTGAGGTCGTAGCTCTTGCCCCCTAGATCGATACGGGCGATATCCTTTAGACGAGTGATGCGCCCGCCTTCGCCGGTCTTGATGATGATGTCCTCGAACTGCTCGATGTCCGTGAGACGGCCGAGCACGTTGACCGTGTACTGGAAGCTCTGGCCGGGAGGGGCGGGGGGCTGGCCGATTTGTCCGGCGGCCACCTGAACATTTTGCTCTCCGATGGCGGCTAGCACGTCCTCGGTGGTCAGGTTGCGGGACTTGAGTTGGGGAGGATCGAGCCAAATGCGCATGCTGTAGTCGCTGGCCGGAAATACACTGACGTCACCGACGCCGTCAATCCGGCTGAGTACATCGCGCAGGCGCAAGGTGGCGTAATTGCTCAGGTAAAGCTCATCAAAACGGTCATCGGGCGAAAACAGGGAGATGATCATCACAATATTGGTCGATTTTTTCTTGGTATTGATGCCCTGGCGCTTGACTTCCTCCGGCAGTTTGGCTTCCGCCAGTTTGACGCGGTTTTGCACCAGCACCTGGGCCATGTCCAGATCCGTGCCGACCTCGAAGCTGACCGTCAGGGTGTAAGAACCGTCACTGGCGCTGGTGGAAGACATGTAAATCATGTTTTCAACACCATTGACCTCCTGCTCGATGGGGGCGGCGACCGTTTCGGCCACCACCCGCGCGTTGCCGCCGGGGTAGTTGGTGGATACCTCTACGGTGGGCGGTGTAATCTCGGGGTACTGGGCAATGGGCAACACACCCACGGAAACCGCGCCGGCAATCACGATCACAATGGAGATGACACTGGCAAAGATGGGATGTTCGATGAAAAATTTGGAAATCATTTTAGGAACCCTTTTTAGAATGACGAACGACGAATTTCGAATGTCGATTTAAGGTATTCTTTCTATTTTAAAGTTATCCTCCAAATAAATGAAGGAGCGAAGCCTCCCCTCCGGCCTGTAAGCCTATTAAGCCTACGGGCTGGAAGCGGGCTCGTAGGGGTTGTAGCGCCTACGCCTCGGAGAGCGACATCCACCATTCATCATTTCTTTTTCTCCGCTTTTTTGTCGGGTTGAGCGTCGCCGCCCTGGGACGGTGCTGCAGCAGGTTTTGCCTTGTCTTTGTCTTTCCCGGCTTCTGCAGCGGCCTTGAGGGCTGAAGCCGTGAGGGATTTCATGTCGGTCTGCTCCGGGTCGACTTTCGCTCCCGGCCGGGCCCGCTGCAGCCCGTTGACAACGACCGCTTCATCAGGTTGCAGCCCCTCCTCGATCACGCGCAGGCCGTCCACCAGCTGGCCCATGCGAATCGGCCGTTTCTCCACCATGTTTTCGCTGTTGACCGCCAGCAGGAAACGTCCGCTCTGGTCGGAACCGATGGCGCGCTCAGTTACCAGCAGGGCGTTGTCGCGCTTGTCGACGGGCATGCGGAGGTTGACAAAAAGACCCGGAATGAGCACCGGCGCTGAGCCCGGGTTGGGGAAAACCCCTCTCAACTGCAACGTGCCGGTTTCCTCGTCGACACCGGATTCTGCAAAATCCAGTTTTCCCTGGTGGGGATAGCCTTCTTCATTGGCGAGCTCAAGGAAAACCTGGATGTCCGCCTTGATTTCCGGATCTTCAGCAAGATCGAGACCTTTTTCCTTGATTTTATTACGATTCATTGCCATCACCTTGAGCAGATCCCGTTCGTTGAGGTTAAAGTAGGCATACATGGGATCATAGCGGGTGACCGTTGTCAGCAGGGTCGGTTCGCTTTCACCGACCAGGTTGCCCAGGTCCACGAGATTGCGGCCGACACGGCCGGTAATCGGGGCCGTGACCTTGGTGTAGTTAAAATTCAGGCCGGCCTTCTCGACCTTGGCCTTGGCCCGCAGCACATCTGCCCTGGCGACATCACGCTGCCCGCGCCACTTGACCACATCGGTCTGGGCACCGGCTTTCTGCTTGAAAAGTTTTTCGGCCCGCTTAAACTCGATGCCGGCCCGCTTTAGTTGGGCTTCGGCACTGCTCAGATCCGCATTGGCCGCATTCAGTTCCGCTTGATATTCGCGGGGGTCGATGACAAACAGCAGTTCGCCTTTTTCGACTTTAGTACCTGGAGAAAAATTCAAACTCTGCAGAAAACCGGCCACCCGGGCCCGTACTTCGACCTCTTCAAATGCGTGGGTGGTGCCGGTAAACTCCAAATAGTCGGTAACTTCCTGTTGCAGGGGCTTCGCCACGGTCACCTTGGGCGGCGGCGGTTCAACGTATTCGTTACTCTGGCTGCCACAGGCCGCAAACGCCCAGATGAGCAGTGAGATCAACATAATCTGAGCACAATTTTTACTAGCAGCTGTTCTGGAGAGGTTTTTCATGGGTATTCTCCTTCACTTATAATTGGTTTTTTCCTTGGCTTCCTTTAGTTTTCTTAGCTCAATTCATCCAAATCTGGAAACCGTAAAATACTCATTACAATTGGGTCCGCATGCATGTAATATCGGAAATTACTATCCGCCTCCACGGGACAGCTTGCTGGCAAAGATGGTGATCAGCCCTCCGAGCATGACGTAGCCAAGGATTACTTCAATCGTTACAATCATTGCGGCTGTCGAAGTTTTCGGAATTATATCCCCAAAGCCCAGGGTGGTAAATGTAACAACACTGTAGTAAAACATGGTTAAAAAATTAAATCGCAAATGCTGCGTATCAAAGGAGTCAGATCCTAATTTCCACATTATTTTTTGGTCAAAAGTTACGGAAGACAGATTCGCCTTTTTTAGATCGGCATCTGCCAGATTGGCATTTTCAAGATTCATGTGCCTGAGCTTGGCGCTCCTGAGATCGATTAAAACATTCGGGTTTTCTTCACGCCATTTATTCCAAGCTTCCACTCCTTGAGAAATGATAGCTATTTGGTTGTCGTCGGCCATAGGTAAAAGGCTCAAATCTTTTAATCACAAAGGAAAGCACAGTCAAAATCACGGAGGAGCATTTGACTTCCGTGACCGATTATCACCCCGTCGCCTTTACGTGCGATATCGTAGACTGCCGCTTCCATAATATCCAAATAAACTTGCGGTTCGCGACTGCGAATGAGTTCCCAAAATCCGGGGACCCGCTGGTCAAAACGATAATCGGTGCGAGCGGACACCTCAGTTTCTTTAACAATGGACTGAAGCCGTTTATCATCGAACAGCTCCCTAAGACGGGGGTTTTATATAAGTAGGGATTCTAAACCATTTCTGCAAGGGTGGCGGGGGTGTTTTTAAAAATCAGCGGCCACCTACAGATGTGGCCCCGGCCTCTTCCAGGGGTCATCCTCATACCCCCAGCTCTGCTGATGGTCGCTGATTTATTATCTCTTTTAATTACGAAACATTAAAAGGGACGGAATAAAAATGGCCGCCAGGATACCGAGGATTGCGACAATCATAGATATCAGTATCATAATTCCGACATATTTCCAGAAGGATTTCTGATAAGCCACCGCATTACCGAGCTCAGTTGCACCCCCGCCACCCAGAAAGCGGGATATTGCCGATGAGTACTTGTAAAGCCAAATTGAAGGTATCAAATAAAAAGGGCATCATTGATATGGTTGAGTATGGCTCTGTCGGTTCCCCGATTCGTGTAACTTTCTGAACCGGATACGGTCTGTACCTCTGAAGATACCATCTATTCCCCTCCTTGATGCGTTGTTGAGCGAACAGCATTTGCTACCTGAATTTTGCACGCAACCCGCAACCCGCAACACGCAACCCGTAACCCGCAACCCTTCTCACTTCGCCATCAAATGTGCCACCGCCTCCTCCAGGCCGTCCAGGGTCAACTCAAACATGGGAAATATCTCGCAAATGGCGCTAATGGTGCGAGTGTATTGCCACATGGTGGCCGGCACGGGGTTCAGCCATACGGAATGGGGAAACGTATCTGCGAGAAAATTGAGACATTCAAGACTGGGCTTGCCGCTGCGCTCTTCGATGTGAATGGAACCGTCGCTGGCCATCAATTCGTAAGGCGCCATGCTGGCGTCTCCGACCATGATGAACCGCGTTTGGGAGTCCAGACGGGCAAATTCTTCAATCCGCTGGGGCTTTTTATACCGAGCTGGATCTCCCCATAGGGTGGAGTAGATCGTGTTGTGGAAAAAATAAGTCTTTAATTCTTTAAACTGGTTTCTGGAATAATCAAAAAGCGTCTGAACGACCGGTATATAGGGGTCCATCGACCAGCCCCCATTGTCGATAGCCAGTATCACTTTCAGCCGGTCTTTCAAACGCCTGTCGAAAACAATCTCGATCTCACCGGCATTTTTCATGGTCTGGTAAATGGTGTCGTCAATATTTACCTGGTCTTCGGGACCCACAGGAATCAGATTGCGCAACCTTTTTAACGCCTCTCCGACCATCGCGTGTGTCAGAAGCCCGCTTTGGGAATAATCTTTATATCGCCGATCCATGGCCACTTTTACGGCCGATTTATTGCCGGAAACACCGCCCACCCGCATACCCCCCGGATGGTAGCCCGAATGGCCCACCGGGGAATACCCCCCGGTGCCGATCCATTTAGCGCCGCCATGGTGCGCCTCGGTCTGATCTTTTAGGCGTTCCTTAAAATATTCGATCAACTCTTCGGGGGTCAGTTTGGCTAGGGCTGATTCGTCTACTCCCAGTAATTTGGATAATTCGCGAGGATTTTGCAGCCAGCCTTCCAACATCGTCCGGACCAATTCGTCGAGTTCAACCCCTTCATAATCCGGTAAATCAGCGCCCTGGAAGTGGTGAGCAAAAACCTGATCGTACAAATCAAAATAGCGCTCACTTTTTACGAGAATTGCGCGGGAAGCTGTATAAAAATCGTCCAGCGTATTCACCAATCCGTTTCTGAGCGCCTTTTGAAGCGTCAAAAACGCCGTCGGGCTGACCGGTATTCCCACATCTTTCAACTGATAGAAAAAATCGACAAACATATATCACGCTCTTCCTGGCAAAGATGCATAGCCCATGGAGTAAAGCGAAAAAAATCTAAAGCACCATTCGGACCCCATGTCCTTTGCCCTGTACCTTGTGCCCTTTGCCTTGTGCCTTGAGCCTCGTTCAGTTCATTCTGCGGCCGTTTAACCGACTCTGGGCCCTCTGATAGTCCTGGGTTTTCTTAAACAGCACCCCGAGATATGGCAAATCCCCTTTGGCCAACCGTTTTGGTTTAAAATCCGGGTCCGCACGAAGGGCTCTGATCCAATTTATCAATTCCCGGGTTGCCGGCTTCTTTTCAACGGCATCCAGCTGGCGCATGCGGTAAAAGGCCGAGATTGCTTTTTCCATGAGTTCCGTGTCGATTTCGGGGAAGTGAACTTCGATGATCCGGCGCATCATGTCCGGATCGGGAAAGGCGATATGGTGGAAATTGCAACGCCCTAAAAACGGGTCAGACAGGTCCTTTTTGGCGTTGGAGGTGATGATGATCACCGGTCGGTTCAAGGCTTTGATGGTTTTATCAATCTCGATGATATCAAATTCCATCTGATCCAGCACATCCAGCATGTCATCCTGAAAATCGGTATCCGCTTTGTCGATTTCATCGATTAAAAGTACGGTTCTGATATCTGCGGTAAAGGCCTGACCGATTTTGCCCATTTTTATATAATCTTCAATATTGCTGACATTACGACTGGAATCTCCGAAACGGCTGTCGTTGAGCCGTGTCAGGGTGTCATACTGGTACAATGCCTCTACCAGTTTCATACTGGATTTAACGTTGAGCACAATCAGCGGCATTTTCAGATTTTCTGCAATCGCATGAGCAAGCATGGTCTTGCCGGTACCCGGCTCACCTTTGAGCAGCAGCGGCATCTCAAGCGCCATTGATATGTTCACAATCTTTGCCAATTCTTCATCCAAAACGTAACGGGATGCGCCGGCAAACTGCCTTTCACTGTGATTGTCCATCATCGAATACCTCAACTTTTTCAGTAGTAGTAACTTGCTGTTATTAATTTATTAACTTTCTTTTTTGAGCAGCTTTAGTCCCTAAACCAGATAATCCAGAAATCACAAATTGTTATTTGAAATTTTTAAGTGCTGAAACCTGAGAACAGGCACAAGACACCTTACGGTCCTTACAACATGTTTTCAGTAAAAACCCGATAAGGGGCCTAACCCCATGCTCCATGCGCTATGCTCTCTGCTAACGGATCACCGTCCTCTTATTTCTTGCGATACACCCCTGG
>Ga0316190_10002343_pt1 | contig 13724 bp, 10 predicted proteins | sample Eddworburrow2_MG_FD_204929 | JGI IMG/M metagenome (GOLD analysis project Ga0316190, IMG submission 204929) | Coastal sediment microbial communities from Maine, United States - Eddy worm burrow 2 | ecosystem: Environmental > Aquatic > Marine > Coastal > Sediment | place: USA: Maine | collected... | reverse complement strand
TGTACCGTTAGGCCAGTTACTGGTCTCATCATTATTCATTAGCCAGCAGCAGCTTGATAAGGCGCTGATTTTACAGTCACAACTGGGCCGTCGCCACGGCTCCTGTCAGCGCCTGGGTGAGTTATTGATCAAACAGGGTTTAGTAGGGCGTGAGCATATTAATAGTATGCTGGCGCGCAAGTTTGAAATCCCCAGTGTCAGGCTTGACGATTGCCAGATTCCGGCAGAGATGCTGGCTTTGGTTCCCGCTGATCTGGTATTGCAGCACAACTTGATACCACTGGCGATTATCGGGCAACGGCTGGTTGTTGCCTGTGAAACCCCCTGGGATAACGAGGGCCTGGATCTGTTGCGATTCCACACCGGTATGCAAATTGAGCCGGTCATGGCATCGAATGAAGATGTCACCCTGGCGCTGGGGCGTTATTTCAGCAAGTATGATGAAGATGAGGCCCTGCAGGATACCGGTCAGCAGCAGGGGCAACGATCAGGACAGGGTACAAACCTGCAGTTGTTGCAGGAGCAGGCCAATAAACGGCCGATTGTGCGCTTGCTCAATACCATTGTTATGCAGGCTTTGTTACGGTCGGCCTCGGACATCCATATTCGACCGACCGAAAAGGTCATTGAGGTCTACTATCGAATCGATGGTCGGATGCAGTTGATTCGTTCGCTCGATAAGGATTTATTACCACCCCTGGTCAGTCGGGCCAAGATTATTGCCCACCTGAATATTGCCGAACGGCGTTTGCCACAGGATGGCCATGCCCGCTTTCAACGTGGCAAACATCAGGTTGACCTGCGCCTGTCGGTGATCCCTACCATACACGGGGAGAGTGTTGTCATTCGTTTGCTGGATCCACTCAATGGGGTCAGGCAGTTGGCCAGCCTGGGGCTACCGGATGACCAGTATCGATCCCTGCAAATGCTGGCCCGTCAACGCAGTGGCCTGATGCTGGTCGTGGGTCCGACGGGTGCGGGTAAATCAACTACCCTGTATGCGCTGCTGGATGAAGTCCGGCGTGATGCCCGGCATATCCTGAGTGTGGAGGATCCGGTTGAATATCAGATCGAGGGTGTTGAGCAGGTACAGGTTAACGAGCGTAAGGGAATGATGTTCTCCAATGTTTTACGACATTTTCTGCGCCACGATCCTGATGCCATCATGGTTGGTGAGATCCGTGATCATGCCACGGCGGAGCTGACGGTTCGGGCGGCGCTAACCGGCCACCTGGTGCTCAGTACCCTGCACACCAATGATGCCCCGTCGACGGTCTCTCGTTTGTTAAACATGGGGATCGAACCGTATTTGCTCAGTTCAACCCTGCTGGGTGTGATGGCACAGGGATTAATCCGTGTGAATTGTACCCTTTGCAGTGTCGAGCAACAGATCGATGATAATCTGCGGCAGCGCCTGGCTCAGAAGCTGGGGCATTCCCCACGGCTATTGCGTGGCAGGGGTTGTCCTGCCTGTCATCACAGCGGTTATAAGGGACGACGGATAGTGTCCGAATTGATGTGTGTCGATGAACAACTGGCTTTGTTGATTAATCGTCAGGCTGCTTTGCCGCAGCTCCGGCAATATGCCGCGGAGCAGGGTATGACATCAATGGCCGATCAGGGCTGGGCGCTGGTGCGGGAAGGGTACAGTACGATAGAAGAAGTGCTGACACTGGATAGTCATGGCAGTGAACATCAGCAAGCGCTTAGTCCGGCATTGTAGAGACCAGTGCCTGCACACAGCTCAGGCCACTTCGCACCGCACCCTCCAGGGTTGCCGGGTAACCGGTGTCGGTATAGTCGCCGGCGAGCCAGGCGTTGTGGGCCGGTGTCCGGTGTCCGGGTCGGTGGGCATTAACACCATTGTGGCACACAAAGGTGGCGCGCTTTTCCCGAATGACCAGTGACTGTACAGGTTCAGGCCAGCGTGGAAACAGCAGGGCGAGTTCCCGGGTAACCCGTTCGGCCAGTGTATTGTTGTCCATTTGTTCATGTTCGCCATGACCACTGATCACAACGGCCATCAGGCCATGCTGGCCGCATACCCGACGGTCGAACAGCCATTGTCCGACCGTTCCGTTCATGCCGGTCATCGGAATGTCGGCGCGGACTTGTGCTGGATATTGCAGGTAGACTGTACTGATAGGGGCACTATCGAGACGGGACAGTTGCTGCCGGGTATCCTCAAACACTGCCTGTTTATCGAGTAAACGCTGGCAGGCATGCGGGGCTGTGGCGATGATGAACTGATCGGCTTCGATAGTGCTGCCATCACTGAGGATTACGTCTTTGATGTGGCGGTCAACCAGTGTCAGGCCCTGAACCTTGCAGGATAAGCGCACGTCACCCTTCATGGCGCGAATGGTTTTGATGGCCGGTTCAGGAATGATGGCACCCAGATCCCGGCGTGGGATCAATAGATCACTGTCGCTGCGACGATGCAGGAAGGCATCAATGAGGACCCTGACAAAAATTTCGGCTGAGGCCAATGGCGTCGGCGTGTTCATGATCGCCAGACACAGGGGTTGCCAGAGTTCATCGATCAACCGTGATGACTGGCCCTGACGCGATAATAATTCCGCAACACTGATATCACTCTCCAGTTTTAATCCTTGCAGGGCGGCACACAGGCGCAGGGCCTGCCAGCGTTCGGATACACTCAGGCCCGATGCCGTTAGCAGGGCCACTAACATATGTACGGGTGCGGGAAGGTGTGCTGCCTGCATCCGGATATCATTGTTGTTGGGATTGCGCAGCAATAGTTGTAATGGCCGGCGCTCAAAAACAGCCGACTCTTCAAGGCCGATGGTTTGTAGCAGTTGTAAAATCCTGTGGTAGGCGCCGATGAGCAGGTGCTGGCCATTATCGATCTGGATGTCACCAAAGGCGACACTGCGGGCTCGTCCACCAGCCTGGCGTGCCGCCTCGAGCACGGTAACGCGGTGACCTTGTTTTCCTAGTTCAAGCGCTGCTGTCAGTCCGGCCCAGCCGGCGCCGATGACGATGGTATGCATGGTTCAGGCGGCGCGGGCCTGATTGCGAAAACGTTTTTTTTCCTGGCGGGCGGTTTTCCATGCCAGCCATAACTTGCGTAGCGGCGTCAGCGAAACACGCCGGGTCAGGACGCGGTACTCATCCTGCTCGATTTCGTCCAGTGTGGCGAGATAGATTGCCGCCATGATTAATCCGCTGCGTTGCAGGTATCGGTCACCATCGGCCAGGTTATCAAAGGCCAGTTGATAATAATGACGGGCGCGCTGGGCCTGGGCCGAGAGCAGAGCCATGACGCCGTCAGTGTAATTACCGTTGAGCAGATCTTCGCCCGTAACCCCATGTTGTTCAAGCTCATCCATCGGGATATAGAGCCGGCCGCGCTGCAGGTCTTCATGCACATCACGCAGAATATTGGTCAATTGAAACGCCATGCCCAGATTATGGGCGTATTTAACGGTGGCACGGTCTTCAAAGCCGAAGATCTCGGCGGCCATGATACCGACAATACTGGCGACACGATGACAATACAGGCTCAATTCCCTGAAGCTGGGATAACTGTCATAGTCTAGATCCATCTCCATGCCGTCGATAATTTCAAGGAAGTGTTCTTCGGGCAGGTTGAAATCATTAATCGCCTTTGTCAGGGCCCGGGTGACCGGGTGTTGGGCCCGGCCTGAAAACAAACGCCCGATCTCCTCGCGCCACCAGTTTAACTGGGTACGTGCGAGCTGGGCATCACTGCTTTCATCGACGACATCATCGACTTCGCGGCAAAAGGCGTACAGGGCCGTAATCGCTGCGCGTTGTGCCGGAGGCAGAAACAGAAAGCTGTAATAAAAACTCGAGCCACTTTTGGCGGCCTTGTCCTGGCAATATTGTTCGGGTGTCATTTTAATTAACTGGTATTGATAACGGTTGCTGGAAATGAAACAGCGCCTGTTTGATCATCCATAGTTTGTCCGGTGTTTCGAGTCGTGGTCTGTTAAATACGTCATCACGTTGCCGGGCAAGTTTTTGTAGTATACGCAATCCACCTGCTACCGTCAGGCGAATTTCCAGGCCGAAGCGGCCCTTAAGACGCCAGGCCAGGGGTGCACCCTGTAGCATCAGTGTCCTGGCCTGTTCGATCTGCTCTGCAATCAATTCACGCATGGGCTGGTCGGTGCGGCGCTCGGCAAACCAGCTCTCATCTACACCATGGGCCTGCATGGCGTCTAATGGAATATAGATGCGGTTGTTTTCCATGTAATCCTGTTCGATATCCTGAAGAAAATTGATTAATTGCAGAGCACTGCAGATGGCGTCTGAATCACGCAGGTTTTGCTCAGTGGCTACACCATTCAGATGCAGCAGTAAACGTCCGACCGGGTTGGCCGAATAGCAACAATAGTTCAGCACGGTATCGAAGCTTGCATAACGCGTGGTTTCGACATCCTGCATAAAGGCGCTGAGTAAATCATCAAATAATGACAGCGGTAATTCGAAGCGGCGACTGCTGTCGGCAATGGCGATAAACAGGGGTTCATTAACGGGCCTGCCTTCTGCCAGCAGCTGTAATTGATTGCGGTAGTGTTGCAGTTGTTCCAGGCGCCAGTCGGCATCGGCATCACCCTCGTCGGCAAAATCATCGGCACTGCGGGCAAAGGTATAAATTGCAGCTATTGGGCCGCGGTGTGATTTTGGTATCAATAATGATGCGACCGGGAAATTTTCATAATGTGAACGAGCTACACGCAGACAATGGTCATAGATCTCGTTGATATTTGGTTGCGATGTAACAGGTTCTGATGACATGGGTTATGCAAACATAGGGGCTAGGTAAACAGATCAGGTATCCGATGTGGTTTCCGCGTCGCTGAGTGAGCGCACGGTTTTTTCTATAGGCTCAAGGGGTTCGGCGGGTTTGTTCGGGGCACTGATTCCCATCTCGGTGAATTTCCTTGCCCCACTCAGGACCTGACGCTGGAATGAGCCAATGGCGCTGTTATAGTTGTCGACACTGCTGTTCAGGTGTTTACCAACGCGGGCCAGGTGGCTGGTAAAGGTTGTCAGGCGTTTATACAGATCAACACCCAGGGCGCGGATCTGTTCGGCATTTTCAGCTACGGATTGCTGGTTCCAGCCATAGGCAACAGCGCGCAGCAGGGCGATCAGGCTTGAAGGTGTCGCCAGAATGACTTTTTGTTGCAAGGCATATTCAAGCAGGTCAGGATTTTTATCCAGCGCGGCACTCAGAAACTGGTCGCCGGGAATGAATAACACGACGAAGTCCGGGCTATTATCGAACTGGCTCCAGTAGGCCTTGCTGGAGAGTTCACGTACCCGTTCACGCACCTTGCGGGCATGGTGTTCGAGGAAGCGTTGGCGTTCCTTGTCGTCGCGGGACTCGACGGCGCTGAGGTAGGCGTCCAGTGGTGTTTTGACGTCAACAACGATCTCGCGATTACCCGGCATACGCACTATCATGTCGGGACGAATGGCACCGGTATCGGTGCTGGTGTGCTCCTGTTCGAAAAAATCGCAGTGTTGCACCATGCCGGCAAGCTCGACCAGGCGTTTCAGAGTTAGTTCACCCCATTGGCCACGGACCTCGGGGCGGCGCAGGGCCTGGCTCAGGTTGCGGGTCTCATCCTGTAATAAACGTTGGGTTTCAGTCATTGATTCCAGGTGTTTACTGATCGAGCCGTAAGCCTCCTTGCGGTCACGTTCGATACTGTGTAATTGTTTTTCGGTTTTCTCCAGGGTCTCGCGCATCGGTTTGAGCAGGTGTTCGATGGCCTGTTCCTTTTTGCCCAGTTCATTCTGGGCCTCGATGTTGAATTGTTTGAGTTTTTCCTGGGCCAGCTTCAGAAACTGTTCGCTGTTATCTTTGAGTAATTTACTCGACAGGTCGGCGAAGGTGATGCCGAGTTTTTCACCCATCTTTTCATCGAGCTCGTCACGATCCCGCTCGGCCTGGGCAATACGTTCGGCGGCAGTTTTGCGTTCCAGTTCCAGCGTGGTGGTGAGACTGGCATTTTCCTGTTGCAGGGTAGTGATGCGTAGTTGGGCGCGAAGATAGGCCAGCAGGGCGCCGATTATCAGGGCCGCAACAATGGCGCTCATGGTGATTACGATTTGCAGGGTACTCATGGGGATAGTATCAGGCTGCGGTTATAGTGATGCAACCATTCCATGATGGCCAGTGGCGTATCGATGATGCCATGGGCCTGCCAGTCGGACAGCTTATCCTGCTCACCGATATAACCAAAACTGGCGATCAGTGTTTGCATGCCGGCATTCAGGCCTGCCTCGATATCGCGTTGGGCATCACCGACATAAAGACACTGTTCCGGTTGCACGCCGATCTGCTGGCAGGCCAGTAACATGGGTTCCGGGTGCGGTTTGTTTTTGCTGGCGCTGTCACCGCTGATGATGCAGGCTGCGCGTTGGGCAATACCCAACGCTTTAAGCAGTGGTTCGGTGAAGCGCGCCGGTTTATTGGTAATCACACCCCAGCGCATGGCCTGTTGTTCGATTTGTTGCAGTAGTTCATCGATGCCAGGAAACAGCATGGTTTGTCGGCATAGATTGCTGGCGTACAGATCGAGCAGTTGCAGACGCAGTTCTTCGAAACCGGGGTCGTCCTTGTGCAGACCAAAACCCAGCGCCACCAATGCCGTGGCGCCATGAGAAACATGGGGCCGGATCTGCTCATACGGCAGTGGTTCTTTATTATATTCTTTGAGTAACAGATTCAGTGTTCGCGCCAGATCCGGTGCGGTATCTGCGAGGGTGCCATCAAGGTCGAACAGGATGGTGTGTATCTGGTTGCCGGCTGTAGTGGTCATGAGTGTTTATGAGTCGTGTGTGTGTTTTGATACAGACTCAGGGCGGCAGGTATGTACCATGTAGTTAACATCAATATCCCTGACCAGCGAATAATGACCGGATAAGGGGTTGTAGCTGATGCCTGCCATGTCCTGCATATCAAGTTCGGCCTGCCGGAGCCAGCGCCCGATTTCTGAGGGACGAATGAATTTGGCATAATCATGGGTGCCTTTTGGCAGCATCCGTAGCAGGTATTCGGCGCCGACGATGGCTTGCAGGTAGGCCTTGGGATTGCGGTTAATGGTTGACAGGAAAACATGCCCGCCCGGTTTGACCAGATGGGCGCAGGCCTGGATTAATGACGCCGGTTCGGGCACGTGTTCGAGCAGTTCCATGCAGGTGACGATATCCCATTGACCGGGTTGTTGTGCGGCGAGTTCCTCAGCCGGTATTTGTTGATAATCGACCCGAGCACCACTTTCCAGTAGATGCATGCGCGCCACTTCCAGCGGGGCCGGGGCCATGTCGATACCCGTGACAGTGGCGCCTAGCAGGGCCATCGCTTCGGCCAGGATGCCGCCACCGCAACCAACATCCAGTACGGCCTTGCCCTTCAGGTGACCGCAGTGTGTGTTGATGTAATCCAGACGCAGTGGATTGAGATCATGCAGGGGTTTGAATTCGCCGTTCGGATCCCACCAGCGTGATGCCAGGGCATCAAACTTGGCAACTTCCTGGGGGTCGATGTTGAGTGTTTGGTCGGTCATGTTGTTATGGGTTATAGGTTATGGGTTATGGGTTATGGGTTATGGGTAAGGGGTGAAATACCCTGCTTGCCAGGGACGGATAACAACAATTTAACGCATTACTCATGACTCATCACCCTTTACTTGTCTTAGAGTCACTCTCGGCAATTTTTTCCTGCCACACGCGCGACCGCTGACGTATCGCCGCTTCATCCATGGTGGTCAGGCGGCGTTTGCTGAGCAAGTGGCGACCGGCGACCCAGACGTCACTGACCTTGTCGCGGCTGCAGGCGTAGACGATATGAGACAACGGGTGGTAGAGCGGTTCGGCCTCAATATCATCGAGTTGAACAGCGATGACATCGGCGGCTTTGCCGGGTAGCAGTGAGCCTGTTTCATTATCGATGCCGAGTGCCCGGGCACCGTTGATGGTGGCCATTTGCAAGGCTGTGGCGGCCGGTATGGCACTGGCGTCACCGGCAACGGCCTTGGCCAGTAGTGCGGCGCTACGCATTTCACCAAACATGTCCAGATCATTGTTGCTGGCGGCGCCATCGGTACCCAGGGCGATATTGATGCCGGCCCGGTGTAATTGATCGATGGGACAGAAACCACTGGCCAGTTTGAGATTGGATTCCGGACAATGCAGGACGTGGACGCCGGCTTCAGCCAGGCGGGTGATTTCGTCATCATCAAGCTGTGTCATATGCACGGCCAGCAGGTGCGGGGTCAGCATACCAAGTTGTTCCAGTCGTGCCAGCGGGCGTAGTTGGTGCTGTTCCAGTGACTGCTTGATTTCATCAGCGGTTTCATGAACATGTATATGGATAGGAATATCCAGTTCTTCGCTGAGGGTCTGAATACGTTGCAGTGGCTGGTCTGACACCGTGTAGGGTGCGTGTGGGGCAAATACGGTGCTGATTAAGGGGTCGTTTCGATAACGATCATGTAATTGCAGACCTTTGCTCAGATATTCATCGGCATCATTGGCCCAGGCCGTGGGAAAGTCGATAATGATCAGGCCAATGGCAGCCCGGATGCCGGCCTGGGTGGCGACCCGGGCAATTTCATCGGGAAAGAAGTACATATCATTGAAGCAGGTCGTGCCGCCACGCAACATCTCGGCGATGGCCAGTTGGGTGCCATCATGAACAAATTCACTATTCACCCAGTTGGCCTCGGCGGGCCAGATATGGTCATGCAGCCACTCCATCAATGGCAGGTCATCGGCCAGGCCGCGGAATAAGGTCATGGCAGCATGGGTGTGGGTATTAATCATCCCGGGTAGCAGCGCATGTTGGGGTAACTGCTGGGTGTGCTGGGCCTGATAATCCTGTTCGGCCTGGGCTGTGGGAACGATGGCGAGGATACGGCCGTCATGTATAGCCAGGCTGTGGTATTCCAGTACCCGTGCATCCGGTTCGACCGGGATGATCCAGCGGGCATGGATCAGGGTGTCAATCTGCTGCATGATTTCGACGCTTGTGAAGATAAAGCGTCAGTATAGCGTGATTTTATACAAAATAGGACTTAGGACTTAGGACTGATATGGGTAATGAGTAATGAGGCTGGGGGCTGCTCCGGATGTTCGCGAGCCAGGGTTTTGCTAAGTCCTGAGCACTCAGTCCTTAGTCCTTTGTTAACCGTACGATCTGGATCTCGACGTGGCGATTGCGTTGCCGACCCTTGCGGGTCCAGTTTTCATCGGCGGGGCGACTTTCACCCCAGCCCTTAACGACCATCAATTCCGGGGGGACGCCCATTCCGGCCAGGTAGTCCCAGATGGCATAAGCCCGGCGATCTGACAGGCGGTAGTTATAGTTTATATCGGCAATATTGCTGGTGTGGCCATGAATCAGGATGCGTTTGATCGTGGTATCATTCTCAAATACAAATTGTGCGGCGCCATTCAGGATATCGGTAGCCTCCGGGCTAAGTCTGATTCCATCATGACCAAAATAGATATGTGGCAGGGTAATGAACTCGATACCGCTGTTTTGAGTTACCTGGGTCATGGTTTGAAGCTGCGGGCGATTTTCATATGAAAAGGCGAGATTGTCGTTAACAACAGGGCCTTCAGGTCGCTTTAGTGGTGTTTCCACCGCCGGCAGTTCGGCGACTGTTTGTGTAGCGTTGCTTAGTAGTGGCAGATTTATTGCTTCCTGAGCAGTGCTTTGTGCCGCACGTACAGTTGCCGGCGTAAAAAAAATCGCCGTTGAAATCAGGGCTGCCAGCAATGTCAGTGGGGCAAGATAGTTCATAATAAATAGACTATCGGCTCTATAAAAACGGGCTTTAATAATATTTAGGAAAACTATCGGTAAATCCGGTTCTTATATGTGCTTAAGTTGAAAGGGGTAGGGTCATGACAGGGCAATTTGATACGGTTCGGGCGGTCAGCTGGAAAGATGATGTTTTGCATCTGCTGGATCAGCGTCTGTTACCGCAGCAGATCAAGGACAATAGTTATAATGATGCGCAGGGGGTTGCCCGGGCGATTACTGACATGGTGGTGCGCGGTGCCCCGGCTATTGGTATCGCGGCAGCTTTTGGTGTGGTATTGGCTGCCAGAGACTGTTATGCGCGCTCCCCGGCCGACTGGCGCACGGCGATTGAGGCAGACCTTGAACTATTGGCGCAGTCGCGGCCGACCGCAGTCAATTTGTTCTGGGCGCTCAAGCAGATGCGGGCAGTCATGGCGACGATCCGGGACGATGCTGACCCTGTGCCGACACTGTTGCAGGCGGCACAAACGATACACGATGATGACATTGCCGCCAATCGCAGCATGGGGGAGCTGGGCGCAGCCCTGATGGATGATGGCCCCTGTGCTGTACTGACCCATTGTAATGCCGGTGCCCTGGCGACCGGAGGTTATGGTACCGCGCTTGGTGTGATTCGCTCGGCCTGGGCCGCTGGCAAGATCAAACAGGTCTATGCCGATGAAACACGTCCCTGGTTACAGGGGGCGCGGCTGACGGCCTGGGAACTGTTGCAGGATAATATCCCGGTGACACTGGTTGTCGAGGGAGCGGCGGCCCATTTACTCAAGCAGGGTGAGGTGAAGTGGTTGATTGTTGGTTCTGACCGTATCGCTGCCAATGGCGATGTGGCCAACAAGATTGGTACCTGCACGGCGGCTATTGTGGCGCGTCACTATGGTGCCCGGGTCATGGTGGTAGCGCCGACATCGACCATCGATATGGGCACGGCCAGCGGTGAGGAAATACCGATTGAGTCGCGTGAAGAGCAGGAGTTATTGGCATGTGGTGGCCGGGTGGTCGCGGCGACGGGTGCGACGGCCTGGAATCCGGTATTTGATGTGACACCGGCGGCCCTGGTAGATGCCATCGTGACCGAAAAAGGCGTGGTTGAGCAGCCCAATGCGGAGAAAATGTCGGCATTGATGGCTGGCGCCTGAGGTCTTGTAAAAATTTCAGGAATTTCATCGGGATATTTCCTCTGCAGCGGTTCTGATTAGGTGCGGCTGGGCAGGGTTTGTGTTAAGATTCTGCGTTTATATCCGGCAGAGATCGGGTGTTGTATGAGGGCTGCTGCAGGGCTTGTGATGAGCCATCAGCTGGGCAGTGAAGGATGGCTAGGGTTTAACTTTCAATGAACGAAATCGCACGAGAAATCATCTCCACTAATATTGAGGAGGAGATGAAACAGTCCTACATGGAATACGCCATGAGCGTAATTGTAGGGCGCGCTTTACCGGATGTTCGAGACGGTTTGAAACCCGTACATCGGCGTGTGTTATACGCGATGTACGGCCTGAATAACGAGTGGAATAAACCCTACAAAAAGTCGGCCCGTGTGGTCGGTGACGTTATCGGTAAATATCACCCGCATGGTGATACCGCCGTCTACGATACCATCGTACGTATGGCGCAGCCGTTTTCACTGCGTTATATGCTGGTCGATGGTCAGGGTAACTTTGGCTCAGTGGATGGTGATTCCCCGGCGGCCATGCGTTATACCGAAGTGCGTATGTCCCGCATTGCCCATGAATTGCTGGCCGATCTCGAAAAAGAGACGGTCGATTTTGCTGAAAACTACGATGAAACCGAGGAAGAGCCGGTTGTTTTCCCGACCCGGATTCCCAATCTGCTGATAAATGGCTCGGCCGGTATCGCGGTTGGCCTGGCAACCAATATCCCTCCGCATAATATTGTCGAAGTGATCAACGGCTGTATTGCGCTGATCGATAATCCGGCGCTTGATGTGGCCGGACTCATGGAACATATCCCGGGCCCCGATTTTCCGACGGCGGCCATGATCAATGGTGTCAGCGGTATCCATGAGGCCTATCGTACGGGGCGTGGACGTATCTACATCCGGGCCCGCGCCCGGGTTGAGACCGACGAAAAAACCGGTCGCCAAACCATCATCGTTACCGAAATTCCGTATCAGGTTAATAAGGCCCATTTGCTCGAAAAGATTGCCGGGCTGGTCAAGGAAAAACGCATCGAAGGCATCAATGAGCTGCGTGATGAGTCGGACAAGGACGGTCTGCGTATCGTCATCGGCCTGCGGCGTGGTGAAGTGGGAGAGGTGGTGCTGAATAACCTCTATCAGCATACTCAGCTGCAGAATGTATTTGGTATCAATATGGTGGCCCTGCTCGATGGTCAGCCCAAGCTGCTGAATCTGAAACAGATTCTTGATGCCTTTCTGTTACACCGACGCGAGGTCGTGACCCGGCGCACCCTGTTTGATTTGTTCAAGGCACGCGACCGTGGCCATATCCTTGAAGGTCTGGCCGTAGCGCTGGCCAATATCGATGAAATTATCGCCCTGATCAAGGCCGCCTCCAATCCTGCCGAGGCCAAGGCCACATTGATGGCGCGGGTGTGGAAGCCCGGCAGTGTTACCACCATGCTCGAAGGGGTGGATCTTGATGCCACGCGGCCGGAATGGCTGGCTGAAGGTCTGGGCAAAACGAGCGAAGGTTATCGGCTGTCCGAGGCCCAGGCCCAGGCTATTCTGGATCTGCGGCTGCATCGCCTGACAGGTCTTGAGCAAGAAAAAATAATTAATGAATACAAGGCAATATTGAAGATAATTGATGAGTTGCTTTATATATTGTCCAGTCATGAACGATTGATGGAAGTTATTCGGGATGAGCTGATTGCGAGCCGGGATGAGTTTGGTGATGAACGGCGCACCGAAATTCTGACCACTCAACAGGATTTGACGCTCGAAGATTTGATCAGCGAAGAAGATGTTGTGGTCACGCTGTCACATGGCGGCTATGCCAAGGCGCAGCCGCTGGATGTTTATCAGGCCCAGAAACGTGGTGGCCGGGGTAAATCGGCGACAGCGATGAAGGATGAGGATTTCATCGACCAGTTATTTGTTGCCAATACCCATGACACCATTCTGTGTTTTTCCAGTCAGGGTAAGGTGTACTGGAAGAAGGTTTATGAATTGCCACAGGCCAGTCGGAACTCGCGCGGCAAACCGATTGTAAACCTGTTGCCGCTGGGAGAAGATGAGCGCATTACCGCTGTATTACCGGTACGTGAATATGATGCCAGCAAGTTTGTTTTTATGGCCACTCGCAGCGGTATTGTGAAAAAGACACCGCTGGTCGATTTTTCACGACCTCGTGCCAATGGCATTATTGCCATTGACCTGGCTGAAGATGACAGTCTGATTGGCGTTGATATTACCGATGGCAGCAAGGATATCCTGTTGACCAGCAGTAGTGGTAAGGCCGTACGTTTTAATGAATCCAATGTCAGGACGATGGGGCGTGTTGCCCGCGGTGTACGCGGTATTCGGATCGATACTACTCAGGATCTGATTTCGCTGATTATTGTCAAGGAAGGTTATGTGTTGACTGTAACCGAAAGGGGTTTTGGTAAACGCACACCTATCGATGAATATCCCGTGCACGGTCGTGGTGGACAGGGTGTGATTTCCATTCAGACGACTGAACGTAATGGCGCCGTTGTGGGTGCCCGGTTGGTGAGTGAGGATGATGAAATCATGTTGATTTCTGATGGTGGCACATTGGTGAGAACGCGGGCCAATGAAGTTTCGGTTCAGGGTCGTAATACCCAGGGGGTTACGCTGATTCGTCTTGAAAATGGTGAACACGTGGTTGGCCTGGACAGGTTTGAAAGTCTGGAAGAAGAAACATCAGAATAGTGATGAGTGATGAGT
>Ga0316190_10002342_pt1 | contig 13729 bp, 16 predicted proteins | sample Eddworburrow2_MG_FD_204929 | JGI IMG/M metagenome (GOLD analysis project Ga0316190, IMG submission 204929) | Coastal sediment microbial communities from Maine, United States - Eddy worm burrow 2 | ecosystem: Environmental > Aquatic > Marine > Coastal > Sediment | place: USA: Maine | collected... | reverse complement strand
CATCGAGCAGAGCTTCGGCATGCTGAATATCGTAGTATGGACCTTTGACATCGACTCCTTCATATTGAAGCCAGCCCAGATCGTACATCAGATTGGCGCCGATCTTTAATTGATCTGGTCGACAGAGCTCATTTCTCGCCCATCGTAAAACGACCTCTGGATCCATATTGAGTCCAGAATCTTCGTGCCTCATCGGGAAATACCAGCGGTGGCCATCATCGGTGCCGACTGCTATTCCGCAGAGATGACCATCACCGGTCGCCCATCCTGGACCTTTCTCGATCAAGTTCGGATCGAAGGTCTCTACGTCAATACAGAGATTCTTTGCTTCACCAAGTCGAGGAAAAGATGAGGGCGGTGACCAGCCAGTATCTGGAACCGCTGGTCTGATTCGAGGACCAGTATTGCCGCTGCGATCTCTGACGACCGGTTGATCTTGCCAAAACATTCCAAGAGAGTCGCCCCTCATATCGAATACCGATTGAAGATCCGGCGCCAGATATATGATCGAATTACTGAAACGAGCGTGAATAAGAGAGTCACCCAAAAACCAATGTCAGGTTCTTGGTGACCATGAGCTTCGAGCCATGCGATCATTGGAACCGCTGCGACCACCCAAACTGCCCAAGCTAAAAGGAAGCCGGTCGAATAATTGAGCGTCATCTCGAGGGCTGAGTGTTTTCGACTTTGACCACCAGCTCTGACCATCATTCCTTCGCCCATACATTTCGGGCAGCGATGAGTGATATTCGTGGTTGGTTCTCCGCAATCAAGACAGGTTCTCATCCGATCACCTGAGAGATCAAGCCGCGAAGATTGTTGCCAGACCAAGGCGCTGGTGATTGAGAGAAGTCAGCGAGTTTAGCAGTTTTCAGAATCAGCGCCAGAGCTTCGGCATGATACTTGACCTCGGCGAATTCATAGCCGCCAACCTCTGCTTGCATCAGACCATCTTGAGTCCGGATGCCGGTCTCGGTCATCTCGATAACCGGAAATTTCTTGTCGTCGCAGAATGGCGCAATACGCGATACTGCATCGGCGAGACCTTTTGGTATCTCTGGCAGATCGTCTCGGTTGATCATATCTTGGACTGGTGGCCATTCGCCGGTTAGCACTTTGGCCTTGAGCCATCGGTCGCCCCAATAGAAACCGATCGTCGTTTCATCCATAACCATGTGATCTGGTTCAACCTTGATTCGCAGAAGTTCGTCGATCACCGGAGTTGGCAGTACCATCTCTCGCTCGAAGGCCGGCGCGTTGGCTTCGGCGATCGTGACATTATTCGTCGCATAAGCATAGCCGCCTCTGAATAGAACGCCGCAAGCCCAAAGTCGAGTAGCATCATCGCCAACGAATGGTCGCAGTTTTCGAAGAGTCTCAACCAGCCCGCTCACCGGAAGAGTCTCACCGACCGGCTTCGTGGCCACCGGAAAAACATCGTTCGATTTCGGAAGGCGAGCAGAGAACTTGCCATCTTTGACCATGACCGATTTCTCGGTGATCTTGACCTCTGGCGCCTTGCACGCGTCGAGCGCCTTGATCATGAGAGCGGCCGGAACGATAACATCGCCGACTGCCTCGACCGGAGCAGAGATCGTGAGTCGACCATTCGATCCTTGAACCTCGCCATCTTTGATATGGAAGTGAGTGAGGACCGGTACCAAGTCTTTTTCAGAGACCGCTCCTTGAACAAATTTCAGTGCTTCAAACATTAGAAAAGCCCTCCAGCCTTAGGTTGGCAAAACCGATCAACTCGCCGGTCTTGAATTCGTGTGTAATATTGAGCGTTCCAGAGATCGCGCATACCATATTTGGTCCGCAGCAATTCTGCATCGAAGCCACGCGACTCGATATAGGCGCGGATGGCATCTTGCTCAATCGGTGAGAAATTATCGAAGTGGCGACCAAGCGCCTTGCAATCTGGTGACTGGTCGCTGATCTTGATCTTGACATCTCGGTGCGGAAGATCGACGTAAATCGTGCCCATTCGAGAGCCCATGATCCATGAAGTCGAATCGACCGAGAACCAAGGATAACGCCACATCAGAGAATCGACCGTCATGCCGAATCCATGGACCTTGACCTTGGCGGTGCCATCTGGATTGGTCAGATATTTGCCCCAGATATGGTCGAGCCATTTCTGCAGATAGCCGGTCGACTCAGGAACCATGCCGCCGAGATAGATGTAGTCGTATCCCTCAGCGAGATAGCGTTCGAGCCAGATGTCAGCATCTCGAGCATGGTGAACCGGCTGAACTTGAACGCCCATCTTTTCGAGCGTTTTCAAATTATCATAACTCGCCTGCTCATTTCCGGCCCCGATGACATCGAGATTCGAGGCGGTGTGAATCACATCATGGTTCTCGGTTATGTAATCGGCATAGTCCTGGAGATTCACGTCGATGCCTTGAGTGAACATCGAGAAGGCTCCCGAATCGAGAAAGATCGAATGAGGAGGAACATCTTTCGCTCGGCGTCTCATCGCATCAACTTTCTGGCCTTTGAAGTAGTGAAAAGATTCGAGGCACCATGGATGGCGCATCTCCTCGAACATCGTCAGATTCGGATTCTCGATTGGATAGCAAGTCATATTCGTAGTGAATGGACCAGCGAGGTAGATTCTCATAAGAGTTGCTCCTTCAACCATTGAAGATGATCGCCTCGGTTCTTGCCTTTGGCTTTGGCATCTTCAAAAATGATCACTTGAGTAAGCCCATGAACTCAGCGCGTGCCATCTTGTCAGATTTCAAAACGCCGCGAAGGCTCGAAGTGATGGTCGAAGCGCCTTGCCTCTGGATCCCTCGAGATTCCATACACATATGACGGCACTCGATTACCACGGCAACGCCGAGCGGTTTCAGATGATCGTTCATGGCATCAGCGATCTGGTTGGTGAGCCTTTCCTGAACCTGTAATCGCCGGGCGAATATATCGACCAAGCGACTGATCTTCGAGAGGCCGACTATCTTGCCATTCGGAATGTAGGCGACATGAGCCACGCCAAAGAACGGCGCCATGTGATGTTCGCAATGAGAGTAGACCGGAATATCTTTGACAATAACCATCTCGTCGCAATCTTCGGCACCATCTTTGAATACCTTGAGGATCGCTTTCGGCGTCTGGCCGTAGCCGCTCGTCCAATGCTTCCATGCCTTGAGCACTCGATTCGGCGTTTCATGCAAACCGCCGCGAGATGGATCCTCACCAACATATTGAAGCAGTCGAGTGACAATATCATCTGCGCCGTGACATGCATTATTTTCCCACGGAAATACATACCACTCTTGAACCGAATCGGTTCGCTTATCGAATAGAGCATAGAACGGCAGCATGGTATATTTCTCGCTGGTGGCGCCTGAGTCAATCAGATCGTCAACCACGATCGTCGCGTGCTCAATATTATCTGCCACGATCGAGCCGCTGAGATATTTCGAGAGCAGGTAAGCGACCGGAAGGCCACCTCGCGGAACTCCGAATATCACGGCCTGCTGACCATGTCCATCACGAACGATCTGCTCGGCCATAATCTGGCAAGCGACTTGTAAATCTTTATTGGTTAAAATTTTCATTTTTCATACTCCAGAGGATCAGATATTCCGGCGAATTCCATCGCCTCGAGTCGCTCTTGGCAGGCGCCGCATTTGCCACAAGCATAGGCTCGGCCATTATAGCAAGTCCATGCCAAGCCGTAGTCGAGATGAAGTTTGCGACCGATCAGGGCGATCTCGCCTTTCGTGAAATCAAGATATGGAGCGCGAACTTCGACCGATTGATAATTGGCAATCTTGGTCACTTCGTTGATTGCTTCGACAAACTCTTCTCGGCAATCTGGGTAGATCGCATGATCTCCAGCATGAGCACCAAAGAAAACGGTATCGGCACCGAGCGAAACTGCCCAGCCGGTTGCCAAAGAGATCATGATCATATTGCGATTAGGAACGACAGTCGATTTCATCGTATCCTCTTCGTAGTGGCCTTCGGGGATCTCGCCACCGGTGGCCGTCAGAGATGAATCGAGCAGCTGATTGATTGAAGTAACATCGACAATCTTATGCTGACCGACATTCATTCCGCCGACCGCTCGCATCGCGAACATGATCTCCTTCGAATGCTTCTGGCCATAATCAAAGGTCAAAGCATGAACATGATCGAACTCGCCTGAGGCAATGACTTCATTGAGCAGAGTGAAAGAATCCATTCCGCCTGAGTAAACTACTATCGCTTGCTTCATACCGCGCACCTCACATGCTCCCAATCTTCGAAGCCTTTGAAGTCTGGGCACCGGCCGCAGTCATTGAGATCCACGCCGCCCTTTATCGGGCAGGTTCGATGGATGATTGGTATTGGTTTTCGACCTTTACCTTTATGGCCGACTACTTGAATAGGAACTGATTTCATGCCTCACCCCCAAAATGATCAGCGAATGAGTTCGGCGTCTCATAGAGGCGAACCTTCTGCAGTCGCATAGTTGGTGGCAGACCTTTCTGGATCTCATTGAAGCACCAGATCACCAGATTCTCGGCGGTCGGGATGAAGTCAACGATTACGGTTTTATGATTGACATCCATCGCCGAAAGAGCTGCTCGGCATTGAGTATCATGATCATAAACGATGAAAGCGTGATCGAGCACATCATGAACCATGACGGTCATCGCCTCTTTCAGATCGCCGAAGTCAATCACCATGCCATCGTCGCTCTCGCCGCGGATCGGTTTAATCTCACCGGTGACCGTGGCTTCCATAATATAGCGGTGGCCGTGAATATTTCGGCACTTGCTCTTATGCGATGGAACTCGATGACCAGCATCAAATTCAATTCGTTTTGTTATCTGCATATTTTTCTCCTCTATTCATTATAGGCGGCGAGCATTACCTCACCATTAAGATTTTATGGATCTGCAGCCCTGCTCGGTAACCGAAGGTGATGGCGCTCTCTGCTACCGCACCATAATTTAGCCGGTTGAGATCATCATCCTGACGATCGCATGGCATCACATAAATGGTTCCCGGTCGATTTTTCGGCGGTCGGAATGGAATGCCTTTCGCTCCGGTCGGGCAGTAGCTTGGCAGGCCATCACGTGAAATCGAATCAGCTTCGAGCACATATTTCCAATGGCAACAATTATCAGCAATCATCGGATGGACGGCCGGAGTTTTCGGGCAACAGACGATCGTCAATCCCGAATGCTGAATCGGCATTCCTTCTGGCCAAAGAGTTCCGGCGGTCTCGATCTGTACGCGCATTCCATCATGGAGCAGATCATAGACGAGCTGCACGATATTCTGTCGCATCGGTTCGCCACCGGTGATCACGACCAGATCGGTCGAGGTATTATGAGCCGCAACGAACTGCATGATAAAGTCAACCGATGCATCGTAGCGCTCTTCGAATTCAGTGTCGCACCATTCGCAAGCCAGATTGCAACCTGCCAATCGAATGAAGATTGCCGACTGCCCGGCGAATGGTCCTTCACCTTGAATTGAGTGGAACATCTCGTTAACGAAAAGGTGGCGGCCATCGCTGACCACCACTCCTTCCTTTTTATTGCTACCGAGCATTAAGCTTCGGTCTCGGCTGGCTTGTTAGCCTTTTTCCAAGCATACATCTGAGTCTGGCAAGTACCAGAAGGGATGTCGAGCTTCGCGCCAGCTTCGATAACAGCTTTGCGAGTCACATTTTCGAAACCAAGATCGGCGCAGATCGCGTGAACCTTGGCAACATTGCCGTTCAAAGGCTTGCGAGTACCAGCGGCCTTCGCTTCAACGATCAGAGGCCAGATGCGTTTAGCCGCGGTCACTTTATCAGTGAAGCGACGAACTTCTGTTTCGTCTTTCGCTTTCAGAACATTATGCAGCTCAACCAGCTCACCCATTTTCAAGCCTTCCAGATCAGCCTGCTCAGCAACCACTACTTCGAAGTCAGGCTCTTTTCCGAGCGCGTCGATCTCTGCAATAGTTTCAGCTGAACCGATAATCTTGGTGTGCTTTGGGTTGGTATTGATTTTATAGAACATGATATTTTCTCCGTGGCCTTGATGTATGCGACTCGGCCATCGTCGCTGTCGCCTCGTGAGGCATGTGAATATTATAGGCGTCCCTGATTACAGAAACATTACTGAATTATTACGAGTACCATTTTATTTTCCTCCTAAATCTTCTGGCGTGAAGCCAGAGTGTTGACCAAAACTGTTTCTACGATCTGTACATCGCCGAGAACCTTTACAAGATAGTCGCGAAGCTCGCAGCGATCTTTGGTGAAGGCGCGGATCGTATAAGTCAAACCTGAGTCGCCATCATTTGCAAAAGCGATGATGTTATCAGCGCCAAAGTGTTCTGCGATCTTGACCAGATCGCTGATGGAATTGGTGATGCAAAATTTTTCTGTCCTGCGGAATTCGTTGATTGTTTTCATAGCGGCCTCTTTAAGCGTTCAAGTGATGAATAACTTCTTCATCATCGTCGATAGCGGTCTGGAGCATTGAGCTGAGAAGTTGAGCTTCATCGTAGCAGCGAGAGGAAACAAAAGCGTGGCCTTCGAGGGCGATCTTTATGATCTTGGCCTGTTCTGGTGAAATGATGAGTTGGATCTCGTTGGGATTTCTCTTTGGCATCTTGATCTCCTTTCGTTTCGATATAATTATTATAACAAAAAGAGTGTTACAGGAACATTACAGAAACATTACGATTGGTGGTGGCGAGCAATAGGCTCAATGACTCTCGTGCTCGAGTCGCTGCGACATACCAAACGCGCCGCTCGGCATCATCATAGCAATCGACCTTCGCCGGGACATCTGGCGCTAGAACCACGTGATCAGCCTCGCCGCCTTTCACCGAATGAATCGTGCCGACATAGCATCGGCAATCAGCCAGACCGCCGCGAGAGAGAACCAATCGAATATAGTCGATATTCGCCTTGCCAATCTTGGTCATGACCACGAACCAAGGCTCCTCGCTTAACAGCCCGAACTGACCCCTAAGATCAGATATACAGAGATCGACCTCGCTCAATTTATCGAGTCGGCCTTTCGCTCCGCGCTCATAGCCGATTCCAGAAGTCATCTGCTGATAAATCAGTTGACATCCTTCCGCCGGTATCGAGCCACCATTTCTCAACCGCTCCCAAGCTCGAACCGCTTGAATGATTTCTGGTTTTATGCTCGGTCCGAAGTTGGTCATGTAGAGAAAGCCGAGTTGCTCGAGATGTCGCTTCATCGCCGTCAAACCGAAATTGGTTCGAGCGAGGAACATCCATGAGCCTTCGGACGGTACTATATTATCCAGAGCGGTCCCTTGATTGAATTCGCCGGTCTCTGCTCTAGCTTTCCAATGCTTCGGCACTCGATTATGAACTCGAGAGATTACTCGATCTGCAGCCGCTTGAATCATTTTCGGAACTCGATAACTCTGGTCCAGGATTTCTGTCTCGCCATCGAAGTCGATCATGCGGTCGATGCACGCGCCTGCCCATTGGAAGATGCATTGATCATCATCGCCAGCGACATAGAGGTATTCAACATGCTCGAGCATCTGGTCAATAACCTGCCATTGTAGCGGAGTCAGATCCTGAGCTTCGTCGATGATCAAGATTCGCAAGAGCGGTGGATCTTGAAACTGCTCAAGCATATCAGTGAAGTCGAGCAACATTTCCTCTCGCTTATATTCGATCAGCCATTGAGCGACCTCGTTGACTCTCCAGATCGGTTCACTCAAGCCGAGCGATATTGCTTCCTCAGCCGGAGTCGTGAGTTTATTTCTGGCCAGATTGATAGCATTCAAAATGTGATTGTCGCCACGCTCTTCGAACATGCCTTGATCATCTTTGCGACCGGTGAAATGCAGACCATAGCGTTTGCCGAAATCTCGAAAATGCTGAGTCGACATCACTTGGTTTCGATTCAATCCGAGGCATCGGTATGCCAGAGAATGAAGCGTTCTAAACCATGGCAGATCCTGAGGATCCAGAGCGCATCGCTCTTGCGCCTCTTTGGTTGCCTTTCGCGTGAACGATACGAAACCAATCTCGGAAGGATGATACTCGGCGAGATGCTCATCAACCAGACTGAGCAGCTTCGTCGTTTTACCGGTTCCGGGTGGACCGATTATCAGTCTGCGGCGAGGGCCATTTCCAGCAATTCCCATGTAGAACCATCCTTCATCAGATATTTGTCGATCTTGACTTCTTTGCGCAAACCATCGTTATCCTTCATGGTGATCACATAACTGCATTCGCGGTTATAAGAGCCCTCCGGACCGGCGAAGTTGATTCGCGCCTCGGCAATCTTTCGACAAGCCGCCGGGCTACTTTCGGTTATACTGATTTTGATCATATCTCATTTACTCCCCAACACTGAACGCACTTATTCTTGCCATCAGCATCTTTGATATTCCATTGCTTATGCTCGGTAATCTCGCTCTGATTGAGCAGAGCGGTTATCCTTCGAGTGGTTAGGTCAGCAAATCGGTGTTGCGCTAAATAAGCGAGCAGACCTTGGAGCCTGAACCAGACTCGTCCATCTTCTCGCCAAATTTTATGCATCAAGAGAAGATCCTCTTTACGCGATCCTTGAGCAGCTGCTGATTCAGCAAACGCCCAGAGATGTTCCCAGAGTTGACCTTCTGGCGATGAGTCAGGTGGAACTTCAACGCATTCCATCTTGCCCATCAGTTGGTTCAGCATGTTTCGCCAATCGTTCGCTTTTTTCGGTGTTGGCAGCTTTCCAATATCTTCCATACATCGCTGACCGAATCTCGCTTGATTTGCCAGATCGCCGGTATCGAGGCGAATTCTCATGCCATCAACATCAGCGAACCAGACCGGCGGTTTCGTCTCAAGTCGAACGAGACCAGTGATTTCAACCTCACAAATCTCGCCGCCTCCGATTCCGAACTGCCGAGTCTTGCAAAGCGATTTGTTGCAAAGCGGCCGAAGCGGTGGCTCACCGCAGCGATAAAAATACTCCTTTCTCTGGAGCGATTTAATTACGGTCTGAACCTCTTTCGATCTGAGCGGCGGATCAAAGAAGTTGTGGTTCAGATCCTCGAGGCCATCTTCCCATGTATCGGGATAGGCATTCCTCGCATAAACGCCAAAGTTGAAAAGCGCTTCGTTTCGGTGACCGGCTGAGATGCCTTGACTCGCCAAACATTGAAGGCAAGGCGGCGCCTCAGGAAGTCTGTCATCTTCTGGACCGGTGATCTCGGCAAGAGCATCCTCGGTCGCTTTCATTGATTCTGCATAGGTCAAAAAGTCTGCCAGATTCAATGCTTCGCCTTTCGCGTCGAGAGCATATCGAGTGGTATACTCATCGTCGAAGTAAGGCATGTTGAGCCAGTTCCCGACATCATCGGGATCGGTCAACTTAATCTGTTTTGGAAATACTTCACAGCCGGCATGGCCAAGCCAAGCAGACCAAGCGATCAGATGCTCACGCACGATCACCGCTGGTAATGGTTCTTTGAAAAATACGAAAGCATGAGCGCCTCCGGATTTTGATCTGCAGATCACGAGCGGCAGTTTGAAGGTCTGAGCTTTTATGTTCAGCGCTTTCAAATCGAGGCCATGATCATCAATGTCGAGGCAAGCCCAAACGCATGTATTATCTGCGCGGATAGCGACTATGCCGATGCCTTGTTTACCTGCTAGATGCTTTTCCCATAAGGAAAGGGTTGGCGGCGCCTTTACGGTCACCGCCTCACCAATCACCTTGCCCGATGGACCTTTGCCCGAAACGCGGAATTCACCATGCGCTCGGTCAAGGCCATCAAACAAAGCGGCCAACACCTCGCAAGGAGGTACAGTCGAGGTATCAGCCATTTTTAGAACGGAGGATCGACAGGTTCTTTTTCAGCATTCTCGCTCTGAGTATTGCTTCCTGCTTCATCATCGTTCCGTTCAACTTTCACCGCGCCGGCCGTAACCGCTTCGCGGAAGTCTTTCGCCTGCTGATAATGCGAAGCATCAGTGACCAGACCTTCTGGAACAATCTTCCAGCCGAACCATGAGCCATGCTCATTGGATTCCGGAATAGTCGTGATGCGATAGCGACGAGCAAACATCGGCATCGCTTGGCCTGCGTGACGGAAAGCTTGCATCAGTGACATCCAGCGCTTGCTCTTTTTGAGCTGCGTTGAAGCCATCGACAAAAGTACCGGTGACAAACCCTCTTCGCCTTCGAGCAGAACGAAGTGGCTTCGAGTATCGGAAAGATTATTGCCATTAGCGAGCAAGTCTTTTCCTTTCTCATCTCGGCCGACAACCTGAGGCGCTTCCTCTGGCAGATACTCGCCGCGGAAACCGCCGCCCGAATCTTTCGGAACCCATTCAAGCATTCGACGCTGATAAGCGCAAGGGATTACGACTACGCCGACATCACCATCCAGGATTTCATCGGTCACGCTATTGAACAACATGCCCTCTTCTGCGCCTTTGATATACGCACCATCAGATTTTTTACACTGAGGCGAGCCAGACTGCAAAATGCTCAGGAATGGAATTGAGAAGTCATCTTTATTCGTACCCTCAAATCCGGCACCAGCATCAGCGCCGTAGTCGATTGCAGCCGGTAGCTGCTCCTTTTCTGCTTTTTTAACTACCATTTTCAGTCTCCTCTGGAGCGATTGAGATGCCTCGATCTTCGAGGTTCTTTTTCAGTTCGGCCAACTCTTTCTTGGACGCCTGATCGTTACGATAGTGCTCGAGCCAGCGCGATTCAGCGGCGCGCAAGGTCTCCTGAAGCTTGACCATCGGTTCGGGAAGTTCTTCGAATGACGCATCGTCAATAAGTTCAATGCCAATCTTGGCATCAAGTTTTTTGAGCGGTGTTGAAGAGTCCCAGCTTTCATCTACGATGAAAGCATGTGGCAGAGCTTCGAGAATCGCTCCAGCATTCTCTGCTGGAAGGATCAATCGAGTTGAGCCACCATCGAGCTTGATTTTGAAATACATCTTTGTTTCTCCTTATTTTTGGCAGGTCGAGCCGACCTACTGATTTTCCGGAACCTATTTCTTAGGCTCGCGGATCTTGGTGGTGCTTCCGCGATAGATTCCAAAGAGATCCTCTGGAACTTCATCGCCTTCCGCATCGCGTTCTTTTGCCCATGCCTTGAGAGTGCCAGGATGGACCGAAACTTTATCAGCTGCTGAGAAGCCATTTTCCTCAAGATAGAGACATACAGCTTTTGCCTCATCCTCTTCACCGGCCGCAAATTGGCTGGTGATTACATGCTTGATCAGATCGCCGTAACCATTCTCGCGGAGCCAACCGAATGCCGATGCCTGCTTGGCGACCGGGATTCGAGCATCTACGAATGGAACCACATCAACCTGAGCACCATCTTTCATGGTGATACAAGAAATCTCGAGTTCGTTCATCAGCTCAGGGATTTCAGTTTCGAGCATGCGCCTCTGCTCTTGCTTTTTCTTTTTGAGTTCTTGCTCGAGCGTCACTATTGAAAACGCAAGGTCTCGCGATTTATTTACGAGCGGAGCGATCCGCTCAAGTTCAGTTAGTGCCATAATTTGTTACCTCCGAGATAGATTATATTCGCTGAGCATTACAGAATCATTAAAGCCAATCGAATGATTCATCGCCTGTCAGCGCATCGGCGAGTCCTTTCTTGTCGCGCAAAGCGGTCACGATCTTTTCATCGACCGTATCGAGCGCTTTCATATCGACGTATGTCACATTATTTTTTGTACCAATTCGATGAGCACGATCTTCACTCTGCAATCTGGTTTCAAGTGAAAAGTCATTCGAGTAATAGATCACGGTCGAGGCGGCGGTCAGGTTGAGGCCGATGCCGCCGGTCTTGGCATTGCCAACGAAAACGGTGGTCTCTGGATCCTCTTGGAAAAGGCGAAGCGCTTCGAGGCGATCATCTTTTGACACCGCTCCATAATAGGCGACCGTTTTGCGATCTTTGATCGCCCTCAGGATCTCCTCGATCTCTGGAACGAATCTCGCCCAGATAATAATCTTGCCGGGCAAATCTTCGAGGTAGTCAATTAGAGCCTTGACTCGAGTATTATCTGGCACGGCGATCGTCTGGCCATCATCAGTGTTTACATGACCACCAACGACCTGCTGCAATCTGAGCAATTTGGTCAAAGCCATGGCGACCGTGACTCGGCCGGCGCTGAGCTCGATCTTGACCTTGGTTCTCAATTCATCATAAACTCGGCGTTGCTTCGGTCCGAGGATCACCGGCAAAACGGTGAAAATTTTATCTGGCAGGTCGAGACAATCTTTTTTCAGAACTCGAAATGCGTTCGAGTCGATGATCTCTTTCAACTCATCCATTCTGCGAAAGCCGACAACTTCCTGGAATGGCCTCATCTGGCCGAAGCGCTTGGTCACCATAACGGCATAGCGAGAACGGAACGAATAGAATGATTTTTGATTGAGCAGAGATTGACCAAGGAATTGAAACTGAGCATATATATCAAGCGGCGACTGAGTGATCGGGGTGCCGGTCAAGATCCGGCGGAAGGCGGCGAGATGACCGAGTTTGTTTATTGATTTGGTTCGCAGAGCTTTTGGATTCTTGATTCGACTCGATTCGTCAACCACCATCATGACTTTGTGGGATCGTAAAAAGGCGGCCGCGTATTCTTTTCCGCTCTTGGTCACGAATGCTTCGATGTTCATGCTCGTGACTTGAAGTTGATCGCTTTCCGCCAATCGGTCGGTGAGTTCTTTTTTCAGAGCCTTGGTCGGTCCTGCTCGCCAGCCGGTAACCTGAGCTTTGCCGGGAAGCCATTTTTCAAACTCTGGCAACCAATTCAGATGAACGCCATTCGGTGCAACGATCAGAGCGGCGGTGATCATGCCTTGCTCAAATAATCGACCAGCATCCTCAATCGTGACTCGAGTCTTGCCGGTGCCTTGTTCCATGAATAGGCCGTATGCCTTTCGATTTACCATACGGTCGAGCGCTTCTTGCTGGTGGTCAAATAGATCCATAATTCAAATCTCCTGCAATCATTATATAGAGAGATATATTAAGGGATCATGAAAGAGCAGAGAAAAAGACGCTTCTGCGCCCAAGACCATATACTGGTATCATGATATGTAATTAGTAATGCTAATTAGCGAATATCTTGAAAAGAGAGAAAAGATCAATCATTCTCTATAGTAATGCGGATATTAGCAAAAAAGCTCTTTTTCATGATTGAGAAAATAAAAAAATATATTCTCTATATATAGAGATTAGCGAATTAGCGCGATTCTCGTAGCACTTGGATCTCGCCGCCGCTCTTTGCCAAGTGATCATTTCTTGTTCATGACGTTTTTAATTGACTCAATCACGCCGCCTGAGAAATACAAACCATAGACCGTGACTACCGGCCAGAAAACATAATCGCTGACCGCGAACTCGAGCATGGCCTCGGTCACATTGCTCGCCGCGAACTTGGTGACCACATCATCTTTGATCGTCTCATAGGCCGGATGCAGAGCATCATACCAGATCGCAATTACGACATTCACGCCGACGAAGATCCAGAGAGCGGTCGCCATGAAAGCGAGAATCCTCTGGACCACCTTGAACGGCTCGAGCGCTTTCAATCGAGCAAGACCAGCGGCCATGATCGTGACTCTCATGTTCGCTTTTTCCTGCTCTGAATAATTGAGATTGCCAATGCCGGTGCCCAGCTGAGTGAGCAAGCCGGTCTCTGAATTCATGACATTGTCGATTGCCTTTTCTGTACCAAATAAACTTCCAATCCAGC
>Ga0316190_10002341_pt1 | contig 13732 bp, 13 predicted proteins | sample Eddworburrow2_MG_FD_204929 | JGI IMG/M metagenome (GOLD analysis project Ga0316190, IMG submission 204929) | Coastal sediment microbial communities from Maine, United States - Eddy worm burrow 2 | ecosystem: Environmental > Aquatic > Marine > Coastal > Sediment | place: USA: Maine | collected... | reverse complement strand
CCAGCGAATGATCCATGGACGCTTCGTGCGATTGGTCTTGGCCCGGTGTTGAACACCAAAAATCTTGATGTCCTGAACTGGCCGAGCGCCGCGGCCCAGGCGTTCAAAAGGCACCACTGATTGGGAGGACATTGGGAGGAGACTAGCATCGAGGCACGTGCTAGTGCTCTGACCTGCACTTATAGGGGGATAGAGCATCGGCCTCCGGAGCCGTGTGCGGGCGTTCGAGTCGCCCCAGGGGCGCACACCGGATATCAGCCCTGACCAGCACAAATGTGCAGGTCAGGGCCTTCGTCGTTTTACCGCTTCGCGCATTGTGGCAGTCAGGACCGTCGCGTTTGGGCTGGGCGTCAACGCCCGCAGCGGAGCCGAATACCTACGGTCAACGCAGACCCCTGAAGGAAAGCCGGATCAAGGGAAAACCTCATGTCCGGTTTGGGGAGAGGGCGCTGGGAACGGGGTACGGCCATCGATCCACCTGCGGCGGACCCGGGCGGGGTGAGGCCTTCGGGCCATGGCGGCGGCGCATCCTCGGGCCAACACTTCGGTCAGGACCGTCCTGCCCAGGTCCGCCCCGACGAGCAACCATCCCAAATGTGGTCTGAAGACCGCGGACCCTGTCGCGCGAATTCAGAGGCAACGCAAGACACAACACACGACCGTCAGCCAGAGGGGAAGATGATGGAGATCTGGTCACCGAGTTGAGGAGTATTGCGATGGCAAAGATGGATTTGAAACCGGGTTGCGAGTGTTGCGATGTGGATCTGCCATCGGAGTCGCCTGACGCTCGGATCTGTACGTATGAGTGCACGTATTGCGCGAAGTGTGCAGATGAGATGGATGGGATCTGCAAGAACTGTGGCGGGAATCTGGTGCAGCGACCGATCCGACCGGCGTCTCATCTGGTCGATAGCCCTGCTTCGACCGTGCGGGTTTTTGCCCCGCACAACTGTCCGGTACACAACCCGGCCCTCGCCGCTCCCGGCACATGGTCGCTCTGAGCTCGGTCGAGAGCTGAGGTCGACACTCGGGGCGCCGCCACACACCACTCATCCGATGGAGGTCCTTGGTTTGACGGACGCCGAGTCTGATCGAGCAGCAAGTCGAGCCGACCCCGACCCGGCGCGATCACTCTGGCCCCTCAACGCCGCCCTGCAGGCACCAGTCGCGCTATCGGGCCACTGCCTGCCCTCGAAGCTGATGACACGGAGCCGTGTGTGGCCGTTCAAGTCGCCCCAGGGGTGCCGATGTGAGGCTCAGATGTTCTAGCGATGTCCGAGATCGACGTCACCCTCGACAGATCAGTGAACGCGGTGCGGTCAGCGGTCACGACGACTCGCCTGGATGCCACTGCGGTTGCGGCGATGATCAGGTCGTGCGCCCTTCGTGCGCGGCCGGTTCGGCGGACACTGACCAAAAGGTCAGCGTGTTCGAGAGCCACAGCCCGGTCATAGGTGAGAATCGGGATAGTGGCGCAGATGTCATCGACGTAGCTTTGGCGTCGCACTCGCCGTTGACCGGAGGCGAGCAGCGCCCCAACGGTCAGCTCTACGACGCTGATGGCCGCGATCGCGATGTCATCATCGCCAAGGTCGATCACGCCAGGGTCAATCACGCCGAGGCCAATGCGGTGATCGCAGAGACAAGAACACAGGCCTCCGACTGCCGCTTTGGCCGTCACACGGCGATCGCTATGTTCGAACGACGACTGCCTGTGCCGGTGCCAATTTCATGCCGCCACGGCTCGATTGCAGCTTGTCATGGGTGGTGAAGAGCACCGAACCCGACACGCCGACGTGTACATACCGTTCGCTGATATTGGCCAGCACCACCAGATGATCGCCGCGTTGGAAAGCGATGACCTCGTGAACTCCGAGGTCGAGCCAGGCGAGGCTGCCGTTGCCGAGCGCCTGCTCGGTCCTGCGTAGCCTCACCAGGGCCGAGTAACGATCAAGCCAACTCCCGGGTGCCTTGCGTTGCACGAACGCCGTGTCAGAGTCACGCCGTCCACCATCTGGAAGCCATGTGTCAGCGGCCGACGAGAATCCGAACGTCGGTCCGGGTTTCCAAGGGATAGGGGTTCGGCAGCCATCACGGCTCGTCCCAACGTCCAAGCCGACTGGATCGGCGCGACGGTCCGGCGGAACCATTCCCTCCAGGAGTCCAAGTTCCTCACCCTGATAGAGAAACGGCAAGCCCGGTAGGCAGAACAACAGTGTGGCCAGCGCCAGCGCCCGTCGTCGACCAGGGTCTCCCCCACCGAACCGGGTGGCCGGACGTACCTGATCGAGGCTCGATGCCATCCACCCGATCGAACGCATACCGGGCACGGAATTGAGTGGTTCACGCAGCGTCTTGGCCAGTTCTTCGGCCTCCCACCGAGCATCCATCGGCGGAAACCAGAAGCCGACATCTAAACCGGTTCCGGGCAACAAGAAGGCAAACTCGTCCGCGGTGAGGACATGGGTTTCGCCGATGAGAACCGCGTCGTACTCGGCACAAATGGTGCGCCAACGCTCATAGATGCCAAGCGTCTCCGGTTGGCACACGTCATGAAGATGGTCGAAGGCATCCCATTGTTCTGAGCGGCTCATCGCCGGGTCCCACGACCCGACCTGGGGGTTCGACCGCAGCTGAGCGTCCTTCACGAGGCCCTGAGCGACATCGACACGGAACCCATCGACGCCCCGGTCAAGCCAGAACCGGAGTATGCGTTCGAACTCCTCGTGGACTGCTGGATTTCGCCAATTCAGGTCAGGCTGATCGTCGAGAAAGAGATGGAGATAGTACTGGCCGGTGGCATCGTCGAGAGTCCAGGCCGGTCCACCGAAGTAGCTCACCCAATTGTTTGGCACCCCTCCGTCGGGGCCAGGGTCGCTCCAGACGTAGTAGTCCCGATGTACGCCTGCCGGCTGAGATCGAGCGTTCTTGAACCACTCGTGCTCCACGCTCGTGTGGTTGGGCACAAGGTCGACAATGAGGCGAATGTCGCGGCGGTGGACCTCGCTGATGAGATGATCGAGATCCTCGAAGTTGCCGAACATGGGATCGACGCTGCAGTAGTCGGCCACGTCGTAGCCGAAGTCGGCCATCGGAGAAGGATAAAACGGGCTGACCCAGACCAGGTTCACACCGAGCTCGACAAGGTGGTCGAGATGATTGATTATGCCGGCGAGGTCACCGACGCCATCACCATTTGCATCAGCGAAAGATCGAATATAGATCACATAACCGACCGTGTCGTGCCACCAGTGACCCTGCGTCGAAGTGCAACAATTGGTGCTCGCGCTCCCCATGTTCTCCCTGTCTGCCAGCCGCTTGGCTCATGATTACACACCCATCCTCCCGGCCCTGGAAGAGGCACCACAATGGAGCTCATCGTCACCGCGACCGCCAGCGAAGCGGCGCAGCTCGTCGCCGCGTCGATCATCGGGCAGATCCAGTTGAAGCCATCGTCGGTCCTGGGTCTCGCGGCGGGCAGGACACCGCGAGCGGCCTACCGGCTGATCGCCGAACACCGACCACTGGCAATCCCGGCCGCGGTCGTGATGCTCGACGAGTACCTCGGTCTGGGTCCAACGGATCCAGGTTGCTTTCGCCGTGACATCCGCTCAACCCTCACCGATCCGCTCGGCCTCGAACCGGAAAGGCTCCACACCCTCGATGGCCTCACGGACCAACCGGCGCTCGAATGTCAACGATTCGAGGACACGATCGCTGCGCTTGGCGGCATCGACCTCCAGCTTTTAGGCCTCGGTCGGAATGGCCATATCGCTTTCAACGAACCTGGCTCGGCCCATGACTCGAGAACGCGCGTCGTGGCCCTCAGCGAAGCCACCAGAGCCGACAACGCCAGCGCGTTCTCAGCATCTCGCTACATTCCCCGTCACGCGCTCACCCAAGGTATTGGGACCATCCTCGACGCACGCACGATCATCCTATTGGCAACCGGGTCACCCAAGGCTGTAGCCGTACGAGCCACGGTCGAAGGCCAGGTGACTACAGAGGTACCGGCGAGCGCACTTCAACACCATGACGATGTCATGGTCGTCGTCGACCATGACGCAGCGCAGCAATTGCTCACTCCTGCCCTCTCGCATTGAGGTATTCTGTGGCCTGGCGCCACACCTTGACAAAACGTTGAACAGCGGTCACCAACGTGAGCACGAGCATCACCCACAAGATCGGGACCAGCAATGCAGGCAACTTCGTGGTCAGCTTCAGAAGTATGTGGGTGAGTGTCTCCGCGGTCGGGTGTTGCACAGTCGGCGGGGGGTTCGGGGGGCGGAGATTCTTCGGAGCCCCCCGACCAGTGACGATCCGGCTTTGCCGATCGTCGCTGAATAGGACAGCTGCCGCCGTAGTTGGCATCGCTCAGACCTTCGGTTCGAAAGTTTACTTTCGAACCGAAGTACTACGGATGAACAGAGAGAACACTTGTCGCTCGCCTCTTCGGTCGACAACTGATCGGCGGAACCCCCCACCGCGATGCGACGGGCGAGCATGTAACCGACCAGGGCAACTGCACCGCCGACAACGGCATCAATGATGAAATGGTTGGCAGTGACCACGACGGCTATGGCCATGAGTATCGGCCCGACAATCGAATACAGCTCTGCGAGTCGAGTTCGGGCTACTTGGTAGATCACAACACCTACGAGCAAGTTCCATCCGAAATGAAGACTGGGCATCGCTGCATACTTATTGACCAGTCCGGGTGGCTGCAGCACGCGATAGGAGTTCGACCGCTCAGTCACCGTATCGATGAAGTCCGGCAGGAGGCGGGGTGGGGCCACGGGGTAGCTCAGATAGATAAGCAGTCCGAGTGCACCAGAGATGAACATCGCATTTCGGAGCAACAGATAGTCGGACCGGTGACGTACGAATAACCAGCCGAGAGTTACGATCACCACCGGCCAGTGACCCCAGATATAGACCCAGTTGGCCAGGGTCACGATGTTGTAGTGGCCGAGAAGCCAATTCTGCGCCGACTGCTCGACGTCGATCCACACGCGTGATTCGAAACGCAGAAGCTGCTCGGCGTTGTCGAAGGCCGCTACCTCTCGACCTTCGGTCAACCCGCGAACGCCGAAGTACAGCAGGGCCGCGCCCCCGAGGAGAAGCACTTGCAGACCCACCGCAAGACACCAGCCCCGCAGCCCGCGTGGTCGTTGCATTCTCGCGGCACTCACGTATGTCCACCGTGCCAGTTCCTAGGAGTCTGCTGATGAATGCCGATGAGTGCATCGTCGTCCAGGCGCCCGTCACGCAAGGACGCAGATTCCGCCACTACCCATAGTTGTAATGGCAGAATTGAGGATGCAGCGTGGCGGGATGTATGGGCGGCGAGGCGCCGGCATGTATTGATCAGCAGGCTCCTAGTTGCGACATACGTCGCAGCGGCGTAGCCAATCAACATTGGGAGGAACGTCTACTGGCCATGTCAGCACCAGACCACAGAGAACCCCACCACGACAGGGTCCTACGTCACAGAGACACCACGGCGCTCAGCTGAAGCGGTGCCCGCGTATTGCAAACGACGTCACGATCGAACGATGCCAGAGACTCCAACGCAGATGAATCGCTCGACAGTTATCGCGTTCGACAAGCTGGTCGCCCATGTGCAGACACGGGGCGCGTAACCCGGCCGCCGATGGCGGGCCGCGGCGTATTCAGCGGATGTTGGCGCCCCCGTCGGGGTGCAGGAATCGGCCGGTCATCCCGCGAGCATCGCGAGACGCAAGGAAGACATAGCTGGCCGCATGGTCGTGGCCGTCGAGGGCCACGTCCAGCGGGCTGCGGGCCCGGATGCTCTCCGCCCGGTCGGGGGCATCGCCCAACGATCGATCGGCCAGGCCGAGGGCTTGCAGGCCCCTTAGATCGGTGCCCACCGTTCCGCCGGGCGCCACCCCGTTGACGCGGATGTCGGGCGCCAGCTCGTAGGCGAGCGAGACGACACAGCCCCGCAGGGCAAACTTGCTGGCCACATACAGGGTCCCGCCCCGACCGGGAGTAAAGCTGCTCGTCGAGCAGGTCAAGACGACCGACCCTCGTGCGGCGCGCAGGTGTGGCTCGGCGGCGCGCACGGCGAGGAGATGGCTGCGCACGTTCACATCCATCGCCTCGGCAAAGGCCTCGTCGAACACGCTCGGGTCTATCTCGGTCAGACCGAGGTAGTAGTCGAACAACCCGACACAGGACACGAGGACGTCGAGCCCGCCGAACCGGTCGACTACCGCTTCCACTGCGGCTTCGTTATCGGCCGCCACCGTCGCGTTGCCCTCGACGACCGGCCCATCGGTAGCCGCCTCCAACGCCGCACACTTGTCGGGATCGATCTCCAACGCGCCAACGAGTGCGCCCTCGGCCAGAAACGCGTCGACCACCCCGCGCCCGATTCCCGAACCGGCACCGACGACGAGGGCTCGGGACCCCTCCAGCCGCTTCACAAGAAGATGGCGAGGTTCTGGGTGCGCAACACCGACTCGTCGATGACGATGTCCCGGGTGCGCAAGTTCAGCCCGTCAACGGTCGCCACCAGCACGTCCGTGCGTCCGGCCGAGAGCATGCTCGGCGCGGTCCGGTCGCCTCTCGATCGGTACAACAGCACCGCCGACTCCACCACCAGCTCGTCCTCGGAGCGCACGAAGGTGCGTACGTTGGACACATGGTGACGCAGCCGACTCTGGGGATCCTCGGTCCAGGCGGTGTCGGTCTGGAACCGCTCGACCCGCTTGCGCAACGAGTAGAGGTCCTCATCGAAATGGTGCATCGTCGACAGTTCCGCCTCGTCGGCCCCCTTCATGGCGGTCACCCGTACCGGCATCCGGTAGCGGATACCCGGGTCGAGTAGTTCGAGCCATGCCTCGAACTGGGAGGTGTCGAGCAGGTGGGCCTCCTCGACGAGGAACTGGGTAGCCCGCTGATGTCGGGGGTCCATGTAGTCGATCGGCGCAGTCGGCTGCGAGAGGGCGGTCACGACTGTTCCTCCCGGACACCGAAGGCGATCGCTTCCATCTCGGGAGCCGGCTGGGAGATCAGGTCCGCCCACAGGGAGAACCAGTGGCGTTGGTTGTGCTCGCCATACCCCTGGTAGGCGGTGCCGGGTGCACCGAAGCCCTCGTACTGATCGATGATCGGCTCACCGTCGTGGTTGAGCCCCATACGGTTGTTCAGCAACAGGCGCCGCGCCATCGACCCTCGAGCCGTGGTGGTGATCGACACCCAGTTCTCGACATCGTCCTGTTCGAACATGCCCGAGGAACCGAAACACATCAGGTACGCCTTGTAGGACGCCGCCTTGAAATCCTCCGGGGCGTCTGCCGCCACGGCGAACCATGAATGAACCTCGGTCTCGCCCGGCCCGATCGGCTGCCACAACCTCACCGAGATGAACGGGGCGATCAGCCCGTCGGCATCGACCTGGGGCCAGTTGTGCACGAAGCTCAGGTTGGGGAACAGGGTCGCGGCCGACGGCATGAACCCTGACTCCCCGGCGAGCGCCTGTTGAGCCGGGGACCAGACCTCGGCCATCCGGTCGATCATCATGTCCGGATAGCCGACATAGCCCAGACCCGAACGGAACCCGGCGCCGGTGGGGAGCTTGTAGGTCGTGCCTCCGCCCGGGCCGGCATGCCAGAGCACGCCTTCCTTGCGCTTGTTGGGTTTGGGCTCGCCGAACAAGCGGATGTCGACCACGCTCGCGTGGGTCTGGGGGGTGTGATAGCTGTCGCCCATGAAGTTCTCGGCGCCGATTTTCCAGTTGGCCTCGACCCGCCAGCGCTGGGGTCCCCGAAACTCCATGCCCGCGGGGCTCTGGGCGGTGTAGAAGTCGAGATAGAAGGCGAAGTCGCCGAGCCAGGTGTCGAAATCGGGAGCATCCGGATCGAGACTGGCAAAGATCATGCCGTTGCGGATCGCCACCGAGGGCGCCGAGAGCAAGGCCTGGCCCTCCTTGACGAACCCCTCGTCGCCGCCGTACGCGTCGACATGGAACGGCAGCCCGGCCAGAGTCCCGTCGTTCTTGAACGTCCAGGCGTGATACGGGCAGCGAAACGTTTTCGCGGTTCCCTTCTCGGCGCGACACACCTGCATCCCGCGATGGACACACATGTTGAACATGACATGGATTCGACGATCCTGATCGCGGGTGACGAGGAACGAATCGTCCAGGATGTGACGCACCACGAAGTCGTCCGGTCCGGGGATTTCGGACTCGTGGGCCAGGAAGGTCCACGCGCGCGAAAACACTCGGTCACGTTCGAGCTCATAGATCTGGGCATCGTTGTAGACGTAGGCCGGGATGAGCCCTCGACGCACCGATGCCGTGACGGCCTGCATCTCCATATGATCCCCTTTCACGGGTGTCGACCCAGACCGCCCCCGTCAGCATCGAGGGCCGCCAGATGATGACGCCAGAGCGTGGCCTCGTTGAAACCCGAGCCTAGGTCGGGAAGCTCCGCGAGATCCTCGTCGGGTATCGGGTGCGGGGTCGCTCCAGCGGAACGTACCCGCAGCTGCACCCGGGCCAGGGTGTCGACATGGATGGCCCGCAACACGGCCTCGGGAACCGTCGCCCCGGTGGATACCAGTCCGTGACCGGCGAGGACCACTACGGGCGCGTCGCCGAGCGACGCCACCATCTCTGCGGCCAGTGCGTCGGTGCGGATCAACACCGACCGGGGGTGGACCGGGATGCCCGCGGCGGCGAGGCGGGTGGCCGGTATGTCGTAGGCCCCGAAGACCGGGGCGAGAGGAAGTCCCGCGATGCTGGCGACGACGACATCGGGCGGGTGGGCGTGCACCACGACGTCCACGTCGGGACGGGCGGCCAGGGTCGCGGTGTGGATCGGCAGCTCGTTGGGTGGCGCATATGTGCCGCCGGGATCATCGATCACCTGCCCTGTGGCGGCGTCGACCAGGCGAATATCGCCCGGCCGGGTGAAGCGAAGGCCGGACTCCTGGGCCCCCCGGCAGCGCATCAGGAGCCGATCGCCGCCGATCCGAACGCTGATGTGGCCCAAGATGTCCTCGACCAGACCGCTGCGGGCCATGACTCGGCACGCCACGGCGATCTCGCGGCGCAACTGGGCCGATACCTCGGTCATCGCCGGTCAAACCCAGGTCCGGTCCACCAGCGTGGGCGGGGAGCGCGATCTCTCATCGGTACAGGCACCTCCAGATATGGCCGGTCAGCCGACCCGTTCCAGCCGCGACGGGATACGGAACGCGGGATCGTCGACGTGAAGCTCCAGCGCCTCGTCGCTACACGTGAACGTCGCCGAGCTCACACGGTTCTCGTCGGGGCCGGGGACATCGTTGAACGGCAGCCCGGCGAGCATCATCTCGAACGCCCATCCGGTAGCGGTGTAGCTGAGGGTGTCGCCCTCGACCGACCAGGTCACGTCGAGCGCCGAATCGATCACTCCCTCGACCTCACCAAGACCTCCGCCGGTCACGACCATGATGGCGTTGCCGTCAAAATCCGCCGTACCGTCGGCATGGAAATCGGCGATCATCTCGCTCTCGGCCAGCTCGACCTCCACCCCTGGGAGGCCGGCCAGAATGGCATCGATCTGCTCGGCGAACGAACCCTCGATCGCCCGCCAGCTGCCGACCAGACACTCGGCACCCCCGCCACCCGAATCGGGGCCGGCGGCCGCGGTGGTGTCCGTAGCTGCCGGTGAGGTCGGGTCGGATCCATCGGCGGCCTCATCGGTGTCGTCACCGGACACCACTTCGCGGGCCAGTTCGGCCGGCTCGGCGCCCGACGAGCACGCCCCGGCGAGCACGATCAGGGCCAACAGGCCGGCCTGAGCTTTCAAACGATTCATCTCTTCCTCCGCCCGTGACCCTAGGTTGCTCGGTCCCGCCAACTCGCGATCTAGTGACAAGTTTTTCTGACCGAGCGAAGCCCGGCCGAGCGAGCGGCTTCCCCTATCTCCGTCCGGCTCGCTGCCGCCTGCGGCCGTCGGGGGCGCGAGCCCCCGACTCTCGTGTCCGGATACAGAGATTCGTCTATGAGCTCCACCAGAGATCGGCGCACTCACCAGACGGGTCGAGCCCCGCCCACCATGGTGGCGAGCGGGGCGACGAACACGCCACGAGGGACGCCGGGTAACGCCCGGAGGGGAGGTTGCGGATCTAGCGGGGAGGCCCCACTGCTGTTCCTCGGTCCGACGAAAACGGCAGCGCGAAGCCCTCTCGCTCGCCACGGCTGCGCGCTCAGGTCGGCGCGAGTCGATCGCGGTACGGGCGCTGTGGGAGGCTCCAGTCACGCGGCTGGGAGGTAAGCGTGGTGAATGACCATGATGCAAAGGCTGGCAAGCCGGTGCCGGCCACACCGGTCCAGTGTGATGAGGACCCGAGCCAGGAGGTGGAGCGGCTACGGCAGGAGCTCGAGGCCGAGCGCCAGCGGAACCACAAGCTGGGGGGTGCAGCTCGTCGGGAAGCCGAGCTGGAGCCCTATCAGGTCGAGCTGTTGAAGCTCCAACGCCACCTCGAGAAACACAAGTGGAAAATGATCGTCCTGTTCGAGGGCAGGGACGCGGCCGGAAAGGGCGGGACGATACGCCGTGTCACCCGCTACATGAACGAGAAGCACTATCGGGTGGTGGCTCTCGGGAGGCCGACCGAGGAACAGCGGGGCCAGTGGTACCTGCAGAAGTACGTTGCCGAGTTCCCCCGTGGGGGAGAAATCGTTCTGTTCGATCGGAGCTGGTACAACCGGGCGATGGTGGAGCCGGTGTTCGGCTTCTGCACGGAGAAGGAACACGAGGACTTCCTTCGGGGTGTGGTCGGGTTCGAAAAGGACCTCGCCCGCCAGGGCACAATCCTGGTCAAGCTCTATTTCTCGGTGACCAAAAAAGAGCAACAGCGTCGGTTCAACCGGCGCCGCGACGACCCGCTTCGCCAGTGGAAACTCAGCGAGATCGATGTGCAGGCTCAGGATCTGTGGGACGAGTTCACCGAGCGCAAGTACGAGATGCTCAGCCGGACCCACACGAACGTGACCCCATGGACGGTCATCAGGTCGAAGAACAAGCACAAGGCCCGGCTGAACGCCATGCGCCTGATCCTCGACGCAGTCGACTACGAAGACCGTGACCCATCACTCGACTTCGTCCCGGACCCTGACATCGTCGTGTCCGGCGCACACGAGGTGGATCTCATGGACGCGGACCGCATCCGACGGGGCAAGTTCAAGCTCTGACCTAGGCAGTACATCTGGGGTACGACAATTCGCTGGGCCTCGGCGCCCTTGCACCTCGCCTGGTTGGAGGGCTGGGGGCTGGGCATCGCCAACCCTGTGGGTCGAGCATCAGAGCTTGAGCGCGCCGTCTTCGCTCAACATGAAGTCGTCGAATTCTGGGAACCGGGCCAAGTGGAGCGACGACCCGCACAACGACGCCATAGCGGTGAGCCCTTCGACGATTCTCTCGTGATCATCGAGGTTCAGACCCTGGTCGATGCCCTCAAAGGCCGACTCGAGCTTGACCTGATTGTCGGCGAACAGTGTGTGCGCGGCGTCTTGTAGCTCGCGCTCGCAATTTTGGAGAACCTCCATCGAGGCATCCATCAGCACGCGGACTCGATCGGCCTCCGCCTCTTCCCAGTCGGCCTCACGGCGGAGCTCGTTCAAACCGGTGATCGCCTGAGTGGCGATGTTAAAGGTGACATAGGCGACGAACGCGGCCGGCAGGCCCGGACCAAGGACTGTGGTGACTGCGGCCCCGCCGTAGAGGCCCCACATCGCAGACATCGCGTTGACTCCGAGTGCGCTGGCCAGATCTTCAAGTTCGGATTCCCCACGTAGGTAGGTGCGCACATCTCCGACGCCGTTTACCAGCATGTTGGCGCTGGCGAAGGCGACCTGCGAATCCGCGAGCACCACAAGGTTCGCTCGATCAGCGCCGGCGCGGATGACACCGTGCACCCCGCCCCTGATCGCACCGTCGCGACCGGCATCGATGGTTTGCGCGCCCACCGATCGAGCCGCTTGCGCTGGGTCGGTCTTGCCCGAGAACACCCCGATCGACGCCCGTGCCGCGCCGAGCATCATGGCCGATCCCGCGGCCGCGCCTCCCATCTCGACGCCTCGAGCAACACCTTCTCGCCCGATGGCCATGGCGTCGGTGAACCCTGCGTACAGGTTGGTGTGCGCGGCGGCGATGTCGGCCTCTCGGTGGCGAGTCGCACCAGCGCTCACGCCATCGACCTCGAGGTTGCCGCTCACACGTCGAGCGGTGTCCTCATAGCGACGAGCCTGCTCATGCTTCCCTTGCGCACGCGCCCGCTCCGCCTTGGCGGTACAAACCTTGCGCACCTCCTCAACCCGGTCGCAGGGCACGACCTTCTGCATGCCGTCGTACTTCGCGTGGCTTAGCTCGGCGGCCATCCAGTTTGCTCTGCGCGATGCCTTGACCTGCACCCGCGCCCCACTTTGGCCGTGCACAATGAGCTCGATGTCGGCGGGATCCGTAGGTCGTCCCGCTCCGTGCGTCACAACCGTTCTGGTGGTCTTTCCTTTGGCCGCAGTCGCCTCGGCGAACTTTCTCGCCGCGATCTCTTCGAGGGCCCCGCCTCTCTTGACACTGAGGCCCTGTTGATTGCCGACGAGGCGGCCTCGTAGCGCCAACGATCCGGCGAAGGTTGCGTGCGTTCGCGTCGCATGTCTGTCCATGGTTTCAGATCACCGCCCGGTCACCGAGGACCACATCTACCGACTCCAGGGCAGCCTTGTAGTCTTCGAGAAGCTCACCGTCTTCGCCAAGGAGCTGGGTTTCGATGAGCCGTTTGGTTACCTGCGCAAACAGGAATGCTTGGTGCACGGTGTGTCGATCGGTCTCGGCGAAAGTCGCATAGTCGACACCGTTCTCCGCGATTGTCCGTCGCAGCGAGTCCAACACGCCATCGAAGGGCTCGGCGACGGCGAGCAACGTTGTGTGCACATCATCGGTAGCCCTGCGAATGGCCGCGAGCAACCGTCCTGCAGCCGACCGGGCCCCTATTGCGTTTTCGACCCGGGCCTCGAATTGTTCGATCTTCGCCAGGTTCTTTCGAGCGTTGTGCTTCAGCACGCCGCCCCCGATGAGAAGCAGCGGTCCGGCGACCACGCCACCGAGGACCATGGATCCGCCTGCCATCCCCATGCCACCACTGGCGAGAGATCCGCCCCCCAGCCACGCAAGAGTCGCATTGGTGGCCGCCGCACCCGACAACGTCGATATTGCCGTCCCGGTAGATGCCGTGGCCAGGGTGCCGACCGCCCCATACGCGGTGAAACCGGCGAAGGCACCTGCTGCAGCGCCACCGGCTGTCCCCTTCAGTACCTCGGTGGCCACATGACTCAACGTGTCGATATCGGCCACGTCGGTCGAACCTTGGGAGATCTTCTGCTCGTCGTTGGTGAACTCCAACTCGACGTTCTTCAACATGGAGAACAGATCGACGAATCGCCCCAGCTCAGCGCTCGCCACCTCGGCTTTGGCCTGCCCAAGGTTCTCTAGCGCTTCCTCGGTTGCTTTCCGTGTGTTCTCCATTCGTTCATGACTTTGAGCATCACGCTTCACAGACGCTTCGGAACGGACGGAAGCATCCCTCATCGCATGAACGCCTTGCCAAGACGATTGGATTCCTCTACCTGCGGCAATCACCGCGATCGCTGGAAGAAATATCGGCATTTTCAGCCCTCCTGTCACATCACGTAGAGGTGACTGACTCCCCCCTTTCG
>Ga0316190_10002340_pt1 | contig 13733 bp, 8 predicted proteins | sample Eddworburrow2_MG_FD_204929 | JGI IMG/M metagenome (GOLD analysis project Ga0316190, IMG submission 204929) | Coastal sediment microbial communities from Maine, United States - Eddy worm burrow 2 | ecosystem: Environmental > Aquatic > Marine > Coastal > Sediment | place: USA: Maine | collected... | reverse complement strand
CAAACATGTCGACCATCACGATGGTGGCGACCACACCGACCAGCTCGACATAGGGCCCCGCGCCCAGCTCCTTGACGCGCTGGAGGGCCCATTCGCGGTTGGCTGCGCTGGGGGTGCGGGCGATCGTGTCGATGGCCGTGAGCGTGCTCCTCGACAGGACATCGTCGGTGGTGGAGAGCTCGACCAGCCAGGGAGCGGTCGCTCGTTGGGCAAACACGGTCCGGGCCCGGCCGGCAATGGCCAGCATCTGTTCCCCGGTCCACCAGGTACCGGTCCGACGGAGCTGGTCCCAGACCGAACGGTGCGACTCCGCCACCACCGGGTCGATCTCGACCGCACTGTCTGCATAGTCGAACAAGCTCATCGAGTCCCCTGTCTGCAGCCGATCATCTCCAGACGAGACCGGCACCATGTTTTGACACTGTTGCAGAACCCGCCTCAGCGTGTCATTGCGCACCGCTAGCCGGCACGGCCGCGAAAGTCGTTGAACCATGCGGGTCATAGTCGCTGGCCGGAAGGTTTCGCGCCCGACCTGGGGATCGACGTAGGAAGCCGTGTACCACCTAGGCACACTTCTGGGCAGGAGCGGAAAGGCGGGCGGCCATGGGGAACCGCAGTTTTGAGATACGGGAGCACCAGCTCCCCGGGCCGAACGCGAGCAGCGGCTACAAGACGATTCTGGTGCTCGGCGCCACCGGTTCGGGCAAGACGACGCTGATCCGCCAGATGCTCGGTACCCAGGCGACAGGGGAGGATTTCCCCGCCGTCTCACGGGCGCGCACGACGATCGCCGAGAACGAGATCCTGCTCGCCCCGGGCCCCTACTACGCGGTGGCGACGTTCCTCTCCAAAGACGAGGTCCGCACCCTGATCGAGGAGAACCTGATCGCCTCGGCGGTGGCGATGGCCGAGGGGCGATCGAAGTCCTCGATCGTGCGCTCCCTGCTCGAACACACCGAACAGCGCTTCCGGCTTCGGTATCTGCTGGGCGACGTCGACTCGGTGGACGATCCCGCCGAGCCCTACGCCACCATTCTCGCCAAGCTAAAAACGCTGGTCAGCGGCGTGGTCGACCTGGACGCCGCCGACCAGTCGCGCCGAGACCTCGACCAGGATGTCGCGCGTGTGCTCGCGGGCAACCCCGACTTCGGGGCCCTCGTCGAGTCGGTATTGCAGGGGGTGCGGTCACGGGTCGACCGCATTGAGCAGGGGACGGTGCACCTCGATGACACCGAGGCCTGGCCGGAGTTCTGGACCATGCGTTCGGACCACCGCGCCGAGTTCTTCCGGGCCTTGATCCCGATCTCGTCCAACCACGCTGACCACTTCGGCGCCACCGTGAGCCCGATCATCGACGGGCTTCGCATCCGGGGCCCGCTCCGGCCCACCTGGTCGAATGACGACCTGTACCTGATGTTCGTCGACAGCGAAGGTCTGGGGCACACGGTGGACACCATCGATGCGCTGCCGGCCGACGTCGTCGATCAGCTCGACCGCGTCGACACCATCGTGCTCGCCGACAACGCACTCCAGCCGATGCAGGCGGCGACGTTCGGCGCGCTGCGCCAGATCGCGGCGACCGGCCACGCAACCAAGCTGGCCATCGCGTTCACCCATTTCGACGGGGTGCAAGGGCCGAACTTCGCCTCGACGGCCAGTCGCAGGATGCACCTCGACGCGTCACTGGAACAGGCGGTCGACCGACTCGGCCGGGAGCTGGGTGACGGGGTGCGTCGAACCCTGCATCATGTGGCCGATCACCGGCGCGTTTTCCTCGAGGACCTCAACCGCGCCCTCGACCCGATGGGCGATGCCGAAACCGTCAGCCAGATCGACGAGCTCATCACCCTGTGCCGTCGAGGCGGGACCGGCCCCATTGAGGGCGACGCCCCGGAGCTGGTCGTGTCGTCGTCGGTCCTTCGTGCTCACCTGGTCGACGGGCTCCAGCGGTTCCATTCGCGTTGGCGGGCGCTGCTCGGGTTGGAGGCGACCGGGTCCGCCGCGGCGTGGAGCCAGATCCGGGCGCTCAGCCGTCGCTTCAGCGAGCGCCAGGCCGAGGAGTACAAGGATCTCCGTCCGATCACCGACTTCGCGTCGACACTCACGACCGCGGTCCGCCGCGGCGTGTCCGAGCCGGTCGAGGACACCGCTGCCTCCGACCAGGACCACGCCGACCGACTCGAGGATCTCCTCGCCCGGTCGGTCCACTCGGCCCTCGTGGATCTGGGCCGTCGCCAGATTCGGGACGAGGGAGCTGCACACTGGCTGCGCGCCACAGTGCTGTCGGGTAGTGGTTCGGCCCGCGTACGGGCCGAGCTGATCGCCGACGAAATTCTGGGCGCCCTGCTGCCCACCGACGACACGCATCCCCTGTTCGCCGGTCTCGAACATCTCGTCCACGGCCATGCCACCGGCACCGGCTACCGGCTCCACGACGGGCGCGATGGTCCGCCCGGGTTGCCGGAGCCCCCGCCCGAGGATTCGCCCCCCGCTTCCGAACGGGACGACCCGGCCCCCGACGAGGACCTGCCGTGGAGATTCCCTGAACCATCTGATCTCCTCGAATCATCTCTAGCGGAGGTCGAGCCTCGGGAACCATCCGCTGATCCGGCACCGTCTGGACACGATGACCTCGATGGCTCAGCGGTAGTGCCCGAATCACAGCCTCCCGGTGACCAGGACGAGAGAGGTGAGGACACGGCCAAGGCACCCGAGATCAGCACCGGCGGGCGAGAATCGGAACCACCCAGCCCCCGTTGGGGCGAGCCGATCAGCCTGAATCGTTCGCTCATCGACCGACTTACCGGGGCCCGGGTCGTCGGCGAGATCGGTGTCACCGCCAGGCTTCACGAGGAGATCGTGGAGGCCGTCTCGGAGCTGAGCAAACGAGGGCACGCCGTCCCGGCGCGATGGGGCGACCAGTACCCCGGGCTGGTCGCCGCCTATCTCGTGACCGAGGGGATCTTCCGCTATCGGTCCGGCAGTTTTTGGCCCGAGTTGAGCGTGCCCGCCCTCCTCGGCCCCAACCCGCGGCAGGGCTTGTGCGAGTCGTTCGACCGGGCCCTCGACCATCTCGGTCTCGAACCGTTCTACGACATGGTCGCCGCGGAAGGCGCCCAGCGGTATGTGTCTCGCATCCTGGCCCACGGCGGGATCCCGGTCAGCTCGCTCTCGGACTACTTCCGGGTTCTCCACGCCGCCCTCGCCCGTGGGCTCGGGTCTGCCCCCGATATCCTCGAGCACTGGCGGTCGCGCCCATCGTCATTCTCCCTGGCCGACGTGCCGGTGGCGAGATTCCTGGTGTGGGGCGGCCCTTTGGCGGTGGACTTTCTCGACCGCAGCATCGACCTTGTCGCCGAGGTCGGCGCTTCCGGCCCCGGCGCTCTGGGGCCCCGAGATTCCGGCCCCCGAGCTTCTGAGTCCGACACCTGGGCCATCGCCCGTTCGGTCGGCCTCGCGCCCTACATCGTGGCCGGCTACCTCGACCATCGAGCCAATCACCCCGACGAGGTCACCGACGCCGATCAGGTTCGCGCCCTGTCGCACCCGCCGACGGTCGAGATCGACCCCTGGGACCCGCGGGGCCCGTTCGTTCGCCTCCCCGCCGTCGACCGCGAGGAATTGGCGATCTGGGCGGTGAACAACGGAGACCGCCAGCATCGCTTCGAGGCCTGGCGGCACCAGTCGCGCGACGTCCCGCTCCACCGGGCATCGGCCTGGTCGGTCTCGTGCACCATCGGTGAAAAGGCACCCCGCCTCACCGTGTTCGAGGCCCAGCTCCGCTCGCCGGTGCTGCTCTTTGACCCAGCCGATGGGCGCTACATCCCGGCATCGAGCGGGGTGAGGTCGGCGTCGGTTTGGGCGCTGCGCCCGACCGATGACCAGGTCGAGATTCGAGCGGTCGCGGCCGACGGAACGGTCGAGCCCCCCGACATCGTCGAGGTCTTACCCGATCAAGGCGGGCAGTGGTCGGGCTACCGGGTCGACGAGATTTCTCTGGTGGGTCTGCGGGCGCTCGAGGTCGATGCCGGCGGTGCTGCCGTGCGCATCCCGACCGGCGACCCGACCGGCGGCACCAGCCTGGAGACCGAGCCTTTGGCCGGCGTCACCTCGGTCGCTGGGGTGCCGGTATTCGATCAGTGGCCCGTCGTCAGTCTGCCCGCCGATATCGACCCGTCCACGGTCGTCGTTCGTCTCCGGATCGGGCACGAGGAGTGGACGACGAGGTCCGCCGACATGTGCGAACGGCTGGATGGCTCGGACCAGTACCGGATTCGGATCTGTCCCCCCGGTCGGTCCCGTTCGTCCGTCTCCCGCGCCGACCTGGTGGTCAGGACCCGGCTCGGATCCGATCTGCGTCTTTCGTTCGGCGTCATCGACGGCTTGACCGTCTCTCGGCCGGATCGGATCGCTCTGCCCCGCGACCCGGCGCCGACGGTGCACGTCGTCGTCGGTGACGAGCTGTGGCTCGACGGTCGAACGGGCGTGACCTCGGCGAGCTTCAGCGCGGCCGCCGGCGCAACCGACGTCGCGGTCGCCGTGTCGGGGGCCGAAGGAGATGTCGCGCTCCGGGTGCGGGTCGACCGCCTGTTGTGGGGGATCGGCCGAGCGAGCGAACCGCTCACCGAGCTGGGTGCTGAGGTTCGCCTGATCGACGAGTCCGACATCCTCGATGGCGAGGTCAACATGATCGCCGTGCGGGCCGGCCGTCCCGGCGTTGACGTCACGCTTGGGCTCTACTCCCGCGGTTGGGTCCGCCAGCAGGTCCCGGCGCGATCCACGTCTGGTCGTGAGGGCCGACAGACCCTGTCGCTGGCGCCGTTCCGCGACACGATCGCCGACATGACCAGCGGCGGGCTCGTGTTCGTCCTGACGGTCGGGGCGGTCCCCATCGAGGTGGCCCGGGTCCGCAGTAGTTTCGTGGCCGCCAACCTGGTGGTGACGGCGCGGGTGGCGAGCCGTTCGACCCATCTCTCCATCACCTGGGATCACGTCAAGCAGATGTCGGGCCGGGTGCTCCGCTTGTGGTCGCGGTCGCGACCGTGGGACCCACCTGTGACCGAGCGGATTCCCGACTCGACCGTCGGGGAGCATCTCTGCACCATCGACGATCTCCTGCCATCCGGTGACTATCTCGTCGAGATCGTGATCGACGATGGGTGGACGACCACGCCCCGACCCCGTGGTGCGGTCGATGGCGTGATCGAGGTGACCGTTGGGGATGCGGCCGACATCACGGCTCGGCGTGATCACCTGGCCGGCGGCGACGCTCATGATCTGCTCGAACTGGCGGTCGGCACCGGCCGGGTTCCTCGTAAGTTGAACGAGGCGGAGTTGGCCGAGGTGGCGGAGGACGCCCTGCTCGCCGCGGTTGTCGCTCTCTACCAGGAGCCTAGGTCCGTGGCGACAAGGGAGTTCCAGCGAACGGTCGACCTCATCGTGGCCGGCCGGTGCCATGTGCCCCAGTCGCTCAGTGCGATCGCCTCTCGGCCCGAGCTGGACCCGGGTGTCAACCTGCACCTGGCGATCGAGCTGGCGCCGCGGCTCATGGACAAGAGCTGGGTGGCGTTCGCCGACGATGACCTGGCCGACGAGGCATGGAGCGCGTCCGCGGCGCTCGCCGCCTTGCTGGAACTGAGGACGCCGCTCTCCCACGATGCGGGGAGGCGGATCGGGGCCCACCTCGGGCATGACCCGACCGATATCGCCGACGAGATCGAGTTCGGCGGCCCCCTCGATCAGGTGCAGGTTGCGCTCGATGCCGGTCGACTCGAAGAGCTGCGAGCCGTCCTCGACCTGGTGCCGCGCGGGGTTCTCACCGGGGAGGAGTACCAGCTCGCGAACTTCGAGTGGCTGGCGGCCAACGTCGGGTCGGGGGAGGCCCAGCACTGGTTTCGACGCTGGTCGGTTCGGGTCGAGATGCCACCCGACGAGCTCGGCAAGCGGGTGGAGCGGCGCAGGGCCAGACCGGGCACCGAACAGCACGGCTCGGTTCCCGCCCTCACCCTTGCGGCCTGGTACCACGTGCTGTTGGGCACCGACATCCACCGCGAGGCCATGGACGCGCTCCACGAAGCGGTGGGGTGGGCCCCACGTCTCGTCCACCGCGATCTCCTGTTGGCGATGACCGTGTTGCGGGGTCAGCTGATTCAACTCGCCGACCTCGGCGTTGACCACCACTGATTCAGGGAGCTGTGCGATGACGGTTCTGGATGCGCTCGCGACGACGAATCGGGTCGAGGAGCGGTATCGCCGCTATCTGTTCTCGACCTATGCCCCCAAACGGGACTCGCTCCGTGAAGCCTTCGCGAAGGCCCTCGACGGTGACGGTCGCCGGGGCATCTCGTTGACAAACGGGCCGTTCCTCGAAGCGACGGCACCTTTCGTTACGGGTCGTTCCGTGGACGAGCTCATCAGCGAAGGGATGCTCTCACCCGAGATGCGTTGCCTGCTCGAGTCGTCGGGGCCGGGAGATCGTCTCCCGGTTCCTCACCGGAACCGACGCGCCGATCTCGGTCATCGCGACCGATCTCTACCAGGCTCTGCCGCCAGCCACCGAGGAGGCTTGCGCCGATCTGGTCGAGGGTGGAGAGGGGCGGCGTGATCCGAAGTCAGGACACGATGTGCGGCATCGAGACGAGCTGCTACTCCTGTCTGCGGGGCTACCGCAACCAGTTCCACCACGCCACCCTGTCGCGCCATGAGGCACTGGAGGTCCTCGACGCGGTCCTCGGCGATGGACAGCACACCGCCGAGCTCCAGCAGGTCGACTTCGACCCCGACACCCACGAGCTCATCGCCGCGGCCATGTCGGCCGGGTACCGCGAACCGGTGCCCGGCTATGAGCTCGACGACCCCGCCCATCGCGGCTGGATGGTCGAGGCCGCCTGGCCCGACGCCCGAGTGGCCCTGACCGTGGATCGAGACGGGGAGCGGGACGAGTGGCTGACCCAGCAGAACTGGACCGCCCGCCATATTGATGACTGGACGCCTATCACCTTGCTGGCCGCCCTCGACCTCTGACCGGGTGTGCTCAGCGACCTGTCGGCGACGTCGGGCCAAGGCCTTCCCCCTTAGCAGCCGGTGTATATCTGTTGAGAGCAACCGGACAGCCAGGAGGCATCGTGGGCGAATCACTCAACGACATCGACGCCTCCTTCAGTGCTCGCCGACGCGACCTCGACCGCTTCGTAGCTGACACCCATGCAGATCTCAGAGAACCGGACATCATGTCCAGTGCCTGGCATCGCGGCCCGCTATCTCCGCCGACGACTGCGCACTCCGCCCAGACATCTCCAAAGTAGGTGCTCCGACCCAGAAACGCTTCGGAGCGACGCCGACCAGGATGGGGGCGTCGGCGGGGGAGTAGCTTTCCGGGATCGGCACCTCGGGAGGAGCGCGCATGTTGACGGTGGACGGAGCCCAGTGCTTTCAGGCCATGGTGCCGATGCGGGATGGGGTCGCCCTGAACACCTTCGTGTTCCTGCCGCCGGGAGGAGGCCCTCGGTTCCCGGTGATCCTGCAGCGGACGCCCTACGGCATCACCTCACCTCAGGGTGATGATGTGGCCAACCCGGCGAAGGGGTGGCTGCCGGATCCCGCGGCCCCGCTCAACGGCCCGATTCTGCGGGGGTGGCAGGAGATCTGCGCTCGCGGCTATGCCGCCGTGTACCAGGATTGCCGGGGGCGCTACGGATCCGAGGGCGAGGATCATGTCTATGGCGATGATGCCGAAGATGGGTTCGACACCCTGGAATGGATTGCCTCTGAACCCTGGTCCAACCAGCAGGTGGGGTTGTCGGGCTCGTCCGCGGCTGCGACCACCGCCCTGGCCGCCGCGTCCCAACGCCACCCGACCGTCAAAGCCTTCTTCACCCAGGTCGGCGGATCGAGCATCTACAACGATGTGGTCTACGAGGGCCAGTCGATCGAGATGGAACGCCTCTGGCTGTGGGTGGCGAACAATATTCCGGGGCTTTCGCCGTCCCACCGCGAGGCGGTGATGGCCCGGACCGGACTCGCCGCCGGGGACCTCGACGCCGTGACCCGTTCCGCGCGGGACCGTTACGCGTCGTTGGACAGCGCCCGCCACCAGCGGCCCCCGTACATCGATTCCGCCGACTGGTTGCACCTGCCGCTCACCGGGTATCCGGACTTCTCGATCTGGCAGCCCTATCTCGACGAGATCATCAGCCATCCGACGCCTGACGCCTTTCGTGCCCGCCACAACTTCCGGGCGTCGATCGATGTCCCCGGGTTCCATGTGACCTCCTGGTTCGACATCTTTCTCACCAGCGTTATCGCCGCGTTCCTCGAGATCTCCGAACGGGTGGGTGATCAGCGGCTCTGGGTCGGGCCCAACGCCCACTATTTCGTGTACCAGTCCCAGTTCTGGTCCCGCGACCCCTACTTCGAGTGGTTTGATCATTGGCTGCGCGGCGAGTCGACCGCGATCATGGCGGAGCCCGCGGTGTACTACTCGCCACGCTGTTGGGTGGCCGACACCGACAACTATGTCGCCGATGACTGGCGTCACGCCGAACACTGGCCGCCGTCGGGGGTAGCGGCCGACCGGTTGTACCTGCACGGCGACGGTTCGCTGGCCGACGGGCCGGGTGCCGATGATCGGCCCCGCAGCTTCGTCTATGACCCCCGCCATCCCATCCCCTCGCTGGGCGGGCGGAACATGTTGATCACCGCCGGGGCGCGTGACCAGAGGCCGGTCCAGGCGCTGGCGAACTATGGGTTGATGTACACCGGCGCACCCCTGGAGGAGGACCTGACCATCGCCGGGCCGGTCGAGGTCACGGTGCACATGCACTCCGATTGCCCCGACACCGACATCATCGCCAAGCTCATCGACGTCCATCCCGACGGTCGATCAACGCTGCTGATGGACGGGGTGTGCCGGGTCATGTACCGCGATGGCACGCCGACACCGCAACCTCTGACCCCCGACGAGGTGGTGGAGGTCACCGTCGGTCTGGGCCATATCCATCACACCTTCGAGCCCGGGCATCGGGTCCAGGTCGACATCACCGCCAGCAACTTCCCCCGTCGGGTGCGCAACACCAATAGCGGCCACCCGGTGTTGGCGGCCGACACCGAGGACGACATTCGGGTCGCCACCAACGTCGTGCACCATGGCAAGGATCACCCGTCGTTCCTCACGGTCCCCGTCCTGGCCGGCTAGCAGGCTGCGGCCAGGGTCGGGGTCCGGCGCTCGGGGAGCGGTGGAACCCGTTTCAGCTGAGCACGAAGCCGTCGTAGTCCTTTTCGACCACCTCGGTGAGGATCTTGCGGTACTTCGGGGCCCCACCGTTGTAGACCACCAGGCGCATCTTGTCGCGGCCTTCGATGTTGGAGTTGTAGCCGGTGAACCAGGACGACACCTTGCCCAACAACAACAGGCCGTACATGTCTCGTACGTGCTCGCCCCACTCTTCTTCGCGCTCGGGAGTGGTGTCGATACGCGTGAGGCCGTTCTCCTGCATGTGGCGGAACAGCGCCGTGGTCCAATCGACGGCTTCTTCCACACCCCGACCGAAGTTCGTGAAACCCGACCCGGCTTGGGGCCCGGCCAGCATGATCAGATTGGGGAAACCGGCCGACTGCAAGCCGAGGTAGGTGATGGGTCCGTCGGTCCACTTCTCACGAAGCTTCTGGCCCTGCGTACCGATGAAATCGATGCGATCGAACGCGCCGGTCATGGCGTCGAACCCGGTGGCGTACACGATGATGTCGACGTCGTAGTCCCGATCGGAGGTGCGTACGCCGGTCTCGGTGACCGACTCGATGGGGGTGTCGTTGATGTCGATCAGGTGTACGTTCTCGCGGTTGTACGCCTCGTAGTAGTTCGTCTCCATCGGCACCCGTCGGGTACCGAAGCCATGGTCGGTGGGGATGAGCTTTTCGGCTAGGGCGGGGTCATCGACCCGGTCGCGGATCTTGTTGGCTACGAAGTCGGTGAACTCCGCGTTCGCCTCCTCCTGCATCAACACATCGCGGAAGTTGCCCTGCCAGATCCGGAACCCCGATGAGGCGTAGAGCTCTTCGAAGAAGGCGAAGCGTTCCTCTTCGGGGACCTCGGCCAGTTTGCGGCGGTCGGGTCGGTGGATGAACCCGCCGGGGGTCTGGCGGCACAGCTCGAAGATCTCGTCGTAACGGGATCGGATGTCGGCCATCTCTTCGGCGTCGATCTTGGCGTTGTGCAGCGGAGCGCACCAGTTGGGGCGGCGCTGGAAGACAAACAACTCGTCGACCTTGTCGGCGATCTCGGCAATGAGCTGAACGCCGGTTGCGCCGGTCCCGATCACCGCCACCTTCTTACCGGCCAGCTCGACCGGTTCGTGGGGCCAGTTGTAGGTGTGGAACCACTGGCCCTCGAAGCGGTCGATGCCGTCGATGGTGGGCATCACCGCGGCGGACAGCACCCCGACGGCGGTGATGAGGTACTGACAACTCAGGGTGCGGCCATCGGCCAGGTCAACGATCCAGGAGTTGGTGTCCTCGTCGTAGGTGGCCGAGTCCACCTTGGCGCCGAACTGCATGTGTTGGACCAGGTCGAATTTCTCGGCGACGTGGTTCAGATAGCGCAGGGTCTCGGGCTGGGCGGCGAAGTGCTCGCTCCAGTCCCACTCCTCGAGCAGCTCATCGGAAAAGGAGTAGCCGTAGGTGTAGCTCTCCGAGTCGAACCGACAGCCGGGGTAGCGGTTGTGGTACCAGGTACCGCCGAGCCCGTCGGCCGCCTCCAGCACCGTGACGTCCATACCCAGCTCGAGCAGCCGGTAGAGCTGATAGATGCCGGTCAAGCCGGCACCGATGATGACCACGTCGTGACGTTCCACGGCTCTGTCTCCCGAATCGAAACCTGGTTCGAACACTGGCGATCGTAGGCGGCAGAGCGCACCGGGCACCAGAAATCCAAGGCCGGCCGGGTGACCCCACCGGCTGGGTCCGACGCCCTGCCCGCCCGAGGGTGGCTCCGGACTGGGACCATGGTCCGGGTTGTTGATCGGCGCTTCTCCTGTCATAACGGTAGGTACGTAACGGATCTGTAACTCGTTCGCCCCCTCCGCGTGTGAGGTCGTCCCCGGATCGGGGGATGGTGGTGAAGTGTCCGCCCCGTCGCCGACGACCGACGACGCTCGAACGCGGGACCCTGGGTGAAGCCGGCGCCCAGACCACGCCGTCAAATCCCGCCCCGGGCGACGAGGGCGACCAGGTGGCGGGTGATGAGGCGGATGCCGGCGCCGGCTCGTCGCCGAGCGAACCCTTGGCTACGCCCTCAGCAGCTACGCCCTCAGCAGCTACGCCCACGGTACGGGCTCTCGACTTTGATGAGCTGGAGCCAGGGGTTGTGAGCGAAGGCCAGTTCAGTCCGGTTCCCGGCGACCTTTGACCCGGTGCGGGGCGCAAGCTTCCGGGGCTGAGCGGGGGGACGAGCAACACCGGCGGCGAGAAGCCCGACGGCCATGACGGGTGGAGCGCCCGAGCGATGTGGCGCAGGTCTTTGGCCGGGGTCCAATATCTCTACCACCGGATCAGCCGGGGAGCTATGGCGACGATCTGGCTTGGGATGCAACTTTTCCTGTTGGGCGGTGGGTCTCGATCAAGACCTGCATTGAGATGAACACCCCGGGCGAACACGACGGCGTCGTGCAGACCTGGATGGACGGCCAGCCAGTCCTGGATCGCCGAGACATTCGGTTCCGGGACATATCCAACGTCGGTATCGACCACTTCTTGTTCCACACGTTCTTCGGTGGAAATTCCCAGGAATGGGCTCCCAAACAGGATGAGTACATCGACTTCGACAACTTCGTCTTCTCCAAGTTGAGCCCGGCATCTATCAAGCCGTAATGAAAATGACATGATCTGGCCGCGTTGTTGGGCGCGGCGCGCGGCCGCCCAACCGGGCATCGATCGTGCTGGTCGACCGCTCGCCGGGAGGGAGCCGCCCGCGCCGGTCGGGCTAGGGTTCGACTCTCAATAGAATTGGAGCGCGAATGAGCCTAACGAACGGTGAAACCCTCCCGGAGATCGCCGCGAAGAACCTCGATGGCGAAGCGGTGACGGTCGGCGCCCTCACCGGGGGCGGCTGGAGTGTCGTCCTGTTCTACCGTGGCCACTGGTGACCGTATTGTCGTCAACAGTTGGTTGACTTCGATACGAATGCCAGGTTGTTGCAGCAAGAGGACATCAGCGTCGTGGCGGCGTCTGTCGACAGTGTCGAGGACACGTCGACCCTGGCGACCGGCATGCGGCTCGGGTACGTGCAGATGCTGGCCGAGCTCGACGGACCGAAGGTCGCCGAGTCCACCGGGGCCAACATCCAAACCGGTGACCGCACCTTCCTGCACGCCACCGGGTTCCTGCTCAACCCCGAGGGCAAGATCGCGACCTCGGTGTACTCGAGTGGCCCGATCGGCCGCTTCACCGCCAACGACATCCTGAAGGTCGTGACGTTCCTCAAGGCGATGGCCGCCCGCGCGAAGGAATAGAGGCACGAGAAGCAATAGCTGCCGGTGGAGGAGATCGAGCCGAAAGGGTGACCTGTCGGTTCGATCCCCAGCCCAGCCCGACCGGGCGTGGACCCGGCGATAGCGTGCGCCCATGAATGATCGACCCTTTGCCGATCCGACGATCCAGCGGTATCTGTCCACCAAGGACGTGGTGGTCCTGGCCATGCTCACGCCCCGCGGAGGGCCGCTGGCTACACCAATGTGGTTCGTCCAGGATGAGGGGCTGCTCGCCATGGTCAGCGTTGACAGGCTGGCCAAGATCCGCAATCTTCAGCGCGACCCGCGGGTGAGCGTGGTCGCTGAGGGCGGCGAGCGAGGCGCCATCAGCGGGGTCGTGCTCGCCGGAGAGGCTCGGTTCCTTGAAGGCGACGAGCGTCTGGAATGGGGCGGCCGGTTTCGAGCGAAGTACTCGCCCGATATCGATCGGCTCTGGGGTGGCCCGGACATCCCGGACAATCGGCGGGTATTCGTATTCGCGCCACGAGTAGTGTCGGCCTTCGGGCTGTGACCTGCTCCGCGTCGGGCTCGGCGACCGCCACCCGCTTCCCAGGCTGACAAGACCCTTCTTTCATGAGCTTCGTGCTAAGCCCTCGTACCACCCGCGGCGAAGCCGTCGTCGCGGCGGCGAGCTCACTCGTCGAGACCTTTGCCGAACGCGCCCATGCTGCCGACGCCGCCAATGAGGTGACTCGCGAGAACTTCGACGATCTGATTGCCAGCGGAGTCGCCTCGGCATTTGTCCCCGAGGAGCTCGGGGGCTTCGGCCTGGACTCCATCCACGATTGGATCCTGACCATCGCGACGCTGGCGCGGGGAGATGCGTCAACGGCCATCGCCATCAACATGCACCTCGCGGTGAGCCGCGGGTTGGTGCAGGCGTATTCGGATGCCAAGGCGAGGCTGGGCACCGATCACGAGTCGACGAAGGGCCTAGCGCAACTGCTGGGTCGGTTGGTCAGCGGCGATGTGCTCATCTGTGCCACGGCGACCGAGCCCGGGACCGACAATCTCCACCCCTTCACCGAGGCGGTGCGCGTCGGTAAAGGTGACGACCGCGGCTGGTGCATCAATGGTCAGAAGATATTCGTAACGCTGTCACCGATCGCGACCCACCTCGCGATGAACCTGCGCCTGCGCGACGGCGATGGCGATCACCTGGCGACGGTCATGTTGCCGATGGATACTCCCGGCTTGCTACCCCAGCACGAC
>Ga0316190_10002339_pt1 | contig 13735 bp, 9 predicted proteins | sample Eddworburrow2_MG_FD_204929 | JGI IMG/M metagenome (GOLD analysis project Ga0316190, IMG submission 204929) | Coastal sediment microbial communities from Maine, United States - Eddy worm burrow 2 | ecosystem: Environmental > Aquatic > Marine > Coastal > Sediment | place: USA: Maine | collected... | reverse complement strand
GTCGCCTTCCATGACCTCATCGGCGATGCCGAGAAAGCTCAGGGTGCCAATCAGCAGGATGGCGGCCGCGGTCCAGGTGAAGCGTCGCATCACCTGGCTGCGGTTGCCGTGGCGGTGTGTTACGGATTTTGAACTCATCCTGATCATTCCTCACGACGTACGACGGGCCGCTGGCGGACCGGCATATGATTCGCCAGTATGATGCGACCGGGCACTACATCAAGACGGTATTCCCGTTTCCGGCCGGTCATGAGATTGCGGATATGGAAGGGTGGAGGATCCCTGTCAAGGCCGATGGCAGCTATGCGCCGGCGTTCTCTGATTTCACCTGGTAGCCGACGATCGGCGACTCTTACGTGGTCCATCCACACCGCACCCACATTCTCTTACTAGCCAAACAGACCGCGTCAGGCGTTGATGCGTGTCACTGGAAGCTGGTCCGGCTCCGAAGCTCGTCGATGCCGATCGTGACGTCGGTCAGCTTCTTGCCGTCCTCTGTGGTGCCGACGACGACGCCTTTGCCGGCGACCGGGATCAGGGTGTCTATCTGAAAGCGGCCCGACGTTCCCCGAATGAAGCACTCCTCGTCGAAGTACAGGCGATCACCGGCATCGCCAACGGCGTCGGATTCGATCGTTTCGAAACCGATCAATGCGCTGATGTCGCTGTCGTCCGACAGTTCGATCGCCTCAATTGACTGGTCCTCGGGCGAGATCAGGATGGCCTTGGTCATGGTTGTACTCCGGTTGGGTCGTGCTCAGCAGGCATCGCGCAAAATCGCGTCAAGGGTTCGTGTCATTGGGCCGCTTCATCCGGGTGCACCCAGCCATCCCAAACCAAGCAATCGGATTCCTGCCCAACCGTGGTCTGCAGCGTGAACCGCTGCAGCCAGCGGTCCAGCGTTCCGATCAGTCGTGTGGTCTCACTGTTCAACGGGTTCATCCAATCGTTTTGCACAGTCGTCCTGCCGGTTGATGTTTAGCCTAACGCTGCGTATCCGGCCACGGAAATTGAAAGTTTGCAACGATACGATAGTTCATGGCTATGTGGCGCGGTCCCTCGCGGCGTTCTTCGGAGGTGGCCTGGCAAGCCGTAACGAGCGCATCCCACACCCTGGCGTTTACCGGGTGCACGGGGACGCGTGGCCAGGCCGCCGGTACTCAATCCTCTTCGTCGCTGCGTCGGAACGCCCCGCAAAGTTGCCGCTGCAGCGGCTCGGGTACCGGTTCATACTGGGCGAGTTCCAGCGTGTAGGTGGCGTTGCCGCCGGTCATGGCCTTGAGCCGCTCGGGATAGTCGTCCAACTCGCCCAGCGGGGCCTGCGCCTGCACGACGATGCGCCCATGTGGCAGTGCCCTTGTGCCGAGCACACGGCCCCTTCGGCCGGCCAGGTCGCCGGTCACGTTGCCCATGGACTCCTGCGGCACCTGCACCTCCAGATCGACGATGGGTTCCATGACGACTGCCTGGGCATCGCGCGCAGCTGCGAGCAGCGCCTTGCGGCCGGCAGTGACGAAGGCAATCTCCTTCGAGTCGACCGGATGATGCTTGCCGTCGGTCACTACCACCTTAAGGTCCACCAGCGGATAGCCCGCCACGGCGCCGGCCGCCATGGCCTCGCGTACGCCTTTCTCTACTGCGGGGATGAGGCTGCCGGGGATCGCGCCACCGACCACCGCGGAGGCGAACTGGAAACCGGCACCGCGCGGCAGCGGCTCGACCTCCAGCACGACCTCGCCGAACTGGCCGGCGCCACCGGTCTGCTTTTTGTGGCGGTGCTGGCCTACCGCCCGGCTGGTGATGGTCTCGCGATACGCGACACTGGGTTTGCTGGTGTCCAGCTTGATCCGGTAGCGCGCCTGCAGCTGCTCGATCGCGGTGCTCAGATGCAGCTCCGAGAGCCCGCGCAGCACCGTCTCACGCGTGGTCTGGTTAGACTCCAACGCCAGGCAGGGGTCCTCTTCCAGCAGCTTGTGCAGGGCCTCGGCCAGCCGCTGCTCGTCCTGCGTGCGGCGCACGCGAATCGCCAGGCCCGCCACCGGCAGTGGGAAGCGCGAGGGCTGCAGGTGCAGGAAATCTTCGTCGTGTGAGTCATGCAGGATAGCGTCGGGGTGGATTTCCTCGACCTTGGCCACCGCCCGGATATCGCCGGGGATGCCATCTTCGACCTCCGGATGCTCCTTGCCGAACAGGGTAAACAAATGGCCCACCTTGAACGGTTTGCGGCCGTCTCCGACATACAGCTGGCTGTCCTTGGTGACACGACCCTGGTGGATCCGGAACAGCGCCAGCTTGCCAACGAATGGATCGAACATGACCTTGAACACATGGGCGACCACGTGCTTGCCCGGGTCTGGCGTCACCTGATAAGGCTGGGCCTTCTCCCCTTCCCCGATCAGACACTGCGGTGGATTGCCCTCGGTCGGGTTCGGGGCGAGCCTGGTGATCACGTCCAGCAGCTGGGCAACCCCGGCGCCGGTGCGCGCCGAGACGAAGCACACGGGGATTAGATGACCTTCGCGCAACGCTTGCTCGAATGGCGCATGCAACTGCTCGGGCGCCAGTTCCTCGCCCTGCTCCAGGTACAGCGCCATCAGCTCCTCGTCGACCTCCACCACCTGGTCGATCAGTGCCTGATGGGCCCCGGCGACACTGGAGAAATCGCTCTCGCCGGTGGGATTGAAGAAGCAATCCACCACCTTGCCGGCATTTTCGGCCGGCAGGTTCAGCGGCAGGCACTCGCGGCCAAAGGCGTGCTGAAGTTCGTCCAGCAATGCGGGCAGGTCGGCATCCTCCGCGTCGATGCGATTGACGATGATCAGCCGGCACAGCCCGCGTTCGGCAGCCCTGGTCATCATGCGCGTGGTGACCGACTCGATGCCGGCCCGCGCATTCACCACGACCGCGGCGGTCTCGACCGCGGGCAGGGCCGCCACCGCCTTGCCCATATAGTCGGGCGCCCCCGGGGTATCCAGCAGATTAATGTGACAGCCGTCCCGGTCGAATGATGCGAGTGCGGTGTCCAGCGAGTGGCCCCGTTCCTTCTCGAGTGAATCGTAGTCACATACCGTGTCGCCCCTGGTCACATCGCCGGCCGTGGCGATGCGCCCGGCTGCCGCGAGCAGGGCATCGGCCAATGTTGTCTTGCCGGCAGCAGCATGTCCGACGAGGGCGATATTACGGATGTCCACGGTATCGTAAGCCATGAAATAGTTTCCCCTGATAGCTCGCACAGCGCGGGCTGTGCTGAATATTCAACGAATTAGCCCGCATGTTGCACCAGCATCCCGAGAGACTGCGAGTTTCGCAGCCGCTGTGACGCAGGTTTGGAGCGAAAATGATAGCCGTAGCTATCACTTGAGTGAAAACCAAATCACAGCGAGCGAGAAGCCGCAGGCATCGGGATAGAACAACGCCGGGTACAAAGTGTACTTTTTGAAACTGTCGCCAATAGCCATGATGTGCCCATTGTTTCATAGGGTTACTCGATAGGCGTTGTTCGGCTGGTGCAACATGCGGGTTAGCATAGGCGTTTTGACCGCCGAGTGAACTGCCCCGGATCAAGATGGGGTTATGCAAAAGGCTTAGATGCGCGCAATCGTCCGGGTTCATCGTGCGTGCGGGCGCGGTGGCTACGAGCGTGGTGCGCGATGGGGTGCGTTCGCCCGCTGAGATTGGCGCGCGTATGACCCCCACTGGGTATAGGGCACCTCTAACAATCCATGGATAAGCATCCTGAACGACACAATTCGCCATCTCTGTGTTGAAGATCTTCGCAATAGCCTGCTATTACGTGCGATCTTCGCCTTGATCTGACGAATTATGTCGCCCCTTCTGCTCACCCAGGATTATTAGAGATGCCCTAAAGTAACTGAACGAGATATATGGATTTGTGAGTGACGGTACAGACACCACAACTTCGGAAACACACCTCCGGCGTTCCGCCCCTGTTGCTTCAGCAGTCGATCCTGAAGAATCCGGGTCCAAGCCGGCAGGCAGGAGTCGTGCTGATGCCAGACTTGGTTGAAATGCTCGATGCCTAGTGGGCTGCTTGGCCAGGTAGCGGGGCTCCCTTCGGGCCGGTACAAAAGGGCCATCGCCGGTGTTTCGCTCGCTTGAATTAGCAACGGCTAGTCCGGCGCTCGCGCGCCTTGCCGATGACGCTTGTGGATCGGCTGAGTGTGACCGAACTGACCAAGCAGCCACTAGCCCCTGTGGGACGGCGTGCAATGGCCACAGCAGCGTGACAATGCAGACTAGGTGACGCTCACGCAGAATGTGCCGGCACACCAGCGCACGATGGCCTCGATGGCCAGCCAGTATCGGGCGCAGGTCCTGGCCGGCCGCACACAGCTGTGCGTGCACCGCACCCCCAGCGGCACCTGATCTTATCAATCTGGCCGATGATCTTCCCATCCTTCTCGGCGACCGCCTCGGTACGCATGGCGGCATCGTTCGTTGTCAGGACCGGGCCGTTGGGCCAGACCCGGTCGGGCGTCTCCTGCGCCAGAACGGGCGACGCGATCATCAGACGCGCGGCCTCGGGCGCAACAGACCGAATGTTCCTACTTTCCGTTAACTGAAAAAAATGACGATGCGAGCGCCTGATATCCAGGTAGCCTGCATCCAGGTCGGTCGTCGCGTATTCCGATGCCACCGGTCAGGCCATGGACAACTGGCGGATCACATAGTGCAGGATGCCGCCCTGTCGGTAGTATTCCCATTCCTTCGGGGTATCGATGCGCAGCCGCACCCGGAACTGCCGCGCCTCACCTGAGTTTCGCGTGGCAACGACCTGGAGATGATCCACTCGGTCGCTCAGTCCTTCGAGGTCGTAGACTTCGGTTCCGTCGAGACCGAGTATCGAGGCATTCTCGTTGGCCAGGAACTGCAGCGGCAGGATACCCATGCCGATCAGATTGGACCGGTGGATGCGCTCGTAGCTCTCGGCGATGACCGCCTTGACGCCCAGCAGCATCGGTCCCTTGGCCGCCCAGTCACGCGAGGAGCCGCTGCCGTATTCCTTGCCGGCGATCACCAGCAGCGGCACTTGCTGTTCCGCGTATCGCATCGCTGCGTCGAAGATCGTCATCTGTTCGCCGTCGGGCAGGTGCAGTGTCCAGCCGCCCTCGGTCCCCGGCGCGAGCCGGTTGCGCAGCCGGATGTTGGCGAAGGTGCCGCGCACCATCACTTCGTGATTGCCGCGGCGCGAGCCGTAGGAGTTGAAGTCGCCCGGGCTGACGCCTTGCCCGACCAGGTACTCGCCGGCCGGGCCATCCGACATGATCGCCCCGGCGGGCGAGATATGGTCGGTGGTGACGCTGTCGCCGAGCAGGCACAGCACGCGGCCGCCCCGGATGATCGGCAACGCCGCGGGCTCGCTGCCCATGCCGTCGAAATAGGGCGGCAGCCGGATATAGGTCGAGGAGGCGTCCCAGTGGTACTGGTCGCCTTCGGCGACCTTCATCGACTGCCAGGTCGCGTCGCCGGCGAAGACCGTCTCGTAGCTGCGGCGGAACATCGCGGGATCGATGTTGCGGTCGATGATTGCCTGTACCTCTCGCTGTGTCGGCCAGAGGTCGCGCAGGTAGACCGGGTTACCCAACGGGTCCTGGCTGACCGGGTCGCGGTAGAGGTCGACGTCCATCGCCCCGGCCAGCGCATAGGCGACCACCAGTGGTGGCGACGCAAGGAAGTTCATCCGCACGTCGGGGTGGATGCGGCCCTCGAAGTTGCGGTTGCCCGACAGGATGGAGCAGGCGATCAGATCGGCCCGCTGGATTGCCTCGCTGATCGGCTCCGGCAGCGGACCGGAGTTGCCGATGCAGGTGGTGCAGCCGAAGCCGACAACGTGGAATCCGAGTGCCTCCAGGTCGTCCAGCAGCCCGGCCCGTTCGAGATAGTCGCTGACCACCCGGGAGCCGGGTGCCAGGCTGGTCTTGACCCAGGGCCTGACAGCCAGTCCGCGCACGCGCGCATTCCTTGCCACTAGGCCGGCGGCCACCATTACCGCCGGATTCGAGGTGTTGGTGCAGGAGGTGATCGCGGCGATCACGACGGCGCCGTCGCGCAACTCGAACATCTGGCCGGCGTACTCGACCGTTTCCACGCCGGTGTGCCGCGCCTCTTCGGCGGCCACCGCCGTGCCGCCGCCCTCGTCGGCAAAGCGCGCGATGTCCCCGTTGCGGCTGGTGCGCCCCGAGCGCTCCTCTTGCAGGGCATGCATTGACTTGGAGATCGTGGATTTGGCTGAACTCAGATTGATCCGGTCCTGCGGGCGCCTGGGGCCGGCCAGGCTGGGTTCCACGCTGCCCAGGTCGAGCGCGAGCAGGTCGCTGTAGTCCGCCTCCGGTCCGCCGTCGGTGCGAAACAGTCCCTGTTCGCGGGCATAGGCCTCGACCAGTGCGATCTGTTCCGGCGTCCGACCGGTGAGTTCCAGGTAACGCAGGGTCTCCTCGTCGATCGGGAAGATTCCGCAGGTCGCGCCGTACTCCGGTGCCATGTTGGCGATGGTGGCCCGGTCGGCGAGCGGCAGTCCCTGCAGCCCGTCGCCAAAGAACTCGACGAACTTGCCGACCACCCCGCGCTCGCGCAGCATCTGGGTGACGGTGAGCACCAGGTCGGTCGCGGTCGTGCCTTCGGCCAGTCTGCCGCTCAAGCGGAAGCCGACGACCTGTGGGACCAGCATGGTCACGGGCTGGCCGAGCATCGCCGCCTCGGCCTCGATACCGCCGACCCCCCAGCCCAGCACCCCGAGGCCGTTGATCATCGTGGTGTGCGAATCGGTGCCGACCAGGGTGTCGGGATAGGCCTGTCTCAGGCCGCCATGTTCACGCTGGGACACCACGCGCGCGAGGTATTCCAGATTGACCTGGTGGACGATGCCGGTCCCCGGCGGCACCACTTTGAAATTGTCGAAGGCGGTCTGTCCCCAGCGCAGAAAGCCGTAGCGCTCGCGGTTGCGCTGGAACTCGAGCCGGGCGTTGAGATCCAGCGCATCGGTCTGGCCGAATACGTCCACCTGCACCGAGTGGTCGATGACCAGCTCGGCCGGCGTCAGCGGATTGATCCGTGCCGGGTCGCCACCCAGCCGGCTCACCGCATCGCGCATCGCCGCCAGGTCGACGATCGCGGGCACACCGGTGAAGTCCTGCAGGATCACGCGCGCCGGGGTGAACGCGATCTCGCGGCCGGACTCGGCCTTAGCGTCCCAGCTGGCCAGCGCCCGGATGTCGTCGCGGGTGACGTTCAGGCCGTCCTCGTTACGCAGCAGGTTCTCCAGCAGTATCTTCAGTGCATAGGGCAGGTGGTCGAGGTCGTGGTCGGCCGCCAGGCTGTCGAGTCGGAAGATCTCGAAGTCCCGTCCAAGTACATTGAGCGCTGCGCGCGCATTGAACGAATCTTTCATTGCCCTCTCCTGCGAAGCCGCCGGGCGGCTTGGTCTAAGCACACCTTAGCACGCGGTAAGCGCCACTCCGTTCGGGCGTGCCGGGCGCGCCGGTTTCGGTGGTCCTTCCGGGGGTTTCATTAGTACACTGATGCCAATCCACCCGCCGACTTCCCGGTTCGTTTTCTCGGAGAGACCATGCCCACTTCGCATCACCCTTCCGCGCTGGACAACCCGCGCAGTCGACTGATCGTACGCAATGCGAAGATTGCCGATGTCCCGGCAATCGCAGACCTGACCGGTCGCGTTTATCGGTCCCCCTACAGCGAGGGTGCGCTGACCGGCCAGATCAACAATTTTCCCGACGGCCAGTTCGTTGCCATGGTCGATGATCGGGTGGTCGGCTATTGCGCGACCTTCCGGATAGACGAAGCGTTAGGGTTGAAGAAACACAGCTGGACCGAGATCACCGGCAATGGTTACGCCTCGCGGCACAATCCGCGCGGTGACTGGTTGTATGGCATGGAGGTCTGCGTCGATCCCGAATTTCGCGGCTACCGTATCGGCCAGCGGCTGTACAACGCACGCAAGACCCTGTGCGAGTCGCTCGGTCTGAAGGGGATCGTGTTCGTCGGGCGTCTGCCGACCCTGGCAAAACGCATCAAGAAGTTCGGTAGTGTCGAAGACTATGTCGATCAGGTGGTGCAGAAAAAGCAACGTGATCCGGTGTTGTCGTTTCAATTGAGCAACGACTTCGAGGTCATCGGTGTCATCCCGCATTATCTGGATGCCGACGCGGAATCGCTGGGTTACGGCATCCACCTGGTGTGGCACAACCCAAAGGTGGAGCAGGATCAGCCGAAGGGTCGCGAGAAACGCTATGGCGGACGGCCGCCGGATGCGATCCGGGTCGGCACCGTGCAGTACATGCAGCGCCGCGTGAAGTCGTTCGAGGAATTCCTGTCGTTCATCGAATACTTCGTCGACGTCGTGGCCGACTACAAGGGCGACTTCGTCGTGTTTCCCGAGATGTTCCCGCTACAGCTGTTGTCGATCGAGGACCAGCGGCTCAGCCCGGCCGAATCGATCGAGGCGTTGAGCCGCCATACGCCGGAGTATAAGGAAGCGCTGCGCGATATGGCGATACGCTATAACATCAATATCATCGGCGGGTCCCATCCCACGCACATGCCGAGCGGAAGGGTGGAGAACATCGCCTATGTCTTTCTGCGCGACGGCGCGATCTACGAGCAGCCCAAGATCCACCCGACGCCGAACGAGGTGTACTGGTGGAACATCGAGGGCGGCAGTACCTTGAACGCGATCGACACCGATTGCGGACCGATCGGTGTGCTGATCTGCTACGACTCCGAGTTCCCGGAACTGGCGCGCCACCTGGCTGACCAGGGGGTGCAGATCCTGTTCGTCCCGTTCTGCACCGACGAGCGGCAGTCGTACCTGCGGGTCCGCTACTGTTGCCAGGCACGCGCGGTGGAGAACCAGTTTTACGTGGTCATGTCCGGCAACGTCGGCAACCTGCCGGGTGTGGCGAACATGGACATCCAGTATGCGCAAAGCTGTATCCTGACCCCCTGCGACTTTCCGTTTTCGCGCGATGGTATCGCCGCGGACACCACGCCGAACGTCGAAATGGTGGCCTTTGCCGACCTGCGGCCCGAGACGTTGCACATGGCCCGCAACGGCGGCACTGTGCAGAATCTGCGTGATCGCCGGCATGATCTTTACAGCATCCAGTGGCGCGGCAAGTAGGCCGTTGCGGGACGAGGCGCGGTAGCGATCCGGACCAGGAGTAAGACCGGGTACGGCGGGAGGCGGGTCGGGCGACACGCCGACGCCCCGGTAGGGTGGGCCGTGCCCGCCAACAGGTATCTCCATTGTCTACCCGCGCGGTCCCCACACCCACGGCAGGACCAGAGAAACGAACAGCGCGATCAGGGCCAAGCCGACCAGGTTCATCCAGATGCCGGCGCGTGCCATCTCGGGGATACTGATCTGGCGACTCGCGAAGACGATCGCGTTCGGTGGCGTCGCCACCGGCAACATGAAGGCGAACGAGGCGGCGAGTGCGGTCGCCACCATCGGCGTCAACGGATCCTGTCCGGCACCTGCGGCGAGGCCGGCTACGATCGGCAGCAGCATGCTGGAAGTCGCGGTATTCGATGTCACCTCGGTCAGGAAAATCGTCACCAGGGCGACCGCGGCCATCAGGACGAACCAGTGTACCTGGCGCAGGAAACCCAGTTCGTTCCCGATCCATTCGGTAAGGCCGGACTGCTGAAAACCATTCGCCAGCGCGAAGCCCCCACCGAACAGCAGCAGTATGTCCCAGGGGATGCCGGCGGCCGAATGCCAGTCGAGCAATCCGCTTCTTGCACCGCCGTCCGCGGGTATGACGAACAGCGCGATCGCCCCCGCCATCGCGATGGTCGAGTCGCTGATCGGCCCGAGGAACGCCGGCGGCAGCAGGCCCTTGAACACCCACAGCACAGCCACCGTCACGAACACCGCCAATACGCGCCGCTCCGCGCTGCTCATCTTCCCCAGCTGGCCGATTTCGTGCTGGATGATCTCTGCACCGCAGACGCCTTGCCGGCCGTCGAGCTGCGCCGCGAGACGCGTCAGGTACCACCAGGCGATGGCGAGCATCACGACGGCCAGTGGCAGACCGAACAGCATCCATTGGGCAAAGCCGATGCTCATGTCCAGTTGCTTTTCGACGACCCCGGCCAGGACCGCGTTCGGCGGTGTGCCGATCAGCGTCGCCACGCCGCCGATGGATGCCGAATAGGCAATGCCCAGCATGAGCGAGCGTCCGAACGGCGTATGCGAGTCTGTCCCGAGGCGCCCGACGACCGCCAGCGCGATCGGCAGCATCATCATGGTGGTCGCGGTGTTACTCAGCCACATGGACAGGAACGCGGTCGCTACCATGAAACCAAGCACGATCCGGTCCTGCCTGTCGCCCATCAGGCCCAGCACGTGCAGCGCGATTCGGCGGTGCAGCCCGCAACGCTCGACCGCGGCGGCGATCCAGAAGCCGCCGAGAAACAGAAACACGAGATGATGGGAATAGTTGGCGGTCGCCGCTTCGATCGGCATCACGCCGAGCAGCGGAAACAGCACCACCGGCAGCAGCGCGGTCACCGCAATCGGGATCGCCTCGCTGATCCACAGTATGGCCATCAGCACAGCGACTGCCGCGACCCGGTTGGCGTCGGCCGGCATCAGCCCCTGCGGGAGCGCGAACAGGGTGAGCAGGAACAGCAGTGAGCCGACCAGCAAGCAGCGGCCCTTGAGCGTCATGCGGGCCCGGCCCCCGGGTAACCCAGTTGGGCCGAGATCCGCTGGCTCGCCTCGACGACGTCATCCACCCAGGCCATGCGCCGCCGCTCGATCGGCGCCGATACCGACAGGCCGGCGGCGACGTTACCGCTGCTGTCGTGCAGCAGCACGCCGATGCAGCCGACGTCGATCTCGGCCTCCTCGTTGTCGAGCGCATAACCGCGCCGGATACCTTCGTTGCATTCGTCGATCAGGCGCGGAAGGGTGGTAATGGTATTGCGGGTGTAGGCGGGCAGGTTGGTGCGCTGCGCATAGCCGCGGATGGCATCTTCACCGGCGGCCCCCAGCATCAGCTTGCCCACGGCCGTGACGTGGAGGGGGGCGCGACTGCCCACGAGCTGCTGCACATGCATCATGCGGTTGGGCGTCGCTTTCTCGATGTACACCACGACGTCGCCTTCGCGCAGGGTCAGGTTGACCGACTCGCCGAGCTTGTCGCGCAGGGCCTCCATCACCGGCAACGCGACCGCGCGCAGATCGATGTTGCTGTGGAGCCGAACACCGAGCTGCAGCAGTCGCATGCCGAGCCGGTAACGACCGGCGGGGTCGCGTTCGACGAAGCGGTTTTCGGTCATCGAAGCCAGGATGCGGTGAGCAGTCGAGGCATGCAGCCCCGTCTCTGCACTGAGGATCTTCAGGCTGACCGGGTCCTGGTAGCGAGCGATCGCATCCAGCAGTGCCGCGGCGCGATCGATGACCTGAATCGATGAAGAGCTGCGAGATTCCGTCATCATGCAATATCGTTTCGTAATGTGGAAATTGGGCTGAAGAATCGGGCACAAGTCCCTGTTCGCCGCCTCATATCCGCAAATTAGCACAGTTTTTCATAATGTGAAATGGGTTTTGGTTTTCGCTTGTGGACGGTGAATTGGTCAATAATTCAGATATTTAGGCGCTTTCACGGCCGAATCGCTCTCAATATTGCACAATGCGAAAAGAGTACGCCATTGCGGAAAATTTAACTCCCGCCTAGTGTCTCCTGCATCGCGGTCGCACCGCAATCAACCACTTCGGCCGGGAGGTCAAGACATGAGTACGGCAGCAGAACAGATCTTCAACACCCTTCCGTCCTTCTGCGAGGGCATCCTGCACTATGGCGAGCAACCGGCGGACTTCTCGGTGCACGGCCGAGAGCCGGCGATCGGGGAGGGTCAGGCGGCGATATCCCGGATCGATGAAGAGGCGGTGTTTCAGACCCGGCTGATCGTCGACGCGCTGCGTTACGCCACGCTGCAGCTCTGCGCCTCGAAGGAGTCCGGTCACCCGGGCGGCTTCGCCAGCAGCGCAGATGCCTATGCGTCGCTGGTGATGCTTGGCCACACCAACATCGTGACCGAGGTGGGCCACCATGCGCCCGGCTTCTACAGTGCGATGTTCCTGGACGGTTCGCTGGAGGCGATGGGCATCCTGACCATGGACCATCTGCAGGCGCGCTTCCGCGAGCGCGACGGCCTGCTCGGCCATTTGTCCGGTGCGATACCCGGTCTGCTCGCCCCGGCCGGTCCGCTCGGCCAGGGTCAGCACTTCGCAATGGCCGGTGCCTACCTCAACCGCGACAAGCTTTTCCCCTGCACGATCGGCGATGGCGGTCTGGGTGAGCCCTACATCATGTCGGCGATGAAGCACTTCCATACCAGCTACCCGGAGGTGACCAACTTCCTGCCGGTCCTGGTTTGGAACGGCTTCAGCCAGGAGCATCACTCGATGGTCTCCTTGATGAGCAACGGGCAGATGGCCGCCTACTGGCAGGCGCACGATTTTGAGAACATCGTGCTGATCGATGCCAAGGCGTTCGACGATTCGGGGCAGGAAGGCGCCTACGTCGACAGCACCCTGTTCAGTGACGGTGCGCGCCAGGCGTTCACGCGCGCGGTGCTGGAGGGTGCGAAAGCGGCCGCCGATGCAGCGATGAGCGGGACCCTGAGCGTGCTGATCATCAAGCAGCTGAAGGGTGCCGGCGTGCACGCGCACGGTGCCAAATCGCACAATCTGTACCCTGGCGACAACCCCGAGAAAGACAGCATTGCCGCTGCGCTGCAGCGCGGTGCCTTGTCACCCGAGGCCTGGGGCCTGGTGCGCACCAACATGTCCCGCGCCGGCGGTGGACCGGCCGGACGCACCGTGGTCACCGAATTCGAGCGCGCGTTGCCTGACATCGGCGTACTCCCGACCCAGGATTACGCGCCAGGCGAAAAGGCGGCACCGGCAACCGCGATGGCGCACATGGTGGCCGAGCTTGGCCGACGTGACCCGAGTTTCGTGGTGACCAACGCCGACGGCAACGAGGCTTCGAACATGAAGCCGATCAACGAAGCGCTCAAGATCCGTCATCCGACCGAAGACGCGCTCTACAACCAGGCGCCGAATGGGCAGGTCTACGAACCCCTGAACGAAGATGCCTGTGCCGGTTTCGCCGCCGGTCTGGCGCTGTTCGGCGGACGCTCGCTGTGGTTGTCCTACGAGAGTTTCGCGATCAACGGCTGGCCGATCGTGCAGACCGTCGGTCAGGCGATGGCAGAGCTGCGGCGCAAGACCCCGGCGGTCGTGTCGATGTTCACCGCCGGTGCGCTGGAGCAGGGCCGCAACGGCTGGACCCACCAACGCCCGGAAATCGAGAACTATATCGGCGGCCAGATGCGCAGCGGCAACGTCTACCTGCTGTACCCCGCCGATGCGAACATGATCCAGGCCGCCTACGGCTGGTCGGTGGGCGAGTCGAACAAGTGCGTCAGCATCGTCGCCTCCAAGTCGGCCCTGCCGGTGTACACCACGCCCGAGCAGGCGGAACAGGCGATCGACCAGGGTGCGATCAGTATCTACGAGTCGACCGGGGGTGAGCGCGGTACGGTCGTGTTCGCAGTGACCGGCGACATGATCTATCTGCCGGTGTTCGCGGCCAAGGATCAGCTCGAAGCGGCCGGATACCGGGTGCGGATCGTGTGTGTTGCCAACCCTCGGCGCCTGTTTCGCCCGGGCGACGTTGCC
>Ga0316190_10002338_pt1 | contig 13744 bp, 10 predicted proteins | sample Eddworburrow2_MG_FD_204929 | JGI IMG/M metagenome (GOLD analysis project Ga0316190, IMG submission 204929) | Coastal sediment microbial communities from Maine, United States - Eddy worm burrow 2 | ecosystem: Environmental > Aquatic > Marine > Coastal > Sediment | place: USA: Maine | collected... | reverse complement strand
GGCGAGGTGACCCTCCATGATGACCGCCCGATCCCGGCCGAAAATGATGGTTTCGACGAAGTGCGGAGGGTTCGGGGCGCTTGCAAGGCGCGCGTACTCGGCGGCATATGCGTCCAGCGAGTAGAACGGCCGATAGACGAGCCGCACGTGTGAAGGCGCGGGGATCACTCGCATCTCGAGCGCAACGAGCAGCCCGAGCGTGCCGTGGCTCCAGGGCAGCGCGCGAAACAAGTCCGCGTGTTCGTTGTCCGCGGTGGCGCGCACGAGCTCGCCCTCTGCTGTCACGATCTCGTACGCCGTCACGGTGTCGTGCACGAGGCCGCATACGTGTGAGTGAGTCGTCATGCCAAGCGCCATCACGAGCCCACCTAGCGTGGCGTCCTTCATCTCGATCGTCGCTTCGAGCTGCAGCCCCATCTCGTCGAGATGCGCCGCGACGTCGCCGACAGTCGCGAACGGCTCGAGTCGAACTACACCGGCCCGCTGGTCCACGTCGAGGATCGCGCTGAGATCGTGCATGAGAACGGTTTGCGCGCCCGACTTGTCGGCCATCCGCGTGTTGAGGGAGGCGGCGCCCTTACGGTCGGTGCGAAGTGGTCTCTGGGCCCAAGCCTCACCGTCCCTGCGAGCCTTGGCGTAGCGCCTCACATCGCCCATTACGCGCTGAACCCGGGCATCGTGCGCCTCGGCCCGAATGGGCTTCGAAACCCGAGACTTCACCTTGTCCCAAGCGGTCGCGAGCGTGCTCAAAGGCAAGGCAACGCCAATGATCATCCATTCGCGGTGCTCATCGGCCCAGCGTTTCGCAGCCTCGAGTGTCCGGTTCCAAATCATCGTTCAAGCACCTCCAAAGGACGCCGTCGTGTCGTGCGCCGCAGCTGTCTTCTTGGGATAGAGTTTGATCGGCAGGCGTTCGAGGGTGCGCACGAAGACGCTTTGCCGATGCGGGAAGTCATGGCCGTTGAGCTCGACCCAATCTGTGCGTTCGAGCAGCTGTTCGAGGGCGATGCGCCCCTCCATGCGGCCGATGGGGGCGCCGAGGCAAAGGTGAATGCCGTGCCCGAAGCCGAGATGCTGGCGCGCACCCGCGCGCTGGAGATCGATCTTCTCAGGCTCAGGCCACTTGCGCGGGTCGCGATTGCCGGACGCCCACAAGAGCATCACGCGTGCGTTGACGGGCAGTGTCTCTCCGTGGAGCTCCACTGGGACCTTCGTCTTGCGAAAATGACCCTGGAACGGCGACTCGAGTCGGAGCGTCTCCTCGACGAAGTTGGGGACGAGCGCCGGGTTTGCGCGAAGCTCTTCTTGGACGTCCGGATTCTGCGCGAGCAGCCGGACCATGCTGCCCATCAAGCTCGCCGACGAGTCGCTCCCGGCGATGATGATCTGGAGCACTGTGGCGGCGGCTTCCTCACGGGTCATGGCGCCCTCGCGTACCGCGTCGATGAGCGCGCCCATCATGAACCCCGGCTGCGGGCTTCGCTTGGCCGCCTCATCGAACTGCGTGCGGCACCACTTTACGAAACGAAAGCCGTTGAGCACCTTCAGAGCGAGCTGCCATTTGGTGTTCACTCCGCTCAGCAAGGAGATCGATTCGTCGGCCCAGGTCTTGACCGTCATCGCGTCGTCGCGCGGGATGGAGAGAATGTCGAGCGTGAGCGCGATCGGAATCCGAAAGGCAAACGCATCCATCCAGTCGACTTCCCTCGCTCGGAGGACCTCGTCCATGTGCTGATCGACCAGCGCGCGCACCTGCGGCTCGAGGACCTGGACGAAGCCCTTGCCAAGGCCAGCCGTTGCGATCTTGCGTTGCGCCCGATGAATCGGCGGGTCCTGGAGCGCAAGGACATCGGGCGGCGCCATTGGGAGCCGTGGCGGCACGAAGGTCGAGAGGCGTCCGCTACCGCCCGCGAGCAAGATCGCCACGATGTTCGAGGAGAAGCGCTCCGGGTCCATCGTGACCTTCTTGATGTCTTCGTAGCGGCTGAGGTAGTAGCAATCCGCCCCCTGCGGCTTATAGAGGGGCGCCTCTTCACGCAGCGCCTCGTAGAACGGATAAGGGTTCTCGATCGTCTCGGCACTAAATGCATCGAAGTCGCTGACAGCCATCGTGATTCGCGCCTCAGTATTGAGGCAAGCGCTCCCGGGTCAACCGAGAGGAGCCGGACGAAACAGATACGCTCGATGGCCGGTATCTAGGCATCCAAGCATCAACCTCTCAAAGGTGGTCCTCCATGAGCGATTTCGCCGGCTTCGGAGCGAAGAGGAAGAAGTTCCTTCCGCTCCACCGGCGGTGAATGGAGCAGGTGGGCTCAGTTGTCTGAGGGCGCGTACCAAATCGGAGACGAGTAGGCGCGCTCCTGAATGGTCGGAGGGTGCCCCGTCTCTGCCGGGTCGGTTCCGCCTGCCACCGCGTCATAGAGCGTGTGTCGCGGCGTTGGAATCTGGAGCACGCGCACGTAGTAGAAGGCGCGTTGATCGGGATCGAAATCGGGGTCGGACCAGAAGCCGTGGAGAGCGGCTGCGCCCACCGTGTTTTCGTACTTCGCCGTCTCGACATCGACGGTGTTCTCAACGGGCGGCACCTTTCCATCGGTTCCGCGTTCGCGACCGGCTGACCAGACGACGTCGTACACCCGCTCGTGTGTCGTCCCCTCGGCGTCGACCCAGCCCTTGATCAACTGAATCCGATCGAGGTTCGCGCCTTCTGGGTCTTTGACGGCGTACATCAGGAAGCTCGGCGCCTTGTCCTCAGGCGCCTTGGTCAGCTCGCTCCCCATCGGGTGGCCCAACAGGTACCCGACCATGACCATCGCTGCACTCGCTTGCTTCGCCTTGAAGTTCCAACCCCCGAAGAAGCGCAGTCGAATGCGCGGCCCCGTGGTTGCGTACACTTCTTTGCGCTTGAGGGCGTCGAAGATCGACGTCCGCGTGTTCTCCTCGGCCCACACAGCCGTGAGGCCTTGCGCGCTCGCGTCTCCACTGCCCGCGCCGATCGCGCCATAGAAGAATTCTTCGTCGGCAGACGCGAGGCCAGTATGAGCGCCCGTCGATCCGAGCATCCCGAACTGGAAAGGGTTGACTCCGACTGATTGTCCGTTCTGAACGCCGCGGAGCAAGGCGGAGCGAGCGTACTCACCGCTGCCGTCCCTCGCTCGCTCGAAGTCAGCGAACTCGTCGTCCGGTGAAAGCGATGGGTTGGTCTCGAAGTCGCCTTCGACTTGCGTGACTTCGGCCAGCGGTTCCCAGCGCATGCGCGCCTTCGCATAGGTCGAGGACAGGGGCTGTCCGTCGCTATCGACCTCAGGATACATTGCCCCGCCGCTGCTGTTCGGGCTGTGCGGGATCGCGATGAAGTCCGTGCCCACGCGGCTGGCGGTCTCCTCGAGCCAGCTCCACAGGGCTTCGGGACGGGGGCCTTCGAGTGAGCTGAAGGGGAGGATCTGGCGTGCCTTATCTCCGCCCTCGTTCATCAACACCACCCGATGGAGGTTCTTGCCACCGAGCTCAGAGCTCCATTCCCAGCCGATGAACGTGGTGAAGGCGCAGGGCGCGTAGTGGCGCTCTGCCGCGTCAACGATGCCGTTCCAGGCGGCGTCTTTGAGCCCCTCGGCATGGTCGGTCACGACGAGGAAGTCGAGCGGCCTCTCGAGTTGAATCCTTGCGTGCGTCTGAGGATGAACGACGGGAAGGCCCTTGGCCCAGTTGTACGTGGTGTTCACATCGACGGAACCAGGAGCATCCGCAGAGAGGCTGCTGTGGACGTGGGTGTCGCCCCAGAGGAGCACGTTGGGCTCTCTCGCGATGACGCGGGGATTCGTTGGCGGAGGTCCTTTACAACCGGCCAGGGCCGCCGCCACCGTTAGTAGGGCGATCAGAATCCACAGCTCTTTTCGAATGCGGTTCATAGGTCCCTAGTACTGAATCCGTGCCCCGATGGCCCAAGTGAATCCGCGTAGAGGGGAGTCGGAGCCCCGGGACCCATCGGTGGTTTGAAAGTAGACGTAGGGCATGACCGCGATCACGAACAACCGGAGGTTGTAGCCGACTCCCACACGCCCTTGAAGGGCGGTCCCGAGGTCGTCGAAGAGGGCGCCGGCTTGCGTGAAGACTTTGAGCTTACGGACGGGCCACCAAGCGATCCCCCCACCGACCCACCAATTCTGCTCACCCTGAAACAGCAGACGACCGAGCTTCTGGCCAAGTACCTCGAACGACACACCGTTGAACTGGCGATCGATGTGGTACTCGTACCCGAGGCCGATCGTGATGTTCTTGTTCTTCCTTCCCCCCACTCGAGTGCTGGAGAAGTCGATGTGCACATGGTGCATTCGCTCGCGGTAGTCGAGCTCGTAGCTCTGCAGTTTCTGCGGGCTGGGACCCGCGCCAGATGCATTGAGGAGCACCACGATGAGAGCGGTCAACATGGGGCCTATCCTCCCCCGCTCTTCGGGCGCGTCGGCTCGCAGTCCGAGCACTCCGCCGGATGGAAGCGGATCACCGTGCCATGAACCCATCTGCCGTAGATATCGATGGTTGGCAGCACGGCATGGCCGCCCGCGGCGCAGATGGTAGGGCCTACGACCTTCCGGAAGCGCTCTTCGTCGTTTGGTAGCTGCTTCATCGAAAACGCATCGATGTCGATGACGCCGAGCTCTTCGTACGGCTCGATGACCCGATTGCGAATCACTCGGTAGTCACAAGCGGGACCACGCGGCGCATAGGTGCTGCCCGTTTTCCGATACTCCCCGGTGCCGCCACAGGCGACGAGGGCGGTGGCCAGTAGAAGAATCACGACACGAACGTCAAGCATCAGCATCCAGTCGCGCAGGTTGTCAGCTTCACCCCCTCCGATGCAAGCTCGAATCCCGCGAATAAACTGCGCTCCGGTGGGCCTCGTGTCGTCGGGAACGAGCGAGGCCCCTAGACTCGACCCCTGAATCGATCAATGGTCCGAGCTCCCGAAAGGAAGGCCCACACATGGTCACCAAACAGCGCAAACTCGACCAGCTATCGGAGCGCGAACAGCAATTGACACCGGTCTACGGTCGGGCGGTCATGGACCGCCCGGTCCCCAAGTACGAGCTTCCCGAGGGCGAGCTCGCGCCCGAGGTTGCCTATCAGTTGATCCACGACGAGCTGATGCTGGACGGCAACGCACGCTTGAATCTGGCGACATTCGTGACGACCTGGATGGAACCGGAAGCCGAGAAGCTCATGGCCGAGTCCTTCGACAAGAACATGATCGACAAGGACGAGTATCCCTTCACGGCCATGATCGAGGAGCGTTGCATCAACATCGTCACGCGGCTTTTCAACGCGCCCGAAACCGGCATCGGGGCCTCCGCGATCGGGTCGTCCGAGGCCGTCATGCTCGCCGGCATGGCGCTCAAGTGGAAGTGGCGCGAGCGCATGAAGGCCAAGGGCAAGCCGACCGACAAGCCCAACATCGTCATGGGCAACAATGTGCAAGTCGTGTGGGAGAAGTTCGCGCGCTATTGGGAGGTCGAGCCGCGCTACATCGAAATGGAACCCGGGCAATACACGATCACGCCCAAGGGCGTGCTCGGTGCCGTCGACGAGAACACCATCGGTGTGATTCCGATTCTCGGGGTGACCTACACGGGCGGTTTCGAGCCCGTCGAAGCGATCCATGACGCATTGGTCGAGCACAACGCCAAAACGGGGCACGATATCCCGATTCACGTCGACGCGGCGAGTGGTGGGTTCGTCGCGCCGTTTCTGCATCCAAAGCTGAAGTGGGACTTTCGCTTGCCGCTGGTGAAATCGATCAACGTGTCCGGACACAAGTACGGGCTCGTCTATCCGGGCATCGGCTGGGTGGCTTGGCGCTCACACGAAGAGCTCCCCCAAGAGTTGATCTTTCACGTCAACTACCTGGGTGGCGACATGCCGACGTTCACGCTCAACTTCTCTCGGCCGGGCAATCAGGTGATTGCGCAGTACTACAACTTCATTCGCCTGGGTCGAAAGGGCTACAAGCGTGCTTTCGAACAAATGCGGGACACGGCGATGTATCTCTCCTCGGAAATCGAAAAGACCGGACGATTCGATCTGCTGAGTCGGGGCGACACCATTCCGGTCTTTGCCTTCTCGCTCAAGGATCCGAGCGGCTACACCGTTTTCGATCTGTCCGACAAGCTCCGCGAGCACGGCTGGCAAGTCCCGGCCTACACCATGCCTCCCAAAGTCGACGACCTCGCGGTGCTCCGAATCGTGGTGCGCGAGGGTTTCAGTCGAGACCTCGCGGACATGCTGATGAAAGACATCCACGCGGCCATCGAGCACTTCGAATCGCAGCCCGGCTACAAGGCCAAGCGGCCGAAAAGGAAGGCCACGCACAAGAGCTGCTGACATCGCGACATCGATACGCTTGAGCCTGTGCGCATCTCCTGTTACCAGAGGTAGCCGCGCGGAGTCGGGCCCGTCGAAAGGAAGGGAAGGCGCATCCAATGTCCGAACGCTGGGAGATCCTTCTGGTCGCGCTCATCCTCGGCGGCGCACACCTCGTGTCACCGCGAGTCTTCGCGCTTCGAAGAGACCCGGAACGACAGGAGGCCTTCGGCGAAGGACTCTCGGTGGCCTACGTGTTCCTCCATCTCCTGCCCAGCATCGACGCCTCTGGAGAGCTCCTCGGGTCGCGCATCTACTTTGTTGCCCTGCTCGGTTTCGTGTTTTTCTATGGTTTGGACACCTTCTTCCAGCCGCCGAACCATACCCACCCCACCAAGTACCACGCATATCTGGCGGCGTTCTTCCTTTACGACGGGCTGATCATGTTCACCCTCGGCCTCCAGCTCCCTCCGACGGCGATTCTCACGCTCGTCTTCGCCGCCTCGCTCGCGGTTGACTTGCTGAACACCGACATCGAGCTGCACGCTGAATACGGAGCGCGGTTCGCCAAGACTGGCCGCTGGGTCTTAATCGGAGGGGTGGCGTTTGGCTACGGCCTGAGCCTGGTCCGGCGCCCGAACCCGGTCGTGGTCGACATCCTCACGGCGGCGTTGGCCGGGTTCATGATGTTTCACACGTTCAAGTGGCTGTTTCCGCCGTCCTCGACGAAGAAGTTCCCGGCGTTCGTGGTGGGGCTTCTTTTTTTCTTGGTCCTACACGTGCTGCTCGGCGCGGCTGAGTAATCCAGCGCCCGGACACCCCTGGCGGGGCCCTAATCGCTCCGTTGCAAATGCAATGTTCTCTTGACCGGAGGTTCGTCGGTGATAGGCCCCCGCGCGGGCTGGCTGATTAGGTGGAGGTTGATATGAGAATCTTGTTTTCGAGCTTTGGTTTGTTGGTGTGCGCGTTGAGCGCATCCATGGTGTTCGCTGGGTGTGCGGTGGAGTGCGTAGCGACCGATACCGGGGGCGTATGCGTCGACACATATGACACCGGCTACTACTACGACAGCCTGGTCTCCGGCGTCAGCTACGAGAATCGGATCGAAGGTAGCGACGTCGCCGTGTGGTCGGGGACGACCGGCCAGAACGGCGGCCCAGGCGGCTTCCGTTTTCTAGCGGGTCAGACCGTCGCCTTCTCGATCGGTGACACCGACTTGGGGGAGAGCGCGGGCCAAGAACGGGTCACGCCGTTCGACCTAACCGGCATCGAAGAGGAGGCCGTGGGTGGATGCGAGGTGGATCAGGGTTTGCCGGACGACACGGATGAGTTCCGAAAGGTCGCGCATCTTGCAGTCCTCTTGCAGACGCTGGACACCGACGGAGATCCCACTTCGGAAATCAAGATCAGTCCCGAGGTTGCAGCGTTGTTCGACGGTGTGAGCATCGAAATCGACCAGCTCTGGGAGACTTTTCAGACGGATCTCCAGGCCGTGCTGGACGACGCAACGAGCGCCGAGGTGCTGCCAAGCGATCGCACGATTGTCGAGCGAGAGGATGCATTGAAAGCCCTCTATCTCGGCATCGGCCTCTGCGAGTAGCGTTTGCGACCGGGGTGCGCGAGCGCGAGCGATTCACACGCTCGCGCTCGTGACCTAGGCGCAAAGCCGCGTCCTGACACCTCGCTATGCCGCTTCGGCGACGAGTCGTTCGTAGAGCTCGAAAAGCTGGTCGAAATGGTCGTCCATCGTGCCAATGTCGTGCTGTGCGGCGCTTGCGCAGCCGGCAAGGAGAGCGTTGCGGTCACGGCTGAGGAGCCTCTCGATCGCCGCGCTGCACTCCGCGACATCGCCCGGGGCGTAGGTCTCCGCGTAGCTTGGATCGGCCAAGTCCGCCGCGCCGCCTTGGTTCGGGACGATGATGGGCAGCCCCGAGCAGATCGCCTCGGCGACCACGAGCCCGTAGGTCTCGGCCGACGAACCATGAAGCATCGCATCCGCGCTCGCGAGGCTCTTGGCGACCTCCTCTCGGTCGGATACGAACCCGGCCAGGTGTACACCTGGCACCCGCGCGGCGTGTCGCTCCACCCAGCTCCGCATCGGTCCGTGGCCGTAGATCACCAAACCCATCGGACGGGTCTCGCTCGCGCGCGCAAAGCCGGCGAGCAGCGTTCCAAGTCGCTTCTCGGGATGGAAGCGGCTGATGTTCACCAGCAACGACGCCTCTTCATCAAACCCGCAGCGCTCTAGCAATTCCTTGCGCACAGCCGGGTCCCTGAGTGAAGGAGAGAACCGCTGCTTGTCGATTCCGAACGGCACCGCTTCGGGCCGACGGAGATCGAACCGGCGTAGCTTTTCGGCCAGCCATTCACCGCTCACCACGGTGGCGTCGAAGCGCGCGCTCAGACGCCGAAGGTACGCCCAGTACCAGCCAAACATGCGGTCGACTCGGTCGATTCCGAGGCGGTGTCCGAGAAAGGTTTGTGGATACACGGCCACCGGGTCCTGATGGAAGATGAAGGTCTTCACTGCTTGACCTGGCCAACGTGCGACGAACCAACCGCCCGACCATGGCGAGGAACCTTCCACCACGTCCGGTGCTTCGCGGTCGAGGATCCGGTGCACGGCCTCTTCTCGCCAAAGGACGTAGTAGCGAGGGTCGAAGGGCATGGGTGGCCCCTTGACCCAGCAGATGCGACCGCCGGCGCGCTCCTCTTCACCATCTTCGGGGCCAGGCGCGATGACGACGATCTCGTGGCCCGCCCGGGCACCCGCCGCTAGCTTCTGGTTGATGTATGTGCGGACGCCGCCGCCGAGCTCGGCATAGAACTCAGCTACGTCAATGATCTTCATGTCGACCAAAGAATAGTTCCAGGAAGGCGCTTGGTCGATGAGACTCCAAAACGAGATGCCGCGGACGGGCCGGAGTTGTGTTCTGCACGGCGCGGCCTATAGTCCGGCGCAGTGACGCGATCACTCCTGACACTCGTGGTTGCGCTCGGTCTCGCGTCGTTGGCGGTGTGGGTGGGGACGGGCCTTCAGCTCGATACGGGAGTCGAGGCCCTGCTGCCAAGCGACTCGGTGTCGGTGCTTTCGATTCAAGAGGCGCGCGACAAGTTTGGGCTGGAAGACCCGTTCACGGTCCTCGTCGCTTCGGACGACGCCGACCGAAACAAGGCCCTTGCCGCGCAGCTTGCCGACTCGTTTGCACAATGGCCGGAAACCGTCTGGGTGATGACGAGCTACGGCCTGGACGCACTTGCCGAGCGTGCGCTCTACTACGTCGATGCAGAGACACTCTACGAATGGAACGAGCTGGCAGAAGAGGCGCTCGATTGGGAGGTCTGCAAGGCGTCGCCCCTGTGTGTGACCATCGCCGATCCCCCCGAGCTTCCTGACAGCGACGACGTCCGACAGGCGATCGATGAGTCCCCGGCGGGAACGGTGCTCCGAGAGCTCACCGGCCAGTCCGCCAAACTGGCCGGTAGCAGCGAAGAAGGTGAAGAAGGCGAAGAGGGGCCGCAGGCGCTGTGCAACGACGACGGCACGGTGTGCGCCGTGCAAGTGATGTTGAGCGGCTCTCCCGGAGACCTCGGTTTCGCCCGAATGATCAAGGAGCGCGCGGAAACCGTCACCCGACCGCTCGCGCAGGCGCAGCCTGAAGGGACGCGCATCGAGGTCGTCGGCCGTTACCGAGTCGCTCCTGTCGAGCACGGCATCATCCTGAACGACCTTCGCCTCGTGTCGATCCTGGCTGCGCTTGGCTCGCTGTTCGTGGTTTTGGTCTTCTTCCGCGACCTCACGGCGGTCGTTCAGCTCATGGTTCCGATGCTGAGCGGGCTCGCGGTCGCCATTGGTCTCATTGCGCTCATCGAGCCGAAAATCAACATCATCAGCGCGTCCGCGATGGCCATTTTGGCAGGGATGGCGATCGACTTCGGCATTCATCTTTTGATGCACTACCAGTCCGCGCGCGCGGAGGGCTTGAGCGCGGCCGCTGCGGCCAAAGCAAGCGTCAGCGAGCTCTGGGTGTCGCTCTTGGTCGCGGGGCTCACCACCGCGTGTGGCTTCGGGGCGCTCTCGATGACCGACTTTCAGGGCTTCTCGCAGATGGGGTGGATGGCGTCGCTCGGCATCATCGTGACGCTGCTTTGGACCCTTGCGGTGTTTCCCAGCATGGTTCGCCTGCTTCCGGGCAGCAGCAAGGCCCAACGGCAGCCGGCCGCCAAGGACCGCAGCGCCCGCCCTGTCGCATGGATCGTCTTGGCGGCCGGGGTCCTTTCGATCCCGCTTGCGGTTCAGGTCGGATTCGAGCCCAACTTGAGCAAGCTTCAGCCGAAGGGTGTCAGCACCGGTATCGACGAATCGTTGATGCGAGCGCGCGGGAACATCAACGCGCTCTACGTCGGCGAGTCGCGCGAGGAGGTGAGCGCCGCCCTCGAAGATGACCTGATGACGGAGGGCGGCTTGGAGGCACTGGGCGTCACGCCGATCGTGGTCTCCGCTCAGGTGATCTTCCCGGAAGACTCGGAAGAGAAGACCGAGCTTCTGGCAGACCTCAAGGCGACGCTCGAACGCGCCCGTGAGAAGGCTGTCGAGCGAGAAGACGCCGAGCTCCTCGACGAGCTCGACGAGCTCGAGCCCTGGGTCGACGTCGACGGACCCCCGGAACCCGATCAGATCCCTGAATGGCTCGCGGCCACCCTCGTCTTGAAGGACGGCTCGATCGGCAAGAGCGGCATCATCTATGTTCCCCTGAGGGGCTCGAACGCCGCGGCCATGGAGAGCTTGTCCGCTTGGCTCGATCAATTGCGGGAAGCGCACCCAGGTGTGACCTTCGCGTCTGCGCCAGCGCTCCTCGGCGAGGTGACCCCGGCGCTGATCGCAGATTCGCCATGGATTCTCGCTCTCGTGTTTTTGGGTTTGATCACCGCCACGGCGATCGCGAGCCGCTCGTTCTCCGTGACTCGAGATGTCTTCCTCGCGACGGCATTGAGCACGATTCTCTTCGCGACGGTGCTGAGTGTCTTGGGTATCGACCTCCATCTTTACAACCTGCTCGCTGTGCCGGTCGTCGTCGGTCTTGCCGTCGACGGGGCCGTGCACGTTCGCTGGGCACAAGACTACGACAGCGCGCGGCAGCAGTACGCGACCTACAAGGCCGTCGCTGCATCCACGCTCACCTCGATGGTGGCGTTCGGCGCCTTGATGACCGCCGACAGCCCCGGCCTGCGATCACTCGGCCAGGTGGGCGTCATCGGTCTCGCGATTTCGCTCGCGGTGAACCTCCTTTGGCTCCGCGCGTGGTGCTTGCCTCGACAGCCGAAGAACGCGTAGCAGCCTCCGCCGAGGCTAGATCGAGACGGGACTGGCTCACGCTGGCGTAAATGGCTTCCGCCTTGGGCACCGTTTGGCATATAACCGCCAAGCGATGAGCACGAACTTCAAGAACTACGAGAACCCTTCGATTTTTCATCGCTGGGCGGCCGCCCAGTGGCGCCGACCCAAGGACCCCACGATCTACGGCGCGACGGAGATCGACATGGAGTCGGCGCTCGCTTTCATCGACGAGGTTCGGGAAGAGTGGGGTGTCAACGTCACCGTCACGCACTTGGTCACCAAGGCGCTCGCCATCGCCATCGCGCGCCACCCCCGCACCAACGCGAAGGTGCGCTTCTGGGGCAAGCTCGAGCAACGCAAGACCGTCGACATCACCGTGCTGATTGCGGGTGCCGGCGGACGCGACCTCTCCGCCCATCGAATCGCCGCCGCCGATGAGCTGCCCCTTCGTCAGCTCGCTAGCGACGTCATCGAAGCAGGCGAGCTCATCCGCGCCGATGCGGATCCCAAGTTCCAACAAACCAAGCAGCTCATGGACAAGCTCCCCTGGTGGATGATGCGCCCGTTCCTCACGCTCGCGAGCCTCTCGATGAACGAGCTCCACTTGGATTTGTCGAAACTTGGACTCCCGGCGGACCTCTTTGGCGTCGGGATGGTGACCAGTCTCGGGATGCACGGCGTCGACGAAGCCTACGCCCCCCTGACACCGATCGGTCGCATCATGGTCGACGTGCTGCTCACCCGCGTGCGTCAGCGCCCCTGGGTGGGAGAGGATGGCGAGCTCACCGTTCGGCCTATACTCAAGCTCTGCGCCACCTTCGACCATCGTGTCGTCGACGGCATTCAAGCCGCGAGGATCTGTCAGGAGCTTCACAGCCTGCTTGGCGACCCCGATTCGCTTCGCTGAAGGAACATGATGTCTGCCTTTGACTTCTTCATCACGCTCGACGGAAACAACCTCAACGGTTTCGAGGGCCTTTGCGGCATCGCCCGTCTTCGCTGCGATCCCGATGCCGATCGCTGGGAAAAGGAGGTCCACTTCTTCGAAGGGCTGGCCGGCGGCCACGCCACGCAGGTGAACCCGACGGGCACGCTCGCTTTCCTCGGGAACCTTTCCCAGATGCTCCTTTTTTATGATCCGCGCACGCTGCGCGAGGTGCGCCGTCTCTCCACGCTGCGCTTCTGCGCGCCCGATGTTGTCTACTCCAGCCAAACCCACGTGGTGTGGATGTCTGACAAGACGTTCATCACCGTGCTTGGAGACTCGTTCTGGCGCTTCGACATGGACGACCTCGAGAATCCGGTCCGTCTCGGCGAGCATCTCGTGAAGCTCCCCCATGCGCTCAAGCTCTCGCCTTCGAGGCGCTACATTGGCTACGGGTCCATGGACCACGACCACAAGGGCTACGCGCGCGAGCTCGGCGTCTTCGACCTCAGCACGAACGAGGCGCGTGTGGTGCAGCTCCCGGCCACCTGTTGGCATATCGCCGCGCACCCCAGCAAAGACTTATTCTATGGCCCCAGTCAGCAGGTCGCCCCGCAGGGGAGCGAGTTCGCTGAATACACACTCGCCCACTACAAGAACTACGTCTACGAAGTCGACGCCGAAACGGCCACCGTCACCCGCCACGCCTCGATCGCCAAGGAGCTCCCCGCGGCCTTCACGTCCGACGTCGCCGTTACCGAGAATGACGTCTTCTACAACGCCTGCGCCGGCGGCACGTTGGTGCGCGTGGATCTCGAGACCTTCAAGCACGTTCAGTTCATCGACGAGCGCCCGAGCCTCATCCGTTCGCTCCCCCATCTGCGGAGCGGCGTCTCGAACCTCGTCGAAGCCTTCAGCCGCGCCAACGTCATCGGCAACTCGCATCTGCTCCTCAAAGCGCTGCGCGCGACCCGCTTCAGCCTCCTCGACGGCAGCCTCGGCCTTCAGGTGAGCCCCGACGGGCGCTTCATACTCACTGCCCACCGGGGTCTCAACGAGGTCATCGTCTATCGCCACCCCGAGATGACGGTGCACAAGCGCATCCGCTTCCCCTCCATTCGCGGGTT
>Ga0316190_10002337_pt1 | contig 13749 bp, 11 predicted proteins | sample Eddworburrow2_MG_FD_204929 | JGI IMG/M metagenome (GOLD analysis project Ga0316190, IMG submission 204929) | Coastal sediment microbial communities from Maine, United States - Eddy worm burrow 2 | ecosystem: Environmental > Aquatic > Marine > Coastal > Sediment | place: USA: Maine | collected... | reverse complement strand
ATCGACGCCAATGGGGTGGTCGTCATGCGGACCGGGGCGACGTCAGTAGACGCCGCACATCCCGTCGATCGAGATCTCCTCGACGAGGAGTTCGTCCTCGAGCAATTCGTCGGACGAGGTCTCGGACGTGACGGCGGTGTCGTCGAGCGTGACAGTCGGTTCATCCATGGCGGCGACACTAACCGCGCCTGGCGTGGTGGGCCATGGCGAGCATCAGCGTGCCGGCGTCAGCGCCTCGAACAGCTCTGGGCCGCGGTCGCGCCAACGGGCGGCGGCAACCGCATTGCCACCGTGAAGAATCACGACGCCAACGCCGAGCATCGCGATTGCGAGCACCGTGACGAGGGCGACTGATTCGCGATCGATCGCCCACAGGAGGGCGAGCGCGACTGGCAAGGTGAGAATCGCAAGGGCGAGGAGGACTCCGGCGAGCATGAGCCCGGCGAACCAGCCCTTGCCGGAGTCGCCGCTGGCAAGCGGGTTGTCGCTGTCGGGGATCGCGATCGGGACGAGTGACGACTGGACCATCGCGGCACCCGCACCGGCGAGCAAGCCGCCGATACCGACGGCGATGCCGGCCGGAAGGTAGTTCCATTCGTCGGTGACTGCCGCGGCGATCAGCGGGCCGATGAGGGCGATCGGTGAGGCCGACACGATCACCGAACGGGCCTTCGCCCTGACGATCAGCGACGGCTCGATACCGGTCAGGAGCTCGTTCGACAGTGCAGGGCCATCGGAACCGAAGCTGTTGCCGGCCATGAAGAGCACGGCCAACTGCACCGCTCCACCGACCAGCACCGCGCCGGCGCCCGCCTCTCGTCCGGTGAGTACCGGGACGAGCACGATCGCCAACCCGACCCCGGCTCCGGTGAAGGTCTCCAATGCGGTGCGGGGTGTCCGAAACCGGGTGAGCACTCCTCGCCACGCCATGGCCCCGACGGCGTCGTGGCCGCAGAGGCGACGGGCCACCGCCCGCACCGGGCGCGCGCGCGTGCGCTGCCGCGTGCCCGATGTCGCTCCGCCCTTGACCGATGTGAGCAATCGGCGTGTCGACCAGGTGAAGAGCCAGAGCAATGGCAGCAACCACGCGGAACCGATGGCGACTTGGACGAGCGACTCGAGCGGATCGGTGCCGGCGGTGCCGAGCGCCCGTCCGAGCTGCCCCATTGGTGTCCATGCCAGCGCATCGGCGAGACGGTCCTGGTCGCCGTCGTCGAGGTCGGCGACCGCACGGGGCACGATCTGGAATGCCGCATAGAAGGCCAGGCTCGACAGTCCGACGACCAGTTGGCCGACACGCGGGTATCGCGTCGCCAACAGTCCGAGCCCGTTGATCGTCGTCCGCGACACGAGCAGCAGGGTCGCGAGCACGGCGACGACGGCGAGGGTGACGGGAGCGATCGAATCGATCCCACGGGCCGCACCGGCGAACAGGCCGACTCCGAGGAGCGCAGCCGAGAGCCCAGGTGGTCCGGCGGCGGAGGCAGCAAGCAGGCCGACGCCGAGTTGGCGTTCGGCCAGTGGCTCGGTTGCGAGGACCCGTGGATCGACCGGCTGCGTGACGCCGGCGATCACGCCGATCATCATCACGACGAAGACGGCGAGTGTCGTGGCGGTCACGAACACGGTGTCGGGGTCGTCCGCAGTCCGACCGAGAACGAAGATCACCGCGGCGGAGATCGACCCGACGAGCACGGACGCGATCAACCCGATGACGACCGCTACCTTCTGAGCGCCGTCGGTCGCCAGGACGCCGCGCAGCATTTTCCACCGGAGCCGGGCGAAGAGGGCGACGACCGTGAGGTTCGTCAGCGGAGCCACCCGAGGGCCTGGTCGTCGACGTCCGAGGCGCCGACGACGTCGATGAACGCGTCCTCGAGGCGTCGGCCGTCACGGAGTTCGTCGATGGGACCTGATGCGACCAGGCGCCCCTTGTGGATCACGCCGACGTGGTCGCAGACCCGCTCGACGATGTCCATCACATGTGTCGACAGCACCACGGTGCCACCACCGGCCCGGAATCGGTCGAGCATCAGGCGCATCGCTCTGGTCGAGACCGGGTCGACCCCCTCGAAGGGTTCGTCGAGCATGACGACGCGGGGACGCGCGAGGAGCGCTGCCGCCAACGCTGTCTTCTTGCGCATGCCGTGGCTGTAGCCGGCGATCGGGCGGGTGGCGTCGTCGATCAGGTCGAGCACCGTGAACAGGTCGGTGGCTCGGGTTCGGACGGTGTCGGGGTCGAGCGAGCGGAGCGCGCCGATCGTGTCGGCGAATTCCCAGGCCGTCAACCGGTCGAAGAGCTGCAGCGGGTCGAGCATGACGCCCATCGCGCGGCGGGTGGCGAGGACGTCCTCGTCGACGCGGGTTCCGCACACTTCGATCACGCCGGCGTCGGGACGGACCAACCCGACGACGGCGCGCATGGTCGTCGACTTGCCACTCCCGTTCGGCCCGACAAGGCCGTAGCACGCGCCGGGTGGGACCTCGAGGGTGAGATGGTCGATGGCGACGGTGGTGCCGTAGGTCTTGCGGAGCCCGAAGATCCGCAGCGGCGACAGGACCGGCGGGGGAAGCTCCACATTCACAGTCTGGCCGTCCGCCCGCCCTCCGGCACCTCGTGCGATGAGTTTCAGCGCGACCTGCGCGCGCTCGGGCTCATCGGATGATGCGACGTCGCTGCGGCGATGAGCTGCCCTAGTCTCGACGCGTGATTCACCTCGCCCGGGCGGCGCGACGAACGGGTATGGGCCTCCTGATCGCCGGCGTCGTCCTTGCGTCCTGCACCTCTGGCTCCGATGTCGCCGAAGTCGAGTCGAACCAGGCGACCGCATCGCCGGCCAGCACCCTGGCGCCGACGTCCGTCGACGGCTCGACGCCGACCGCGGCGCCAGACCAGGGCGGGTTGCCGCCGATCTCGGAGCCCGACCCCGAGATCGTGATCGGGGAACTCGAAAATGGTCTGCGCTACCTGATCCGCGAGAACGACAACCCAGGCGGCCGGGTGGAGATGCGGCTCGTCATCGACGCTGGGTCAGCGCTCGAAGACGAGACGCAGACCGGCGGTGCCCACTTCCTCGAACACATGCTCTTCAATGGCACCGAGGAGTTCCCCGAGAACGAACTGATCGCGGTCTTGCGGAGCTTCGGTGCCGGCTTCGGAGCGGACATCAACGCCTACACGAGCTATGACGAGACCGTCTACGAACTGACGATGCCGACCGCTGACGACAGCGTCGTCGCCACTGGCCTCGATGTGCTCGAACAGTGGCTGTCGGCGGCGACGATCGATCAGGCCCAAGTAGAAGCCGAGCGGGGTGTCGTGCTCGACGAGTGGCGCGGGTCCGAAACTAGCTCCGGGGGCCGGATCTTCGACGGACTCGAGGAGCTGTTCCTCACCGGATCGCCCTACGAGGGTCGCGACCCCATCGGCGACGAGGTCGCGATCACGTCGATGGATTCCGCGCCCCTGCGGGGCTTCTACGACGATTGGTACCGGCCGGACAATGCCGCCGTGGTGGTCGTCGGTGACGTCGACACCGACGTCATCGAGGCGGGTCTCCTCGAGCGATTCGGCCCGCTCGTGGCGCGGGGCTCGTCGCCGGAACGCCCGGAACTGCTCGTCGAACCGTCGACCGACGCGGAGGTCCTGGTGCTGTCGGATCCCGACGTGGCCGAGGGCTTCGCGCAAGTCACGCTCCCGAGCGCCGCCTCCGCCGACGACGTGTCGCCGGAGGCGGCAGTGCAGCAGTCGATCCTCGACGCGATGGCGTTCGACATCATCGCCACCCGCCTGGGCAATGACGCGCTTCGAGGCGAGGCACCGTTCGACGATGCACGCGTCGACTCCAGTGGGTTCGTGCGCGGACTCGAGGCGCCGGAGATCGTCGTGTCGGCCGATGGCGACGCGTTGGAGGCATCGACCCAGGCGGTCTTCGACGAGTACGAGCGAGTACGTCGATTCGGTTTCACCCAGGCTGAGGTCGACCGAGCGGTGTCTTCGGTGCGCACCTCGATCGACACGCGACACGACGGTCGCGACTCCCGCCAGGACGCCGATTTCGCCGAGGAGTACGTGCGTCATGTCCTGACCGATGAGCCGATCCCGAGCGCCGACGAACAGTACGCACTCGTCAACACCATCCTCGATCGAGCGGCGCCGGAGACCATCGCCTACGGCTTCGTCAACCGCCTCTCGGATTCGGCCCCGCACGTGATGGTCGTCGTGCCCGAGAGCGAGATCGGTGACCTCCCGTCAGAGGAGACATTCGTCGCACAGGCGACCGGAATGCGCGATCGTGAACTCGAGCCCCGGGCGGACGACGCCGCCATCGACGGTGACCTGATGGTCGCGCCGGAGGCCATCGAGGAGTCCTCGAGTGGATCACTCGCCGATGGCAGCCGGATCTCGTTCGTCGCTCCTCGGGTCCTGGAGTTCGACAACGGTGTCACCGTGTCGTTGAACACGACGAACATCGTCGATGGGCGGGTCGACATGGAGGCCCGCAGCCCGGGCGGACTTGCCGTCCTCGCTGATGCAGACGTCCCGGCTGCCGACGCACTCGGCTCCGTGGTCAGCCAGAGCGGTGTGGCGACCTACGATCCGGTTGCCTTGGACGCGTACCTCGCTGACAAGGACGTGAGCCTGCAACTGGGGGTCGACGCGTTCACCGAAGGGATGGCGGGGACCGCGGCCAGTTCCGACCTCGAGGTGCTGTTCCAGCTGATCCACTTGTACATGACCCAGCCGCGCGTCGATGCAGTGGCACTCGACCAGTACGTGGACGACGAGCTGCCCTACGCCTCGGACCCGTCGATCGAACCCGGTTACGCGGAGTTCAAGACGCTCCTCGACGCTCGATACGACGACCCTCGCTACCTGCTCCCGACAGTGGACACGCTCAACTCGTTGACCGCCGACGACATCGATCGGGTCCTGCGGGACCGGTTCGGTGATGCGTCGGACTTCTCGTTCGCATTCAGCGGCGACTTCGATCTCGATGAAGCGACCGACCTCGCTCGCACCTACCTCGGAACGTTGCCTGCAACTGGGCGAACGGAGTCGGTCGACTACGTGGAGCCGCCTCCGCCAGCGGGCGTCGTAGCGGAACAGATCAATGCCGGCGAGGGTGAGCAGGCGAGCGTCTCGTTCTTGTTCACCGCGGCGGCGAGCGCGGACCGTCGGGATGATGTCACGGCGTTGATCGTGCAGGAACTGGTCACGAGCCGGCTCACCGACACGATCCGCGAGGATCTCGGCGACTCCTACTCGCCGTTCGCGTTCATCGAGATCGGCGCAGGTGCCGCTCCCTACGCACAGACGTACATCTCCAACACGACCGGACCCGAACTGATCGTGGAGGTCGCCAACGCCGTGCTCACCCAGCTCGAAGACCTCCGCGCGAACGGTCCGACCGACGTCGAGTTCGCGGCTGCCACCGAGGCGGTGCGCCAACAACTCGATCTGTTCAGCAACCAGCAGATCAACGACGAGGTTCTCGACTCGTTCACCGACCCGGGCGGCACTGCGTCGTTCGACGACTTCGTGAACCAGGCGGCCCTCGTCGACGAGCTCACCGCCACCGACGTCCGAGCGGCGATTGCTCGCTGGGTCCCCGCGGCCGAGTACATCCAAGTCCGCGTCCTCCCCCGCTGATCGGGGGTCGGATGGCGTTGGGTGGGCATGTGGGTTGCGGCTGCGTTCGTCAGCGCACGTCGGTGGGGGTCACGTTGCGCTGGCTGACCTCGACGAGCTCTCCACCGCGGACCTCGTAGCTCACCACGCGGTCGACCGAATGTCGACCGCTGCGAGCCTTGCCTGACACCACATCGAGTTCGGTGCCGTCGACGAGCGGGACCAGCGCGATCGCCCGGAAACCCTCGTCGGTACCGGGCGATGATCGCTTGTCCTCGCGCAGCAGAAGGCCCGAATCCCGGATCCACACATCGTCGACGCTGACGAACCGGCACCGATGGCTCGTCTTGGATTTCGAGACCATGCCGCCGGGGCACACGATCACGCTTCCCTCGACCCACGGCAACACGCCGAGGCCGTCACGACCGAAGCCGACGTCGAATCCCGACGCGATGATCGCGTCGTGGTCGCCGTTGTCGATCGCCCGCTCGATCTGCACCTGGCGCACGAGCTCGGCGAGGTGGTGCAGTTCGTCGTCGGACATCGAACGGGCGTGGGCGACGACGGCATCGAGATCACCGGAGCGCAGGGTGTCGTCCGGATCCGTCACGGCACCAGTCTGGTGGGTACAGTCCGGGTTCATCCGATGAATGTCCGGCGCTGCCGGTACTCGACCCTGGGGAGTCTCAACATGAAGACCAAAGCCGCCATCTTGTGGGAACGCAACACGCCGTGGAGCGTCGAGGAGATCGAGCTCGATCCTCCGAAGGCCGGCGAGGTTCTGGTGAAGCTGGCTGCGAGCGGCATGTGCCACTCCGATGAGCATCTCGTCACCGGCGATCTTGCGGGCGCGACCCCGGAGCCACCGCTGATCGGTGGCCACGAAGGCGCTGGTGTCGTCATGGAGGTCGGCGACGGCGTGTTCTCGCTGCAGCCCGGCGATCATGTGGTCTTCGGATTCGTTCCGGCCTGTGGCCGGTGCCCGAGCTGCGCAGACGGCCACTCGAACCTCTGCGACATGGGTTCGCTGACTGCGACCGGTCTGCAGATCACAGACGGAACGTCGCGGCACCATGTCGGCGGCAAGGACCTCACCCTCGGGATCGGCAACCTCGGCACGTTTGCCTACCACACGGTGGTCAACGAGGCGAGCTGCATCAAGATCGATCCAGATCTCCCGCTCGACAAGGCGTGTCTCCTGGGCTGTGGCGTGGTCACCGGTTGGGGCTCCGCGGTCTATGCCGCCGACGTGCAGCCCGGCGACACCGTTGCCGTGGTCGGCGTCGGTGGTATCGGTGCCAATGCCGTCCAGGGGGCGAAGCTCGCCGGGGCCCGCGTGATCGCGGCGATCGACCCGGTCGAATTCAAGCGCGAGAAGGCGATGGAGTTCGGTGCGACCCACTCTCACAGCAGCGTTGAAGAAGCGCTGGGCGCCCTCGCGGAGACCACGTGGGACCGCGGCTTCGACAAGGTGATCATGACGACCGGCGTCGGCAATGGCGACGTTCTCGGTGAGGCGTTCCACCTGGGCGGTAAGCGCTCGAAGATCGTCGTCACGAACATCCATCCGACCGCGGAGCAGTCGATCGCGATCCCAGCAGTCTTCCTGACCGTCTTCGAGAAGCAACTGATTGGTTCCCTGTTCGGCTCGGGCAACCCCCGCAAGGACATCCCCCGGTTGCTCGAGCTCTACACCCAGGGCCAGCTCGACCTCGACGGTCTCGTCACGAGGACGTACTCCCTCGACGAGATCAACCAGGGCTATGCCGACATGAACGACGGCAAGAACATCCGCGGCGTCCTCATCTACGACTGACGACATCGACGGCTGACGACAACACCGACGACACGGCCAGACCCGGGTCGTCAGGGAGGGGAACACATCATGAAGAGCCGAGCTGCCCTGCTCCACGGATTGGGCCAGGAATGGCAGATCCAGGACGTGGAAGTCGATCCACCCAAGGCGGGTGAGGTGATCGTCGAGTGGAAGGCCGCCGGGCTGTGCCACAGTGACGAACACTTGATCACCGGCGACATGGTGCCGCCCGAAGAAGCCTGGCCACTCATGGGCATCGAGGAGTTCTGGCCGGTCATCGGTGGCCATGAGGGCGCCGGTGTGATCGCCGAGGTCGGACCCGGTGTCACCAGCGTGGCCGTGGGCGACCACGTGTCGGCGTCGTTCGTGCCGTCGTGTGGGAAGTGTCGCTACTGCTCGACGGGCCGACAGAACCTGTGTGATGCGGGTGCTGGAGCGTTCCTCAAGGGCATGTCGACCGATGGGACGACTCGTCACCACCTCGCTGACGGCAGTGGTGATCCGATGCTCTTCGCGAAGCTCGGCACGTTCTCGCAATACAGCTGCGTGTCGGTCGACCAGGTGATCAAGGTCGACACGGACCTCCCCCTCGAAGCGGTCGCACTCGTCTCGTGCGGTGTCGCGACCGGCTGGGGATCCGCCACGAATCGAGCGGCGGTTGCCACGGGCGACACCGTTGTCGTGGTCGGTATCGGTGGGATCGGCATCAACGCCGTGCAGGGCGCGGCGATGGCCGGCGCGCGGCAGGTCATCGCGGTCGACCCGGTCGAATTCAAGCGCGAGAAGGCGATGGAGTTCGGGGCCACGCAGACCTTCACCTCGATGGAGGAGGCGTTCCCGGCTGTCATGGAGATGACCGAGGGAATGATGGCCGACAAGGTGATCATGACCCCCGGTGTGATGTACGGCGACCTGATGGCGCTCGGCACGCAGCTCGCCGGAAAGGGCGGCACGATCGTGGTCACCGGTGTCGCGCCGATCACGCAGACCGAGTCGTCGGTCAACCTGTTCGAGCTGGCGATGTGGAACAAGGAGATCAAGGGGACGATCTTCGGGTCGCTCAACCCGCGCGCCGACATCCCCAAGCTCCTGAACCTGTATCGCGATGGTCAGCTCAAGCTCGACGAACTGATCACCAGTCGGTACACGCTCGACGAGATCAACACTGGCTACCAGGCCATGCGCGACGGCGAGAACATCCGTGGCGTGGTCGTCCATGGGTGAAGCCAACCCATCGGATCTCGTCGCGTCGATTCAAGCGACCGTCGTCGGTCGTCGTCGCGAGATCGAACTGGTCGTTGCGGCTCTGGTCGCCGATCGCCACGTCGTCATCGAGGGGCCGCCCGGTACCGGCAAGTCGACGTTGCTTCGCACGGTTGCCCACGAACTCGGCGTCGGCTTCGAGTTCGTCGAAGGCAACGCCGAGCTGACGCCGGCCCGGCTCGTCGGCCACTTCGATCCGGCCCGCGTGATGGCCGAGGGCTACGACGCCGACGTCTTCGTCGACGGGCCGCTCGCCGCAGCATTGCGTGAGGGCTCGTTGCTGTATGTCGAGGAGATCAACCGGGTTCCGGAGGAGACCCTCAATGTCCTCATCACTGTGATGAGCGAGGGCGAACTGCACGTCCCGCGGCTGGGTCGGCTCGCAGCCGCCCCGGGGTTCCGGCTGGTCGCGGCGATGAATCCGTTCGATGCGATCGGCACGGCGCGTATCTCGGGGGCGGTGTACGACCGTGTCTGTCGACTCGCCGTCGACTACCAGACCGCCACCGACGAACGACAGATCACGCTGCGCGAGTCGGGAGGCAGCGACCTCGACCCCGAGTGGGTCACCAAGGTGGTCGAACTGGTCCGGCTCACGCGCTCCCACACCGATCTCCGGGTCGGCTCGTCGGTGCGCGGGGCGATCGACATGTGCGTCGTTGCATCGTCGCTTGCGGCGGTGCGTGGCTCGTCGGTCGAATCGGGCGACGTCTCGCTGGACGCAGCGCTGATGGCGCTGTCGGGCCGCATCCGGCTGCGTGAGGGGACCACTCGCTCGACCGAGGACATCGTGCGAGAACTCTGGCTGAGCGTGTTCGGCCGGAAGGATGACGACGGGTCGAACACGGGAAAAGCGACCGCCCCGAACGGGGCGACGACGGCCACCTGAACGCTCCGCCGCCCGCCAAGGAGGGCGATGCGGCCGAGGAGGAGGTCAGCAACGCGCGTCGCAAGACGACGTCTCGTCGGGCGCTCGAGCAACAACCGCACTTCGACGAGATCTCGCCGGAAATCGGGGAACTCGACGAAGACGCCGTGGAGTCGGCGATGGAGGAGAGCCCGGACGAGACCTTGGCGCTGCTCGCCGATCTCACCGGCGCGACCGATCAGAAGCTCCGGGAGTTGGCCCAGCGACTCGCCGGTCGGTTGTTCCTCGACCTCGCCCGTCGTGGTCCAGCTGCCCCGCGCGGCGTCGGCCAGTTACGCACCCAGCGGTACCGCCCCGACGGCGGCGATCTCGACGTCGACTCGAGCCTCGACGCACTCGTGACCGCCCGCGCTCGCGGCACAGCCGTCGATCCCGACGACCTGCGCGTGCGGTCGTGGTCGACGCCGGGCACGGCGATCTGTCTGCTCGTCGACCGGAGCGGATCGATGACGGGCAAGCCGCTGGCGACCGCGGCAGTCACGGCATCGGCGGTTGCCTGGAGGTCTCCGAATGATTATTCGGTGTTGTCGTTCGGCAAGGACGTGATCGCCGCGAAATCCCAGGACGTCGGCAAGTCGAACGAGCGGGTCATCGATGCGGTGCTCGCGCTCCGGGGGTTCGGGACGACCGATGTCGCCGGAGCGCTCACCGCGGCCGCTGAGCAGCTCTCGCGGTCGCGTGCCGGACGCAAGATCGCGATCCTGCTCTCGGACTGTCGGGCCACGGTGCCTGGCGACGTGCTCGGGGCCGCCCGCAGGCTCGACGAGCTGGTGATCGTCGCCCCGGAGTCCGACGACGCCGAAGCGCTGGAACTGGCCGCACTGGTCGGGTGCCGGGTGACCAGCGTGTCGGGCCCATCCGATGCCGCTGGGGCCCTCAGCCGCGTCCTCGACACCTGAGGGTTCATCTCGATCGGGATCTGACCCCGATCGAGATGTCGACGCTGGTCAGCAGGTGATGTTCTTGTCGGGGACGACGCCGAAGACGTTTTGATCGGCGACGACAGTCGGGAGGGTGATTGCGGGCGGCGCGTCGTCGACGGGCGCGGTGCCCGGCGCGACCTCGGTGGATGTGGGCGCATCGGTGACGGGAGGGACCGTCGTCTCGAAGACCTGGTCGGGGATGTCGGTGAGCGTGGCCTCACCGCGGAAGACCGACAGAATCGCCTGCATGTTGTCGCCGCGAATCGCTGGGACGAGCACGGCGTTGCCCTGAATCGTCTTGGGGGTCGCCTCGATCTGATAGGTGGTGATCTCGGCCGGATCCACGCCGCTCAAGACGCCGGCGAACTCGAGCATCTTGCGCGGGGTGAGGTCCTGATCGGTGACGATGTACTCCGACAGGGTTTGGATGAGGCCGCCGGCGACATCAGGGTCGTAGGCGCCCTTCGACAGGAGTCTCGACACGGTGCGCTTCAGGAAATCCTGTTGCCGGGAGATTCGGCCGAGGTCGGACGTCGGGTCCCGCTTCCAGTCACCGGACTCGTCGATGTACTCGAAGTACCGCGACCGGACGTACGCGAGAGCGTGGTCCCCGGAGAAGGTGAAGCAGCCGGCCTCCGGGACGTTCAAGCCGGTGTTCGGATCCCGCACGGGGGTTTCGAACGGAACGGCCACGCCATCGACGGCGTCGACGAGCGTCTGGAACGCACAGAAGTCGACCTGCACGAAGTGGTCGGTGTTGATCCCGAAGTTCTGGTAGATCGTGTCGATCAGTTTCTGGGGGTTGTCACGCTCGTACGCCTCGTTGATCCGCCCCTGGCGTGACGAGCCGGCGATGTCGACGAACAGGTCACGAGGGAACGACAGGACGGCGACCTGTGAGGTCGATGGGTTCACGCGCCACATCATGATCGTGTCACTGCGCTCGCCGAAGTTGCTGCGGTCGCCGAAGGCGGGCGCATAGGGCGAATCGGGATCGATGCACGCATTGTTGTCGGCGCCCGTGATCAGGAAGTTCTTCGCGTCCGGTTCGGCCTGGGGAAAGGTTGCCGGCGGGGCGGTCTCGACGACGACGGGTTCATCGCTCTCGTCTCCGGTTTCCGGCTGTGCCGGCGGCACGGTCGTCGCCTGCGACGGGTCGATGATCTCGGGTGCGATGTTGCGATCCTCGATCACCCGTTGCCCGGCGTAGAGAGCACCGGCTGCACCGAACGATCCGATGGCGAGCGCGAAGACCGCTGCGATCGTCAACCGTTGCGGCCAGGTGCGTCGCGTCTTCGTCGGGGGCTTCGGGTCGGGCTCGGCCATGAGGGAGCGACGATATCCGGGTCGGCGGCCACCAGGGCGGCGGGCCCGCAGGAGTCGATCACCCGGCTGGAGTCAGGGGGTGACGACGACGACGGTGCCGATCCCCGCCCAGTTCCACATCCAGACCGCGTCCGACTTGGCCTGTCGAACGCATCCGCCGGAGAGAGGCTGGCCGAGTTGGGCCAGCGACTGGACGGGACGTCCGTACTGGAACGGGATCTCGTGGAACCCGATGTTGCCGCCCCGGGCGCCCTTGGCGAAACGAACCATGTAGCCCCAGGTGATCGACGGGTTGTTGATCGAGTAGGTGCGGATCGATCGGGACCAGACGCGGTAGACCCCCGGTGCGGGATCGAGGGGGGTCTGCTTGCCGGACACACGGTGCGACTTGATCAACGTGCCGTTGTCATCGAAGGCCCAGACGGTCTGCTGCGACTTCGAGTAGACGGCACGGCGCCCCGTGCCGGAGTTCTCCGGGACGTTGAACGGGTCATAGGGGGGCGGCGTTGCGGGTGGTGGCGTGATCTGGAACTGGGTGCCGCGAGTCGGGGTCTGTCCGCTCGCGACGGCGGGGCCGATTGGTCTCGCGGGAGCCGCGAGCGGTTCCGCAGGGAGCGCTGGGCTGCCCGTGGTCGTGGAGGTCGTCGTGGATGTGCTCGTCGACGTGTTCGTCGACGTGCTCGTCGACGTCTCCGCTGCGATGGTCGTGGTGGTGGTGGTCGCGTCGGGCGGCGGGCTCGGGTCTTGAGCGTGCGCGGTCGCACCGATCAAGAGCACGCAGACAACCGCCGCGGCCGGCAATCCCAACTTCGCTGGCACGAAGCGGGAGAATAGCCTCCCACGTCTGTGACGTGGGTCATGTCCAGGTGGAGTCACTGGTCGTCGGCGAGAGTGACCGTGGTGGTGAGCATCGGGCCGTCGACCACCGTGAGTTCGGTGATCGAGCCGGCGTCCACGAGGTCGGCTCGGCCGAGATCGAGCGCCCCATGGAGTTCGGCGGGTGCGCTCACCACGAGTGTTGCCACCTCGGCGCGCTGGCTCCGTTTCGCTTCGGTCTTGGCCCGACGCACCTGGGTGAGCACCTCGATCGTCACATCGGCGAGCGAAGGATCACCGAACTCGACGCTGCCGGTTCCCAGCGGTGTCGGCCAGGGTGCGGTGTGAATACTGGTCTCGTTCCACCAGCTCCAGGCTTCTTCGGTCGCGAAGGGAAGGATCGGTGCGAACAGTCGCTGGATGGTGCTGAGCGCGGCGCGCAGGGCCCGTTTGGCCGAGTCGGCGGCTTCGGGATGGGCGGCGTCGTAGGTACGGCCCTTGACCAGTTCGACGTAGTTGTCGCAGAACCACCAGAAGAACGCCTCGGTTCGTTCCAGTGCTCGGGCGTAGTCGAAGGACTCGAAGGCCGCTGTCGCTTCGGCGACGACCGCATCGAGCTTCGCGAGCATCGAGCGATCGATCGGATCGGTGACGCCGTCGTCCAGCGAGCTGTCCCCCGACGGAGCCCCGAACTGCAGCACGAACTTGCTGACGTTCAGCAACTTGTTGGCGAGTTTGCGGCCGACCTTCATCTGGTCCTCGCTGAACGCGGTGTCGACACCGGGCCGGCCCGAGCTCGCCCAGTACCGGACTGCGTCGGTGCCGTAGGTCTCGAACAGCTCCATCGGTGTGACGACATTGCCCTTGGATTTCGACATCTTCTTGCGGTCGGGGTCGAGGATCCAGCCGGACAACGCAGCGTTCGACCACGGGGCGCACCCGAACTCGTGGTGGCTGCGGGTGATGGTCGAGAACAGCCATGTGCGGATGATGTCGTGCGCCTGGGGCCGCATGTCCATCGGGAACACGTGGGAGAAGAACTCGG
>Ga0316190_10002336_pt1 | contig 13753 bp, 21 predicted proteins | sample Eddworburrow2_MG_FD_204929 | JGI IMG/M metagenome (GOLD analysis project Ga0316190, IMG submission 204929) | Coastal sediment microbial communities from Maine, United States - Eddy worm burrow 2 | ecosystem: Environmental > Aquatic > Marine > Coastal > Sediment | place: USA: Maine | collected... | reverse complement strand
ACGTGAACTCAAGATGGGGGACGAACCTAAGACGGCGGCTACGCCGCCGCCCTAAAGGGTGTCAAGGGGCAAGCTGCGCCGAAGCGGCTCCGTAGCGGCCTAAGAGGCCGCTACCCCTTGACATCTCAGAACCGCCCCCCCTGGGGGGAGATAGAGGCGGTCAAAAAGGCTGCCATGTAGATGACCTAGGAGGTCACAATGTCCGGTTACTCAATTCCTCGTGTTGTTGATGCTGACATCGCCGGTCCCTCGGCTGAACTTGTCGGTAAGCTCGTGCTTCTCCGTTCCGAAGGCGTCGCCACGATTGGCACGACCTACGGGCCCGCACCCGCCACGCGTGTGACGGCTGTCGAAGCCACCAAGAAAGGCGCCGTGCCGCTGGGACTCCGTCTTATCTTCTGGACCGGCATTCAGAAGACCCTCGCTGATGCCGACCCCAGGTACCCTTGGGTTGCCGGTCGCATCGTGGTTCAGCCACAGGCGAACGATCCCGAGCGGACGTTCTACACAATGGAAACTCCGAGTCAGGACGACTACGCCCTGCTTGACGCTGCGATAACGCAGATCAATAGCGACGAGTCTCCCTTCTAACCCGTCCCGCCCCCGGTGTCCCCCTTCCTCCTGGGGGGGCGCCGGGGGCTTCCGCTATCGCGGCACAAATTGACACGCGAAGCGCGTGACTAACTTATTGTCCTTTCGCGCTTCGCGCTCCCAGGACCACAGGGTCCGGACGCACAACTCCTCTCATCACCCTGTTGATCCACGGAGGCTTTATCAAGTGGCTGTGGCTGGGTATCATCACACCCGCAATGCTGACAAACACCCACTCCTAGGGCCATGGCCACTTGATTGAATCTCTGTGCAGTTAGAAAGAGGACCCCCTATCGATTATCCACGGAAGCCGGATTGAGTGGCCATGTGCGCGATGTAAGACCATAGGAGTTACAGTATACGGGCATTCGTCTCCTAGGCCATGGCCACTCAATCGGGAAGCTGTCGGATGAAAGGACACCGATAGAAAGAGACCACGATGAGAAAACTGGCTGTAGTCAGCTTATTGGCACTACTGATTGCTTTTCAATTTGCATTGCCTGTAAGTGCAACAACCAACAAAGTCACGATTTGTCACGCGGCAGGTCTTGACACCACCACACACTATGTCACTATCACTGTGGCATGGCCTGCAGCTTATGGCCCGGCTGGTCACTTTTTCGAAAATGGCACACCGCGTGCTGGTCACGAACAGGACTATCTGGGAGAATGTGAGGAGACATCAACTACGACACTCCCTACCAGTACGACGACGTCGACCCCGACGACGACGACATCCCCTATCACGTCCACGACGGTGACGACGAATCCACCCTCGTCCACTACAACGATCACCCAACCGACAATAAGCACTACGTCACCATCAACTACTTCGGCAACTACCGCTCCGACGTCCACTACGGTCCCGGATACTCTCCCGAGGACGGGGATTAATCCAGTACCAGGATTGCTTATAGGCCTCGGCTTACTACTTGGAGGTATCATCCTTCGAAGAACAGGACTACAAAATGGATAGCTATGCTCAATTAATCGAGGGGCTCATACAAGCGGAAGAACTGTGTTCTTATCATGGCCACACCAGCGCAGCCCTATCGATTTCATTCGCTCTTGACTGGTTTGGATCAAACGAAGACGACGTCACCGAATATATCGGTTGGACAAACCAAGACGACTGGATTGAAGAAGTCGATGATGATGTCCAGTGACACAACCACCCTGTGGGAAGTAGACAAGAAAGAAACCATCGACGCTTTTCACGATTACCTAGCCCACTCATGGGATGGGTATCTAGAGGGAGCGGCTGAGGATATGTTCGCTGAGATTCAAGGGCGGGAACGCACCTTCCGACAGGAACACGGCTGCATGATTGGTGCTCAGCAGGTGTGCCTGTTCGACCATGAATGCGAAACGGTGCTGGTGGAAGTGACCGATGACTGAAAGGACAAAACAATGAGTGACGCCTGTGACCACACAGACGAAGAGCATGAAAGCATGCACAAAGAACTAGCCGAACGTCTAGCAAGCGGAGACATCTCAGCAGTCATCCCCGCACTTAGTAACCAGGCTCTCAATATGCTTTTGCAAGCTGCGGCTGCAGAACTCTTTGTACGCTCTTCAGATTGGGACGCAGCCTGTGACAACTGGGCACAGCTTGATAATCTGGTTCGCTCCACGCTCTTTGTGAAGACAGCCGAAGAATCAGCATTCCCCGTTGAATACACCATGCTTCGTGAAGCCAACAAGGGCTACCAGAAGTTGATCGAGCTTGACAAGTCTCAAGCTGAAGCTAAGGATGAGCTTAATGACATCCTCAATCAACATGGAGTCCAAGAAGCCAGTCGTCCCGCACAAAGAGATGAAGACCTTCCAGGATTCTACCTCTAATGTCCATGTGGACAACAATTGAGTGTGACTGGTGTGGAAGCTCATGGGACGAAGAGGAAACCCCCTATCTTTATGAAAGCATAGAGGTAGATGAAGAGTTCTATGAGCATATCTGTGAAGACTGCTTCGAGGCTGACATCTTCTACTGTGAACATTGTGACGCATATCACCGAAGTGACTACGCAACGGAGTACTGCGAGAACCTTGACTATATGCCGTGTGAATACTGCGTAGAAGAGGCACACGCAGCCGATTCTGAATGGACCGGATATTGTGACGCCTGCGAATATGAAAGCGAGGACTACGACCCGTCACAACGACCCGGCGCTTGGGTAAAGATCATCGGATGAGCAGAATAAAAAAGAAGAAGAAAGCAACAGCAATTGAGTTCACCTTCTATGGTGATCCACCCAAACCCAGCTGGCTTGCAGACCCACTACTAAAGCTTACACTCGAACAACTATTCGGAAAAGTCAAGCGCAACGAAGCGCCAACGAAAGGACCTTGGTTTGAAATCATCGCATGACCCGTGGCAAGTAGCCGAAGCAATTCTTGGAGTCTCCCGTCGAGTCCTGTTGAGGGGCAAACCGGGAACCGGCAAGACCTATGCAGCCAGCAAGCTTGGCCTCCGTGAAAATCAAAAGGTCTACCAGATCACGATGACTCCGGAAACACCCATGGCTGAAATCCGAGGTCACTTCATTCAAGTGGGCGGTGAATTCGTCTGGCACGATGGCCCCGCTATCGCTGCATGGCGTGAAGGCGCTCGTCTTGTCATCAATGAAATCGATCGCGCCAGTGAAGACGTACACTCACTGCTGTATGTCATCATGGATGACCCAGAGTTCGCAGAACTGACTCTCCCTTCAGGTGAGACTGTCCGTCCCAACGAGGGCTTTGGTCTTGTGGCCACAATGAACGGAGTGCCGGACGATCTACCTGATGCTCTTCAGGACAGGCTGCCTGTTGACATTGAGATCACCGATCTTGCACAAGGTGCTGTTGATCGATTGCCTGAAGACCTCCGGGAGGCTTGCAGGAACACGGCGCTTGCTAAATCTGACGAGCGAAACATATCAATCCGCATGTGGATGGAGTTCGCCTCATTACGCGAGCATTTCAAGGACGAAGAGGGTGGCGTCATAACTGCTGCCTACGCCGTCTTTGGTGACAAGGCTGATGCAGCTCTTGTTGCTTTAACGATCGGAGCTACAGCTAGTCCAGCCATCGATGCTCAAGGTAACCACGTAGATGAAGAAGCAATGATGAAACTCTCAGGTACATTCAATTTTATTGAAGACTATATGAAAGCAGTCAATCTTCCATATAGTGATCTTGCTGATGTAAATGTGCGCTCAGTTGCTGCTGAACTTCAGAACGCTGTGATGAGGTTTCAAGAAAGCGATCCGGGCGCAGAGATATTCTGGTCAACCCCCGATTCCATCAAAAATGGCAACATCTACGTCCAAGTTAATGGCCTGCGAATCACGCCCGAGTATTTCAAGCAGCCAGCATGAAACCAAAACTCCGTTACCACAAAAAGAAGACAGAAGGACTCAATTTAGCGATGCCTGAAGGTCTTCCTGGAATACGGGGTCGGGCAAATTGGCACGTTTCAAAGACCCTCCCAGGTGAAACACCATCAACCATCAACTACCGTGGTGGTGAAGCTCGCATGAGTCTTCCTTCTCCCGAGGAACCAATGGCGAAGCTCACCGTCATTCATGAGATGTTGCATGCAGCTCATTCACCAATTGAACCGCCTGCTGAAATCCCACGACCAGATGGGTCAATGATTGGAGTTCAGGCAGTTTCGATTGCTGAAGAAATCCGTATCAACATGATGATGCGTTATAACATGGGTAGTGAATGGACTCACGAGAACATGGACAAAGAGGGACAGTTGGAAGTACTTGAGTTTTACCTCAATCATCCCAACCCTCAAATGGTTGAGTTCCTTCTCATCCAACACTTGTGTGCCTGGCCGCTCTATCACGGCTATATCGATAACTACTATTCGCCAATCATAGAACTGCTCGCTACACGACTCCTTGATGAAAAGTATCCCCTAGAGCTCAAAGAATACTACGCTCAAATCAAAAGGTGGCTAAACAAAGTCACTATGGAAGTTGCGTGGCGCGGATTCTCGGATGAAAATATTCGCACATACACAAGTGGTGGAATACCCTCTTGGAAAGACTGTGTAATCCCAGTAGCGGATTACTTGGATCAAGTCTTCATGACGGTTGACAAAGTTCACCATGTGGCTAATGAAGTAGCCTACAGCTCACAACCATCAGAAGAAAATGCTGACCTAGAGAAGATCGTAAATCGTTTCAAACGAGGCGAACAAGGCCGTCAGATGAACGATTTAGCCAAAGACCCTACCGGATTCAGGCAAAAGCCCAACTTCGGTAAGACACCCTTCGGAAAACCGGCATGGGGAGAATACGACCTTATCGAACCTCCCCGCCCTGAACGCCTCCCAGGTAAACACCTTCAGAAAAGCAGATACCGCTCAACTGATATGGGTGTTGTGCCTAGGAACATCCACCGATCCATCATTGATGGCAATGTGTTCGCCACCCGGCGACGCATCTTCGGTGGAAGTGTGCTCATTGATGACTCTGGATCGATGAGCTGGTTACCAGAACAAATTGAGGACGTAATGAAAGCAGCTCCCGCTGTCATCATCGCCGCCTATTCAGGCTCCCGTGCACACGGAGAACTCAAGATTCTGGCTAAAGACAAGCACAGAGTAGCGAAAGGAGACATCAAGACGCGATACGGTGGCAATGACATTGATCTCCCAGCCCTTGAGTGGCTGGCTCAACAAACAGAACCACGCATCTGGGTCACAGACGGAGGAGTTCATCCTGGCAAGGGTGGTGATCCTCTTCAAGCAGCCCAAGATTGCGTTGACTTCTGTATCGAGAACAAGATCAATGTCGTAGAAGATGCTATACAGGCACACGAGGTCTTCACAGGCCAACGTGCACTGTACCGATGAGAACGCCCTTTCTCAAGGAGCCGCTTCCGGCTCCTTGGTGGGCGTTTCTCTACACCCTTCACCACAAACTGTGGTGTGAACTACACTATGGGCCTAGCTGGTTTCGACGTCTCTACCGATCAGCACAGTATGACACATCCGGCGGCATCATGCTCGTCGGAGCAGCCATACTCCTGGTATACGTAGCAGTCTTCTTTATCGTCAGGCTCTTGGAATGGCTCTTACTCTGAAAGGAAATCATGAAGCGCTATCTACTTGCCATCGTTAACGCAATCACCGAGCTCACCGAAGTCTTCCGTTTTGGAATGGAAGACGTCATGGAGCGATTCGAGGACATCGACACGAGCCTCTACATCATGGCAACCACAAAGAACGAAGACGACTTCGTTGAAGAGCTCGCTCAAGAATATCAGTGGGGCTTTGATGATGGCTACGAACTCGCCCGGAGCGTTTTTGAAGAAGTCACTGTCAAACCACCGTCTCTTGAAGAGCTCAACACCGAACTTCGCGAAGCGTACTGGGAAGATGAAGAGGAAGACTTCATCTACGACGCAGAGTTCTTGTACGACCAAATGTTCTCAACCTAAGGAACACGGGCAGCCACGCGCCCGGCCTGCGAGCGAAGTCGTGGTCAGGCGGGAGTGCGGCCTGCATCACCCAACAGTACTAGCGGGGACTCACGGCGAACCCTTCGGGGCTATTAACCACCCCCCAAAGAACCGGGGGACCTTCGGGTCCCCTGGTTCCCCCTTTTTTGCTCGGGCTCGTTCCTCACTTCGCTTTCATCTACCTCCACGGAGGCTGTGCATGCACTCCCCGGCGTGATCCACGGAGGCCATAAAAGTACCCCCCGCTTTGATAAGCGAGGGGTACTTTTCTTTGCTTAGCAGTGAGTTAAGCTAAGGTGGCCTTTTTTATCTCACCCCAGAGTCTGCCGGGATGGTCCTTGAACTTATTGACCGCACTGAAATAGGTGAGTTGGAATATTTCCTCTCGGGTAAAGCCGGAGGCATGGAGCTGCTTATAGAGAGCCCACAGAACCTTGGAGCGGTCGATCTTTCCCAGAGCAGTCAGCTCAAGCGGTGAAACGGAGAGCCAGTACTGTGCACTGAGGGGGATGATGTTTATGACCGAGGACCTGTACCAGTAAGAGTCCCGCTTCTCTCGGTCTGGAACAGGCTCATCACCGGCAACAGAACGGAGTACGTCAAGTTGCGGAAAAGCGTCCAGTGGATAGATGCGGTCCGGCTTGAAGAGTTGCACGTATACAGTGTGCGGGGGGTCATACTTACCGTTCTTAGTACCGGGGACACGGAGGACCTGTGTGAGGTCCCAGCCGCCGGGGTCGGCGCCAATCTCGTGGGTCCATCCTCGGGCGTGTGGCTCCCAGTCGAGGGGGTTCACAGTCTGGTCGAGAAACCAGTAGACGTGGGCATGGCCAGGAGATGATTTGATGATTACGGAGGGGGGTAGTTCAAGTAGCCCCGCTGACGTCTTTTCCGACACTTCATCCACGTCAGCGAAGATGACGCCTGGTTTTCCGACAAGCCCGCGCTTACGTTGGCCATTGAAGCGGAGGGGGGTAAAGTATTGCTCGCCCACCCCAAGTGTGGGGTAGAGGGCGATTTCTGGCACGTGGGGCAAGCCCTCGTGCCACACACCATCGAAGGCACGAGGCAAGAAGACATTCTCGCCTTCGCTGTGCGCCCAGATGGTTTTCATGATTTTGGTGTTTAGGCTCATACCTAATACAACGCACAAGGGGGTGCGTTTATTCCGGGAATAACTGGGGGTGCTTATGCGTTGTATATGTTATGAGCGTAATACCACTCCTCGTGAAGGCCGGTCAGAACAACCATGGCCGAACCCTCGAAGCGCAACAAGTCAAGGAACTCCTTGAGACTCTTGCAGCGCAACAGAACACCATTGCCAATCTGGACGGGCGCCTGCAGGCGCTGACGCTGATTAGCAACGTCATGCTCCAGCGCCTCGGCGGGAAGGCGTCATTCCCCGCAGTCGAACTCTCCGAAGCGGAGACCAATGGCGGCTTTGAAGTCGCATGGAAGGAAGAATCAGATGTCATCGAACTCCGACTCACGCCAGTGGTTTTGCCACAAGTGCCAGTTGAAGATGAGCCAGCCGAAGTTAGTGGATCAGGTCTGGCACAAGTGCCCGAAGGATCAGACACCGGAGAGGCTCTGGCCCTTGACTTTGGTGACGAGTAATGAACCCGTTCTCTGAAGCCCTCCAACTAGCGATCTCCTTAGAGTACAGGTTTCGTGCGCTCCAGGGAGAGGGGAACCGCCCCTACAAGCAGTTGCATCTCCGCAAGGCCGAGGCCCTTATGGCTATGGTCATTGTCGAGCTGCGATTCGCGGAGCTGGCCGGAAAGGACGGTCGGTGAAGACTCTCTACAACCACCAGCAGAGGGCGCTGGACAAGCTGCCCTCTACAGGTGGATACCTCGCCTTCGAGCAGGGCCTCGGCAAAACGCTGACGGCCATTGCTTACGCCAACCGCTGGGACTATTACAAGGTGCTCGTTGTAGCGCCTGCCGTAGCTCTTGGTGTGTGGCAACGTGAACTAGAGGAAGAGGGCCACAAGGTTCTCATGCCACAGGGCACACGCAAGGACAAGGCAGACGTTATTAGGGCCTATGACGGCGATTATTGGACAGTCATCAACTATGAGGTTCTTCTGGAGCCAGAGGTAGAACGTGCGATTGAAAAAGCGAACTATGACCTTATCGTCGTTGACGAAGCACACAAAATCAAAAACGCTACTGCAAAACGATCTAAGGTCCTCCATCGACTCGGGCGCCAACTGCCCAGTCTGCTCTTATCTGGGACTCCTATCACAAAGAATCTGCTCGACCTCTACTCCCAGTACAAGGTAATCGATCCCAACATCTGGAACGGCAACTCTTGGACTAAGTTCAAGCAGTTCTGGGGCATCTGGGGCGGCTACGGCGGATATGAGCTGATTGGCTACCGCGACGCCGAGGGCCTTAAAGACCGCATAGCTCCTTACACCGTAGTGGCCCGTAAGGAGGATACCCTCGATCTGCCCGAAAAGACGCACACTATCGTTCCTGTCGACCTGGGAAAATCTTCCTTAAGTTACCGGGAAATGGCATTGACAGGAGTTTCGGGAGAATGGGTCACATCGAATCCGCTGGAAAAAGCCCTCCGTTTGGCCCAAATTACGAGCGCAGCCAAGATCGACGCGACGGTGGCCTGGGCTGAGGACATGATGGAGATGGACGAGCCGGTCGTCATCTACGCACGGTTCCTCGACTCCCTCTTTGAGATTGGTAGGCGCCTGAATGTGATGCCGTTGCACGGAGGAACACCGCAGTCGACGCGCACTGACATGGTGCGCAACTTTCAGGGGGGTGCGAACCCCGTGTTCCTTGCACAAATTACTGCGGGTAGCGTCGGCATCACCTTGACACGCGCATCACATATGTGGTATAATGACCTGTCGTTTGCGTATGAAGATTGGGCGCAGTCGCAGGACCGCATCCACCGCATCGGACAGGAGTACCCAGTCAACTACTACTACGCAACAGCAGTCGGCCCGCGTGGCGGGCGCACCATAGACCACCTAGTTTATGAGGCTGTGCAACGCAAGGATGATGTAGCAGGATACATTACTCGCAACCCAGACCTACTACTGGAGCTAGAATGACATTCATCGAAGAGATACGAGCTTATCAAGAGATCGAAGGATGGGGCCTCCGTCGCATCGCAGAAGAGATGGAGACCACCTACGGCAAGGTGCGCTACGCGGTCAAGCAGGATGACGACGCACGCAACAGCGCACTGCGCTCAAAGTCTGTAGCGCAGTCGCAGCGCACCCCCGGCGTCGTCACCTACGTGTGGGACCTGGAGACCACGGACCTCTCCACTTTCTTCGGCAAGCTCATCGTGGCTGCCTTCCTCGACGTCAACACCGGCGAGGTCAAGCACCGCAACATCTATGACTTCAAGGGTAGCGTCAAGGAACGGGAGATACAGCTGCTCGACTGGACGCTCGACCGCATCGAGGAAGCCGACATCCTGATCGGCCACAACACACTAGCCTTCGACCTGTCCTTCCTGCGTGGGCGCCTCGCTATCCACCACCTCCCCCGCAAGATCGCCAAGCGTCAGCACTGGGACACACTGCAGATAGCCAAGTTCGGCTTCAAGGGACGGCCCCAGGGCTACAGCCTTGAGAACCTGCTCGACTTCTTCCAGGTCGGACGCAAAGACAAGCCAAGCAAGCATGACTGGGCTGCCTCCGTCATCCTCGATGAGGAAGCTATCAGTCGCATCACTGAGCGCTGCATCGCGGACTGCGAGGGCAACAACGCCGTATGGAATTGCCTGCGCCCCTACTTTCATGATTACAAAGGAAAATAATGGACCCCAGACAAGTAACACAAATTGTACGTGAGTCGATGAAGGACATCGATGCCGAGTACGAGCGCCTGTGCACCTCACACTGGACCCGCTTCTGGCGCTGGGTCCGGCGTAACTTCTGACAATATTTTCCTCCAATCAGCGGGAATAATTCCTAGCCTCTAGGCGTTGTACTAGATGCAGCAATGAAAGGATCGCAAGATGAAAGAAACTACCATCCAAATGGTAGTAACGGACGAGGATTGGGCACAGCTCGACATTGAGCTCCATCGTGCCGACTATGTGGGCCTCGATGTTGAGACCACCGCCGCCCCCTGGTATACCCCCGAGTTTCGTCTATTGACGATTGGGATCAGCACCACACCGGGTTACGCCTACGTCATCCCTCTCTTCCACCCGCAGGTGGATGAGAGCAAGGCCGAGGCACGCCTTATCCGTGTGCAGAAGCTAATCCGCACCACTAAGCCCCACCTTGTCATGCAGAACGGCGCCTTCGATCGTGTAGCCCTGCAGAGTGTGGGCATCTCCCTCCCGCCCGTCTGGTTCGACACCATGGTGGCACAGTACCTCCTCGATGTCGAGCTGTCTAAGGGACTCACCGACCTGGCGCACCGCTGGCTCGGTCTTCCTCCGTGGAAGGACATCGATTACAAGCACCCAGAAGAAGAAGACATCAGCGTACTCGCCCAGCTCAATGGCCGGGACGCTGACCTAACCCTCCAGCTCCGTGCCCCACTCGCCGCCGCTCTTGACATGGCAGGACAATCCTTGCTCTTTAACGAGCTGATGATGCCTGTCTCCAAGACGTTGTGTGACATGGAGCTCGGGGGCATTCCCGTAGACAGGGAGCGCCTGCTCAACCTGCTTGATGACGTTGACTCAGAGCTGGATGACTTGCTGAATGATATCCGTGATATCGCAGGCAAGCCCACGCTCAACCCCAACTCACCCAAGCAGCTGGCCTCCCTGCTCTACGGGGACTTTGATCTACCCATCCATGTGTGGACTGACGGAGGTGCGCCGAGCACCAACGCCGAGGCGCTGCACAAGCTGGAGAAGGAGCACCGTATCGTCCCTCCGCTTCTCAAGTATAGGGAGCTGCGGAAACTATACACCGCTTCCTTGGTTCCGTGGCTTGACAAGCTGGATGATAACGACTACCTCCACCCCAGGTACAAGCCTGCCCACGTCAAGACCGGGCGCCTGTCCTCTGAGATGCCAAACATCCAACAGGTTCCCAGGGACCCCAAGGTACGGCAAGTCTTTGGTGGTGTTGGCCACAACCTCATTGTTGAGTATGATTACTCTCAGCTGGAGCTCCGCATTGTAGCGTGGCTCGCTGGAGAGGAAGAGATGCTTCGTGCCTTCCGAGCTGGAGAGGACCTGCACCAAGTCACTGCCGACGCCTTCGGTGTTGACAGGCAGACGGCCAAGGCCCTCAACTTCGGACTGCTCTACGGAGCAGGCGCACGTAAGCTCAAGTGGATTGCTGCTGAGCAGTATGGTGTGGAGCTGTCAGAGATGCAGGCCGATAAGCTGCGAGCCCAGTGGTTCAAGAAGTACCCGGCCATCGAGCAGTACCACGAGTCTGCAGTCTTAGAGGCCCGCACCACTGGCGGTGTCACCACTGCCCTCGGACGCTGGCGCCCCATCCCTGACATCAATAGTGATGACTGGGGCAAGAAGGCACACGCTGAGCGTGTGGCAATCAACACCCCGGTGCAGAGCCTGGCCTCCGATCTTACTCTCATCAAGCTAGATGAGATTGCTCGTGCCTTCCCCGGCCATAGCGGCGTGCGTCCTATTGCCACAGTGCATGACTCCATCCTCTTCATGATCTCTGACTTGGCGCTGCACTTGCGCAGGCCGATTCGAGACATGATGGAAGATACCAGCACTATCCTCGACAAGTATGACGTCAACTTCGATGTCCCCCTCCAGGTAGACATCAAAACCGGAACACATTGGGGTAAAGATGTATAACAACATAGACCCTAAGATCATCAACGATGTACGCTCTGTCCTTGCTACCGTGCTGCGGTACAACTTCAACAACTGGGTGTACGTTACACACATAGACCGCCAGGAGCTAGAGACTGACGCTATCACTGAAACACTACTGACTGGAGACCCCATCACTGGTGTACAGAACGCACTGAAGCAGACACGTAGCTTCTTGAAGCTCAGGGGTCACAACTTCAGGGCACTACCCTGGGACCCCATCCCCACCGATGAGAACCCCGGCTTCGATCTGTTTCATGCAGCTGAGCCAGCACAGGGCAGCACTGAACTACCTGTAGACCTATCAGTACTCAATGACCGGGAGCTTAGGATACTGGAGATGGTGGGTAACGACATACCTTACTCTGCTGTTGCTGAGTCTCTAGGGTATGAGGGCAAGACAAGTCCTGCCCGCTACATTCAGAACCAACTCACTTCAATCCGCCGCAAACTATGCGGTGTAGGCACACGCAAGCAGGCAATGGCCTGGCTGGAGGCACAATGAAACCCGAGGACCCAGTAAAGGAACTAGCAACAGGTCCATCAGATACCTGGCGCCCCAGTAGTCACCACCTCACCAAGATCAAGGTGTGGGGCAACTATCTGGAGTCACTAGGTATCCCCAAGTACAAGGCCGCGGCCATAGCGTTTGAGCTATGGAAGATAGGACAGAAAATTGAAACCCGAACGTAGATACTCACACACAGCACTCAAGACAGCACAGCGCTGCCTCAGGCAGTGGTCGTACAAGTATGTATATAGGCTGGAACCAAAGGAGCGGCCCAAGTATCTGGAGCGTGGGTCTAACCTGCACGCACTGCTGGCAGGACTCTACGAGGGCTACGCCGAGGTGTTCAACGATGCGACAGATGAGAACGTCGAGCTACTCAGGCGCTATGCCGCCAAGTGGGCAGAAGAAGACGATGACTGGGAGATACTGCACGTCGAGGAAGAGATGGAGATGGACATCGGCCCCTACAAGCTCGTGTTCATCTGCGACCTCATCGTCCGCATCAATGGAGAGGTGTGGGTCGTAGACCACAAGACTGTGGCCAACATCCCTGATGAGGCTGACCCCTACAACATGAGTGACTTCCAACATCTGCTCTATCTAGAGGGTGTGAAGCAGCGCTACCCAGAGGTCCGTGGCTTCATTTTTAATTACATCCGGACCAAGGCACCCACTAGGCCTGAACTCATCAAGGATGGTAGCAGGTTCGCTGCGTTACGTAAGATAGACACAGATTACGATAGTTTACGTTACGCCGCGCAGAAGCACGGTATGCTAAACGTACCAGAGGTACAAGATAAGCTATCTATCCTCAAACTCACCCCTGATCGCTTCTTCCAGCGACACTACATCATGGCCAACGAGACAGCGATGCAGAACGCATACGATGACACACTCGAAGCCTTGAATGTGTTGAGTAAGGCAGAGTACAATGAGTCCTTCCCCCGCCACGTACTCGGAGGGTACGCAGGCTCGCAAGCGTGCGGAAAATGTTCGTACCAGTCTCTATGTTTTGGGGACATGGTGGGAATGAATCGAGATCAATTGTTGTTTGACTATGTAGAAAGAGAAAAGAGGTAATCAATGGAAGAGTATCTGGAGAAAGTAATCTTGGCTAAGGCACAACTAGAGCAGTCCAACAAATTCCTAATGAATCTTGTCGCCTTCCTGGTACGTGACCTCGAACTGCCCTGGGATTTCACCGGAGCACAGTTGGCCACAGTACCGCCCATCAATATCAAGAGTGAAGATGGCATGGTGTATACGGTGAGTGCTGATGAGTAGCATTATTGGACGTACCGGTAAGGCTGTAGACACCCGACCGCTTAAGGGTCTGTTCTTTGGGCCCAGCAAGAGCGGTAAGACCACACTTGCAGGCACAGCACCGAA
>Ga0316190_10002335_pt1 | contig 13755 bp, 23 predicted proteins | sample Eddworburrow2_MG_FD_204929 | JGI IMG/M metagenome (GOLD analysis project Ga0316190, IMG submission 204929) | Coastal sediment microbial communities from Maine, United States - Eddy worm burrow 2 | ecosystem: Environmental > Aquatic > Marine > Coastal > Sediment | place: USA: Maine | collected... | reverse complement strand
CGAAGAAAGGCGGGCTGGCATTACACCGCGCTAATCAGCTTAGTAAGGGTAACTTCAAAATTATTCCTAAAACAGAAGGACGGGCGGAAGAACTGAATAAAGTTTATCAAGTCCATTCGCACCTTGTTTCCAACGCAGAACATTCTAAGGCTGTGCAATATGCCGCCTCTACGCGGACGTTAACTATGAGTGCTATTTTGGGTGGTGCTTTTCTGCCTAACCTCGCGGACATGCTTTTCGGCTCTCACACTCTAATGATGAATAAAATTCCAGCGTTTAGTTATATTCCGCATATGTTATCTACTTTTGCGCAAATGCCTCGAAAAGAAATGCGGTTGCAGGCTATGCGTGGTGGGCTTATTGGTGATGGAGCAATTGAGGCGGGGTTAAGTTCTGTACGTTACCTCGGGGCGTTTGATGGACATCAAAAAGCGCGGATGATTTCAGATACGATGTATCGGTTACAGTTGCTTAATCCCCTCACTCAAGCAGCTCACTGGTCCTTTGGTAATCACCTCATGGGTGCCTTTGCAGACTCGGCCCATCTCAATTTCAAGGACGTTGAGGGCTTTCACATTGAAGGCACTGAAATGTATGGAATTACGGAGAAGGACTGGGATTTATTTCGCGCCACAGCAATTTCAGAACCCGATGGAAAGCGGCAACTGCGGCCGATTGATCTCGCAAACCGCACTGATATTGATCCAGTAGTAGCGCAGAGGACTGCAGATAAGTTCTTCTTCTATATGACTAATCTTGGAAAGAGGGGTGTGCCGACTATTAGCGATAGAACTCGCGTCTCTCTTGGCCACCACGAGTCTCCGGGAACTGTAACGGGACAGGTCATGCGCGCGTTTGGTGGATTGAAAGCTTTTCCGATGTTCATTCTCCAACATCACCTGCAAGATGGATGGAACAAATCAACTGCGATGGGAAAGGCTAGTCATCTAGGCTCGCTTGTTATCATGATGACAATAGGCGGGGCGGCAGTTACCCAGCTTAAAGAGCTTGCTAAGTTTCGTGATCCTCGAGAAATGTTCGCGAAAGACGGAACGCCGAATGTAGAATTCTGGACGCGCGCTTTGCTTGCCGGAGGTTCATTGGGTCCTGTGGGCGATGCATTGCTGCAGAATGTTAATACGCATCGAGGCGGTGGACTGGCGGATATCTTTGCCGGACCTCAAATTGAGTTCTATAATCAAGTGCGGAATTTGGGAGGATCGGCTGCGAGTTTGGATAGCGAAAAATTCCTTAAACAACTTGGTCAGTTGGGAGCGACGTATTTTCCAATTCCCTGGCATTCAAAGTCTTTAATGCAGCGAGGGTTTATTGAAGATATACTACAGTGGTCTGATCCGCGTGCCAAACGCAATGCACTACGGCGGGAACATAATCGACAGAAGGACTTGGGGCAAAAAAGTTTCTGGAGGCCTTATTCAACTTCAATCCGCGCACCTGATTGGGGTGCCGTAATAGGAGGTAGTAAGTGATGCGGACTATTGATATACAACGCTCGTTGAAAGTGCTTGGGTATGAGCCTGGGCCGCTGGATGGGATCAGAGGGCGAATGACTATTCGCGCCGTCATGGCCTTTCAAGCGGATAAGGGATTGCAGGTTGATGGGATCGTCGGGCCGCGCACCTCGATGATGTTGAACAAAGACCTTCCCGCTAATGAAATGCGGGACTACCGACAAATGCTTCCGTGGTTTACTGAAGCGAAACGGCTCATTGGGACTAAGGAAATTGGAGGGAAGTCTAGCAATCCCACTATTCTTGACTGGGCGGGCGATCTTGACATCTGGTATCCTGATGATGATATTCCGTGGTGCGGACTGTTTGTGGCGCACTGTGTGGGGTCGCAACTGCCGGAAGAACCTCTTCCCGACAATCCACTCGGCGCACGCAATTGGATGAAGTTTGGAAAGGCTTGTGAACCCATTCTAGGTTCGGTGTTGGTTTTCTGGCGCGGGAAGAAATCGGGTTGGGCGGGGCATGTAGGATTTTATGCGTCGGAAGATAGCATGACCTATCATGTCCTTGGTGGCAATCAGAGTAATTCTGTATCTATCGCGCGAGTAAGTAAGGACAGACTTCTTGGTGCCCGCTGGCCGCTAACGGTATCAAGTTCGAGTGATCGGTTGGTAGCCGATCTAAGCGGTGCAATTTCAACGAATGAGGCTTGATGATGTCAAATTATTCTAAACTTTTCGGATCGCTTATTGGTGGCGTTGTAGGAATGCTTGCGGCATTTGGACTTAACCTTGACTGGCTTACGCCGGAAGTCCAAACGTCTATTGCTACGGTGCTTGGATCGCTCCTCGGAACCTTTATCGCGCCGGCAAATAAACCGTCTGTTGAATGACAATCACTCTTTGGTCAATTCTTGGTCTCGGCCTGTCCATGTTGCTAGGTCTTCTAGCTTATGGGCGGAGCCGATACCGGGAGGGGAAAAAGGATATGGAACATGAGGTTCATAAGAAAGCTGTCGATGACCAGAAAAAGATGGCTGATATCCTTCTCGAGTCCCATGATCCTGACAAGCTCGATAAGCGGTTGCGCGACGGTGAGTTCTAGTGTGTGCCCGCCGCTCTATACCTATACGAAGAAGGAACAAGTAAATGCAGCAAACGAACTTAAAGAATATAGGAGTAAGGTACCTACGCTTGCTAAGTTTGTTGATGATTACGGGCGGACTCGTCGCGCCATCCGTAGCGTTTGCCCAGACTAGATGTTTCCCGGTTCCGCAAATAATGAAGTTGTTGAAAGAGCGCTATTCTGAAACGGTTATGCTTAGGGGTGATTTTGGTAATGGCAACCAGTTGATTATTACCTCAAGCGTAGATGGTTCGTCCTTTACGGTTTTTAATCTAACTCCGACTGGAATGATGTGTCTTATCGGGGCGGGGAAGGATTTGGAATTGGCCGAACCAGTACCTGATGAGGGTCCGCCGGCTTGAGGTCTGAGCCATACTTTGTCCGGTGGCGTAAGTATGGCTCAACCTCCTTCATCATAATCCGTCATCCCCTTCTCTTCGAAAGTCCCGCCCAAGACCTTGAACCAATCCTTACACTTCGTTCGCTGGCGATCTGTTAATTGCAATTCCGGCACCTTGCGAATGCGATCGGAATTGATTAGGAGGTTGTAGAGATGTTGCGCCTCACTGAAGTAATTAATCTTCTTGTGGATTTCTTGAAAGATGCGAGTTCCGCTGATGATGCTTTCCTTATGTGACAACTGCCATTGCCACAAATCAAACAGAACTTTATCGGCACGGTCATGCGGAGTGCCAAGGTGGGAGCCTTTGTAAATATCAGGCATGAGGGCTTCGGTATTTAGCAAGAGGTTGTGGGCGTATTCGTAGTCCTGAATAGTTAGGATCATTTCATCATTCCGGCCCGCCGCTCGACACATCATAATCTTCTCGATCTGCTGATGACGGCGGATGCAATACGTTGCGAGGTTAGGATGGTTCGGGACCGGCGGGCCGCCCAAGTTTCCTTCAGCTTGGTAGAATTCATCGAACGCCTCTTGCGCCTCTTTGGTCCAAGTGAATTCACCTTGCAACTCGCTGATATACTTTATCGTCTCTTTCATTTTCTGGAAGAGGGCGAGAGAGTCTTTCGCCATATGATTGCCGATGAATGCGGATTGGCGCTTAGCGGCCTCGCCAAGGATCATAATCGTGCGGGACATGAACCCGCCATGCCATGCGTTCTTCGTTATTAAATCATGTATGTGAACCGGCGTGGTGGCGAACAGCGCGGTTACACATGTGCGCTGGATGGATGAATTACGGTCTTTATTAATTCGCCCAACAGACAATCCGCCGCAATCCCACAAGTCGGTGAGGTTGCCGAATAGGTCATTGTCATAGACAGGGAAAAGGACCATCATTTCTACGGAGTTGATGTGGAGGGCGTTGTACGGCTCTGGCTCTTTTGTAACTGGGTTTACGAAGGAGCGATCGTTCTCTGCCAAGGCTTGCTGGAAGTATGCGGATGTCATAGAGGATGCGCCGAGGCGATCGCTGCCGAGGGCGGCTATGAGGTTCCGCGCTGTGTTGATAGTAATGCCTTTGCCACAACCGGATGGACCTACTAGCATGATATAAAGGTTAGCATAGCATGGGGAGGCTTGTGTGATCGTCCACACTCGCCGTTCAAGCGCGGCGGATATAGTCCAGAGCGCCGCCCACTCCTTGAACTGCTCTGGGCCGGGAATGGGCTCGAGGTAGTCCAAGTAGGCCTGAATAAAATCAGGGACTTGGCGTTTAATTTTAGCCATGCAGGAAGTCCGCAAGTTTGTGGCCGCGAGGAGTGCGGACAGGTGGGCGGGTGCGCGTGTCAGCGCCTGGACCTTTCCACTTGACCAGACCGAACTCGTTATTTTCGGAACTATCCGACCAGTTCCATCCGATCTTGCCTTCCACAGGAACGTAGAATTCACGGCCCTTTTTCAGTTGCATACGGATGGTGAGAAGCTCTAAGGCTTGTGGAATGATTTCGGCTTCTCTCTCCTCCGGGTATTGGAAGAGGATCGAGTCGTGGACCTGTACCAAAAGCTGGGTGCCGAGTTTGGCGCGCCAGAGGTTGATAATCCCTTGGTCGATTTCATCAGCGGTCATGGATTGCGGCGCGTATGCTATGCCCTCGCGAAGGGTTGCGTCGTCGTCAGGGCGACCGTAGAAAATCCGCCGCCGATTAAAGAAGGGGGTTGTGATGCTTCCGACTTCTTCAAGTTGAGTGCGAACGTACTGGTGCCAATTGTCGTACTTGAAACCTTCACCCGGTACGTACTTCGGAGGGGTGTGATTTGCGTCACCAATTACCGGAAAGGCTTCGAAGTAGTTTAGTTGAAACTCCTCGATAACTTTCGTAGCGACCTTAGTATGTGCAGCCGCTGTTCGAGGTGTCGCATAGTAATTGGTTCCGTGTCCGAGCTTTTTAGACATATCTCTATACGAAAATTCTCGATAAGCGATTTCATCTGCCACGGCTCGAAAGAGGGCAGAGTCGGTTCCCCACTCCAAATCACGCCAAGCCATTCGACAAACTGTTGTGTGGAGGTCTCCGCTTTCGCAAGCATCGAGATAAGATCCGGCGAAGGCTTCTCCATGAGTTTCGACAAAAGTTTCCCAGCATATTGCTCCGACATTTCTTGCATCAGCTTGCTCCAAATCGACGTTACAGAATTTCATCCCCTCGTCGGGGATAAGGATTTCCCGCAGCTTGCGTTCGACATTCTGACTGTTCCCGCCCGTTTCGAAATCGTTGGTACTGGAACTTAGCCGTCCGGTATTTGTACCTGCGATGTTATAGCCGGACATAAACCGGCCGCTTTCTTGTTTGACTTCGAGGAAGTTTATTTTCTTATCTAACTCTCGGAGAAGGATGATGTGGCGGCAGATTGGAGAGGCAAGCCAATTGACTTGAAGCTTTTCCAGTGCATCGCGGTTGGCTACGCGGGACCAGCGGCCAGAGGATGATCGACCCTTGATCTCCTTGAAGCCCATGACGTCGTAGAAGAGTTTGCCAACTTGGGTCGGGCTACGGTAGTTGAAGTTCTTAAACCCGATACCTTCCTCGACGATGCGCAGCAAATTCCGTTTGACGCGCGCATGGTTCTTGAGATATTCGTTAAGGACTTCGGTGCGACGGACCTCGTCGATGCGAACGCCCCGGAGGGACATTTCCATCACCGGGGCCATTAGGGCGTATGAGAATTCCTCTGTCTTGCGGGCTATGTCATCGAGGTTCTTTCCTTGCTCTGTGAAAATTTCGTGGGTGACGCAACAATCGAGGGCGTTGTAAATGGCTTCAATTTGAGTTGCCGACATCCCCGTCATTTGATCTAAGGTGAGTTGTGCGTTTTGAATTATTTTTGCCATGAGTCATCTGGTCCAAAATTCCAAGGGGGCTGACGATATAGATATCAATCTTATCCTTGTCCGTAAAAATCATACGAGTAGATATGTTCTTTTCTAAACAATATTTAACCTCGTTAGCAAGACCTTCTGATTGTTCCCAGCCAGGCATTCGTAAAATATATAAGGAACTAGCAAGAGAGAGCATGTGATAGTTATACTTTCTCCAAAACGCAGCGTCTGTTGGAAGATCGTGTTTAGAAGCTACGTTATGCCAGTGTACGATTGGGGAATAGGGATGACGATCGCGGAGGAGATTACAGTACTCAAGGGCAATCTCATACCGAGTTTGTACGATGGTTGGATCGGGGTGCGAGTATGGTTGGGCGAGGTAGATCATGAGTCCAATCCTTTCAACGGATCGCCACCATGCCTCGCTTGATCCATCGCTGCATTGGCGAGGGCGCGGGCAATTTCCGCCGCCTCGTTTGCGGTGTAGACAGCGGACTGGATCGGGCGAGTGAAGACGAGGAGGACGTTGCCCTGATCGTCACCTCGTATTTCGCAGCCGACACGTTCGGGAGTGGTGCGGCGAGCGTTGGCGGGGAGTATAAGTTTTGACATGGTTAGTCCTTCTGTTTGAGGGCGCGAATGGAAATTGAGATGCGTTCTGCCGTATTTGCCGCAGACTCTCTATTTCGAGCGTTACTTGGCTCACCATATATGGCTAAATCAACATGCTGTCGGTATTCCTCTTCCGCCACCTCAGCCGCAGCATCGAGCACAATGGCAATGGCGGCGTCGGCGGCTTCTTCAGAACCTTCACCCGTAAAGTCATGGATGATGCCGTGTACTGCCTCTCTGAGTTCCGCTGGTGTCATCGGTATCAGTCCTTCTGTTTGAGGGAGAGGATGGTGGCTAAGCGATGTTTGTCGAACTCGGCGCGGGCATATTCTGCACCATCGAAGAACGGGTCTGACTCCCAGCCGCATGAGCACGCCCACCTGTCGGACATGTATCCAGCAGAACAATATTGGCCCTTGTGCTGCTTCACTTCTTCAGCCGCTTCTTCCAGCACGACATTGATTGCGGCGTCGGCTTGCAGGTAATCCAGTTCGACTACGGCATCTTTCGATACATGCACATCATCAACGCCATATTCAGCGGCGCATATCGCCCGCGCCACTTTCTCTCTGAGTTCTTCAGGGGTCATGGGGTTGTCCTTGGATCGTAACTGTTGCCAATTTTTTCTAGCTTTAACGTATCGTGCTGAAGCATAACCTTGCCTGCCTGCCACCAGCATTCCTCGCTAAGGAAAGCATCGCCCCGCTCTTTGATTATCCCGTTGTCCTTGACGTGAACTGCGCATTCGTCCCCTTGCCGATCAACACACCACAGTCGATAAACATTTCCGCCAAGAGGTTTTATTTCGATAATCCAGCCGCCAACCATCGTCTCATCCTTTCAATCCCTCGACGTCAATTGACCAAGGCGAAAAACACAAACAGCGAATGGTATGAAAAACCACATTCCGTTACCAGTGATAGCCGCAGTTAAACCAAAAATCGCGAACGTTATAAGAGCGATAAACATCCACAAACTTCGAATTTCTTCTTCACGCATCCTTCAACTCCTTAATTTCCGCCCGCATCGACTTCCAACTCGGTTCGTAGGAATAGATCGAGCCAAGGAAGCCGAGAGATTTTCTCCCACCTTGCTTCTTCCGTCCCGACATAATCCTGCCATCGTCAACATCGCTCCCCGCCATCTCCGGCTGCATCGCGTGGTGGCGGAGCATGGTGTCGCCACGAATGTTATTCATAGGCATTCCGTAAATTTCCCACGAATAGCGGAGGTCGTATGATATGTTTTGGTTGACCTTGGGGATTGGCGAGGCCAACCAGCGCCGAACGTAATCCCATGCGGATAATTCCTCCGTAAGGCTTGGCCAGTAAGAATTCCCTGGCTTGCTGTAATCGACAAAGGGAATGACGATTGCGCGGTTGGGGGAGGGTGCGAAGCCCACACACGTAATTTGCCTGTCGAAGGTTTCTACGTCTACAGTGAGGAAATCGGCGGCGTTAATATAGGTTTCAAATGCTCCCAAATCACGTAGTTCAGGCTCGAGCCAGAGTTCTCTTTCGGGTCTTCGAATATCTGGAAACTCTGCTTCAACTCGCACTTTGTTAAAGTCCGCAAAAACGACTGGGCGCTGTGTGTACTGTCGAAGGACAGCTGAAGGGTGGAGTGTCGGGATAACCTTATAGTCGCCGTGGACTGATAGATATTGATAACCTCTGAGTTTGGTAATTCTTGTGTCATGTAACAAGGCCCATGTTGCCGTGCCGCCAAGGGCGACTATTACGTTTGGTTTGATCGCGTCGAGTTCGCGGTAGAGGCGCTCGACCTCACACTCATATTTCTTATCAATCCACCCCTTGTTGTGCTTTGGCATCTTAGGGATGGAGGTGGCTTTGCTTCCGCAGAGGTAGCGGATGTCGTTGCGGGGCGGCCGGAGGTTGAAGACGTTTGTAAGGTGACAGTCACCTCGCGATAACCCGGCCGCCGCGAGGAAGCTGTTTAGCAACTTCCCCGAGGGACCGACAAAGGGGCGGCCTTGGCGTTCCTCTTTCTCGCCGAAGGCTTCACCGACTATGACGATGGGTTTGTTCACCCGTTGTCTCCTGTCTTGCCGAGGTGCGCGTAACCGGCGATGTCGTCCCAGTGGTCAGCCTCGTTGGGATTGCCAGTTATGATCCGGCTGATCTTGACGAGGATCATTTCGATGGCCTCGCGCTGGTCTTTTGTAACTTGGGCACTGCAACGATCACGAAAGATACTTTTTAAGGCTTGCGCGGTGTTAGCCTGTGTATGCCAGGAACCGTGCGTCTTGCCTCGTTCAGAGGTGAGGGCGGCGGGGCTGGACGAAACGGAACCGGGCTTTAGTGGATCAGCCTTGAATGATTTTTCCAATTTCTCAAACTCCTCATCTACGTTTTTCATTGCGGTTTGAAGGGGGGTCATGTATTATCCTTCCAGTTTTGTTCTGCGAGTTTGCAGAACTCGGGGTTGATTTCGAGGCCGGTTACACTCTTGGCCCCGGCGTTGTGTGCGGCGATAACGGAATTGCCCGAGCCGCACGTCGGGTCAAGCATGACTGTGTACTCGTCAACGAACATTCGGAAGAAGTGGGCGAGGACTGGGCGCGGCTTCTCACTCATGTGGATTTCTTTAGTCGTGGGAAGTGAGACTGCGTTAGAAACGGATCGTACCACTGGACGGTCACCGCGATATGCGAGGAATGCCGTTTCGTAGATACGACGGGGGCCTCTCTTTGGATCGGGAAGGATACCGCTGTTATCTGATTTGAGCCAAATAAGAGGGAAGGGATTGACGGTCCAGCCGCCCTCCTCCAAGTAATGTACTGTTTTATTGTAGTGCTCCATTGAAAACCAAAACATTAGGTGGGCGCTGTCAGCTATATAGTCAACGGAACCTAAATGTATTAGAAGTTTTATGTAGAGGTCTAAGGTATCCTCATACCCGCCCATTGCTTTGCCCGCACCTTGGTCGTGCTTATCCGCGTCGATGCCGTAAGGGAAATCGCAGTGGATGAAGTTGAATTTACGTTGAGAGGTGAAGGCAAGGAAATCCTCGTTGAAGATGGGAGTGGACAGTCCCTTCTCGTCAATTATACTCAAGGCTTTGTCGAGAACCGGGGCTATTATTTCTTCGCCTAATCTAGCCAGCGGATCGCCGCCAAGCGCCGCAGATACCTCGTCCATATCATTCGCCTTCTTCCGTTCCTCCGTCCGTTCCCAAATTCCACGAGCGACTGAAAGCTGAGGGGCGGCTGATATGGCGGGATGACCAGCGTTGAGGTACTCGCAAATCCCCATAAGGCGGTAGTAGTTCTTCGATGACATCCCTAGTTCGTTGGCGACATCGACACCACTCGCGTCGGGGTTGTCTATTTTGTAGAGGTTGGTGTATTCATTCACCGCCCGTACCTGTTCCTTCCAATCAATATCCTTGCGCTTGGCGTTCTCGTCGTACTCAATGAGTTTTATTTGGTGGGAAGGGAGGTCTTCGAGGTAGCGGACTGGGACGTGAAGGAGGCCGATCTCCTTACATGAGGCAAGTCGGCGTTCGCCTGCAACGAGTTGCTTGTCGCGGGTGACTGTGATCGGGTTGATTAAGCCGTTGCGCTGGATCGAGTTGATAAGGTCTGTGAGGTCGCCTAGGTCTTGGCGCTGGCGCTCGCCTTTCACGTACCAAATTTCGGAAACTGGGAGGGTGGTCATTAAAAAATCCTTTCGAGGAAAACATCCCCCGCCGAGTCTCCAAGCATAACTCGGCGGGGAACTAAGGACGTTAGCTCAGTACTAACTAGCGCCCTATGCTACCGGAGCGGTCTTGCCGATTTCGGCAAAAATATTCTCCGGGTTGTTCTTGTCGGGGCGGTACTGGATGTTTGCCATGCACTGCCGGCCGACTGCCGCGTCGATCGTCTCACGGAGGGAGCCGCCTTCTTCAATTCCCAAGTGCTCGCAAAGGAAACGCTTGAGGTTGAAGAGGGTGCGCTGGTTGGACGCGGCGGACTCTTCGTCATCAGCCTTGTTAAACATGAACTTGTGCTGAGTGACGACCATCTTGATGCCGCCGTACTTCTTCAACTCGGCTGTGTCCACGTCGTCCGAGGCAACTTCGATTGCCTTGAAAGGGAAGGTGACGAGATCGTAAGTCCCGTTGCCGACCTCTGAAAGCTGAGGCTGCTTGAAGACTTCGAAGATGTAGTGGCCGATCGGAGGAAGCGGAGGCCGTTCGATCTTGTCAGTCTTGACGTCAAGTGCTTTTGTGAAATCCATAGTTTAGTTCCTCTTTGGTTCGGTGCCGGACTGTTTCGGGGTTAGCAACGGCTGGTCCGGCGAGTTGTCAGCCTGTTGTTCACGAGTGAGTGCTTTAAGTGAGGCTTTTCTAAAAAGTTCTATTGCCTCAATTAATGATTTACGTACATCGTCTGTAAGGTTTGATGCAACCAAACTGCGCACACACTGTTGACAGCATTTGAAGCTATCGTCAACTAGTTCTAATGTTGTTTTCATTCCAACTCCTTCAAACTTTTAAAGAGTTGTTGGACTGTTCGTTGAAGTTCTGTAAGTTCATTGCGGAGATCATCCACCTCTTTTTGGAGTTGTTCAATCTCGTTGCTGTGGTCAGGCGGCTCAAATGAGTGCATCATTCCAACTCCTTCAAGCTTTTGAAGATTTCCGCAAGGCCCGTTCCCAAATCATACTCGCTTTCCATTTTGAATGGGGAGGGGTTTTTGAGGTCGATGACGCTGGAGGGCAGGGTCTTGATCTTACGTGATGCAGTCTTTCCGCTCCCTCGAATTTCTGCCTGTACCATGGTGTTGAAATACTTAGGTATTGTCGGTCCCATAGCGGAACCCACTGCTGACGGGTAGCCTTTGTGCACACCTTGTTCAAGTTCCTTGTAGTTGATGTGGGAAATTATGATAACGTTGGACTTGAACTCCGCTGAGGACAACATCCCCACGACGTTTTCGAGCGACTGCTGTGCGGCGAAGTACCATTGGCGCGGGTCTTTCGCGGAGGGGGCAGATGCTTTGGCCCACTCAAAAGCTGCGCGGCCGAGGGAGGTTAGAGAGTCAAGGACGAAGATATCCTTGTCCGTTCCCTCGGAGGGCGATGATCCGTCCGACCACTCGTTCATGAGTTTCAGCGCCGCGATGTAGGTCTTAGCGCGAACGGTCGGCCCCATCGCTGTCATAGTCATTTCATCGCGGAGAGTTTCGAAGTCTACGTTCTTCATATTCTCCGCGCATTCATGACCGACCCACTGGCGTAGGGCGTCGAGGCCGTTGTCAAGGTCGAGGATTTTGAGATGGTAGCCATCCGCAACGAGGGAAGTAAGCGCGCCGGTTTTGCCGGTTCCGCTGTCTCCAATGAAGAGGAGTTTGACGTACTGGCCCGCGTGGTGTTCGGTTAGGTTGGGCATATTATTTGTTTCCTTATAGTACGCTCGACACGAAGAACAAAGCGGACTTCGTCTTCTGTTAAACTGTCGGGGGCTATACCAGTTCGTTTGTGAAAATCGTCTAAGAGGATAGAAATCACTTTTAAATCAACTCCAAAACATCGAGTCTTTTGGAAAGTAAATTCATTGCTCTCCGCCATCAGTTAATCCTCTGTACTTGCTGGCCCTCAATCCACGCGCCGATAAACTGAGCGTTTTGCAGGACGAGGATGATGTAGTAGTCGTCGTTGTTCGGGAAGCCCCAGTCGACTGGAGTGTCGTTGTCGAAAGCGGCTCCGAGACGGGACTCGAAATGGATCGTGCTGGTCTCGAGGTTTTCATAAAGTACCCATGCGTTGATCATGTTAACTACCTTTGCTTAACGGGGTTCCACTGATCTCCTTGGACGAATGATGCCTTAAGGAAGTTTTCGCGTACGCCAGGAGGGCGAGAGCAAACTTCCCTGAACGGACAGCCGCCGTAATTGTTGCACGAGGCGGGGTTACGCGGGAAGCTTTCTGCTGTAAGGCCTCGGTCATGATAGACGTGGATGCGGCTGATAAGTTCCATAACCTCGTCGTACCACTCATGTAATTCGTCCTCTGTGCGGTAGGTCGGGGAGCGCCCAAAGCGCGTGAAGCCCACTGCGATTTGCGCGGCGTCTATGATGACTCCTTTGACCGGCGCGGAATAGATCATCTTCGACGCGAAAGTATACATTGAAAATTGCGTGTCGGGCTTGAACTGATTGAAGTATCGCGGCGATATGGTCGTGCCGGTTGTCTTTTGATCGTGAACGAATAATTCGTCCTGTGGGTCCTTACAAAGCCGATCTATGTGGCCACAGAAAAGGAGGTTGTTATCTACTTCAATGCGGAAGGAGTGCTCGACGCCGGCGCTGCCATCGGATTTGATGTAAGTTTTATAATGATCGTCCTCGAATTCAGTGAAGTACCAGACGAGAGAGCGGATGAGGGTGAAGCGGTTTTTGGTGTTGTGATCGAACTCGGCGGGTGCGCCGGTGTTGACGATGCGCTCGCCGTCTTCGCCGCGCTCATGTTCCCATGACTCTATCAGAGCATAATGGATAATTTTGCGCAACGCATCCTCGCGGGACATTCCATCCGCCTCGAGTTTGTGAAACATTTCATGGGCGCTGGCGTAGATGGAACCGAACCAGAGGTGGACGGACAGGTGTGGGGATTGCCACGCCTCGAGGTTGACGTAGAAATAAAAGCGCGCGCACTTCTCGGCGTTCTTGAGGGAGGTGGAGTCCCACGCCCACTGTCGGCCGTCGGGGAGGTATGCGGAGGTCGGGGCTGCGGAGGTCATGAACGGATTTCCAATTCTTTCTGTTCAAGAATTCTTACTAGAGTATTAACTTTAGTGCATAACTCTTGATAATCCTCTACCGACATTACCATGACTTCTGCTGTGTAGCCAGTACCTAGTTCTTGGCGATCTTTCGACACTTCCCAGAGTTTATTTACGGTAGCCATGTGTAGTAATTCTTCTGTGAACTGAGAAGCAAATCTACCCTGGTTTCTAGCATCTATCATACTCGGATCGCGCACAGAATAAAATTCAATTGCGTCTACAAAAGACTGGGCGCGAAGTCGGCGGACCGAGGCGAGAGCCTCTAAGGCGGAATAACCTATGGTCATGAGTAATACACCTTTGCTTGAATTATCTCGGCGCGATCGGCAGGCGGCCAGACCGTTTTGTCTTGGGCAAGGCGGCGACGGCGGTTTATGGCGATCTTATACTCGTCGCGGGTTATGCCGCGCCGGTGCGCTCTGAGGGGATAGTTCGGGCGGGCGATTTTCTTTTCATACCGCTCGCGATGGCGA
>Ga0316190_10002334_pt1 | contig 13757 bp, 13 predicted proteins | sample Eddworburrow2_MG_FD_204929 | JGI IMG/M metagenome (GOLD analysis project Ga0316190, IMG submission 204929) | Coastal sediment microbial communities from Maine, United States - Eddy worm burrow 2 | ecosystem: Environmental > Aquatic > Marine > Coastal > Sediment | place: USA: Maine | collected... | reverse complement strand
TTGCTGTCGCAGTCGCTTGGGCCACTGACTGATACGTTTGCTCCGGCTGAGTTGTTAAGCAAGTTAAATGTTACAAAAGTCATCATTACTGCTGAAATAGCAGCTCCAGCGATGATTCCTTTTTTGATTGCTAGGTTCATTAGCATTTTTATATAGCTCCTTTGCCTATAACCCCTGATCCCCCTGCTCACTGGTGTTTGGCGTAGTTTGGTTGATAATTTATGCGTGCGTTAGCTAGTGTCTACATCAATGTAGGTAGTCTTGCACATCTTCAAGACTATAATACCATAATTTCACCACAATAAAATGCTTTGGTAAAATTTATGACGTTTGATGTTTTTTCTTTTAAAGAGCGTGGGAGAAGCGTCCGGCTGGAATTGCGGTTATCCAGGTCTGTCCTGGCTGGAGTTCTAGCGGTTCGCCTGCGGTTGTAGTGAATTTCAATTCAGCTGTGGCATTGGGTTTGCTCCACTTGCCTCGCAAGACTTCGCCGTGTTGGTATATCGTAGCCTCGCCTGAACCGATGTTGCCATAGGCGCTGTGAATTCTGTCAGGGTGAATGCCGAAGCTCATGACTGCCGCAATCACCACTGAGGGCTGAATCTGTGCACCACTGCGTTCGTCTACGTGTGGCTTGCCAGCCATAACTCGGGCATATTTGTTGGTTTCAGGATTGTAAGTGTAGCTGGTGTTGTAATTATGGCTAGAAATATCAAAGGATATTGTGTTGGCTTTTTCTACGACTGGAGCAGCTGGAACGGTGGGCTCTGCATCCACTTCAGCCTCTTCTGTCACGACCGGTGGGGCTAGTCGTTCAAAACCAGTGAAGTCGCTAGCGGTGTATCCCAATGAGGCACGCAAACTGTCTAGTCGGGCCATGCTGGTGTATACATTGTGAGGTGCAAAACGGTTGGATACCCTGTCAAAAGACCCGGAGTGACGGCCATGGTCTAGGTCTTTGACGCCAATTGCTGGTATCAATGCCAGGGCTTCCCCGCTACCACCGCTGTGTGCGTAGGCAGCATCAAATCCTCGCGCCCACTGTACGTAATACGGTCTAGCGGAACGAATTGGTCCTAAGTGATCTGGTTGAGCCTCTTGGTATAAGGCCAAGAATCTAGTGATGCCGCCCTCAGCAATGGCTTCAAACACTACGCCAGCGTCCACCAGTCCAGCTTGTGGCCGCGCATCAATACTGTTTTCTATCATTATCCCTGTGACTGCCCGTTCGTTGAGAGCTGGCTCTACTTGTACGCCAGTTAATCTCGAGGCCACAGTTGTTGGCTCGGGTGGCGGTGCTACGTACGTAGATTCTATTTGTGGCTCTGGGTTAGGCTCGGCAGCTTTGGGTCCGTAAAATTGTAAGGCTCCTACTCCGAACACTAAAACGCCGAGGCTGATTCCACTGACAACCGCTAAGTGTTTCTTTGATGGTTTTCGTTTACTGAAATTCTTGAATTTACTAATTAGACTTTTCAAAATGTTTTCTTTCTTTTCTAAATTATCTGGGGTTGGGCTAGGCGCGCTATTTTCATCCATAAGCATTTAACCACTATTCTAAAGCCTCCCGCCAAAAAAGCAAGGAACAGCCTCTCGCTGTCAAAACAAACAACTTGTTTCGGTAGTGCGACGGAGCGGTACAATTATCGCAAATGATTGACCTGGTTGTAGTTATTTTCATTGCCGGTACGCCTCCTGTTGTGGTCGAGATACTGACTCGGCGCAAGATTTTGAATGGTGAGGTTTCCCGTAAGGTAGTCCATGTAGTAAGTAGCCTGACGGCAGTAGTCATTGCCCACCTGTACGATCTCGACATGATCTTGATATTAGGGTATATAGTTGCTCCAATCATGATGATGGCTAGGTTTTCGCGAGTGTTTAAATCGGTGAATTCTGCCGACCGTAAGTCGTACGGCGAAATTGCTTTTACTGTTGGCGTCTTCGCATCGGCCTACCTGGCGCGAGATCTAAGGGACTTTGCCTTTGCTATGTTATGCCTGGCTTTTGTGGATACGGCCGCCTTATTGATAGGGAAAAGGTATGGAAAGCATAAAATTTTCAACACCGGAAAAACTCTAGAAGGAACTTTAGCCGCTACAGTTACAGCTCTAGTTATTGCAGTGGCTTTGTACCCAGAAGTCGGTCCATCTTCTGTGCTGTTGGTCGGTGTTGCGGTTGCTTTGTTTGAGGCGGTCGGAGTTTACGGAACGGATAGCGTCACATTGCCTGTTGGGGCTGTCCTGGCGGTGAGCTACATAGGTTAGTCAAGTAGGGTGTGTATCGCCTGCGCATGGCGGGCGGGTCTGAAATTACGGGCTAATCTGCTAGAATTGAAATATATTATGAGCGAAGAATTGATCAAGAGAGTAAGTGATGTGTTATTGGCTGAGCGGGATGTTAAGCCGCGGGCTGAGATAGAGCCTGGCTATCCTGAGCGAAAGTTAGCAATGGGTGCTGAGGTGACACGGTTTGCCCCCTCCCCTACTGGTTTTGTGCATATTGGGGCGATTTTTACGGCTATGATTTGCCAGTATACTGCTAATCAATCTGACGGCGTATATATTTTGCGCATTGAGGATACGGACAAAAAGCGCGAGGTTGAAGGCGCACGTGATTTGATAGCTCACCAGTTGCAAGCCTTTGGTGTGCCAGCAGACGAGGGTTTGCAGGCTGACGGTTCAATCAAGGGCGACTACGGACCGTATTTGCAAAGTGAACGAGCCGACATATATATGGCCTATGCCCTAGATTTGTTACAAAAAGGTCGCGCCTATCCCTGTTTTGCAGGCTCAGAAGAACTGCAGGCGGCTGTTAAAGACCAGCAATCTAAGAAACTTCGACCTGGCTATTATGGCCAATGGGCGTTGTGGCGCGATCGACCGGATGCTGATGTTGCATCTGCGCTGGACGCCAACAAGCCCTTTGTGCTGCGTTTCCGATCCGAAGGGTCACACGACAAGCGAATTACGTTTGATGATGTACTGAAGGGCCATATGGAGGTCCCAGAGAATGACTTAGATGTTCCGCTAATTAAATCTGATGGTTCTGGTTTGCCGACCTATCACTTGGCGCATGTGGTCGATGATTATTTGATGCAATCGACCATAATATTCCGCGGCGAAGAATGGCTGCCGAGTACGCCGCTGCACATTGAGCTGGCTCAAGCTCTAGGCATTAAGCCATTTAGATATGCTCACACCCCAGTAATTTCTATTATTGGTGCTGAGGGTGGCGGTAAACGCAAATTATCTAAGCGCAAAGATCCTGAAGCCGATGTGGCTTTTTGGATTAAGGCTGCCTACCCGATGCGCGCCATAAAAGCTTATTTGCTTGGACTACTTAACTCCAATTTTGAAGATTGGTATCGTGAAAATTTAGACGCCTCGCTAGAAGATTTCAAATTTAGTTTAGAAAAATTGGCGGCTTCACGCTCACCGCTTCTGGATATGAAAAAGCTAGAAGATTATGCAAAGGACGAGATAGCTCGCATGCCGCAAGGCCACTTTAATAAAGAAGTGCTAGCGTGGACTGACTTGCACGACCGTGATTTGTTCGAGCATTTATCTAAAGACCCTGAATATACTAATCAGGTTCTAGCTATTGAGCGTGGCGGCGACAAGCCTAGAAAAGACGTAGCAAAATGGTCAGATGTTCCTGAGCAGTTTGGTTATTTTTATGATGATATTTTTACGCAAAACTCCGCAAAAGAAAAAAGCGATAGCCTAGAAGGAATATCAGAGCAGGATCAGGGAGCGACTAGAAAAGCTTTTTTGGATACATATGACCACGCAGCCGACAAAGACACTTGGTTTGAAAACATGAAACAAGCTGCTGAATCTGCTGGCTATGCCCTGGATCGTAAAGATTTAAAAGCCAATCCAGACAAATACAAGGGCGGCCTGGCCGACTTCGCCAAAATTATCAGAGTATCGATGACTGGCAAAACCAGAACCCCCGACCTCTTCACAATAATGCAAATCATGGGCGAACCCCGCGTCACATCTCGTCTCGGATAACACTCGCGTAGTTAAAGAGTATAATACTAACTTATATGGATAATGTTTACGTGCCTTTGGCGGAACGGTTACGACCAAAGTTGTTGGGTGATTTGATCGGACAGGAACATTTGAGTGGACCTGGGGGTCTGCTGACGCTGTTGGTTAAAAACAAGCAGCCGACTAGTCTGATCCTGTGGGGTCCGCCGGGTACTGGCAAGACTACGATTGCTCGGATTTTGAGCCAGGCTTGGGGTCATGTGGACTTTGTGGAGTTGAGCGCTGTTACTGCTGGAGTCAAAGATGTACGTGAAGTTGTGGAACGGGCGCAGCAAAACCGCCGTTTGCAAACTCAAACAGTACTATTCGTAGACGAGGTACATCGCTTTAACAAAAAACAGCAAGATGCGTTTTTGCCGCATATTGAATCAGGCTTGCTGACACTGATTGGGGCGACGACCGAGAATCCTAGTTTTGAAGTTAATAACGCCCTCTTGAGCCGTACAAAAGTAGTGGTTTTGAACGGTTTGGACGAAAAGGCTCTGAGCAAACTTATCGCAAAAGCCGCCAAAGCCATCAGCCGCAAGATGCCTGCCAAAGCCGTTAAATTGTTAGCAAAAATGTCTGGTGGCGATGCCAGAACAGCTATCAACACTGTAGAAGTCGCATCACAGCTGTCAAAAGCTGGCCAAAGCATTACTGAGGACCATATAAAAACCGTTTTGCAGAGAACCAATTATCAGTTTGATAAAGACGGCGATGAACATTACAATTTGGCGTCGGCATTCATAAAATCTATGCGTGGTAGCAACGTGGAGGCTAGTTTGTACTACCTGCATCGGCTGATTGTTGGCGGCGAAGACCCAATATTCATTGCGCGGCGGATGGTGATTTTTGCTAGTGAAGACATTGGCATGGCCGCACCGTATGCCCTGACCTTGGCCGTTGCGGCTTTTCAGGCGGTGGAACGCGTCGGATTGCCAGAAGCCCAGTTTGCCTTGAGCCACGCTGCACTGGCAATGGCTGAATCGCCTAAATCTCGTGGTGTGACGGAGGCAATGTATAAAGCTAAACAACAAGTCGCCGATCACCCAAACGCAAAAGTCCCCTTGCACCTGCGTAATGCTCCGACTGGCCTCATGAAAGACCTAGGCTACGGCGAAAATTATGAGTGGAAAGCCGACTTCAAGCCCGGAAAAGGCTTTATGCCAGATGGTATATAATAGAAATATTGTGAAACTCGCAAAAGACGATTTAATTGCTCTGCAGAATGATGAAAAACCTAAAGTCGGGGTTGGAGTTATTGTCGTAAAAGTTATAGATGGTAAGCCTCATATAATGTTGCACCAACGTAAAAAAGAACACGGGAATGGTAACTGGGGCAGTGGCGGTGGTCACTTAGAGCTTGGCGAGTCACTAATGGATGGGGCTATGCGCGAGTTGCGTGAAGAAGCCGGGGCACAACTAAAGGTGTGCAATGTTCGTCACTTGGGTGTTTATAACTTCACCGAGCAGCAACCTGAACATTATGTAGATATTAGTTTTGTGGCCGACTGGGAGAGCGGTGAGCCTCAAACGACAGAGTCTGACAAGGCTACTGACTGGCAGTGGTTTGACCTAGACAACCTACCTTCCCCACTGTTTCCACCAGTCAGGATTTATTTAGAAGCCTACAAAACCGGCAAAAGCTTCTTCGACTCTAAGTTTGGCTAATCTTGTCTAGAAAAATCACAAGAGCACGCAGGCTACATGCTGGCGGCGACGCGGATGAGCTGGTCGGAAGTCATGCGTGATTCGCCTTCAACTTGATACCAGATGCCGTTGTCTACCCAGGTAGCATTAGCGCCACCGTAGATGTAAAGCGTTCGACCACGGTCTTCGTAGGTCTGATATTGCTGACCGCTAGTTGCTACGTAATTGGATAGCAATGCTTCACTGTTCCAGTTGCTAGCACGCTGCGTTAGCTCGTAGCTGCGGTCATCGGTGTTGGAACTGAAGGAAATTTTCACCTGCCCAGGGCTGTAGTTGATTGGTCCTTGGAAGCTAAAACCGGAAGGGTTGTAGGCTGGTAGTGTGGCGTCGAAGCCTGCCCTGGCAGCAGCGACTCGCATAGATAAGTTGGGCACATTCTGCACTGCGAAAAATCCACCCAATAAAACACCCGCTAGCACAGTGCTGCTGATGGCCATTGCTCTTGCGCTGACGCCAAGTTTACGAGCTATCTTATGCCTCCGCTTTGGCAACTTGTGGGCTGGTTGTTCGTGTGATGTGGCATTTGCCAGAGCGCTCTCAATCATTTTGGCGGCAGCTAGATTCTTCTTTTTGACTGTTGCCCCTGATGCGGCTCGACCGACTTTGGCTGCTGTAGAGTGTGCGGGCATGTGATGTGCAGTGGTCGCTGCTGGGCGGTGCATAGCTTGCTTTTTAACGGGCATGTGCTGGACTTTCTTGACTACACCCGCGCGTTCGACGGGTGAAGATCCAAAATGCGATACAAGCGGGCTCTGTTTGACCTGGGTGGCCGTGCGTTGGCGTTGTTTGGTGGTCCCGAGATGTGATTTCTGTATGGACACAGCGGTCTTTGGCCGGGTTGTTTTGGCCTTTGCTGGTTTTTTGACGGCACTGCGCATCAAAGTTTTAGATTTCTGGGTTTGATTTTTTGCGGCATGCATAGCTCGGCTACTGACGGCACGTGCAGCTGGTTTTTTAGACACCATCCCGTCGACGGATACACCGCTTTTTGCTGCTGGCTTAGACGCGTTGGCCGCTGTTTTTGTGTTCAGCAGCTTGCCAGTCGCTGCATCGTATTTTTTACCGTTTATTTCAATGACGTTTCCCACGCTCACTTTGCCCCTTGTAGCTTGTAGTTACCCTTTATACTTATATACATCCTATATTTTCGCGGAGCTTTTATCAAGTGCCGTTTACGGTTGAATGGCGTTTTAGAGTCGGTCGTAGGTGTTTAAGTAAGTAAATATGAGATAGCGACATAAAATTTATGTATTTATGGACGTTTCATGGCATAATGGTCTACAGAGTTTATAAAAATTGTTTAGAAAAACTATATGGACTATCTAGATCCAAAGAAAAAAAGAAATAAAAAAATCCGACTAATGATTGGTTACGCGCTGCTTGGCGTGGCCATTAGTATTGCGACTGTAGTGTTCGTGTACCTTGCGAATGGCTATTATATTGACCGAGAAACTGGAGTTGTGATTCAGAACGGTCTGGTTTTCTTAGACAGCAAACCAGAGTCTGCAACGATCTACATTAATGGCGAGCAGCAGCGTGGTTCTACTGATGCTAGGTTGGTAGTTCCTGAGGGTAGCTATGATATTGAACTTAGGAGAGACGGTTATGTTACTTGGGGCAGAAAACTTAGTCTAGAGGGCGGCAGCCTCCGACGTCTGACTTATGCCAGGCTATTTCCTGAGAAGCTAGATTCAGAAGTGGCATTAAATTTGAGCCTGCCTGCTCTGCCGCAGGAAATATCGCAGAGTATAGACAAGCGCTGGCTGGTTATGGCCTTTGCTGGTCAGTCGCAGAGTATGCAGTTTGTGGATTTGAATCGTACGGTTCTTCAGATCGAAGAGTTGCCTATCCCGCCGCAACTAATCAAGTCTCCAGGGCCGGGTGTGTGGAAAATCGTTGAATGGGCTGATGATAATAAGACATTTTTGGCTGAGTTTCGCTCAGATGCGGCTATTACTGAATACGTGCTGATCAACCGAGACGATCCATCCGCTAGTAAAAACCTAGCTGATGCATTTCCAGGCCAGCGCTTTAGTTCTGCGCTTATCCGTGACCGCAAAAATGACTTAGTGTTTTTGAATGATGCTACGACCGGCGAAGTATTCAGGGGGGACGTAAAGTCTGGAGCAGTTGAGTCGTATGTGAAAAATGTGACCGATTACGTGTCTTTCGGTTCAGATGCGATGCTTTACGTAACTGACGTCGATGCTTCCGAGGGGCACGTAAAGGCTGTGCTCAAAAAAGGTGATGAGCAATTTACACTGCGTGAGATAAAGGCCAACGTGGATCAGAGCAAAGACTATTTGCTGGAGATGGCAAAACTAGGCAACTCACTAGTCATGGGCATTGGATCAGCGACTGAGGGGCGTGTGATTGTTTACAACGATCCGATTGGAGCTCTGAAGAATAACGATTTTTCTAGTTTGCCAGTGCCGACGACAGTGTTGAGAGTTGCCGATCCTGAAGAGCTGAGCATCTCTGCCGACTCAAGTGTGATAATGGCTCGTAGTGGGCTAAAGTTTGCCTCGCATGAGTTCGAAGACGATCGGTCCTACACATTTGAAATTGATGCGCAGACTAACGCTAGCCAAAATATCACCTGGATTGATGGCCAGCATTTCATGATGCCGACTGGCATAAATGAGCAGACTGTTGCGGATTTTGACGGTAGCAACGTGTTGAAGCTAGCCAACTCGCAACCAGAATTAGGCAGTATCTTCGACGGTTCTTTGGACGAGCAGTTTACATTTTTGCCGGCGGCTGAAGTTGGTTCACCTGTCCGGATTATGCGAACCTTTATGCGTACCGAAGCTGATCGCTAGGCTCCTTTTATCTTGTCTTCTTGTAGCATTCCGCCCCGGCATTAGCCAGGAGCGCTAGCTGGGGCGGTCAGCTACGGCTTAGAATGGCCATATGCGCGACCAAAGACTAGGCGCGTTACTCGGCAGCTTATCTTCCTCTTCAGTCGCTTCCAGAGTTGGTGACGTACTTTCGGTGTTGCCGCTAGGGTCGGGAGATATTTGCTCAGCGGTTATTATTAGTCGGTTGATCGACGTGCCTGGTGGGTCACAAGTTATTAACGTCATGGTGTTGGGTCGATCTTGTGTGTTTAAGACGGACACATTGTTGGGCTTTACCACTTCTTTTTTGTAGACTTTGTAGGTATAGCGGATGCCGTCTTTTTGAACAAAGAAAGTGTCCTCAGCTTCTAGCCGCTTTAGCAGAACAAAAGCAAATTTATACTTGCCGCTATTGAGGATATTATTGCTGGAGTGGCCGACGATGACGCTGTTGCCGATTTCGCCAGGGCTAGGCGTGCTAGAGTAATGTACTACGCCGTCCTCTAGGGCGTTTTGGATGTCCCCTTCACCAATGCTATTCAAGCCGAATACTACGGGAACTTCTAGGTTGATCTTTGGAATTATTATTTTTGATTCAGGTCCTACGACGCCGGTATTCGCACCGATTATTGGCGTGGCGCTAACGCTGCGACCCGGATTGATGAATGGTGCAATGTAGGCCTCGTTGAAAAACACAAAGCTCACCAGCACCAGCACCATAGCGGATAATCCGATGCCAAATAACAGAGATTTGACGTGATGTACGGCGTTTAGCTTGCCCCCTGCGCTGATTTTGTCCATCAACTGGGCTTTTATAGCACCAACAGTTTTATTATCAGAAGGACTATGGACGGCTGGCGGAGGTGCTGGCACTTTTCTTTTCTTAGGCTGAGCGCTGTCTTTTTTGTGTTCGGCTGAGCCTGAGCGGGTGTCCAAATGCGAATGCTCGCGCTGAGCTGAGTAAAACTCCTGCCACACCTCATGTTTTTCACTCTCTGGCAGATCAACATAATATTTGTGCCACTGAGTCTGGATGTCCGCTAGAGATTTGCCAGAAGTCGTTAAATCATACATGAACTGCTGATGTTTCGAGCGGTTATTGCCGGCTTCGTAGGCTTCTAGGGCTTCTTCTTCGGCGCTGGGTTCTTTTTTGTATATGCGAGAGAGCTTTTCTCGTACCAATGCGACGGCGGGGTTGGAGTCGTCCAGTTTGCCTCCTGTCGCTGGATTGGCTTTTTGGGACTTGTCTAGTTTGGTTTTTGGCAGTTTCAAATCTTGCAAGGCTTCACGCTCTTCTTTTGTCATGCCGTCCAGCTCTAAGACTTGGCTCTTTTTCTCGTCCTTGCCCTTTATCTCTTTTGCTAGCTCTGAGGTTTTTCGGCGTAGCTCTTCTAGTAAGTCTTCACTGACTCGTGGCACATCCAAGGGCTTGTGGTTACCTATTCCGCTTAGAACTTCAGGAAGCTCGTCATTCTTGGTAATTGGTTTAATCTCTTTATCGTCGGATGGAGGTGTTTTGTCGGCGCTCATAATACGCTAGCAGTATACCATTTTTAATCTGTTACCAGTAGTGATATAATTACATATGATTTTGGATTTGCAAGCCGCAGTGGTGGAATTGGTAGACACGCCGGACTCAAAATCCTGTGAGCATTAGCTCGTGACGGTTCAAGTCCGTCCTGCGGCACCAAAACAACAAGACGACCCCTGTGGTCGTCTTGTTGTTTTGATCCCAGAGGAATTGAACCGATCTGGGAGGAGTGCCAGTAGCACTCTGAGTAGCGCTTTTCCTCGACAAACTTGTTTGGCGAAGGTGAAAGCGCGCATTCAAGTCCGTCCTGGCTAGCACCAAGTTTACATGACTGGTCTTGGCCTAAAGAACTTGCAGGTATTCGTTTGTGTTCAACAAAACCTGCAAAAAGGTGAATCGAATCTGGTTTATTTTACTAGTGTATAATTGAGTTCATAGATGGCTGACAAAACTATAATTGCTGTGTGCGCTAGCGCATCATTATACGATCAGGTTATAGATTTCGTAGAAAACACCGAGCACGAAGGCTTAGACTTGATACTTCCTGCGAACGCGGAAAAAATACGGAACGGAAAACTACAGAGCAAAGAAGCGGTTATTGACTTTGCGACTGACAAGGATGCTGCCAAGAATAAACAAGAACTTATATGGGGCCATTTCAAAGAAATAGAAAATTCTGACGCAGTGTTGATTATGAACTTTGAGAAAACGGAGTGGCAAACTACATCGGGGGCAATGTGCTCATGGAGATGTGCATAGCTTTCTACTTGCATAAGCAAATATATATCCTTTTTGATGTGCCCGAGGACTCGCAGTTCCTAGACGAAATCCTTGCTATGGAGCCAGTAAACCTCCGCGGTGAATTATTAAACATAATCAATGCTTGACCTGTAATCTATAGTCCACTAATGTAAACACATGCAGCATTTGGGTCTTATTTCGTTAATTGGCTATATGTCCTCTGTGATTTTCATCATGCACAAGTGGGGTTATGATCTAGATTTGACTATTAGCGACCACGTGTCTAAAGGCAGGAGTCGTCAAGTTTATGCGCCCATGACGACTGCTTCATTAACTTTGTTTTTAGTGTTTATGCTATTCTGGCTTCTTCCTGAGCTGGAGGCACCTACTTTGGCGTATCTGCTAATGGCCGCGTCTTACGCTACGCAGATGGTGACGACGATTATTCCTAGGACAAAAAAGCAAACTGTTGTCCATGACTCCACAGCCTCGTTAAGCGGCCTTTTCATGGTTATGCTGCTGGTTGTACTAGCGGTGCACCCAGTAGTGGGTGAGGGCTATTCGGCAATTATCTATGCGTCTGTCACCTCCATGGTTGTTCTGGGAGCGTTTTTGCAGAGTAGAGCCAGGAAATATTATGCCGTGTTGCAGGGTGTTTTCTTCACTACATTTGGTATGAATATTGCCATCTTGACATATCTTGTTGCTGGTTAGATCGTTATTCTTTATCAACGCTAGGCTTGACGAGTGAAGATACAGTTGCTTCAAATATTGCCTTAGGGTTTTGTAGCCAAAATACGCTGGCTCTGGCGGCTGTCGATACTCGCCAGATTTTGTCTTCATGTTTCTGGGTCACTACATTGCCGTCGTGGGCCACAAATATCAGGTCGTTATGCACGGTCACTATGCACGCCGGATGGTGAGCCGTGTAGTCGTGCAGTGCCTCGGCTAGTTGTGGGGTCGACATACTGAACGTGACTGGCGTTATAGTTGGTGTGGAGATAAATATCTTTTGCAGCTGGCTTAGGCTAAGGACAATTAGAGTGTCTGCCCTGTCGACAATTTGCAGTGGAGTTTCCTTGAAATAATCAACTCCGTCTTGGGCGATGGTTAGCAGACCAGGGTATTTTTCCAAAAAATTTTCTAACAAGATCGCAGTTTCACTATTGCGTCCAATATCACCGGCTAGCAGGCTCAAATCTGCCCAGTGGCCGATTGACATAATTTCGCTCAAAGCTTTTTTGCTGAAGCTACCGCTTGGCGTGCTGGGGGCAAAATCTGCGTCCGGCATAATGCCCTTCACTACTTTTTTGACAGCGTCCGGTAGCAAAACTTTGCAGACACCAACACCAGATTGTAGAGCAGTGTTCCAGGCAGTGCCAGGTGCACCAAAGCCGTGCGAATCACCGCCGACTATGGCTAATTTGCCTGACCCGTTTTTTGTTTGCGGACGGCTCCACAGAATATCTTGAAAAATCGGATCATCATTCGTTTGCTTACGCCAATAGCTATTAATCATAACTATAGTCTACACGAGAACTTAGTTTTAGGCGGCCGAATGCACGGGCTGATTCTCGACAAGCTCTGCAAGCGCACCGTTCCAGTCTGTTTCTGGTCCCGCAAAATAAGCCTCGACGAGGAAGCTCCTTCTCCCGGGTACGCAAAAATTGTTCTGATCAATCGACATAGTTGCTGGTCGCTCATCTTGTTTGGATATATGAACTAAGCCCCTAACAACAAGTAATCCTTCGTCGTTCTCCTCCAGGTCCTCGACTGTAAAAGGTATCTCGCCATAACGCTCTCCCGCCGGGGTCTGGTGATGAGTTCTCCAGGGGAACCACAGGCTTTTCTTTAGGCGATCACGTTCAGGCCTTGTTTTTTTTGCCTGCGCGGAATTCCTCTAGCTCTATAAATATAGCGTGTAGTTCAGGACTGGGCATACTTTATAGTATACAGTTTTTCTAAGCGTTGACTTGTTTTAGGACGTATTGTCCGTCGACCATTTCCATGCCGTAAACCATGTCTTTGCGCTCGACAACGACCATCCAACCGTTTTCTCTGGCGACTTTGAATAGGGCTTGATTGGGGTTGAAGGCTATCGGGTTGTCGACCATTTTGAATACGCCAACGTCGCTGGTCGTATCGCCGATTGCCATGCTGCCCTTGGTATTTAGATCAAACTTTTTGATCAGGCTTTCAAGTATCTCAGCCTTTGGCTTGCCTAGAGAATTAATTTTGCCAGTTAGTCGGTCGTCTTTTTGTTCGTAGCTGACTTGGCCGACCCAGGCGTCAAACCCTAGTTTTTTGGCCAAAGCCTCGACCGCGTGTAGCTCTGAGCCAGAAATTGCAATCAGGAAAAAGCCGTTTTGCCTCAGAGTTTGGGCCAGTTCACGAGTGTAGACGTAAGTGTTGCTTAGGGAGGTGTTGACCACGGCGCTAATTACTTCATTGAAGTCGTCGGCCCGCAAGCCGTCCGGCAAAGCCTCAAACAGCACTTCAACGGCCTTTTTCATGTAGCCTCCAAAGTCATCATCATCGATTCGCTGTCGGTAGTCGTGCAACATCACTTCGATGTCTCGGCCTGGCCCAGCACCTAATTTGCCGCGGGATACCAACTCCCTGACCATTAACTGCAACAAACTAGTTCGGGCAATAGTTCCGTCAATGTCAAAAACCGCAAATTGCTTCTTCATGATACTTAAAGTATAAAGCATAAGCGTGTGTTTTTAGTGAGTCGTGCAATAATAATCATGTAAAGTAAACGAGCGATCGCCGTATTAACCCTCAAAACGCGACACGAGTAAAACTTGAAGAGCCACTGAAGCTCCAGTAGTCTGTTATTTACGACAATAACTAAAAACTATAAGGAGTGATCCAATGGCTCACACTCACTTTACT
>Ga0316190_10002331_pt1 | contig 13763 bp, 13 predicted proteins | sample Eddworburrow2_MG_FD_204929 | JGI IMG/M metagenome (GOLD analysis project Ga0316190, IMG submission 204929) | Coastal sediment microbial communities from Maine, United States - Eddy worm burrow 2 | ecosystem: Environmental > Aquatic > Marine > Coastal > Sediment | place: USA: Maine | collected... | reverse complement strand
GGCCGGGCCTGCCACAACGAGATCGCTTCAGCCGGATCGTGACCTCTCACCTCGTCGATGAATGAACGAACGGAGGCCTCGAACTCGTCGACGACATCGTCGAGGCTCATCGCCTCCCTGCCGGCGACGCCCAGCGCGTTGGCGCGAGCGATCCGGGTGGCGGCCGATTCGACATCGCTGTCGGCATCGTCGACCTCGCCGCGGACGAACCCTTCATAGACCCCCATCAAGCCGGCCAGGTGAGCAGCGACATCCCTCACGGTCCACTCACCGAGCGCGACCACGTCGGGATCGATCCCCGATCGCAGCAGCTCGACGAGATCAGCGGACACCTCCTCGAGGCATCGGACCGGATCGGGATCACCCATCGGTCCAGACGTGTCCGGGCGGTCGTGTCGTGCGGGCTCGTTCAGCGTCAACATCGCTCAACTCCCTTCTGCACCCCCAACGTCCACCACACCGACGGAACCCACCAGAGGCAGAGGACCCCCAAACCTCGTGCCGCAGCAACCGCACGGCTTCGTACGAGCATGTGCTCCCGAGCCGTCACCGGCGCACCGGTGCGGCTTGGATGCTGGATACTGACGAGGGTCTTGTTACTCAGCGCAGCCGTTCGCCGCGGAGGATGACGGCGCGGACGGCGTGCAGGGCGCTCGGGTCCGTGAGGGGGTCTCCGTCAATCGCGAGGATGTCGGCGTCATAACCCTCCGCGATGCGGCCCTTGCGGTCACCGAGTCCACAGACGACGGCACCCGTCGAAGTCGCCGAGCGCAGGGCTTCATCGGTACTCATGCCAAGAAGCACTTCCTGCTCGACGGCGTAGCGCACCACGTCGTGCGGTTTCGCCGGGTTGATGCCCGCATCGGTGCCCGGCACGATCACAGCGCCCGCATCGCGAAGACGGAACACGTTCGCGATGATCGCCGGCAGACGAGCCGACGTGGCGTCGTCGAGCTGATAGTCGGGTGCGGGAGCCAGGCCCGCAGTGGCGCCAATCGGGAGGCGCCGGGCCCCGATCTCAGCGATGACGTCGTCGGGGCTATCAATGCCCTCGTCGGTCCAGAACGTGGCGTGCTCGAGACCATCAACACCAGCCGCGAGCGCATCGACAATCGCCGGTGTCCCGTGAGCGTGGGCGGTGACCGGCAGGCCAAGGTGGTGAGCCTCGTCGACGATGGCCCGCAACTCTTCGACGGTGAACTGGCTCTGCGCCTCGTTGGTGCCCTCGGTCATGAGCCCACCGCTCGCCATGACCTTGATCACGTCCACACCGCGCTCGGCATGGTCACGCACCGCACCACGCACAGCATCGGCGCCTCGCTCGGTCACCCCACCCAGGAAGTGGCAGTGCCCGCCAGGCGTCGTGAGCGGCGGTCCCGCGCACACAACCGTCGGCAGCCCGTTTGTGCCCCGCATCGCGAGCGTCAAGTACCCCCGGTCACCGGGGTCGCGCACCGTCGTGACTCCTCCCATCGCAGCTGTCCGAGCCGCCGACGCGATCGCGTCCCGAGCGGCGTCATCGTCGCGTGCCGCCAGGGCACTGACCGGATCAGCAGAAGCGTCGAAGATCAGATGGACATGGCTGTCCACGAGACCAGGCAGGAGCGTGGCTCCCTCCAGATCGATGACCTCGACCCCATCCGGAGGATCAACGCCATCTGCCACCGCGACGATCCGTTCACCGTCAAGCAGCACCATCGGACGAACTCGCAGCACTGACGTCGTGCCGTCGAACAACCGTGCCGCCCGCAAGGCGACACGACGCGACGTCGGAGAACTGGGGTGCCGCATCATGGCAGTCACCGCCCTTTCGTATCTGGCCTCCTCGCGCCACCGTGCTTGAGTGGGACGCCGAACAATCTCCCACCGCAGCTGTCACCGACAGCGGTGTCGGCGTCATCGCCGCCGGCCGGACAATCGTGTGGGAGCGCGTCGTCCACCTCGCGTACGAGGGCGTCCCCTTCGATGAGCGAGCGGTGACGGTCCTCGAGCTCGACGACGCCGGGCTCATCTCCCGACTTCGCTCCTACTACGACAAGCTCGACGTCCTCGACCAGATCGCGTCCGGCTCGCCGGGAATCCAGGGCCGGGTGTTTCGGACGCTCACGGGCTGGCTCGTCCGACAAGGCTCAAAGGGTCTCGACGTCGAGCCTGGCTGACGGCTGGGCCGCACAGAACGACACTGCCGCAAGTGTCGGCGCGCACGCGTCAACTGGCCAAGCCGCAAGGGCCGCTTCAAGTCATCGCGGCGACAAGCCACTCGATATCGCCACGCAGAAATCCGATCTTCGATGTGGACTGACGACCCTGGTTCGGCCCATATCGAGCACCGCATAATCACTGGTCGCAACGTGCCCCTAAGGGGGACGGACAACGGACCCTCACGATGCGTCGAGGTCTTGATGCAGGTCCCGAAGGTCGTCTCTGTAGAGGTTGGGAGATCCGGGCTCACGACAGTCGGAGAACCAGTGTGGGCCCGCTACGACCCGCCCTGGAAACCGTGGTTTCTCCGAAGGAACGAAGTGTTACTCGAGATCGACGGCTGACAAATATTCGGATGGACGTGTCAGGCCGATCCATTCCGCAATCCTCAGTACGGAACCCCTCGTCTCCGTTTCTCCAGCCGCCCGAGCCGTCTAGGGTGACGACCGGACAGGTTGTCTCTGGCGTGATGGGATTGGTGGTCCGCCGCTCCGACCGGGCTTGCGGACATCCGCTCGATGTTGGTGCGAATCGAACAGCGCCGCGCCGCCTCGATATGACTTCCCAGGAATCATGGCGCGATACACACGGACAACCACTCGGTATCCGGCGAACTGTTGTAGCCCACCGACGGATCGAGGCCCCACATAACGCGACCACCATCGGCGCTCGACCGGTGGGCCGCTCGGCCGGATTATCTTGCGCTCGACTCGGGCCGTGATGCGGCACGCTGGTCGTCGTTGAGAGCGGCATTGCGTATACCGATATCGAGTGCCTTCCAATGGGAACTTTGGGGCGCGTCCCATTCCGCCGGGCTCAGCTGTACAGCGCTACGAGCGCGCTGCCGATTGAGGCGAGGTGGTCGCGTACGCCTTGCGGGCCGGTGACTTCGAGCCATTCGATGAGCCCGGCAAGTTCGCCTGCGAGGGCGTACTCGTTGTGGCCGCGGATCACGATCTCGATCTGGCCGTCGGGCGTGGAACCGCCAACTTCGAGGCGGCCCCCGAGCACCATCCGCAGCAGGCCGAGCCCATCGGGAGCGCACACGGCCTCGGTCTCGAGGGGGGTGCGCTTTCGGTCGACCTCGTCGGCGATCTCGCGCCAGCTCTCGGCAAGGTCGAATCCCTCGGGTCGTTGGACGGGATCGTCGGTCAAGACGACCGACGAGACACGGTCGATCCGAAAGGTGCGTCGACCGGCCTCGGTATTGGAGACCAGGTACCACGTGGGGCCTTTGGCGACGATGCCGAGTGGGTGGACGATCCGCTCGGTCTCGGAGCCGTTGCGGTCGACGTAACCGAGACGCACCTGGACGCCGCGGATCACCGCCTCTTGGAGTTCGTCGAGAAATCGGGGTGGTCGAGGCTCGAGCTGGTTGGATCCCCAACGTCGTGGGTCGACGACGACTGATGTCGCGGCTGCCTCGGCCTGCTCCCGGAAGGGCTCGGGCAGCGCGCGTACGAGCTTGCGCAGAGCGGCCTTCACGGCCGGGGTTGCGGTCGAGGCCGGTCCGGCTACCAGGAACAGGGCGCGGGCCTCGGTGGCGGTCAGCCCAGAGAGGTCGGTGCGAGCGCCGCCCAAAAGGCGCCACCCGCCCCCGCGGCCCTGCATGGAGTACACGGGCACCCCAGCGATGGCCAATGCTTCGAGGTCTCGACGAGCGGTGCGCTCGGAGACCTCCAACTCCAGGGCGACCTCGGATGCGGTGACCTGTTCGCGCTGTTGTAACAGGAGGAGGATGGCTACTAGCCGGTCAGCTCGCACCCAACCACACTTCCACATCAAACCGGTCACAGGCTGACCGGTTTAGGTCGGCATGATGGGGCCATGACCACACCGACCAGTTCCACCACGGACCACCCCCTGGATCCCCGGCCAATCCTCGACCGGGCCATCGCCACCGGCGGGGTCGTCATTACCGGCGTCCGGCCAGAGCAGCTCACGGACCCGACTCCATGCACGGACATGAACGTGCGAACACTGCTCGCCCACCTCATCGGCGTGCTTGACCGCGTTGCTGCGCTCGGCAAGGGCAAGGATCCTTTCGCAGTCACCGAGGCGCCCGTCGCCGACGATCGCTGGGCTGATGCGTGGAAGGAGTCAGCGAGACGAGCCGCGGATGCCTGGAGCGACGACGCCGTGCTCGAACGGCCCATGGCACTGCCGTGGATCGAGGGCAGCGGCGCGGAGGTGCTGGCGTCCTACTTCTCCGAGCTGACCGTCCACACCTGGGATCTCGCGACGGCGACCGGTCAGCAGCCCGACTGGGACGACACGGTCGTCGTCGCTGCGCTCGGGGCACGTCAGATCCTCCCGGCCGAGAACCGTCGAGCCCTCTACGAGGAGATCTCGACCGCGATGGGTCTCGACGAGGTCGCCGTCCCGTTCGCCGAGGCCGTCCCGATCCCCGACGACGCCCCCGCCATCGACCGCCTCGTCGCATGGAACGGCCGGGACCCGCTCCACTGATCACGACGATGCAACACAGGACTGGCTCGCTGGGCCGGAGTGCACCCCGGAACGCCGGATCGGTGATGCGATTACCGAGCACCGCAGTGGGGCCGTTCCCGAGTTGCCCGTCCGATGTCGGGCACGCAACTGCGCAGCGCATTATCGAGTATTCCCGACCGGCACTTCGGTGACGCCCAGTTCCGATGAGCGAATCCACCGGATGTGGGGGTTTGGCTCATCGGTACGACGCACCGCATCCGATCCCCGAACATCGATGAGCGAACTCCGCACATCCGAGGGGCTCGCTCATCCCAATGCGGTCTCACCACAACTTCACAGCGCCACCGGCTCTACGTCGACCGCCTTGAGCAAGTCATTTGGGCTTGCCCGCTGTGCGCTCCGGCGTTTCCGGTCAGGACGTCGACGCGGCCGCCCTGATGCGGTTGCGGGCCGTCGAAGACTTCGCCACCGGTACCAAGGTGGCTGCCTTGCCTAGGCCCTTGGCGGGCATGTTCCCGTAAACCGCCTCGTACTCCCCGTCGCGGACGAGGAACGTCTCGTGCCAGATCCCAGCTCGATCGTCTTTGCCGACACGCTTCCAATAGTTCCGCCAGGCTGACAGGTGCGGATCGTCGTTGTCTCTCGCGAACGCCTCGAGGTGATCGAACGAGCGCCAGTACTGAACGTTGGCGAAGCCCATCGTTTCGTAGCCGAGCAGGCCCTTCTCGGGATGTTCGGTCAGGTACTTCAACATGTGGTTCATGCCGCGCCGACCTCCGAGATCGCGCGCTATGCGAAACAGCTGCCACGGCTTGTTCGCTCTGGCGCCGATGATGAAGACGACGAAGTCGCCGTCGATTTCTGCGGTCCAACGGCCCTGATTGACCTGCATCACGGCGACTCCTTCCCGATCGATCCGACGACATTCTCGCGCACGCAGCGCCAGGACTGTCAGAAATCTTGTGGGTTGATCGTGACGCCTCTTCGATCGACCTGCCCCATACCCCCGGGTAGGTGGCGCGATTACCGAGTGCGCTGCTCGGGCCGAAGCGTGGCGCTGGCCACGAGCAGAAAGCTGGGTAGGCGCGCTACGGGGTGCTCGACTCGGGCCGCTACCGCGTGGACACAAGGCGACGCACTGTCAGCCGCACGAGCGGGGCACGAGGACCTTCGGCTCTGGCTGAGGGCTGGCGACCACCGGATGATGTGCACAGGAACGACTCGCGATGGAGGCCGCGATGGGCAAGATCGTCACCATCTTTCTGCTCGGACTCACCAGTCTGATCGTTCCCGGGGGCGGAGTCGTTTCGGTGGAGCCCGTTGACGCGACAGGGGTGACGGTCACGTTCGTCGACGCGACGGTCACGCCGTCGTCGAGTCGGCCGACGGCGACGGCCATCGGCTTCCAGGGCAACGCGGGCGATGCCACGGTCAGGGTCACGTATCGCGCGGACGCTGACCAGCCGATCCCGCCAGGCCCCATCAAAGTGTCGCTGAATGGCGAGCCACTCGTGAGACCGTTGGACCTTCGCCGAGCCGGCGGGGAGATGGACCTCGACGTCGACCTCCTCGCAGGCCCCAACCAGCTCCAGGTCAGAGTGCTCGGCCACCCGGCGTCCGCAGTCGATGTCGAGGTCGTCCAACACCTCGACTCGACGGTCGACGTCGACACGGTCTGGGGAGGCCAGGTGCTGGTAGGTGACAGTGTCGTCGTGCAGCCCGGCGCCGTCCTACTCGTGCTGCCGGGAACGACCGTCGCCTTCGAGCACTACCGCGGCTATCGGGAACCGGCGCGTCGTTTGGGGCTGACCGTGCTCGGCGGTCTCGTCGCCGAGGGCCACCCCTCGGCGCCGATCTCGTTCACGTCAGACGCGGCCGACCCGCGCAACGGCGACTGGTCGATGGTTCGTTTGGAGACACCGGTGGGGCCGACCCGATTTGACTACGTCGTGTTCGAGTTCGCCCAACAGGGGCTGAACGTGTGGCAGGGCGATGTGAGCATCGCGCACGCCGTGTTCCGGTGGAACAACTGGGAGGGCGTGTACTTCGAGTCGTACAGCGACGCCACCCTCGAGCACTGCGCCATCTACGAGAACGGATACAACGGTCTCGCCGCCGAGCAGTACAACACCCTCGAGCTCGACTCGTGCGAGGTGTGGCGCAACGGCACCAACGGCGTCCATGTCGACGCGTCCACGGTCGAGATCCGCCGGTCGCTCGTCCATCACAACCGGGCGTCAGGCCTCTCGGTGGACAACAACGGAACACTCACCGCACTCGGTGTCGCCATCCACGACAACGGGGGCGCCGGCATTGGCGTCGGCGAAGGAACCAACACCGTGATCGTCGGCAACGTCGAGATGTCCGACAACGCGGAGGGCGACATCACCGGCCCGTACACCGAGGTCTCCACGGACCAAACCGTGCCCGACGAGGTCTCGGTGGGGTTCACGCCCGACGTTTCGAAGGAACTCGGCTACATCCCCGGTGATCCCGACCTCGACGAGTATCTGTACGTCTACCCCGACGACGAAACCCGCGACATCGTCGCCAAGATCGGTGAAGGTCTGGGTCTGACCTGGTCGCTGGCCTGGGACGGCGACCACCTCTGGACCTCCACGCTGTGGGGCACGATCTACGAGCTCGACCCGACAACCGGCCAGGTGCTGTCGACGCTGACGGCGCCGGGTCCTCAGCCCTGGGGCATGACCTTCGACGGCACGAACCTGTGGGTGGTGGACTTCGCCGAGAAGCGCATCTCCAAAGTCGATCCGACGACCGGAGCCGAGCTCGCCAGCTTCCCGACCCCCGATCCTGTCGGGGGTGCCAAAGGTGTCGCCTGGGACGGAACCCACCTCAACGTGATGGGATGGACCTCACCCACCGTCTACCGCATGACGACCGACGGTGAGCTCGTCTCCACGATCGAACTGCCCGAGGGGGGCGGCGGCATCGCCTGGGACGGCACCCACTTCTGGGTACCGGGCGGTCCTGGCATCCTCCGCTACGACACGAGCGGGACACCAGTCGGCTGGATCTACGCCGCATCCGAAGGCACCTGGGACATGACCTGGGACGGAACCCACCTCTGGGCGACGCAACGCACCAACGAGAACTGGGAAGACGCCAAGATCTTCGCCCTGGACGTCCGCCCACAGCCGATGCCCTGACAACACCTCCCGGCCGCGTGCAGAAATGGCCTCGGCTTGCGCGGAAGCGAGTGGAGCGATGGGGAACCCAAACCCACCCGGTAACCGGCGAAGTGGTGCGGGTCGGCCGACTCGGGACCCCGCTCGTGATGTCCCCCGCGGTCGTCCTGTTGAGGACCCCCTGTTGAGACATCCGGCGACCAGCTCTGATCGGTGTCGAATGCGGCAGGCCACGTCCGGTAGGTGTCCCCTTACGGACAGGTTGCGACCAGTGATTATGCGGTGCTCGGTATGGGCCGCAGTGTGCGGGGCGTTCGGCATCGAAGGCGGGTTATCCCAGCCTGACACTGAGATCGGCGTTATCGGGTGCCGTCGACCGGCACTTCGAGGGCACGTCCCGGCACGACCACGGCCTCACGGTCACCCCGGAGCGCTCTGTCCCTCCAGCCAGGCGACGACGTGTTCGCGTCGCATGAACCGGGCCCAGGCGAGCGGCGTGGAATCGAAGTCGTCGTCGCGGGCGCTGAGGTCGGCGCCGAGATCGACGAGCTTGCGGAGCAGGTCGAGCTCGCCGGCGCCAGCGGCAGCATGCGCTGGCGTGCGCCCAGTTGCGGTGGGCACAGTGCCACGGTCGACCAGCTCCTCGACGAGCGACCACCGCCCAAAGCTGGCTGCAGTGCTCAGCAACGCTGATGCGGTCCCAGCATCGACGGACGCGACGTCGGCGAGCAACGAGTCGTCGCCCCGAATCGCCCGCTCGGTCATCGAGTCGGCGCTGATCGGCCTTTGCCACCGATGAAGGTCACGAAGCATTGAGATCTCGGCGCCGTGGTGGACGAATTCGTCGAGCATGTGTAGGACGTAGCCGGCTCGAGTGCCGTCGCCGTGCTCACCGCCGACAGGACCGATGAGGGCGCCGAGCCGCTCGTCGTCCACCAGGGCGAGGTGCGCATCCCAGCGCGCATGGGCGCGGTCGAGCTGATCCAAAGCGTCGGCGGCGGTGGCCGGTGGTGTCGGGTCTGGCGCGTCCAGTCCAACCGCCTCGCCTTGGGGCGGCACGTCCAGCCACAGCGGCGCACGATCCTCGCCGTACATGTCGATCAGATGCCAGAGGCGCCAGGCCAACGTCGTGAACGGGTCGGGGTGAACAATCGGCGCCCACTCGTGAAACGACGTACCGTCCCGTCGTTTTCTGATCGACCAACATCCTGGTGCGGGTTCCCAGTGGTACTCCTCCTCAGTGAGGCCGTCGAGTCGCCGCCGAGTGCGTTGCCAGATGGTGTCGGACAACCGTTTCAGTTCCTCGGTCGTCTGCAGCATGTAGGCGAGGTTACGTGCCGTTCGCCTCACGAGCCAGAGTGCCGTCACGCACCGTGCGAGTCCGCGAATCGCTCGATCGCGAGCCGAGTGCCATGCAGTCCAAGTGTGCGCTTCGACCCCAGTGGTGGCTCCGGATCGCACACACCCTCCAGCGTCGCCCCGCGCGGCCGGGTCTGCTGGGTCGAGGTCGGCGCGTCCGTCTCTTGCGCGAAGCAGCACTGTTGCTCGGGTGTGGGCGGCTGCCGAGACGCCTACTCAGCCCAACCCATCTCGACTAGTGCCATCGAGGCAACCTGGAAGTACATGTCCTGCCACCTGGCCTCTCCTTGTTCACTGCCACCGAGGCTTACGGGTGGGTTCACCCAGATGCTGACGATCTCGTCGGACAGCGGGCCTCGCATGAAGTAGGCGCCCCCGTAGGACGGACCAGCGGCCTCGACGTCTTCAGGAAGTCCCGGATATCGCTGCGCACCCTCCATGAAGCGTTCATCGCTCCAAGGCTCGAGGAGGACTTCCCAGCCACCATTGAAGGGCTCTGTCTCTGCACCGGCTGGAACGCCCGAGCGGTACCAGAACTCGTCGTCGACGGACTCCATGACGACCTCGTCGGCGAGCGGGGACCCCGTGAATTCGGTGGACACCTGCTGCAAGATGCTCGCCATTTCTTCGGTCGTCACCCATTCGGTCAGGTCCTCTCCAGCGGTATACGGCTCGGTCGGGCCCCCACTGTTGGAGTCGTCGCCACAGCCGACCAGCGCTACTGCAAACGCAACTGCAACGACCCAGCGCATCAGCTCACCTCCTTGCTTCTCTCCACTTCGACCTTGGCCCCTCTCCTGCCGATGTTCGCCAGAGTCAATGGCCCCTTTCGAACCCGTCGCAGTTGCGGTCTGTCGCCGGCCCTGGGTAGACCCCCTTCTGCGCAGTCGCCTGCAGTCACTGGGGACCTTGCACACCTGGTGGACACCGAGACGACCAAACGCGCTCGTCAGGCCGCCCTGCACGACGCCCGAGGGAAACCCGGCGGGCACTCAGCTCGAGTCCAACACGGACCGGACCATCGTCGCAGCAAACGGCGACGCGTTGTCCGTCAGCACCACAGTGACGGGTTGTGGCGACGGGCTCGGCTTGACCGAACCCGAGGGTACGTGCACCGTTACTGGCGGAACGGGACGCTTTGCTGGCGCCACCGGCGAAGGCGACGTGTCCTCGAGCGTCCTCGGCGGGTCAATCGACACCACCTGGACAGGCACCCTGACCTACTAGGCCGCCCTCCGCGTCGGGCGTCCTCCATCCGGCCAGCCAGGCCGGACTGAACGCAGGGAACGACGGGCGACCATGAATGGACGAACTACATACCGCTACGTTCTCGGTCTCGTCCGACGCCGTCAACCGCGCTCCATAACCGGCGAAGTGTTTGCCCGTCGCAGCCTCTACGGGTAGCTCATAACGCGATCACCGACATCGTCCAGCCCGCCAGACGCCGACGTGACTATCGGGTGCTCGGTAGGGGCCGTTGTGAGGCGCCAGCACGTTGCTCGGACTCGGCGGGTGACAACCCGGCGGCCGGGCGCCCCTGACCGACCCCTCCGTCAGGTTGGCTCGACGAGGCGGGCGAGTCCGTCGAGGTTCTTCTGCATGTTGGTGGCGTGCTCGCCGAGGCGGCGCTCAACGATCTCGTGCTCGCGGTCGGGCAGTCGCTCGATCGCGGGGCTGAGCCCGCTGCGGCCGGGACCGATCTGACACCACTGGGTGAGGCGCGTGCCGCCGTCGACCGGCTCGAGCGAGAACCTCCAACGCGCCGCCGGGTCGGCAGGATCGTCGACGATCCAGCCGATCACCCGCTCGGGCTCGTACTCGACGATCGTGCACTCCACCTGCCATCTGCCGACGACGGGATGCTCGTTCGTCCCGCGGAAACGCGCACCGAGCGCCGGCTCCGTCGCACCGTCGAGCCACTCGGCACCCTGGAATTCCGAGGAGAACCTGGCCGGCAGATTGACGTCGGCCACGTACACCCAGAGGTCGCCCGGCGACGCTGCGATCACGCGCGACACCTCCGTCGTGGGCCCGTCTGCGTAGCGCAGTCGTTCGGTCATCGGTCCCTCGCCTCCAGCATTCCGGTTCACTCACACAGCGGTTGGAACCACCGCCTACTGTCGATCGTATGCAGGTGGGGGTCAGCGCGGTCGTGTCGTCCGACGAGGACGTCGAGTTCGTCCGCGAGTGCGAACGGGTGGGCGCGACATCGGTCTGGGTCCCCGAGGCGTGGGGCTACGACGCGCTGACGCCGCTCGCCCATCTCGCGGCTGTCACCTCGACCATCCGGCTCGCGACGGGCATCGTCCAGGTGGGTGCGCGCTCGCCGGCCATGCTTGCGATGCAGGCAATGTCGGTGCAGCAGCTGTCGGGCGGTCGCCTGGTGCTCGGGCTGGGGTCGAGCGGTCCACGCATCATGGAGGCATGGCACGGTGTGCCGTTCCGGAAGCCCGTGGCGACAATGCGCGAGACGATCGAGATCGTGCGCCAGATCGCACGGGGCGACCGGCTCGACCACCACGGCGAGGTCTACGACCTCCCACCCGACGGTTCGGGTCGCGGGATCCGCTCGATGGTGCCGCCGGTCGAACCGATCCCGCTGGTGATCGCGGCGCTCGGACCGCGTAACCTCGAGCTCACCGGCGAGATCGCCGACGGATGGCTGGGCAACGCGTTCATGCCCGAACACGCCGACGTGTTCCTCGACCCGATCCGCACCGGCTGCCTACGGGCAGGCCGCACGATCGACCAGCTCGACCTGGTCATGCCGGCCGCCGTCGAGATCACGGACGATCCCGAGGAGGCGGGTCGCCGCCACGCCGATGGCCACGCGTTCACCATCGGCGCGATGGGAGCACCCGGGAAGAACTTCTACAACCGCGCGTTCTCCGCACAGGGCTACGGCGATGACGTCGCCGCGGTGTACGAGCTCTGGCAGGCCGGCAAGCGCGAGCAGGCCGCAGCCCGCGTGCCGTTCGATATCGGATTCAAGACGAACCTGCTCGGGCCACCCGAGGTGATCCGCGAGCGCATCCGCCTCTACCGCGACGCCGGCATCACGACCCTGCAAGCGAAGGTGACCGGCCCCGAACGACTCGACACGGTGGCGCAGCTCGTCGACCTCGTGCGCGAGGTCGACGACGAACGACCCGAAGTGCCTCTGCGATGAGCTTGGCGGGGGTGGATGGTGCCTCAGTTTTCGTTCCAACGTTGCGGGATTGCGTGAGTGATGCAGCGCGTCGACCTGACCAACAGGTAGCTCGTAAGCGACCACCGAGCGTTCCCGATGAGCATCGACGGAGCGGCAATATCGGGTGTGCGGCTTGGGTCGTTCTCGGGTGCTCGTGTTGGGTCGGATGGGACCGGCAGGAAGCCCGAGTCGCTCTTGTGGGCCGGTGCGACTGTCCAGCGCAGAGACCGGCCACGGCGACGACGGACGACGACTCTCACCAGCAAAGCCGCTTTGCTCACGAGTGGTAACGTCCGACGATGACCCCGACACGCATGACGTCGGCCGGCGTCGAGTTCGTTCGCACGCCCGACGATCGCTTCACCGGGCTCGTGGACTACCCCTACGAGCCGCGCTACGTCGAGGTCGACGGTCTGCGGGTCGCCTACGTCGACGAGGGTCCGGCGGACGCCACACCAGTGCTGTTGCTGCACGGCGAGCCAACCTGGGGCTACCTGTACCGTCGCATGATCCCGCCGCTTCTCGACGCCGGCTTCCGCTGCGTCGCACCAGACCTGATCGGCTTCGGCCGCTCCGACAAGCCGATAGAACGCTCCGCCTACACCTATGCCGGCCACGTCGCCTGGATGAAACAGTTCCTCGACGCGATCGAGCTTCCTCGGGCCACCCTGTTCGCTCAGGACTGGGGAGGCCTGATCGGGCTCCGGGTGGCAGCCGAAGGCCCCGACCGCTTCAGCCGCATTGCGATCGGGAACACCGGCCTTCCGGTTGGCCAGTCGATTGGCCAGGGTTTCGACTTCTGGTTGGAGATGTCACAGACGATCGACTTCACCACCGCCGGTGAGTTGCTGGCGCAAGCGGTGCAGGCCCGCCAACTCACCGACGCCGAGAAGTCGGCGTACTCGGCACCCTTCCCGGAACCGGTGTTCACCGCGGGCGCCCTCGAGTTCCCCTGTCTCGTCCCGATCACGTCCGAACACGGCGGCGTGCAGGAGAACCTGGCCGCCTGGCAGGTGCTCGAGCAATGGACCAAACCGTTCCTGACGCTGTGGTGTCCCGGCGACCAGGTGCTCGGCCACCTCGGTCAGGAGTTCATCGACCGGGTGCCCGGCGCCGCCGGGCAACCGCATCAGACCTTCGAACCGGGAGGACACTTCCTGCAGGACGACCGGGGCGAAGACGTCGCCGCCGCACTTGCCAACTGGCTCCGCTGAGACACCCGATAACCGGCGAACTGTTGCGGCCAGGCCAGACTCACACCTAGCGCATAACGCGATCACCGACCGCGTTCGGCTGGCGAGCCGAGGGATGCGAGCCGAGAATCACTGGCGGTGCCGCCGACCTGGTTCCGGCTGGCCGACGCCGAACCTCGGCATCGGGTGCTCGACCACAGGTCGCCCAGGCGAGCCACC
>Ga0316190_10002330_pt1 | contig 13777 bp, 12 predicted proteins | sample Eddworburrow2_MG_FD_204929 | JGI IMG/M metagenome (GOLD analysis project Ga0316190, IMG submission 204929) | Coastal sediment microbial communities from Maine, United States - Eddy worm burrow 2 | ecosystem: Environmental > Aquatic > Marine > Coastal > Sediment | place: USA: Maine | collected... | reverse complement strand
TACCTGACCTCGCCTTCTGTGTTGATGCCATGATGGATCAATTAGGGCTTCCTACCCATGGCGAAGAGAAAGTCCGAAACTGGGTCGGCAACGGCATGGAAAGATTTGTACGCAGGGCCTTGGTTGGCAATATTAAAGGGGAGCCCAATGAGGCACTGTTCAAACGGGCTTACCCTCTATTTATGGAACTCTATGCCGAAAACACCTCTCAGCGCTCAGTGGTCTATCCCGGTGTTTGTGATGCACTGGATTACATGCAGGCCATGGAGTATCCGCTCGGCTGCGTAACCAATAAGGCGGGCAGCTTCACAGAAACCTTGCTGAAAGACTTAGGGTTACGAGACTATTTTGGCGTCGTGGTAAGTGGCGATACGCTACCCACAAAGAAACCGGATCCTCAGCCCTTGCTGCATGCAGCAAGAAAACTCAATGCCGTACCACTACAGTCATTAATGATTGGTGATTCCGTCAACGACGTCAGAGCCGCCCGCTCAGCAGGGTTTCAAGTGGTCTGCGTCAGCTACGGCTACAACCATGGGCAGGATATCAGCGAAGCCATGCCAGATATGGTTGTTGACTCTTTGCTGGATCTTATGGGAATTATCTGATCTTAATAATAATCAGACGGATAACAGCTCGAAAATTTATCTATTTTGGTTTATCGTACCGCCCAACCAAATAGGAACTGAAAATGTATTTTCTTTTGCACAACAGACTCAAAACAGGCACGCGATGGCGTTGGTGATTCGGCACCACCCAAAAACCCAGTCTGATTCCGTTGTGTGGAGAGAAACATGACACCCGAACAATTTGAAACACTGGCCAAACAAGGCCATAACCGCATACCCCTGATGCGCGAGGTTCTGGCGGATCTCGATACCCCACTTAGCGTCTACCTCAAACTGGCCGATGGCCCCTACTCCTACCTGTTTGAATCTGTGCAGGGTGGGGAGAAATGGGGGCGTTACTCCATCATTGGCCTGCCATGTCGTACCCTGCTACGGGTCGATGGCCTGAAAATTACCGTGGAGAGCGATGGCGAGGTAGTCGAAGAGGTTGAAGTCGAAGACCCACTGGCCTGGATCGAAACCTTTCAGGCCCAATACCAAGTCGCTACAGATAAAGATCTACCGCGTTTTACCGGCGGTTTAGTGGGTTACTTTGGCTACGATACAGTGCGCTACATTGAACCTCGCCTAGCCAACTGCCCCAACCCGGATCAGATGGGCACTCCGGATATCTTGTTGATGGTCTCTGATGAGGTGGTGGTTTTTGATAACCTGAAGGGGCGGATCTATGTTGTTGTGCATGCTGATCCAACTCAGGGCGAGACCTTTGACTCAGCACAGGCGCGTCTACAGGCACTGGTCGATAAAATGCAGGGCAGCATTGCACTCCGGCCAGATCGACCATCACGCACCATTGATGAATCTGATTTTGTCTCAGGTTTCACCGAGGATGGTTTCAAGCAAGCAGTAGAGCGTGTCAAAGAGTATATTTTGGATGGCGATGCCATGCAGGTAGTGCTGTCACAGCGCCTTTCGATCCCTTTCACGGCGCCGCCGCTGGATCTCTATCGGGCGCTGAGAGGGGTGAATCCTTCTCCTTATATGTATTTTCTGAACTTGGATGATTTTCATATCGTCGGTTCATCACCGGAGATTCTGACTCGCTTGGAGGATGGCGTGGTCACTGTGCGCCCTATCGCTGGAACCCGCCGTCGCGGCTATACCGAGCAGGAAGACAGAGATCTGGAAGCTGAGCTGCTGGCTGATCCAAAAGAGCTGGCTGAACACCTGATGCTGATTGACCTGGGGCGTAATGATGCTGGTCGAGTGGCCAAGGTGGGCACGGTTCAGCTCACCGATAAGATGATTGTCGAACGGTATTCGCACGTCATGCATATCGTCTCCAATGTGACGGGTGAGCTAAAGGATGGCATGAGTGCCATGGACGTGCTGCGCGCCACTTTTCCTGCGGGTACTGTCAGTGGTGCCCCCAAAATTCGCGCCATGGAGATCATTGATGAGCTGGAACCGGTAAAGCGTGGCGCCTACTCTGGCGCGGTGGGTTATTTGGCCTGGAATGGCAATATGGATACCGCCATCGCTATCCGCACCGCAGTGATTCAGGGCAAGACTTTGCACATTCAGGCGGGTGCTGGCGTGGTGGCTGATTCCATTCCCGAGCTGGAGTGGAAAGAGACCATGAATAAAGGTCGCGCCATCTTTCGCGCTGTGGCGCAGGCTGAAGCAGGATTGGATAGTTAGGCATCAAACTATGTTATTAATGATCGACAACTATGATTCGTTCACCTACAACCTGGTGCAATACCTGGGCGAGTTGGGTGTAGATGTGCAGGTTTATCGCAATGATCAGATCACGCTGAATCAGATTAAAGAGATGAAGCCGGATCATCTGATGATCTCTCCCGGCCCCTGCACGCCAGATGAAGCGGGCATCTCTGTGGATGCTATCAAGACATTTGCAGGACGCATTCCAATTCTGGGGGTCTGTCTTGGCCACCAATCCATTGGGCAGGCCTTTGGCGGCAAAATTGTGCATGCACGCTCCGTAATGCATGGCAAAACATCCATGATCCATCATGAGGATGTGGGCGTCTTCAAGGGATTAAATAAACCCTTTGTGGCAACTCGCTATCACTCCCTGGTGATTGAGAAAGAAAGTTTGCCAGAGTGTCTTGAGATTACAGCCTGGACAGAGAATGAAGAGGGTGCACTGGATGAAATCATGGGTGTGCGCCATAAGGATCTGGATATCCAGGGGGTGCAGTTTCACCCGGAATCCATCCTGACCCAGCACGGACATGATCTACTGCAAAATTTTGTCGAGGGTAAATAATATGGATATCAAACAAGCCATCAGCCAGGTTTTGGCACGGCATGATCTCAGCGATGAAGAGATGACTGAGGTAATGCGCACCATCATGACCGGCGGTGCGACTCCAGCACAGATCGGTGGATTCCTGGTGGGTCTGCGCATGAAAGGTGAAACGGTGCACGAGATCACCGCCGCTGCCAGAGTGATGCGCGAACTGGCAACCCGGGTTGAAATTGATGCTGAATATCTGGTTGATACCTGCGGAACAGGCGGAGATTCTTCCGGATCTTTTAACATCTCCACAGCCAGTGCTTTTGTCACTGCGGCCGCTGGTGCTCGAGTGGCCAAGCATGGCAATCGTTCCATCTCCAGCAAATCTGGCAGTGCTGATGTGCTAGAGGCCGCTGGCGTACGGCTGGATCTAACGCCAGATCAAGTTGCGCAATGTGTAAAAGGGGTAGGGCTGGGTTTTATGTTCGCCCCTGCCCACCACGGTGCAATGAAGCATGCCATCGGCCCCCGTCGTGAGATGGGGATCCGTACCATTTTCAATGTATTGGGGCCACTGACCAACCCAGCTGGAGCACCCAACCAGGTGCTAGGCGTCTTTAGTGATGAGCTGCTTGAACCGCTGGCCAATGTATTGCAAAGCCTGGGCAGCCGCCATGTGCTAGTGGTTCATTCTCGCGATGGATTGGATGAGATCAGCATCGGTGATCACACCGAAGTAGCAGAGCTGAAGGATGGCGCTGTTAGACGTTACGCCATCTCACCGGAACAGTTTGGTATGCAGCGTACCCCTATTACTGAGCTGGCCGTAGAGGGTGCTGAGCAGAGTCTTGCTGTCATTCGCTCAGTACTGGAGGACACTCCAGGCCCAGCGCGGGATATCGTCTGCCTCAATGCCGGTGCGGCTGTCTATGCAGCAGGCCTGGCTAACAGCCTGGCCGAAGGTGTTGAAAAAGCCAATGCCGCCATTGCCAGTGGTGAAGCCCGTAACAAGCTGGACCAACTTGTTATCCTGACCCAGAGTTTCGATTGATTTCTATGAGCAATACCCCGGATATTCTAAAAAAAATTATTCACCGTAAGGCAGAAGAGGTTGCTGAGCGCGCTGAAAAGTTACCTCTAAAACAGCTAATGGGCAGGTTGGATGGAGTGGCATTGCCCCGAGGGTTTGTGCGCGCCATCGAATCTAAAATTAGCACAGGCGAAGCGGCAGTGATTGCGGAGGTAAAAAAAGCCTCCCCCAGCAAAGGCGTGATACGCGAAGATTTTCATCCTGCAGATATTGCTCACAGCTATGAACAGGGTGGAGCAGCCTGCCTCTCGGTGCTGACAGATGTTGATTTCTTTCAGGGTGCAGATATCTATCTAAAAGAGGCACGAGCCGCCTGCTCACTTCCTGTATTGCGCAAGGATTTCATGATTGATCCGTACCAGGTCTACGAGGCACGCGCTATGGGTGCTGATTGCATCCTGCTGATTGCAGCCTGCCTGGACGATAGCCAGCTGCATGAGCTTTCCAGTCTGGCCACTGAGCTGAAGCTGGATGTACTGGTTGAAGTACATGATGCTGAAGAGCTGGAGCGGGCTTTATTATTGGACAACAGATTGATTGGCATCAATAACCGTAACCTGCGCACCTTTGAAACCAGCCTGCAGACGACAATTGATCTGCTGGCACAGATCCCTGACGATCGTATTGTTGTAACTGAAAGTGGAATCCACACCCATGAAGATGCAGCACTGATGCGGAAAAACGGCGTGCATACCTTTCTGGTCGGTGAGGCTTTTATGCGGGCAGAGGAACCCGGCAAAAAACTTGCGGAGCTTTTTACCTAAGTTACAACTTCTGCCTATCTGGTACCCAACACAACGATAGTCTTACCTTTGGCTGAGAGCAGCCCCTGCTCCTCCAGATTTTTCAGCACTCGACCCGCCATCTCTCTTGAGCAGCCAACAATGCGACCAATTTCCTGGCGTGTGATGCGAATCTGCATACCATCAGGGTGAGTCATGGCATCAGGCTGCTTGCACAGCTCAAGCAGGGTGCCAGCAATACGACCCGTAACATCCAGAAAGGCCAGATGCCCTACTTTGCGACTGGTTTGAAGTAACCGCTGTGTAAGCTGGTTACCAATGGCGTACAGAAAGGGCTTGGAGTACTCTTTGAGATCCGTATCAAGTAGCTGTTCAAGTCTTGAATAGGATATTTCGGCCAATTGACAATCAGAGCGGGTTCGCACCATAACGCTTCTATTGGCGTTATCTACAAAAAGCCCCATTTCACCAATAAATTCACCTTTATTCAGGTAGGTCAGGATAATTTCATGGCCGTCAGCATCTTCGATAAGGACGGTCAAAGACCCTTCAACGATATAATAAAGGACATCAGCCGGATCACCGGGGCGAATAATTTCCGATTTAGCAGGGTAGCGCCGTCTATGACAAAAGGAGAGAAAAGGCTTTAGATACTGGGGTTCTGTCGGTAGTGGTTGAGCAATAGTCATAAGCATTCTTCATTTTTGTATCAAGTTTAGAGACCTGCACTTACCTTAAGTCTAGGCAAAGCCCAGCAAATTGTCGATCTATGATAGGCTGCTGGAATTGTTAACCAGTCGAGGTTTTTGTATGAAGGCGAGGGTAAAGTGGGTTGATGGAGCCATGATGGTAGGTGAATCCGGCAGTGGGCATGCTGTTGTGATGGATGGGCCGCCTGATTTTGGCGGGCGAAACTTGGGGGTTCGCCCTATGGAAATGTTGCTGCTTGGCTTGGGCGGCTGCACCCAGTTTGATGTGTTGCTAATCCTGCGCAAAGGGCGTCATGAGGTGACAGATTGCGTGGTTGAACTAGAGTCCGAACGCTCTGAAAGTGAACCCAAGGTGTTTACCAAAATCCACATACATTACAAAGTAACCGGTCCAAGCCTGACCGACAAAGCAGTAGCACGAGCAGTAAAACTGAGCGCAGAGAAGCTCTGCTCAGCCTCCATTATGCTGGGTGCAATGGCTGAAATTACCCATGATTATGAGATACTAACTGCGTAACCTCTGTCATTACAGCTATGATTTTGTGCAGCTCTTCATCATCAATGATGAAGGACGGCATCGCATAGAGCAATTTGCCAAAGGGTCGCAGCCACACGCCTTTCTCTACCAATAGAGGTTGTATCCACGCCATATCCAGAGGGTCATCAAACTCGATGACCCCAATTGCACCCAGTGTGCGTACATCGTGGATACCAGGTAACCCTCGACAGCTCTCAAACCCTTGCTGAAGTTGAGTCTCAATTGCTGCCACACGGGCGCGCCAGGGGCTTTCCAGCAGCAGTTTGATGCTGGAAATAGCTACAGCGCAGGCCAGCGGATTAGCCATAAAGGTTGGCCCGTGCATGAAGGGGGTGCCGTTTTGGCTTATCTGACCTGATATTTCACGGGTAGCCAGGGTGGCCGCCAGAGTCATGTAGCCGCCCGTGAGCGCTTTGCCAACACACATGATATCGGGTGAGATTCCAGCGTGATCGGCTGCAAAGAGTTTGCCTGTCCGCCCAAAGCCTGTGGCTATCTCATCAAATATCAGCAGCACACCATATTCATCACACAGAGCACGCACCTGACGCAGGTATTCCGGACTGTAAAATCGCATGCCGCCAGCACCCTGCACGATAGGTTCCAGAATGACTGCTGCAATTTGCTGGTAATGCGCCTGTAGCAGCGCCCTAAATTCAGCAATGCAGGTATCATCCCACTCCCCAGAAAACGGGCAGCTGGGGGCAGGTGCAAAATAGTGTTTTGGCAAAGCATGAGAGAAAAGATGGTGCATGCCTGTAACAGGATCACATACCGCCATCGCCCCAAAGGTATCGCCATGATAGCCGCCCCGAACCGTTAGCAGGCTCTGCTTTTCTGTACACCCCTTGGCATACCAGTACTGCAATGCCATTTTGATAGCGACCTCTACTGCTACAGAGCCTGAGTCGGCAAAGAAGACTTGATCCAATGGCTCAGGCGTCAATTCCACCAGTAAGGCAGCAAGCTCTGCTGCGGGCTTGTGTGTCAGCCCACCGAACATCACATGAGACATCTTCCCCAGCTGTGACTGGATGGCTGCATTTAGAACCGGATGATTGTACCCATGAATGGCAGCCCACCAGGACGACATACCATCAATCAACTCACGGCCATCCTCTAATTTAAGCCGAACACCACTGGCAGAGCTGACCGCAAAAGGTGGCACGGCAGCGGGCATGGCGGCATAGGGGTGCCAAACATGCGCTTGTTCAAAGCTCTTCCAGTCTTGTTGCAAACTACCCAATGGAGTTGTCATTGTCTAAAAGCTGCCTCTCCAGCAGTTGAACGGGGTGTAACACCTCGACATTTAATCCAGCTTTGCGGATTCCAGCTACAAAATGCAAAGCACAGCTGGTGTTGGAGGTGAGTAGAATGGTTGCTTTAGATGCCTGTAGACTTTCCAGTTTTGGGACCAGTAATGCATCTGCCATCTGTGGCTCAGTGACCAAGTTGATGCCACCGGCACCACAGCAAAAGGTGTTTTCAGCTAAAGAGATTAGCTCAATCTCAGGGATCCGGTTCAGCAGTTGATATACAGAGCCCGCTGTTCGCAGGCTACAGGCATCATGCACAACAACCGGTTGAGAGAGCGGCTTTAACGTGACCTGCTCAGGCCAGGGTTGCTGATTTAGAAAATCGCTAATATCACGGGTAGGGGTGGAGAGATTTGCATACTCTTTAATATGTGTGCCACATCCACTAGCAATAGTCAGGATGGCCTCTAGTGGCTGATCACCAAATGCAGCTTGATTCTCTGCTTTGAGTTTCTGCGCAGTAGCCGGATTACCTGCATGCTGATGAAGTGCACCGCAACAGGTCTGCTTTGGTGGTATGACAACCTCCCATCCCAAATGGTTGAGCACCTGAATAGCACTCAATAATGCAGCCTGATCACTAAAACGGCTGATGCAACCCAGAAAAAGACCAACCTGCCCTACTCTTTTATGAGTCGGTGGATATGTGGCGCGCCACTTTATAGGGTGAGAAACATCAAGGCTGAATCCAATGATCCGTTTCAGGTTTTGGCCGCCAAGCTTTTGCAAATGGCGGCGAGGCAGTCGCTGCACAACTGCAGCCCCCAGGGACAGCAACAGAGGTCTGGAAGCTAGTTTGAGGGCTGTTTTTTTGACCCACCGCCCGGTGCTGCCCCCCTGTTGATGGCTGATAGCCCTGATGCCATCAATCAACTTGCCGTATTTAACAGCCGATGGGCATACCCTCTCACAAGCCCGACACCCCACGCAGCGATTTAGATGGGCATGCAGCTGCGGTGTACCCTCAAGCTGCCCTGATGCCACAGCCTGCATCAGCGCAATCCGCCCACGTGGCGAATCACCTTCATCCTGTGCAATCCGATAGGTTGGACAATACGGCAGGCAGAGGCCACATTTCACACAAAGATCAGATTCTTGGAGTAGCTGTTCAGGCGTCACAGTAAATTAGGCAAGAGAGCGGTAATAAATGAGACCGGCAGACTATCGGATTCCATGGGCAAGGTAAACGTATTGAAAATTTGATTCAAACTCCACTTGTAACGAGGCCAGGACTCCGGTAATATTCGGCCTCTTTTTTCTAGCAGTTTTTTAGGATCCCTTTTTGGAGCCGTCCAGATGACGACCGTGAGCACAAAGCCGGCAGAAGTACGCCGCGATTGGTACCTAGTAGATGCAACCGACAAGACCCTTGGCCGGTTGGCTAGCGAGATCGCGCACCGCTTGCGTGGCAAACACAAACCTGAATATACACCACACGTGGACACCGGCGACTACATCGTAGTTGTGAATGCAGAGAAGATCCACGTGACAGGCAACAAGATGAAGGACAAAATGTACCATCATCACACCGGATACATTGGTAGCCTTAAATCCATCAGCTTGGAAAAGCTGCTGGCCAAAGCCCCAGAGCGCGCAATTCAGTCTGCCGTTAAGGGAATGCTGCCAAAGAACCCACTTGGCCGCGCCATGTTTGGCAAGCTTCGGGTTTACGCCGGCCCTGAACATGAGCATACCGCCCAGCAGCCGCAGCCGCTGGATATCTAGTAGCGCTCTATAATTTAGTCTAATTATTTTCGGAAATTGACCATGGCAGAAACCACCACATACAGCACTGGACGCCGCAAAAGTTCAGCTGCACGAGTCTTTATGACCACGGGTAGCGGCAAAATCACCGTAAACAGTCGTCCATTGGATGAGTTTTTTGGTCGTGAGACAGCACGCATGGTCGTGCGTCAGCCTCTCGAAGTTACTGAAATGCTCGAAAAAGTTGATCTGAACATCACCGTAAAAGGTGGCGGAACAACCGGTCAGTCTGGCGCTATCCGTCACGGAATTGCTCGTGCTTTGACCGCGTTTGATGAGGCGCATCGCAGCACACTACGTAAAGCCGGCTTCCTTACCCGTGATGCCCGTAAAGTTGAGCGTAAGAAAGTGGGTCTGCACAAAGCGCGCAAGCGCCCACAATTCTCAAAACGTTAAAACGGTTTGCAATAGCTGCGAACCACCTGGTTCCCGGCTATTTATTGGCGGATCGTCTAATGGCAGGACGGAGGACTCTGACTCCTTCAATCTAGGTTCGAATCCTAGTCCGCCAGCCAACACCAATAAAGCCCGCTATATGCGGGCTTTATTGCGCCTACAAGACTAGCAAATTCAGTGGACTAAGATGAGAACCGAAAAGGCTCGATAAAATTGCCGGGAGCAATTTCAAACAGCTGAGTGAAGCGAAGCTGGCCCCGCAGGGGTGGAGGGCAGGATGCCCAGAATAATCCTAGTCCGCCAGCCATTCACACCAAAGCCCGCTACTATGCGGGCTTTGGTGCATCTACAGATGCATCAAGCTCAATTGATTAAGATGAGAACCGTTAAAAGGTTCGGTGAAATTGCCGGGGGCAATTTCAAACAGCCGAGCGTAGCGAAGCTGGCTCCAAAGTAGTGAGGGCAGGAAGCCCAAAATTACCTTAGTCCGCCAACCACACCCAATAAAGCCACCAATCCAGAGCGTGTATATAGTTTTACAACAAACCGCCAGCCTTTGTTGCTTTTTGTACTGCTGGGCTTGTAATTTGACCATTATCAGATTTTAGATAGTGATAGATGTTTCTTTAACAAAAATAGTTAACTTGACTGAAATATATAGATAAATACAAAAAACATCGTGGGGCAGGACAATAAAACGTATCATTTTTGCAACAAAATGACTAATTGTGGTTTTTTTTGCAAAAAGGTGTTGCATAACCCCGAAAGCAGGACTATATTTCTCCCTGCACAACTTTATTTCTATAAATAACTCTAGCGGGAGTTCTTAAATGAACAAAAAACTACTTACTCTAGCCGTTGCTGCTGCAATGGTTGCTCCACTGGCTGCTCAAGCTGGTAACTCTGGCCCTACCGTTTATGGTGTTGCTCATGCTTCTGTTGAGAACATCGATGACGATTCCGTACAAAATGATGTCTGGAACGTTGTAAGCCGCCAGTCACGCTGGGGTATCAAGGGTTCTGAAGATCTGGGTAACGGTCTAAGCGCTATCTACAAGTTTGAATTCCAGATTGATATTGATGATGCCAACGGCGCAGCCTCTAACGAGATGTCTCGTAACCAGTATGTTGGTTTGGCTCATAAAGATATGGGAACCTTGTTGCTGGGTCGTCACGACTCACCAATGAAGTTTATGACCATCAGCCGTGACCAGTTCAACACCAAGCTGGGTGACTGGAACGAAGTTACCGGTAACTCTGGTGTAACCGCTGCTCGCGATCGTCGTGTAAACGATGCCATCCTTTATAAATCACCTAAGTTCAGTGGTTTTGAAGCTGCAGCCATGATCTCTCCTGGTGAGTCACAAACTGCTGATGGCCTTGCTGATGGTATCACCTCTATCGGTGCTCGCTATGTCAACGGTCCAATCTACGTTGGTGCTGCTTGGGAAGAGTCTGATTTCGATACTGGCGCTGCCGGATGGGAAGAAGAGACAACCTGGCGTGTAGCTGCTAGCTATGATATTGCTGGTTTCAAAGTCAGTGGTCTGTACGAAGATAACGAAGATGTTGGTGGTATCAACGTTGATGGTGAGACATGGCAGTTGGCTCTCTCCTACAAGTTTGGCAACACTGTTGTTAAAGGCATGTACCAGGAAGGTGAAGAAGATAACATCGGTGCTGCTGATGATGAGTACGAAGCATTTGCTATTGGTGTAGATCATAACCTCAGCAAGCGCACTCAAGTCTATGCTGTTTACACCGAGACTGATGATGAGACCTCTGGTGCTAACAACAATGATATCGACGCATTTGGTGCTGGTATCATCCACAAGTTCTAAGCATTAGCTTAAAACTTGAGGTACTAAAACGGGACCCTCGGGTCCCGTTTTTTATGTGCTAAAAGCCCCTGATGTACTTTAATGCCATGGCTTTAATGATATCTGAGGTTTGAGACGTTTTAATTGGCTGGTGTTATGGGTCTAGCAACCCATACTCAGGTTGTTTTTGAAAGGGCCTCAATCAACGGCTTGAGTTGTTGCTCATAGTGCTGCCATAAATCGACTGAATCGCTGTATATTTCCTTCCTTACTTGGGCCACACTTGCTGTTTTAATAGCTCTTTTGGTTTTGTGAAACTGCAGGCAGTTATCATCCCAGGGCAATGCGCAAAACCCTAACAAGCGCTTGGTCATCCCTTCCTGATCTGCAACTATATCTTCATATTTAAAATCGAATATAAATCCTGGCAGCACCTCATGCCAATGCTTCATCAACTCCTGATATAACAAATAATACTCTCCGAGCTCGGCCAAATCACAGGCATATTTATGAAATCCGCCAAAATTTTGCTTGAAAATTGAAAGACAATTATCCAGTGGATTTCGAGTACAGTGAATTATTTTTGCATGTGGCAAGATGAGCCTAATGACTCCCACGTGAAGAAAATTGTGAGGCATTTTGTCTGTTATGTTCGTTACCGAGTTTGCTGCTGGGCCAGCATGCTCCTTAAGTTTATCCAGATACTCCAGCCCAAGCTGCTGGCAAACATCACCGCTAAGTTGTCTCAGCTGCTTTGGAAAATCAGTATATTTGGCGGGCAGGGATTTCTCGATTATCAGCTGTTTGAGGTGGTTTAATTCGCCTGCTCCAAAGACCTGAGGATGAGTGGTAAGAATCTGTTCCGTCAGTGTTGTTCCAGAGCGAGGCATCCCAAGGATGAAGATGGGTGTCTGGTCTTTGACTCCATATTCTCTTCTTTCTTGAAAAAAAGTTGCATCAAAATTTTCTTTTATCCGCTCCCAAAATAGCTTCTCCTCAGCTAAATTGTAGTCAAATTGCTCTCTTTTTATTCTATTTCCATCCATTAAATAGTTGAAGGCCCTGCTATATTGGGCGTTCTTTTCAAAAATCCGGGCAAGTGCGAAAGCCATATGGCACTTATCATTATTTGCAGCTTTAAGTCTTGTATATAGCTGCTCCATTTCCCTGGGTTCATTACTTAAGGCGTCTGGTGGATTGATGCGCAGTAGGCCAATACGGGCACTAAGGTTGTCTGGTATGATTTCCTGAACCTTGTGATAGCATTCCTGTGCTTTATCAAATTGGCCTAAGGTAATTAAGACATTGCCAAGCCCAAGTAGCGCATTTACATGGTTTGGATTAATCTCCAGAGCCTGATGAAAAGCAACCACCGCAGCTTCCTCATCGGCTGCTTCCGTTAGCACCTCTCCTAAATTATGAAATAAGTCTGGGGAGCATGTATTAATCTTTAGGGCTTTGTTTAATGCGTCTTCAGCTTTATCTAATTCGCCTTTAGCAAAATAGACCCCACCAAGATTTGAAAGCGCCTCTAGCTGCTTTGGATCAATGCCAATTGCCTGCTCCAGTACTTTGATTGCTGCATCTATCTTTTCCATGCGCCAATAGGCGAGCCCTAGGTTGCAGAGCACTGAAGGGTTCCCAGGGTTGAGTTTCTGGGCTTTTTGCAAGGTGGTAATCGCCTTATTGATTTGCCCTGACTGTAACAGGGCCAGCCCCAGATCGTTATGGATCCATTCATTCTTTGGTTCAAGTTTGCTTGCTTTTTGGAAAGAGCCAACAGCCCTGCTTATCTTTCCTTGGGCCTCGTAAATATTGCCTAAATTATGATGTAGCTGAGAGGTTTCGGGGCTATGCTTAATTGCTTTGCGGATTAGCGCCTCTCCCTTCTGAGGCTTACCTATACGAAGTAAAATCACCCCAAGCATTTGAAGTACCTCGACATTGCGCTGATCAACAGCCAGAATCTGCTGGAAGACCTTTTCGGCCTCTAGTAAACGCCCAGCTTGATAAAGACTCATCCCTCGCTGCAAGGCTGCCTGCAACTGAAGTTGTTGAGGTGCTCCAGTTGCCCCAGCCCTGTCGGCCGCTCCTACTCTAAGCCTAGCCTTTCTTGAACCCTTGTGTTTACCCATTTTCCCTCTTGCAAAAAAAAGAAATGATATTAAAAAAGCACTCGATTACCATACTAAAAGCAGACAAGGCGGACATTGTAGGCTTTATGAATGTAAAAATACTGCAAATACAAGCAGCAAGCATTTTGTGATACTTAAACACAGTGACTTCGATTTGCCTTGGTGTAGCGGTTTGTTCTATGCCTTAAGTAACTGAGGCGGAGTAAATTATCACACTAGATCACGCTACGACTAATGCAGATCAAGTGATGGTTTTTATTCCCTCTTTTGTGCCAAGAATCAGCACATCTGCCGGGCGTAAAGCAAAAAGACCAACAGTGACTACACCTGCAATATTATTCAGCTCTTTTTCCATCTGCACTGGCTCCATGATATCCAGATTATGTACATCAAGAATCAGGTTACCGTTGTCCGTGGTAAAGCCATCACGCCA
>Ga0316190_10002329_pt1 | contig 13777 bp, 17 predicted proteins | sample Eddworburrow2_MG_FD_204929 | JGI IMG/M metagenome (GOLD analysis project Ga0316190, IMG submission 204929) | Coastal sediment microbial communities from Maine, United States - Eddy worm burrow 2 | ecosystem: Environmental > Aquatic > Marine > Coastal > Sediment | place: USA: Maine | collected... | reverse complement strand
TATAATTATATAGCAAAACACCCCTACTTTCTTCACTATAATTAACCGAAAAACAAGACCTTACAACTTTAGCGCTCAAATTGGACTCATATGCCAGGCGAAAACCAAGCAACAAACTACCAACTAATCATCCTGCTCAGGCAGCACTGCCAGATCCAGGTTGGCGCCTTAGGGCTGTTCAATTTTGAAGCCGGTTACTATGTCTACTCGGGCAGCGCCAAACGCAATCTGGAAGCCAGACTGGCACGCCACTGCCGCAAGAACAAGCCGCTACGCTGGCACATTGACTATCTCACCTGCCTGCCACAGGCAGAGGTGATTGAAACAAGAACCTTTGCTGGCGATGAGTGCCAACTTAACCAGGCTTGCCCGGGTACGATCATAGCCCCCGGTTTTGGCGCCTCAGATTGCAAGGCCGGTTGTGGCGCTCACCTCAAATATCTGGGCCATACACGCCCCCTAACAACCTGCTAGACCTCCAGCTCGTCCAACACCTCAGCCAGCTGCTTGATCACCTCGTCGATCTGCTCACGACTGATAATCAGGGGTGGCGCAAACCGCACCACCGTTTCATGGGTCTCTTTGCTGAGTATGCCGCGTGCCATCAGCCGTTCACAGATTTCACGAGCCGAGACCCGATCAGGATAAAACTCAACCCCAATCAACAGGCCCCTGCCACGCACCTCCTTGACCAGAGGGCTACCCAGCTGCACCAGGGCAGCCATGAAATAATCACCCATCTCGGCAGCAGCCTCGACCAAGCCTTCTTCCTCAAGCACCTTCAATCCTTCCAGCGCCACTGCCGCCGAAAGAGGATTACCACCAAAGGTGCTGCCATGATCGCCAGGCTGAAAAACCTCCATCACCTCACGACTGGCCAGGAACATCGACACCGGCAGCATGCCGCCCCCTAGCGCCTTGCCGAGAATCAAGCCATCCGGTTTGACCGCATCATGATCACTGGCCATTAGAGCGCCACTACGACCCAGACCGGTCTGGATCTCATCACAGATCAGCAAGACATTATTGTCGCTACAGATCTTGGCCACCCGCTTCAGATAACCCGGCGGTGGCACGATGATGCCGCCCTCACCCTGAATCGGCTCCAGCAAAAAAGCCGCCGTATTCGGCGTGATCGCCAGTTCAAGGGCATCGGTATTGCCAAATGGTATGGAAATAAAGCCGGGGGCGAAGGGACCAAAACCGGCCTGATACTGCGGTTCGGTGGAAAAACCGACAATACTGATAGTACGACCATGAAAATTGCCATCACAGACTATGATCTCGGCCTGGTCGTCGGCCACACCCTTAACGGTATAGGCCCACTTGCGCGCGCCCTTCAGCGCCGTCTCCACCGCCTCGGCACCGGTATTCATGGGCAAGGCCATCTCCTGGCCGGTCATCTGGCAGATCTTTTCCAGCAACGGCGCCAGCTTGTCGCTATGAAAGGCGCGCGAAACAATCGCCAGTTTGCCGGCCTGCTCGATCAGCGCCTTAACCAGGCGCGGATGACTATGGCCATGACTGACGGCGGAATAAGCGCTCATCATGTCGAGGTAGCACTTGCCACTATCGTCCCAGACGTAAACACCTTCACCCTTTACCAGCACCACCGGTAAAGGATGGTAATTAGGTGCACAATACTGCGCTTCAAGCTCAATGATCGGATTCATGCGTCACTCCACTAATTAGATCTAACATCTGCAATACCAATTGCAGGGTATGTTGTTCGACATCGTTGACCGGGTTGAATTCAGCCACCTCCAAGGCCCTGAATTGTGTATCCAGAGCCAGACCCGCCAACACCGGCAACAACTCTGCTGCTCGAACTCCACCCACAACCGGCGATCCCACCCCAGGCGCATCGGCAGGGTCAAGGCCATCAAGATCAACAGAAATTCCATAACCGGCGGTTCCCGTCCGGGCAATTGTCAGTGCCTCGGCCATGGCCTCTGCCACACCAATGCGATTCACCTCCGCCATGGTGATCACCCGCACCCCCAGCCGCTGCAACAACTCAGCCTCAGGGGGTTCAAAACTGCGCACCCCGAGCAAACAAAGGTTTTCTGGCCGAATCACGGCCCCCTCGCTACCCAACGCCCCCTGTCCCAGCAATGCCGCTAAAGGCATGCCATGCCAGTGACCACTAGGGCTGCTCTCAGGCGTGTGGGCATCCATGTGCGCATCAATCCAGACCAAGCCCAACGGCCCATCAACGGCCCGGCTGACGCCACGCCAGCTACCAATGGCACAGGAGTGATCGCCACTGAGAATAGCGATACGCTGCTCAGCAGCCAACAAGACGGCTACGGCATTGGCCAGCTGGGCCACAAAAGACTCCAACGCTGCCCGACCCTCAATCAATGACGGCCTGACAACCTGAGCCTGCCGCTCAAGGGCCGTGATCACCGCCTCGGGACCCAGCCCACAACGCTGATCCGGCGCACCAATCCCGGACGCAGCGGCAATAATATTAAGCACTGCCTGTTTGCCAGCCATATTTATAACCATAGTTCATCTGCACACCCTTTAAGTATCGACCAAACAGGGGCAACACATTATTCATTATCTTTTCATAAACATGGGTTTAGAACCTGTCAAACAAACAGCAGTGCTAGAATCACTGCTCCAGCCAAAACAATCCGGATCAGCTACATGTCGGTAATAGAAAACAAATCGCTCTTTATAGATGGTCCCAGCGGCGTACTGGAAAGCCTGGCAGAAAACTTCGACCACAGTGATAACGGCATCATGATTGTCTGTCATCCCCACCCCCAGCATGGCGGCAGCATGGACAACAAGGTGGTGCATAGCCTGGCGCGCGCCGGGCACGAACTGGGGCTGGCTACACTACGATTCAATTACCGCGGCGTTGGCAAGAGCGAAGGAGAATATGCACAAGGGATTGGCGAAACAGATGACCTGCTGGCAGTGATGGACTGGCTTGACGACCATTTTCATGGCGTACCCATCTGGCTGGCAGGATTTTCTTTTGGTGCTTATGTGGTCATGCGCGCCAGCAGTCAGCGCGACATCAAACAGCTAATTACGGTAGCACCAGCGGTAAACCTGCTGCGCTTTGAAGGGCTGGCAGCACCGACCTGTCCCTGGTTACTGGTTCAGGGTACTGAAGATGAGATTGTCCCATTTGATAAAGTGCAAGAATGGCTGGAGCAACTCACCACACCACCCAAGACCGTCTTTTTTGAAGGGGTCGGCCATTTTTTTCATGGCCAACTGGTAAAGCTGCGTAGCAGCCTGGTTGAGAAATTATCGAATCAGGCTCAACAGCATTAAGCCGCCAGCAAACGCACCATGTCGTTCAAACTGGTATCGTGTTCAAACAACTGCGTTACTACCTTGATGACCTGTTGCGGCTCCAGACCCAGCTCCTGCAACAGCTGTTGCGGCAACTCGTCATCCAGCACTTCGCCGGCCTCATACATATCCAATAACTGATCCGTCAGGCGCGACATATTGACGTAAATACTAGACGCACCGCTGTAATCTACACTGTGATGTTCACGGGACGATTCCACCAACTCATCTGGCAGATTCCAGGCCTTAAGCAACCAGCAGCCCAGCTCACCATGGGTAACACCCAGATAGTCTTTTTCAATCTGCATCCGATTCTCCAGCCCCTGTTCGAGCAACAGTTTATTCAAACCATCAAACTCTTCACGAAACAGATGCCCCAGCACCAGATAACCAAAATCATGCAACAGACCTATCAGATAACAGGTTCCGGGACGCGGACGATGCTCTTTAGGTATTTCCTTACACAACATCTGCATCAGACTGGCACTGTAAACGGCATGTTTCCAATAATGATCCAGCCCCAGCGGACCCTGACGAGGAATCTTGAACGGTTTAGCCAACGTCAGCCCCATCGCCAAATTCATTACCATGTCAAAACCCAGCACTCGGGAAATGGCATCATGAAGACTATCCACACCACCTCGATAATTGAAATAAGGGGAATTGGCATAACGTATAACCTGTGCCGCCAGACTGGGATCCTGCCCAATCAGCTTGGCCAGGTCAGCAATCTCGGCACGTGGATCAGCACGCAATTGAAAAATACGGGCCGCCATTTCCGGCATGGGTGGCAATTCAGTAGTCTGCTCGACGCGCTGGCGAATCTTCGCCCTCAGGTCACTGCTCCAGGCCAGATTGGCCACTTGCTCATCTGGCTCTAGAATCCCTTCAACCGGCTGGGCAAAATCACTCGCTAACAGGGCATTGGTCTGTAGCATCATAAAATTCTTGCGCGACATCTTGATCAGTCGACTGTGGTCACCGGCAACAATATAGACCTCATCCGGTGTCGTCAGGGCTGCATCAATCACCGTGCGCAAACCATAGGCAATTCCAACCGGGGGAATATGACCAGGCTGACAATCGGCAAACACTGAAGATAACTGAGTCTGATAGGCAGGACCGACCTTACGATGCAGCAATTCAGATAAACCATCAAAATCAAGTTTATGCGAAGCCGGGATCACCGCCATCATCAAACCAAATGCATCACGCATCACTACTGGGTAATACAGAGATCGCGGTGGAATATTTGCCTGAATCGCAGCCTCAAGGGGTGACTCGAAACGAGACACCTCGACTACCGAATAAACAATATGCTTGCCATCCAGGTACTGCTTAATTGTTTTTGCTATTGCCATGACGCTTTTTTCACCCCGAAAGCTGCGCAACAATGTGCACCATCTTTATTATAGGACCTGGAACTCCATAACCAAATCCACCCTAACACTTAAGTCTCAATATATGGCTTTTAGATTAAGTTCACTATTAAAGTGATTGATTTTTAATAAAGCCAACAGGATTTACGACCGCAACGGAGATATCTTGATAGGAATAGCAAAAGTTTTTTGATAATTGAAACAACGGTCATGACGATCGCCATGACCGTTGCTGTGAAACTTATTAGTTAGTCAGGTGCTGAACAGACCTGAGCGTAATCGTCATAACCTGGGAAATCACCCTTACCACTGCAATGCGGGCAGTCAGGATTTTTTCTCAGCTTGAATTCATCAAAGCTACTGCGCAGGGCATCGTAATAAAGCATCTTGCCCAGCAATGGCTTACCCATATCGAGCAGAATCTTCAAGGCCTCGGTGGCCTGCAGCAGCCCCATCACACCAGGCAAGATCCCCAGCACACCAATCTCGGAACAGGAAGGCGCCGCGCTGGCATCGGGCGGGGTTGGAAACATGCAACGGTAACAGCCACTGGGATTTTCCGGATGGGCCGGCCAAAACACCGTCAGCTGACCTTCAAAACGATACACCGCGCCGTGAACATTGGGTTTGCCCAGTTTTACACAGGCATCATTGACCAGATAACGGGTTGGCAGGTTGTCAGTGCCATCGATGATCACATCGTAGTCTGAGAAAATCTCTTCGACATTGCTGCTATCAAGGCGAGTCTCGTAACCCACCACCTTCACATCAGAATTCAATTGTTCAATGGCTTCACGCGCCGAGGATACTTTTGAATTTCCCACCCGCGCCTCGGTATGAATGATCTGGCGTTGCAGATTACTGCGATCCACCACATCCATATCGACCAACCCAATGGTGCCAACACCAGCGGCGGCGAGATAAAAGGCACATGGCGAACCCAGCCCACCGGCGCCAATCAACAACACCTTGCTGCCAAGCAGTTTCAACTGGCCCGCCTCGCCCACCTCGGGCAATAGCAGGTGGCGTGAATAACGTTCCTTGGCGTCGGCGCTCAATGTCTGCGGAATATCAAAGTCCAGGCCCTGATTCTTCCAACGGTTAAAACCGCCGGCCAGGTTGCTAACATTGCTATAACCGAGCTGGCGCAACGCCTCGGCAGCAAACAAGGAACGCACCCCACCGGCACACATCACAATCAGAGCTTTATCTTTGTCAGGCACCGCGTCTTCAATCCGCAGCTCCAGATAACCGCGCCCCATACGCAGTGCCGCAGCAGGCGTGCCATTGGCAATTTCGTCGGCCTCACGCACATCCACCAACAGGGCGCCCCCAGCCATCAGCCGATGAGCCTGATCCGGCTCGACCTCTGGAATGACCGATTTAAGCTCGGCCATGCGGCGTTCCATTCCTTTCATCAACACACCCTCTCTAAGGTAATTCTTTAATATATCGTCGCATCATTCTGCCAAGTTTAGGCTGTGATGGCTATTCCGCATCCTGGGCGCAGCGAAAACCCAGATCAACAAAGGTATAGCTCGGCTGCAGATTGAAGCGATAGGCACCGCGGTAAAAATGGCTGATCACATAATGACCCAGCCCACCCCAGCCACCGCCGCGCACCACCCGCAGTGTCTCGCCGAAATCATCGCTTTTATACTCAGACCCCGGATAGGGCTGATACCAGTCGGCAGTCCACTCCATCACATTGCCGGCCATATCAAACACGCCATAAGGCGAAACGCCGTTGGCATACGAACCAACCGGTGCCACGCCATGCTCCCAGCCTTCACCCGAGCCATCATTCAAACGCGACTCATCCCAGTCGTTGCCCCAGGGATATTCACGACCATCATCACCGCGGGCGGCCTTTTCCCACTCCGCCTCAGTCGGCAGGCGTTTGCCCTGAGCCTGACAATAATCACGGGCATGAAACCAGGTCACACCGGTCACCGGCAGATTATCGAGTTGTTGTTGATGCTCCACCAGGGCATCGAGCAAGGCATCAAACTCCATGGTGCTGACATCCAGATCGAGCTTGAACAGATCCGTCGCCAAAATCCGCAGACGCTCCAGACTGGCATAACTCAAAATGTCTCGCGACAACAGGTAGCCATTTTCCTTCCAGCCGTTGGGAATAAAATAATTATTGGCCATGACAAACTCACGATACTGAACGTTGCTAAGCTCAAACTTATCCAGCCAAAAGGCCTTCACCATTTGCCGGTGTTTGGGCGCCTCGTCCAGATACCAGGGTTTGATTGAACCGTACTCCTGCGCCTTGCCATCATCGTCACGCGGTTCCGCCCCCATCAGAAACGGCCCGGCCGGAATCAACACCATATCCTGATGTTTATCCTGGGACGACTCCTCGGCCGCAACCGTGCCTGCAAAGGCAAGTGCCAACAGCACCACAGCACCACGCATTCCCGTCACAGCCATTCAATTGCCCTCACCCAAAAAGGGAACATGGTATAGAATTTCCCCAGCACCTACCATCTACTGAGGCACACCCATGAACAAAACTAAACTCATCAGCGCCTGTTGCGGTCTTGCACTGCTAGGCGGTTGTGCCAGTTTTCAGCTTGGCAATGACTTCAACCTGGAGCAGTTTGCCAATCAAATCCAGCACGGCGTCACCAGCCAAACCGAAGTAAAGTCCTGGCTCGGAGCACCCCAAAGCAAGGGCGTAGTGGTCGACCGCGACGGCGAGAAACTGCAACGCTGGCTCTATTTTTATAGCAAAGGCTCGCTCGGCAACATGGGCAACGCCGGCATGAAAACGCTGGAGGTGCAGTTTGATCAAAACGGCATCGTCCGCAGCTACAACTGGTCAGGCCAATAACATGCCAATGAAACCAAAAACCAAACTCATGGCCGCCGGCACCATGCTCGGTCTGACACTGGGGCTTGGAGCACTATTTTTCTATATCGAAGAAAAAAAGTATGAAGCCCTGTACTACCAAAACGAGCTGGGCAAATTGCAGCAACAGAGCGGCTTCAGCCATCTGATGCAACAAATTGCAGAACAGGGCCACAACGGCGCCATCAAGACACTACACAAATCCAGACAGATTCAGGCCTTATCAGCCGAACAGGCCCGCCAACTGGTCAATGACATAAACGCAGACCGCAAACCCGACAGCGCCTTATCTGCGACAGAAATAGACGCCATCAAGGCGCTGTCGGATTTGTGGCAGGAAAATAAAAAATGATCAAAAAGCTAGACATCGACGCCCCACATCAGGGCCTGTTCATGATCACCAGCGAGGTTAACCAACTGGTACGTGACTGCGGTATCCACGCAGGCCTCTGCACCCTGTTTGTACAACACACCTCAGCCAGCCTGATCATTCAGGAAAATGCCGACCCCTCGGCACGACAAGACCTGGAAAACTGGCTCAACCGCCTGGTGCCGGAAAACGACCCCATCTACCGCCATATAGACGAAGGTCCAGATGACATGCCCGCCCACATCAAATCAGTGCTGACGGCCACCAGCCTGAGCATTCCGATTGATCAGGGCCGTCTGGCATTGGGTATATGGCAAGGAATTTACTTATGGGAGCATCGCCATCACGGCGGGCGACGATCGATAGTTGTTCACGTCGCGGAATAATTGTAACTATTAAAGTCCCAGTATGATCTGGGCGAGCCTTTTGGACCCGACCAGCCTCGCAACAAAAGCTGCTTGCAGATAAACCAGAGCAAGGACCCGTGACCAACGAATAAAACCCGCTGATAGCTGTTTGCATATTCAAGCAAGCGCTCGACGCAGGCAATGCCACGCTGCTTTGCCTGCCGGTATGATTCGGCATTAGCACAAAACCCAGCCAGCCATATCAGGCGATAAACCACTGACCAGGTAGCGGCTGAAAACCGTGGCGTGGTCAAATTTACAAATGGCATTTCAAACTCCCTGAACAGGGAATCATTGATATCAGGACAATCAATATTAAGTGCCTGAGCCGATTCTATTGAACGAGGCAGGTGGCTGCAAATAACAAAACTACACTCTGCCGCCTTTTCCAGCGCCTGCGTTGTCGGCGGCAAAACCAGGTCAATACCCGCCTGATTGTATTCAGCCACCCAGGCACCAAACTGTGAAGATGAGAGCCTGCCGCCCTCGGCGATGGCAGGTTTGCCGTGCCTTAATAAAACAATCTCCATCTTTGGCGAGCAATTACATATTCAACTGCCGCTCGATCACGGCAATATCCTGCAACTCTTCGATCGAATAAAGCGCATCCAGATCAACCGGGGAACGTGGATTGCGGTGCGGCATCAACAGCAACTCTGTCATATCAACATGCAGTTTGTTGGTTTTATCAATGCCCGTCTCGACCGCCTGCTTCAAGGTCTTGCTATAGCTGTAACCACTATCGGCAAACACCTTGATGACAAACTTCTTGCGCTCTTCACCGTTCAGGCTCATCGGACTAACAGACAGCTTTTTATCTGAAATAGTCGTGTATGAGGCCGCCAGCGATTCAAGCACCGCCCGATCACCCAGTGGCGCAGCTGTCAGCTCAGCAGGTTCATTACTGCAAGCCGCCAGCAGCAAAACCACGCCCAGCCAGACAACTTTTTTTATCTGATTTAGCATGCCCACAACTACAGCCCCTGCTCATTACGCATCCAGCGATGCAGCAGATTGGCCAGTTCAATATTGCCCTCCTTCTGTGCCACCATCCGCGCAGACCAGCCATCGGCATTCTGTACGTTCAGATCAGCACCGGCGCCATGAAGGATACGCAAGGTTGATTCATTATCACGCTGAGCCGCCCAGTGCAGGGCTGTCCAGCCTGACTTATCGGCATGTTGGATATTGGCACCCTTTTCCAGCAACAGCTTGACGCCATCATCGTGGCCCTTCATCACCGCACGCAGCAACGGTGTCCAGCCGCTATCGTCTTCGGCGTCGATCTCAGCACCGTTTGCTATCAACAGGGTCATCAACTCCAGGTGGCCCTGACGGGCAGCATGGGTCAAGGCCGTCCAACCATAGCTGTTACGGGCATCCACCTCGGCACCGCCATCGAGCATCGACTGCACCGCAGCGGCATCTTTATCAACCACCTTTTCCATCAACGGGGTGTTGTTGTCACAGGCCATCAACAACGCCGCCAGCGCCGCCACGACCAAAATTCTGCTCCAACTTCTCATTGCCTGCCTCAGTTTGATTCGGAAAAAGCGCTATTCTACCCCGTATGCAATAGACGATGAGGTATAATTTTCAGCACTTGTTTTGAGGAGTTCTACCCCGATGGCCGCATTTAAATGCCCTCACTGTAGTGAAGAAACCATTTCACTGAAAGACAAATACCGCCTCGGCTGGTGGGCCACTGTTAATTGCAAACAGTGCGGCGGCAGGGTTGCAGCATTTCCCTGGCTGCTGATGATGTTCACTATGTGCTATATCTGGAATGTGCTGTGGTGGGTCGGTCTGGTCAACTTCAAGCACAGCTATCACTACCTCGGCTACATGGCGCTCTGCTGGGTGCTACTCGATCTGGCAAATATCTATTTCACACCGCTGTGCCAGCTAAAGAAAAAAGATCCTGGTTAAAAATCCATGAGCAAAATCCTGGCGGTGGGCATCGCCACCCTCGACATCATCAACAGCGTCGCAGGCTATCCGGCCGAGGATGATGAAGTCCGCGCCGTCAGCCAGCGACTCTGCCGCGGCGGCAACGCCACCAATACCCTCACCGTGCTCAGCCAGCTAGGCCATCAATGTCATTGGGCCGGGGTGCTGGCCGATGAACCGGACGCCCGCCACATTGAGGCTGATCTGGAAAGACACCGGATCGACACCACCGCCGTGCTGCGTTTAGCCCAGGGCAAAGTGCCAACCTCCTACATCAGCCACAACCTGGCCAATGGCTCCCGTACCATCGTTCATTATCGTGATCTGCCCGAGTATCCATTCAGTCAATTCCAGCAAATCGACCTCAACCAGTTCGACTGGTTGCACTTTGAAGGCCGCAACGTAGCTGAAACCAGACAGATGCTGAAATGGGCCAAACAACAGGCCCCCCAACTGCCACGCTCGGTCGAGATAGAAAAGCAACGCGACGACATCGAAAGCCTGTTTGAACTAGCTAATGTAGTGCTGTTTTCCAGAGCCTTCGCCCTAGGCCGAGGCCACAAAGATGCACTCTCTTTATTGAATGCCCTGCAACCCCAATGCGGCAGCGCCAAACTGGTCTGCGCCTGGGGTGAATTGGGGGCCTGGGCCCTGGATGGCACACAGGAGTTACACAGTCCGGCCTTCCCACCGCCACAGCTGCTGGACACCCTCGGCGCGGGCGACAGTTTCAACGCCGGCCTGATTGACTCACTGCTTAGTGGCCGTGAGCTTGGCGTCGCGCTGGAGTCGGCCTGTCGTCTGGCCGGGAAAAAGTGCGGCCACCAGGGACTGGACTTTTTAACCGCCAAGAATGACTCATGACCATCCACATAACTCAACTCGATCACCTCGTGCTTACGGTTCGGAACATTGATGAGTCTGCGTCTTTTTACCAAACCGCACTTGGTATGGAAAAAATCCACTTTGGTGTTAGCCCCTCAAAACCATAGTTGTTCCATATCTTGTACATAATCATTTAATTGTCTATACTTGTTCAATATACGGTACAAATGGAGATGTAAAATGCGTATTGTTTCATTTACAGAAGCTAGAAATGGGCTTAAATCCGTTTTAGATCAAGTGGTTAATGATGCTGATTGTACGGTGATTACTCGGCGAGATAGCGAAGATGCGGTTGTGATGTCTCTTGATTATTATAACAGCCTCATGGAAACAGTGTATTTAATGAGGAACCCAGCAAATGCAGAGCATCTGAGAAAATCCATTGAACAGTACCGAGAGGGTGATGTTCAAGAAAGGGATTTATTGGATGAGTAGGAAATTAGCATGGACTGAAGCAGCTTGGTCAGATTATGTATATTGGCAGGGCCAAGATAAAAAAACATTGAAACGAATAAATAAGTTAATTTCCGATGTAATGCGGTCACCGTTTGAAGGTATTGGAAAGCCTGAGCCATTGAAAGAAAATCTATCGGGGTTTTGGTCAAGGCGTATTGATGATGCTCATCGGCTGGTTTACGCAGTTACAGATGCTCACATAACGGTTATCGCATGTAGGTATCATTATGAATAATCAGGGCTAATCGGGTAACCGGGGGTCTCTAACCCCCAGTCCCCACAACACCCTGCATGCGGCTCCGCACAGGGCGTTTCAGTTAGAATGGTGAAGTTTGATCCATCCATCACGTAGCGCATAAAGCCCCTGAGATTTTAAGTAGTCGTTTGATAACGCCTGCTGTATCCCTGGGGTTTTAGCACTTCGCCATGGGCCTTTACTGGTTATGCCACACGCAACTGCTGATTGAACATGCACGCCTCGACTCATCAAATTTCTTACTTTGGTGCGTGGCCGTCGCCACTGTCGCCAGTAGGCCATGCGAACTCTGCGTCGTATCCAGTGATCCAGTTCAACGCAGCGTTGATAGCCGCTGGCGATACCAAAATAATTTATCCAGCCGCGTAGATATTGGCTGAGTTTGAAGAGTTGGTATTTCATCGACACGCCCCAATTGCGATTGGTTAATCGCCGTATTTGCTGTTTAAACTTCAACAACGTTTTCGGGTGCCAGTGAATGCGACCTCCCTGGAAAGTGAATCCCAAGCACTTGCTTTCATTGGTTTTAACCACGTGGCTTTTGGTTGTGTTAACAACCAGCTTCAAACAGTTTTGCAGGTATCTGCTGATACTGCGCAACACACGCTCACCTGCACGCTGACTTTTTACCACAATGGTAAAGTCGTCTGCGTATCTAGAAAATTTGTGTTCGCGCTTCTCAAGTTCTTTGTCCAGAGGATCAAGCATGATGTTCGCCAACAACGGCGATAGTGGCCCACCTTGGGGAACACCTTCTCGACTCTCACTATAGAACTGGTTATCGATAACCCCAGCTCGAAGATAAAGCTTAATCAGTTTTAGAAGACGTTTGTCCTTAACCTTACGGCCAAGGTGTGTCATCAGCAAATCATGATTAACTCGGTCAAAGAACTTCGACAGATCGACATCCACCGCAAAGCGTCTGCCTTCCTTGATGATGCCTTGAACCTGCTTAACCGCTTGTTGCCCATTACGACGTGGCCGGAATCCAAAACTATTGTTCGAGAATCCGGGGTCGAAGATGGGCGTAAGCACCTGGGCAATGGCTTGCTGGATCACACGGTCTATGACGGTTGGAATCCCCAGCTGGCGTGTACCGCCATCGGGTTTATCGATTTCAACACGCCTGACCGGTGAAGGTTTATACCGACCGGTTTTCAGGTCGGTCATCACCTGTTTCCAATGACCAGCATTTGCCCAAGCGGGGAACTCATCAATGGGCATGCCATCAATGCCAGCAGCCCCCTTGTTGGCTCGAACTTGTTTCCACGCTTGGAGGATGTTCTCTCGGCGCAGAACTTGTTCGAATAGGTTGTTGCTAAAGGCTGGCTTCAGGTCACTACGCTGAGTCACATCACCGCCGGTCGGCGTTTGTGTATTCAAGTGTGGCAAGGCTCCTCCTTTATCTAAATGTTCAGGCCTTCGCCGTGTCTCACCCATTACGGTGAGCATTTGACTACTATGCCGTCTGCTGACTTCTGCTTAATCACCTTGCCAGTTGCCCGGCAGGGCGCTATCGGTTTTCATCCTATTTGCTCATACAGACCGATGAATTCTGTATGCCCAGGCTTGGTCGACCAGTGGCCTGACTGGTTATCTGCCGATCGCTTGTTAAGCAGATCTCCCCAGATAAGAGCATGCACTGTCACTGCACTGCCGCATCATTTACGGTGGCCGTTAGATCACGTGGCTTCGTCATCTTGTGCTGACTCGCCTTCAGCCTACGCCTCATATGATGTTCTTGTTCATCAGCTCGCAGTTTCGCCTAAAGCGCCTACTGTTGGTGCGTCCGGCTTCCTTCAGACCGCCCCTCGCGGGTTGGCCCTTGCCATTCGCTAGTAGTTAGCATCCGCTGACGATATAATCGCCAAAGGATGGTGATCTTCCTACAGA
>Ga0316190_10002326_pt1 | contig 13781 bp, 10 predicted proteins | sample Eddworburrow2_MG_FD_204929 | JGI IMG/M metagenome (GOLD analysis project Ga0316190, IMG submission 204929) | Coastal sediment microbial communities from Maine, United States - Eddy worm burrow 2 | ecosystem: Environmental > Aquatic > Marine > Coastal > Sediment | place: USA: Maine | collected... | reverse complement strand
CCCCAGCCCGGTATCAATGTGGGTTACCTGCCTCAGGAGCCACAGCTGGATCCTGAGAAGGATGTGCGAGGCAACGTGGAAGAGGCCCTGGGTGAGGTCACCGATGCCCTCAAGCGGCTGGATGCGGTCTATGCCGCCTATGCGGAGCCGGATGCAGACTTCGACGCCCTGGCCAAGGAGCAGGCGAAGCTGGAGGACATCATCCAGGCCAATGACGGCCACAACATCGAGCGTACCCTGGAGGTGGCCGCCGATGCCCTGCGCCTGCCGCCTTGGGATGCGGATGTGACCAAGCTCTCCGGCGGCGAGCGCCGCCGGGTGGCCCTGTGCCGCCTGCTGCTCTCCAAGCCCGATATGCTACTGCTGGACGAGCCCACCAACCACCTGGACGCCGAGTCCGTGGCCTGGCTGGAGCGCTTCCTGCACGACTACACCGGCACCGTGGTAGCCGTCACCCATGACCGCTACTTTCTAGACAACGTAGCCGGCTGGATCCTGGAGCTGGACCGCGGCCACGGCATCCCCTGGGAGGGCAATTACAGCTCCTGGCTGGAGCAAAAAGAGGCCCGACTGGAACAGGAAGAGCGTGGAGAACAGGCCCGGGTCAAGGCCATGAAACATGAACTGGAGTGGGTCCGCTCCAACCCCAAGGGGCGTCATGCCAAGAGCAAGGCCCGCCTGGCCCGCTTCGACGAACTGCAGACCCAGGAGTTCCAGAAACGCAGCGAAACCAACGAAATCTATATCCCACCGGGCGAGCGCCTGGGAGATCTGGTAATCGAGGCCAATGGCCTAGGCAAGGGTTTTGGCGACCAGCTGCTGGTGGATGACCTCAACTTCAACCTGCCCAAGGGCGGCATTGTCGGCATCATCGGCCCTAACGGCGCCGGTAAGACCACCCTGTTCCGCATGCTGACCGGTACGGAAAAACCGGATGCAGGCGAACTGCGCATCGGGGAGACCGTGCAGATCGCCTGCGTGGATCAGTCCCGGGATGCCCTGGACGACGACAAGACCGTATGGGAAGAGATCTCAGACAGCTCGGACATCATCACCGTTGGCCGTTTTGAGATGCCCTCACGGGCCTACGTGGGTCGCTTCAACTTCAAGGGCAGCGATCAGCAGAAGCGTATCGGCGACCTCTCCGGCGGTGAGCGCAACCGGGTGCATCTGGCCAAGTTGCTGAAGAGCGGCTGTAACCTGCTGCTATTGGATGAACCCACCAACGATCTGGATGTAGAGACCCTGCGTGCCCTGGAAGAGGCCATCCTGGACTTCCCTGGCTGTGTACTGGTGATCTCCCATGACCGCTGGTTCCTGGATCGTATCGCCACCCATATCCTGGCCTTCGAGGGGGAGAGCAAGGTGGCCTGGTTTGAGGGTAACTATGCGGACTATGAGGCGGATCGGAAGCGCCGGCTAGGGGTTGAGGCAGACCAGCCTCACCGTATCAAATACAAGCGGATTGACGGTTAATAAACCCATAATGAGAAAAGGCCCGATCAGCGGGCCTTTTCTCATTCAATGTCTGTCCAGGGTCGACTAGAACAGGACATCATCCACCTCTTCCTCCATTGCCTGGCACCCTGCCACCTGGAATCGCATCTCACGCTTGGCACCGACCTTTTCTTCAATCATCTCCATCAACGAAACCAGTTGCTGGGCTAGGCCTTCAATACGGCCAACAAGCTGCTTCATCGCTTCCTTACACCCCCCCCTTAGCTCCAGGGCCTCCTGCACCAGTTGGTGCAGTTCATGGTGGGACTCCTTAATCATCTTCATTTCCGGGATTTCGCAGTAGGGTGCCGCATCCTCAGAATGCAGCCACTGGCCAAAATCACAGGCATAGGGTGAGACCGCCTCATCATGGGTCAGGACATCCAGCCCATCCAGGAAGCCCTTGATGCGCACCTTCCATGAGTAGAGGCTGGCCTTGGCGGCATACAGCTTGATATGGCTATCATCGGCCACCTTGTACTGGCCCATCTGACGTTGCAGATCGCTGATCGCCCCACCCAGGCACATACTGCTCGATTGTGTCTGATTGGCACTCTGCTCTGCCAAATGGGAAAACTGGCTAATATTGGTCAACAGGTTGACGGAGATGCCGTTGGAGACCACCGCCTGCTCCTGGGTCGTCTGGGCAATCTGGCCATTGAGGCCGGCAATCACATCCACCGCCTGATTTATCTCGCTCAGGGCCTGGCTGGTGCGATCCGCATGCTGCACCGTTTCTTCCGCCTTGAGTTTACTGTGACGCATGATCTCAATAGCACTCTGGCTGGCATTCTGCAGACCCTGGATAATGCTATGGATCTGCTCTGTGGAGGCCTGGGTCCGTTGTGCCAGGTTACGTACCTCATCTGCCACCACGGCAAAACCCCGACCCGATTCACCCGCCCGGGCCGCCTCGATGGCCGCATTCAGGGACAGGAGGTTGGTTTGCTCCGCAATCGAACGTATCACCGCCACAATGCCACCGATCTCCTGGCTATGCTGTTCAAACTGCTGCATCACCTCCGCAGCCCCACGTATATCACTGGCCAGTGTATTGATGGCGGTAATGCTCTCTTCCGTGACCCCGACCCCATCAAGTGCCTTTTGTTTGGCCTCGGCAGCGGCACTGGAGGCCTCTTGGGAATTAGCCGCCACCGTGTTGATCTTCTCCACCATCTGATCAACCGCGCCGGTCACCTCCTCCGTCGCCCCCTGCTGCAGGGTAATACCCGCCCGCGTGCGCTCCGCCACTTCCCCCATGGAAAATGCAGCACTGGCCACCTCGATGGAGGACTCCATGGCACCGTGGATGAGGCTAGCCATGCCATCCCAAAAGAGATTGAAGGTATGGGCTATGCGCCCTAATTCATCCTGGGATTCATCGTTTAGGCGACGGGTCAAATCCATATCCCGCTGAGCCGCTTCAATATCCCGTACAAAACCATCAATACGCCGCACAATACCGAAGACCACCAGTGAAGCCACGATGGCAAGCAGCAGGGAAAAGAGGATAGATGCCAGATTGAACAACATCCATTTGGCGGTACCCTGGCTCTCCATCTCCAGAATGCCATCCACGTAGTCACTTATGGCAGCATTAACAGTCAGGATGCTTTCGATACCCTCAGTGGAGTGGGTCAGCCACTCAGATGCAGAGAGGGGATAGGCGCCACTTTCCTTCTCGGCATAGACCTGTTCACGGATACGCTGAAAGCGGTTTAAAAAGACTGCGTCCATGGTATCCAGGGCCTGATGGATAGCCTCCGCCCCCTTTTTGTTTGAAACGGCAAACTCGGGAATCTTCTCCACCAATGACTTGATATCCGCAATATATCGCTCTACCTTCGCCCGGTGGCCGGAAAGAACCAGATAGGTCTCCAGAGAGAGCGGCTTTTTCGCGGCCACATGCTGACCCATAATCGCCCGTTCCAGGCCGGCGTACTCCGAGGCACCCCAGACAGCCCCCTTCACATCCTCATTGATATGGACCGCGATCTCCTTCGCCGTCTGGTGAGGAAAGGCAACATCCCGCAAGTAAGCAGCACTGTGGATCAGTGAGGTCATCCCCTCTACCCATACCTTGGACTCCACAGGCTGGCCCTGACCAGACACCAGGCCATCTACCGCAGCCCGCAAGACCTCCACCTCCTGATGTTTCTCCTGCACAGTCTCCAGCTGGCGGTGAAAGGCCCCATTAGCCCACTTCATAGACTCCAGTTCACGCCCCAGAGCCACAGCCTCTTCCAGCGCCCTGTCCCCCTCAACACGCTGCTTACCCATGGCAGCCACCAGATCAGGATTCACCTTTTGCGAGCTATGGTATTGGGATAGGAGGGTATTGGTAATACCACGCTCTAGGGCCTCTCGGCTGGCCGCATGCAGGATACGATCGGACATGCGATTGGCCACAGCCAAGCCTTCAGAGAAACGCCAGTTCGAGAAGGCGGGATAGAGCCCCTGATAACTGATCACCCCGATCAGACCAAGGGAAAGAAGGGCTACGATGGTAAGCAGTTTTACCCGCAGGGAGGTCGTCGAAAAGAGCTTATTTAATCTCATAGGAGTCAACCGGCTTGCATCTAAACCGCAATTCCAAAGCGCCTGTGGCCACTCCTGTAAGCCGACAGGGCATATAAACAAAGCCTATATCAGGCGCAGCCTCTCATGGCATATCGCCTCAAGCAAACCCTACCAACTGATATTTAAGGGAAAATTAATCCCCTTCTTTTTGTAGGTTTTTTAAAGTATACCGCTAGACAGCCAATTTACCAATTTCCCTTTCACCGGCTTCCGGCAATATTCTGGATTTATAAAGCCGGGTAGAGACAGCTTTGTACTGACATGCCAGAAGGACCTCTCCTTGTCTTTATCATCTAATGTCTAAATTGGAATAGGCCACATGGGGAGTGCTGAGCAAGCCCGCTGACACCCCCTCAACTTGGCCAGAGCACATCAGGGGACTGCCTGCGACCGCCTCAACCGCGACGCCAGGTGGTACCGCCAGCCCCATCCTCAAGGATAACACCGGCAGCCTGAAGCTCATCCCGGATGCGATCCGCTTCGGCCCAGTTTTTCTGGTTTTTTGCATCAAGGCGCTGTTGGATCAAGCCCTCTATCACCTCATCACCAAGACCACCCACCTTGCCCGCATCACCCCGAAGATACAGCTCCGGATCGTCCTGCAGAATACCAAGCATAGATCCCAAATGGCGCAATTCAGCCGCCAAACCCTCAGCGCACTGCGCATCTTCACCCCGAACCCGGTTGATCTCCCTGGTCAGATCAAACAGCACCGCCAGGGCCTCAGGGGTATTGAAATCATCATCCATGGACTCATGGAAGCGCTGCCGGAAGGATTCCCCGCCACTGGCCTCGGCCTTGGGCAAACCACGCAGGGCGGTATAGAAGCGGGTCAGGGCCGCACGGGCATTGTCCAGGTGCTCATCGTCATAGTTGAGGGGGCTGCGGTACTGGCTGGTAAGGATGAAATAACGCACCTCCTCCGGCCGGTAACGCTCCAGGATCTCACGCACGGTAAAGAAGTTGCCCAGGGATTTGGACATCTTCTCCTCATTGATGCGCACGAAGCCATTGTGCATCCAGTAGTTGACGAACTGCTCCCCGGTCGCCCCTTCTGACTGGGCAATCTCATTCTCATGATGGGGAAACTGCAGATCGGCCCCACCGCCATGGATATCAAAATGGTTACCCAGGCAGCAGGTGGACATGGCCGAGCACTCGATGTGCCAGCCAGGGCGACCCCAGCCCCAGGGTGAATCCCAGGCGGGCTCCTCCGGCTTGGCGGACTTCCACAGGGCGAAGTCCAGTGGATCCCGCTTGGCCTCATCGATCTCCACCCGGGCACCGGCACGCAGGTCCTCGGGATCCTTGCCCGACAGCTTGCCATAGCCCTCAAACTGGCTGACCGAGTAGTAAACATCCCCATTATCCAACGCATAGGCATAGCCACGCTCGATCAGGGTTTGGATCATGGCCAGGATCTCATCGATATGTGCGGTGGCCCGAGGCTCCTCCGTGGGTGGCAACACATCCAGGGCCTCCGAGTCCTCATGCATGGCCTGGATAAAACGGGCGGTCAAATCCTGAAAGTCCTCACCATTCTCATTGGCGCGATTGATGATTTTATCATCAATATCGGTAATGTTGCGCACATAGCTGACCTCATAGCCCTGGGCCTGTAGATAGCGATAGACCACGTCAAACACCACCAGCACCCGCGCATGCCCCAGATGACAGTAGTCATACACCGTCATACCGCAGACATACATGCGCACCCTAGCGGCCTCCATGGGCCGAAACTCCTCTTTGCGCTTGGTGAGGCTGTTGTGGATCTTGAGCATTTTGATTCCAACTGGTAAAAAAGGACTGCCGCGCATGGTAAACGAAAGCCTGGCGACAACAAAGCACTGCTACATTTGAGGCACACCAGATGGAACTTTTGCACAGCCATAGACACTGAGAAGAGAGGGAGTAGTACTGTACCGGATAGCCTGTTCTGGGGGTCCAAATCGATGAATCTGAACAATTTCCAGCAAACACCGGGATTTCAGTGGCCTGCGGACTTTTACCTCCCTGCACGAACCTATATGATTGACCTTTCAATCCCATAGTCAGGAAACGACACACATGAATAAGATTCTGTCCCGACTTCTGCTTATTATTTGCCTTAGCCTTGGCCTGGTCGCCGGGGCCCAGGCGGAAGCTGCCCGCGTACTGATAAAGACCAACATGGGCAATATCGAACTGGAACTCGATGGCGACAAGGCCCCTCTGTCTGTAAAGAACTTTCTGAAATATGTGGATGACGGTTTCTACAATGGCACCATCTTTCACCGGGTTATGAAGGACTTCATGATCCAGGGTGGCGGCTTTTCCCAGGACATGAAGCGCAAGCAGACCAGTGCCCCCGTCCAAAATGAGGCCAAGAACGGCCTGAAGAACAAACGGGGCACCGTCGCCATGGCCCGCACCCGAGCACCCCACTCCGCTACTGCACAGTTCTTCATCAATCACGTAGATAACCGCTTTCTAGACTATCCAGGACAGGATGGCTGGGGTTATGCGGTCTTCGGCAAGGTCACCAAGGGCATGGATATCGTCGACAAGATAGCCAATGTGCCTACCGGCTCGACTGGTGGCATGGGGAATGTTCCCAAAACCCCCATCATCATTGAAAGCGTAAGCCGCCTTTAACCTATTGAGGAAAGCAACACCATGATTACCCTGAAGACCAATATGGGCGATATCGTCATTGAGCTGGATGCGAAAAAGGCCCCACAGACCTGCGCCAACTTCACCAAGTATGTGGAAGACGGCTTCTTCGATGGCACCATTTTTCACCGCGTCATTAACAACTTTATGATCCAGGGCGGGGGCTTTGAGCCCGGCATGAGCCAGAAGCCGACCGGCGCCCCCATTGAAAACGAGGCCAAGAATGGCCTGTCCAACGAGGTCGGCACCCTTGCCATGGCCCGCACCGGGGACCCCCACTCGGCTACAGCCCAGTTTTTCATCAACGTGGCCGACAACAAGTTCCTGGACTATCCGGGACAGGATGGCTGGGGTTACTGCGTATTTGGTAAGGTCGCCGAAGGCATGGATGTGATAAACCAGATGAAGCAGGTGGAAACCACCATGAACGCCGGGCATCAGGACGTACCGGCTGAGGACATCATCATCGAGAGTGCCAGCATCAGCGAAGCTGACTAGCCTTTACTACTCCCGTGACAGAAAGCCTGTTCATATCCGACCTGCACCTGTCACGGGAGCAACCCGCCACCGTTAAACTATTCCTAGGCTTTCTTCAAAACCGTGCGCCCCAGGCGGACGCCCTGTATATCCTGGGTGACTTTTTCGATACCTGGGTCGGAGATGACGATACCAGCCCGCCCATACCGGAGGTCATCACCAGCCTGCGCAGATTGACGGACAGCGGCACCCCGGTATTTCTGCAACACGGCAATCGGGATTTTCTCCTGGGCGATGGCTTCATGGCGGCAACAGGCTGTACCCTGCTGCCTGATCTCTCTGTGGTGGAACTGGGCGGCATCCCTACCCTGCTCATGCATGGCGATCTGCTCTGCACCGATGACCTGGATTATCAGCGTGCCCGCGCCTGGTTGCGTAGCGATGCCTTTCTCGATGACTTCCTTTCACACAGCGTGGCGGAACGCATTGCCATTGCCGCCAACTACCGTCAGCAAAGCGGTGAGGCCACCTCGCTGAAGGCCGAGGGGATCATGTATGTAAATCAGGCCAGCGTCGAAAAGTATATGGCGGAACAGGGGGCACAGCGGTTAATCCACGGTCATACCCATCGGCCGGGCATACATGATTTTCAACTGAATGGGACGGCAGTCCAGCGCATCGTACTCTCGGAGTGGCACGAGCAGCATGGTGCCCTGCTATCCATTTGCGGTACTGGTATCAAAACAGAAGCGGTCTTGGCTCAAGACTAACCTGCTTCAACCAGGTCACTGACCACCCCGGCAAGCTGATGGGCCAGGCGATTCACCTGCTGTGCCTCGCGCCCTTCCACCATGACCCGTAGCAGTGGCTCGGTACCGGATGGCCGCAACAGTATCCGCCCCTGGTCCTGCAGTTCCGCCTCCGCCTCCTGCACCGCCTGCTGAAGCACGTCCGAACCCATCAGGTCTTGCTGCTTACCAATGCGTACATTCACCAGCTCTTGGGGGTATTTTTCAAGCCCCTCACAGAGTTGGCTCAGGGATTTATCGGTTTTATGCATCTCGGCCAACACCTGCAGCGCAGAGACGATGCCGTCACCGGTGGAGGTACGATCCAGGCAGATAATATGGCCAGAGGGCTCTCCACCCAACACCCACTGCTGCTCCTTCAGGCGTTCCATGATGTAGCGATCACCGACGGAAACCCGCTCCAGACCAATCCCTTCCCGCTCCAGGGCATGCTCTAATCCAAGGTTGGTCATCACCGTACCGACAACGGATCCTTTTAAACCACCATTTTGCTGGCGGGAGCGGGCAATGATGTAGAGCATCTCATCTCCATCCAGCAGCTTGCCCTGTCCATCAACCATAACGACCCGGTCACCATCACCATCCAGGGCAATCCCCGCATCGGCCCCATTGGCCAGCACCACCTCGCACAAGCGTTCAGGATGGGTAGAACCAACCCCGGCATTGATATTCAGGCCATCCGGTTCCGCCCCGATGGCGATAACCTCTGCCCCTAGTTCCTCGAAGACGTGGGGGGCAATGTGGTAGGTAGCGCCATTGGCACAATCCACCACCAGCTTCAGCCCCCGGAAGTTCATCACAGAGGGAACCGTGCTCTTGCAGAATTCGATATAGCGGCCAGCAGCATCGACCACCCGATCGGCTTTACCCAGCTCTTCCGAGCCGACCGTGACCATCTCTTTTTCAAGCTCCCGTTCAATGGCCAACTCAATCTCATCCGCCAGTTTGCAGCCCTGTCCGGAGAAGAATTTAATGCCATTATCCTGATGGGGATTGTGGGAGGCGCTGATCACAATGCCAGCCTGGGCATGCAGGGTGCGGGTAAGATAGGCGATGCCCGGCGTTGGCATGGGTCCGAGCAGGCGGATGCTTACGCCCGCAGCAACCAGGCCCGCCTCCAGGGCGGACTCAAACATATAGCCGGAGATGCGGGTATCCTTGCCGATCAATACCTTGCTGTCCCTGCCGTTCCCCAATACCCTGCCCGCAGCCCACCCCAGTTTGAGCATGAACGCCGGCGTGATATTGCCCTCGCCAACGTGACCACGAATACCATCAGTGCCAAAATATTTGCGCGCCACCAGAACTCCTCATTCCATGCAAAATGTATGTTGTTATACAGGTAGAACCCATCAAAGTTGCTGTATGGGCCTTATTAGCCTAGACAGCCCTTACCGCTGCCGCAACTGTCAGCACATCTACCGTCGCCTTGACGTCATGGGTTCTCACAATGCCAGCCCCCTGTTCAACGGCCAGCAGCGCTGCCGCCAAGCTGCCATAAAGACGATCCTCAACGGTTGCATCCAATAGGGCACCAATCATGGATTTACGTGAAATACCCACCAGCAGTGGTGCCCCCAGTTCGTCGAACTCATGCAGCCGCTTTAGCAGCAGCAGATTATGCTCCAGGGTTTTACCAAAACCAAAGCCGGGGTCCACTAGCAGCTTGTCCCGGGATATGCCGGCGGCCACACAGGCCTCAATCCGCGCCAGCAGGAAGGCCTTGATATCTTCAACCACATCCCCGTAGACCGGGGCATGCTGCATGGTTCGCGGCTCACCCTGCATGTGCATGAGGCAGACCGGGACCTCAAGCTCCCGCACCGCATCCAGGGCACCCGGCTCCCTCAATGCCATCACATCATTGATCAGTCCAGCCCCGGCATTTACTGCCGCCCGCATCACCTCTGGCTTGCTGGTATCGATGGAAACCGGCACCGGTAACTCGCTTGTAATGGCCTCAATCACAGGAATGACGCGTTCCAGCTCCTGTTCCAAGGCCACCGACTCCGCACCCGGCCGGGTAGACTCTCCCCCCACATCGATGATGGCCGCACCCTCCTGCACCATTTTACGGGCCTGTTCCAGGGCGGAATCAAGAGAAAAAAAATCACCCCCGTCCGAGAAGGAATCGGGGGTGATATTGAGGATACCCATTACCTGGGGGCGGGCGAGGTCCAACCGCTTGCCAGCGCAATCAAGCACTGTCTCAACCACCAAGGCTGTGCGTGTCTGACTGCACTCCTAGCGTATCAATGCTGGCCAGCGGGGTCGCCAATAGTCCCTTTGCCTTCATCCTTCTTGGCCTCATCGTCGGCGGCCTTTAGGCCGTCACCAGACTTTGGCTCTGAATCATCCCAGTCAGCTGGCGGCTTCGGCACATTGCCGTTCATGATGTCATCAATCTGGTCGCTGTCGATGGTCTCATACTTGATTAAGGCCTCGGCCATCAGGTGCAGCTTGTCCATTTGCTCATTCAGGATATTGTTGGCCCGCTTATAGTTGCGATCGACAAAGACACGAATCTCCTCATCGATGGCATGGGCCGTATCATCAGACACATTCTTGTGCTGGGTAACCGAGCGGCCGAGAAATACCTCTTCCTCTTCCTCACCATACATCAGGGGCCCCAGCTTGCTGGACAATCCCCACTTGGTCACCATGTTACGGGCAATTTCCGTTGCCCGCTTGATGTCATTGGATGCCCCGGTAGTCACGCTTTCGGGACCGAAGATCAGCTCCTCGGCAATGCGCCCACCAAACAGACTGGAGATCTGGCTCTCCAGCCGCTCCTTGCTCATGCTGTAGCGGTCCTCCTCGGGGAGGAACATGGTCACGCCCAGGGCACGGCCACGGGGAATAATGCTGACCTTATAGACCGGGTCATGGGACGGCACCAGACGGCCAACAATGGCATGGCCCGCCTCATGGTAGGCCGTGAGCTTCTTCTCATCATCGCTCATCACCATGGAGCGACGTTCGGCCCCCATCATGATCTTATCCTTGGCCTTTTCCATGTCATCCATGTCCACCTCGCGCTTGTTGGCGCGGGCAGCAAACAGGGCGGCTTCATTGACCAAGTTGGCTAGATCAGCACCGGAAAAGCCGGGAGTACCACGGGCGATCAGGGAGGTCTTGACGTCATCCGCTGCTGGCACCTTACGCAGATGCACCTTGAGGATCTGCTCACGACCACGCACATCCGGCAGGGGCACCACCACCTGGCGGTCAAAGCGACCAGGACGCAACAGGGCCGGATCCAGCACATCGGGACGGTTGGTGGCGGCGATGACGATAACGCCCTCATTGCCCTCGAAACCATCCATCTCCACCAGCAACTGGTTCAGGGTCTGTTCACGCTCATCATGACCACCACCCAGGCCGGCGCCACGGTGGCGACCCACCGCATCGATCTCGTCGATAAAGATAATACAGGGGGCGTGCTTCTTCGCCTGCTCGAACATATCGCGAACCCGAGAGGCACCCACACCCACGAACATCTCCACAAAATCAGAGCCGGAAATGGTAAAGAAGGGCACCTTGGCCTCACCAGCAATGGCCTTGGCCAGCAGGGTCTTACCCGTACCAGGGGAGCCAACCATAAGCGCGCCCTTGGGAATCTTGCCGCCCAGTTTCTGAAACTTGGAGGGGTCACGCAGGAACTCCACCATCTCAGATACCTCCTCCTTGGCCTCCTCAACACCAGCCACATCGGCAAAGGTAACCTTGACCTGGTCCTCGCCAAGCATGCGCGCCTTGCTCTTACCAAAGGACATGGCGCCACGGCCACCACCACCGCCCTGCATCTGGCGCATGAAGAAGATCCAGAGGCCAATCAGAATAAACAGCGGGAACCAGTTGATCAGGATTGACACCAGGATGGAGGGCTGCTCTGGCGGGGAGGCATTGAACTCCACGTTATTCTTGATCAGGTCATCAACCAAACCACCATCATCTGGATTATAGGTAGAGAAATGCTCATTCTCCGTGGTCATACCCTCGATGAGGTTGCCCCGGATGGTCACCTGGCTGATCTGCCCCTGATCTACCTGCTCAATAAATTGGGAATAATCGATCGCACGTGGCGCTGACTTCTGCGCGGTGAAATTGTTGAACACAGACATGAGGACGATCGCGATGATCACCCACAAGACCAGATTCTTTACCATGTCGCTCAAGGCAATAACCCTCTTTTCCCGCCGTGTTCTCTCAGCGCAGAAATATCAATAAATAGACTCAAAGTTTAGTACGGTACTATAGATTATAGTTCCCCGCCACCAGGTAGACCTCACGGCTGCGGGAACGGGAGGCCTTGGGTTTTCGGGCCACCACCTTCTGGAAGCAGCCCCGAAGCTCTGACAGGTATTGATCAAAACCCTCGCCCTGGAACACTTTGACCACAAAGCCGCCACCTGGCACCAGTACCTGCTTGGCCAAGTCCAAGGCCAACTCACACAAATACATTGCCCGTGGTTGGTCCACTGCATTCATACCACTTACATTGGGGGCCATATCGGATATTACAAGGTCTACCGGACGGCCATCCAGGACGGCCTTCAACTCATCCAGGGGGCCCTCTTCGCGGAAATCTCCCTGGATAAAGTCCACCTCATCGAGAGGATCCATGGGGAGAATATCCAGGGCCACCACCTTACCCTTGGCGCCAACAATACGCTTTGCCGCCTGGCTCCAGCCACCCGGCGCGGCCCCCAGATCCACCACCGTTTGTCCCGGCTTGAGGATATGGTCACGCTCCTGGATTTCCAACAGTTTATAGACGGCCCGGGAGCGATATCCCTCTTTCTGGGCCATTTTTACATACTCGTCCTTAAAATGACGATCCAGCCAACGGCGGCTACTGCTGCTCTTACGCACAACGGAGAATAGATCAGGGAGTTATTCGTAGCGAACCGCAAGAATCTCAAATTCCCGCACGCCGCCAGGGGCCTCAAAGGATGCAATATCACCCTCTGACTTGCCAATAAGGGCACGAGCGATAGGGGAAGAGACCGAAATCCGACCGGACTTGATGTCAGCCTCATCCTCGCCAACGATTTGATAGGTGTACTCCTTACCATCATCCTCATCGGCCATTTCAACCGTGGCGCCAAATACCACCTTACCGCCAGCATTGAGGGTCGTCACATCGATGATCTGGGCGTGAGACAGCTTGCCATCAATCTCCTTGATCCTGCCCTCGATAAAACTCTGTTGTTCACGGGCGGCATGGTACTCGGCATTCTCTTTGAGATCGCCATGGGCTCGCGCCTCGGCAATCGCCTCAATAACCTTGGGCCGTGCAACACTCTTCAGTTCGCTGAGCTCTTGACGCAGCTTCTCTGCGCCCCGTACGGTAAGTGGCACCTTATTCATAAGAATTTCCTCTACACAATAGTCCGGCCAGCCTGCTGAAACCGACTATTTAACTATCAAAACGACTTCTTAACTCAGGACGTATCTTTATCGCCGCCCATACAACCAGAGGTTATCAGGACCCCATGGCTATAAGGGTACGGGTAAAGATCAGAGCCCCATTAATGCAGATCCTGGAGGCGATTCACATTGACCGCATCAAGATGTTTTAGCGCCATACAGGCAGCCTCAGCACCGGCAATGGTCGTCGTGTAACTCACCTTATGCTGCAGGGCCGCACGTCGTATTGCCACGGAATCTTCCAGCGCCTTCTTGCCCTCGGTGGTATTCACGATCAGGCAGACCTCATCATTCTTGATCATATCCACAATGTGAGGACGTCCATCCGCAACC